>Ga0315289_10000677_pt1 | contig 52221 bp, 50 predicted proteins | sample YL17G11_40_MG_FD_203452 | JGI IMG/M metagenome (GOLD analysis project Ga0315289, IMG submission 203452) | Sediment microbial communities from Yellowstone Lake, YNP, Wyoming, USA - YL17G11_40 | ecosystem: Environmental > Aquatic > Freshwater > Lake > Sediment | place: USA: Wyoming | collected...
CGCTCTGTATGATTCGCGAAAAAGTTCCAAAACATATAAGGAAGTGAATGAATTTGTAATAAGCATGGAAAATCCTTTATTAGTCCGGATCCCGCCCTTGGTGTACCACGGCTTTAAGTGCGTAAGCAATAATGAGGCCATAATCGTAAATACCGTTACGGAGCCGTATAATTACAAAACGCCCGACGAATACAGGATGGATCCTTATGAGAATGATATTCCGTATGACTGGAGAAAATGACTAGAGGGACAGACACCATCTTATGAGGGACAGACACCTGTGTCCCTGTATAGGGGGACACAGGTGTCTGTCCCTAAAAGGAGAAAAATGAAAGGCATTGTTTTAGCCGGTGGTTTAGGAAAAAGGCTGTATCCCTTGACGCGGGTGAGTAATAAGCATTTATTGCCAGTTTACAATAAGCCGATGGTCTATTATCCTATTCAAACCCTCGTTGACGCTGGTATTACAGATATATTAATTGTAACTGGCGGGACTCATGCAGGAGAGTTCTTAAGGCTTTTGGGTAATGGGAAAGAGTTTGGGCTAAAACACATAAATTATACTTATCAGGAAGGGGAAGGCGGCATAGCCGACGCGCTAAAACTGGCTGAGCATTTTGCGGAGGGCCAGAAGATAGTGGTTATTCTCGGCGATAATATAATCGAAAAATCCATAAAAAAATATGTCGATAATTTTACCAAGCAGGAGCACGGCGCGAGAATTCTGATAAAAGAGGTAGATGACCCATGGCGGTTCGGCGTGGCGAAGATAAGGAATAACAAGATAGTTTCAATTGAGGAAAAACCCAAAAAACCTAAATCCAAATATATCGTGACGGGTATGTACATGTACGATCATTCGGTATTTGACGTAGTGAGAAATCTAAAGCCGTCCAAGAGAGGCGAGCTTGAAATAACGGATGTAAATAATGCCTATCTTAAACGGGGTGAGCTTGAGTACGATATTTTAGACGGCTGGTGGACTGATTCGGGGACTTTTGATTCGCTTCTTAAAGCCAATAATTTAGTGGCGAAAAAAGAAATGAGAGACAGAAAAAGGGCGGGTCAACTATGAAAATTCTGGTGACAGGCGGCGCCGGCTTTATCGGCTCCAATTTTATACGCTTGATGCTGAAAAAATATCCGGATTACACGATAATCAACCTCGACAAGTTTACCTATTGCGGTAATATCGAGAACCTCCGGGACATAAAAGATAATCCGCGCTATGAATCCATAAAAGGGGATATATCTGACGCGGATACCGTTAAGAAAGCCATGGCCGGATGCGACGCGATAATAAACTTTGCGGCAGAAAGCCATGTCGATAGGTCGATCAAAGACCCAAACCGTTTTGTTAAGACAAATGTTCACGGGGCCATGACCCTTCTCAAGTGCGCGAGAGAATCAAACATGGCAAGATTTGTCCAGATAGGCACAGACGAGGTATACGGCAGTATAGAACAAGGAAGCTTTACCGAGACGAGCAACCTTAACCCGCGAAGCCCTTATTCCGCCAGCAAGGCAGGGGCAGACCTATTGGCATTATCATTCTATGCGACGTATCAGCTGCCGGTGGTGGTGACGAGGAGTTCCAATAATTTCGGGCCGTATCAATACCCGGAGAAGATAATACCCCTCTTTATAACGAACGCGCTGGATGATAAAAACCTTCCCGTTTACGGCGACGGAATGAATGTAAGGGACTGGCTGTTCGTCCTCGACAATTGCGAGGCCATCGATATCGCTCTCCATAAAGGCGTCATGGGAGAGATCTATAACGTAAGCGGAGGCGCGGAGATATCCAATATCGATTTAACGCATAAGATATTAGATTACCTAAAGAAGCCTTATGATTTGATAGAGTTTGTGAAAGACAGGCCGGGCCATGACAGGCGGTATTCTCTGGACTCCTCTAAGATTCAAGCTTTGGGATGGAGGCGTAAATATAATTTTGAAGATGCCATCAAAGAGACCGTAAATTGGTATAAGAACAATAGGGCGTGGTGGGAGCCGCTTAAGAAACGCCGCGTTAAGTGAGAAAAGCGTAAAAGCAAAAGCGCTTTAGGGCAAACTAGGCCATGAGCAAAAAAAGAGTCCTCATTACGGGTTCAAGCGGGATGCTGGGGGTAGACATCGCTTTTCATCTGAATGATAAGTACGATATCGTCTGCACGGATATCGTCGACAGAAATAACCCTTACTGCGGTATTAAAAACTTTGTCAAATGCGATATAACGGAAAGAAACTTGGCTGTAAATATGATAAAGTCCGCCAGGCCGGACCTGATAATTCATACAGCGGCGTGGACCGACGTGGACGGCTGTGAGCTTGATTCGGAAAAGGCGATGAAAATAAACGCCGAAGGCACACGCAATATAGCATTGGGCGCAAAAGAGACTAACGCGCTCATTTTTTACATAAGCAGTGATTTTGTTTTTGACGGCGAGAAAAACACCCCCTACAAAGAAGACGATATCCCCAACCCTATAAATGCTTACGGATTATCCAAATTTGAAGGCGAATCGTTTATAAGAAAAGAGTTGGACAGATATTTTATAGTCAGGACGAGCTGGCTTTTCGGCAGATATGGCAGGAATTTTGTCGATATTATCTTGGATAAAGCGGAAAGAAAAGAAGGGTTGAAGATTGTCATAGACCAATTCGGTTCGCCTACCTACACGGCAGATTTAAGCAGGGCCATAGAGAAATTAATACTTATCGCCTTGGAGCAAAACAGCATCGGAGGCGTATATCATTTTTCAAACAGCGGCAGTTGTTCATGGTATAAATATGCCGAGCAGATCATAAGGATCGCAAATAAGGCCGATACCGGTATAACTCCGATAACATCCGCGGAGCTCGACAGGCCCGCAAAAAGGCCTAAGGTGTCGATATTAGATACCGCAAAATATGCCTCTCTTACCGGTGGATCACCCAGAAGCTGGGAGGCGGCTTTGGAAGAATATCTATTTAGCGGTTTAGGGAAACAGGAAAGGAATCATGTACAAAATTTTAAAAAGTAAGATTGAAAATAAAACGGCAAAGATAGGCATTGTAGGATTGGGTTATGTAGGGCTGCCCCTTGCAGTCGCGTTTGCCGAAGAAGGCTTCGAAGTTTTTGGTATAGATACCAGCTTAAAAAGAACGAATTCCATAAAGCATGGCAAATCCTATATTATAGACGTGCCGTCCGAAAAAGTGGAAAAACTCGTTTCAAGCGGCTTATTAAACGCTACGGATAATTGCGGCGTCGTGAAGAGACTTGACGCTGTAATAATATGTGTTCCTACGCCGCTCGGCAAGACGAAAGAACCGGATATTTCGTTTATAGTATCTGCGGTAAAGGAGATAATCAAGAATAGGAGGAGGGGGCAGTTGTATGTGTTAGAAAGCACCACATATCCGGGAACCACCGAGGAGATATTGTTGCCGCGGCTCAAAGAAGGCTCTTATAAAATAGACAGGGATTTCTTTTTGGCATTTTCACCCGAACGGGTCGACCCCGGCAATAGGATTTATACAACCAATAATATACCAAAAGTAGTCGGCGGGGTGACCAAGAAATCGACCTTAGCCGTTAAGATGCTTTACGACCAGATAGTTGATGAGGTCATACCGGTCTCTTCCAGCAAAGTAGCGGAAATGGCAAAATTGCTTGAGAACACGTTCAGAAGCGTTAATATAGGGCTTGTAAACGAACTCGCCCTTATGTGCGAAAAAATGCACATCAATGTATGGGAAGTGATAAATGCCGCCAAGACAAAACCTTTCGGCTTTATGCCTTTTTACCCCGGGCCGGGAATAGGAGGTCATTGCATAAATATAGATCCTTTATATCTGTCTTGGAAGGCCAGGCTGCACGGATTCGAAGCCAGATTTATCGAACTTGCCGACGGCATAAACTCTGCCATGCCCCAATATGTAGTCGAGCGCGTTATAAGCGCGCTTAACGAGAGGAGTAAACCGGTTAATGGTTGCAAGATATTGGTACTCGGAGCATCATACAAGAAAGACGTCGATGACGTAAGGGAGTCCCCTTCGCTTGAAATAATGAGATTATTCTTGGAAAAGGGGGCAGTGGTTACTTATTGCGACCCTTATGTTTCCAGCATAAAAGTTGACGGCAAGAAGTTTACATCCTCGGCCTTAAAAAACGATCTTTTGAGGAAACAGGACTGTGTTGTACTGGCGACGGACCACAGCGCTTTTGATTACCAAAAGATAAAAGACAGCGCAAAGCTCGTTTTTGATACAAGAAATGCTTTTGCCAATAGGGATATAAAAAACAAGAACATATTGCCGCTGTAATATAGAAATTTTTCGCACAGATTAACACAGATTTATGTTAACCACATGCTTACAGATTAGCACAGATATCTGCGATCATCTGTGTCTTCTAATCTGTGGTCATCTGTGTATAGTCATTAGATTTATTTGGTAAAGGAAGAAATGGAAAAATACCTCGTTACCGGCGGAGCCGGATTCATAGGTTCAAATATTGTCGAAGAATTGGTCAAAAAAGGCCATAAAGTAAAAGTTTTAGACAACTTTCTGACCGGCAAAAGGGAAAACCTGAAGCCGTTTTTAAGCGATATAGAACTTATAGAAGGAGATATAAGGGATATAAAGACAGTTAAAAAAGCGCTAAAAAGCACCGACTACCTATTACATCAGGCGGCTCTTAGAAGCGTTCCCAAGTCCGTCGACAACCCGATTCTTACTAATGACATAAACATAAACGGCACGTTGAATGTATTAATCGCCGCAAATGATGCCGGCGTAAAAAGAGTTGTTTACGCATCAAGCAGCTCTGTATACGGAGATTGCAAAAGTTTTCCGGAAAAAGAAGATGCCGTTCCCATGCCCATATCTCCTTACGCGGTTTCCAAGTTGACGGGCGAATATTACGGATATACTTTTACAAAGACATTCGGCTTGGAAGTAGTTTCTCTCAGGTATTTCAATGTATTCGGGCCAAGACAGAACCCGGAATCCAAATATTCAGCGGTCATACCCGCTTTTATTTCGCGTTTACTTAACGATAAGCCTCCCATCATAGAAGGCGACGGGAGCCAATCGCGCGATTTTACCTATGTCGAAAATGTGGTCACTGCTAATTTGGCAGCCGCTAAAACGCCTGGCATAGGCGGCGAAATATTTAATGTAGCATGCGGCAAGAGTTATTCGGTCCTGGACATAATAGAATATCTCGATAAATTTTTAGGCACAAAGGCCAAACCGGAATTTGCCCCGCCTAGGAAAGGCGATGTTAAGAAAACAATGGCCGATATTTCAAAAATGAAAAAACTTCTAAAAATCTCGCCTAAGGTCGAATTTGAAGAAGGCCTTAAGAGGACTTTAGAATGGTTTAGAGGTGAAAGAGAGAGATGAAACGAATACTCATAACGGGCGGCGCAGGCTTCATCGGTTCTCACCTGTGTTATTTTTTACTGGAGAAGGATTTCGACGTTATCTGCATGGATAATCTCATAACGGGGACGATGAAGAACATTTCGCCGCTTTTGAAGAATAAACACTTTGAATTTATTGAGCACGACGTGACAAAATATATCGACGTTAAGGGCAGCATAGATTATGTACTGCACTTTGCTTCGCCGGCCAGCCCCGTAGATTACTTAAAATTACCGATCCAGACATTAAAAGTAGGGTCATTAGGCACGCATAACGCACTGGGCCTCACGTTAGTGAAAGGCGCGAAATTTTTGCTTGCTTCTACAAGCGAAGTGTACGGTGACCCCGCCGTCCATCCGCAGCCAGAAAGCTATTGGGGAAATGTCAATAATGTCGGCCCGCGCGGTGTTTACGACGAGAGCAAAAGGTTCGCGGAGGCCATAACCATGGCGTACCATCGCACGCACGGCCTTGACACCAAAATAGTAAGGATATTTAATACGTATGGGCCTAAGATGCGGGAGGTTGACGGCCGCGCAATACCGGCGTTTATAAAACAAGCGCTGAGCAATCAGCCGATAACCGTGTTTGGCGACGGCAGGCAAACGCGCAGTTTTTGCTATATATCAGATTTGATAGGGGGGATATATAAACTTATGAAATCCAAAGTCAATACCCCTATAAATATGGGCAGCCCCGAGGAGATGAACATTATAGATCTCGCTAATAATATAATAAAATTAACGAATTCAAAAAGCAAAATTGCATTTGGGCCGCTGCCCGTAGATGACCCCAAAACAAGGCAGCCCGAGATAACGCTGGCCAAAATGATTTTGGATTGGTACCCTAAGGTAAAATTGGAAGACGGCCTGAGAAAAACAATCGAATGGTTTAAAAAAAATAATATAGCGCTTCAATAATGCTGCGTATGACATAAAGAAGAAAAGCAAATGAATAGAATACAAATCGTTCAGGGTATTTTAAATCGATTGGCAGGTAAAACATATTTGGAAATTGGCACTGAGAGAGGGTATAGTTTTTTCCCCATACAAGCCGAAAGAAAATTGGCTGTCGATCCTAAACTTAAACTTAGAATAAAATTTACGAAAAGATTAAAGCGAACGTTTACGAAGATCTTCGTGCCGGCGGAAGAAAAGTATTTTAAGATGACAAGCGATGATTTTTTTATAACGAAATCCGATTTACTGCAAAATAAGAAGATAGACGTTGCTCTGGTGGATGGGGCGCACACATATCGACAATCGGTAAAAGATGTTTTCAATTGTCTTAAGTATTTGAACAAAAACGGCGTCATTGTTATTCATGATTGTAATCCCAAATCAGAAGCCATGGCATACCCTGCCTTATCTTTTCAAGACGCGGAAAAGATGAAATTACCCGGGTGGGAAGAGCAGTGGTGCGGGGATGTATGGAAAACAATAGTGCACCTGCGTTCTTTAAGCAAAGATCTTTGTGTCTTCGTCCTTGATTGTGATTTCGGAATCGGTATTGCAGCCAGAGGAAGGCCGGAGAATACTTTGGATTACTCCGTCGAAGATATAGAGCGCATGTCATATCATGACCTGGAATCGCAGCGGAAGAGACTTTTAAATCTTAAGCCGCAAGATTTTTTGCAGGATTTTTTGGAAAAAATAAATCCGAATTAATCTTGGCAGGAATATGCCCAAAATTTGCACGATCGCAATTGCAGTATGGAATCAGCGCGACGTAACCCGCCGGTGCCTGGAGAGCCTTATATTAAAGACGGATTATCCTTTTAAAGCGTCGATAATCGATAACGGAAGCGGCGAGGATACAAAGAAATTTTTAGGGGATTTCTGTAAAGATAAGCCTAATTTCTCGATAAAGCGGTTTGATGAGAATATCGGATATCTTAACGCGGCTAACTTTGCTTTTTCAGTTTTAGATACGCCGTATATTTGCTTGCTGAATAATGATACTATCTTGACCGACGGATGGCTGTCGGAATGCATCTCTGTGCTTGAATCCGGGGACCGCATAGGGATAGTTTCGCCTACCACTAATGAAATAGGCCGTAAGTTTACAGAGATTTTTAATGCCAACCGGCTTGGTGAATACAAAGGCCGATTTGTAGAGGTTGATAGCTGCCTGGGATCATGTTTTATTGTTAAGAAAGAGGTTGCGGAGAGGATAGGGGGTTTCGATCCCATTTACACAAAAGGATACTTCGAAGAGGTTGATTACTGTTTTATGGCCAGGCGCGAAGGCTTTATCTCTGTAATGGCCTTGGGCGCATACATAACTCATCTTAGCGGCGTTTCGTTTAGAGAAAATCCGCAGGCGCTTAATGAATTATGGCACAAGAACCGCGATATTCTTGAGGCGCGATGGGGCAGGCCCAGGAGGATGATGTTTTTTATAAAAGGGGACTATGCCGGCGGCGCTTTGTCCAATGTTTGCGGATACATTATGAAAGAATGCAGAGCCAGGACTATAGTTGATTTCTATTCGAGACATAGACATGAATGGATTGAAAAAGCTCACTTTAATATCAGGGTAAAGAGGTGTTTGTTCTATAATTTTTTTGTGCTGTATCTTATTCTAAGATTCAAAAAGAAATCGTACGATGCCGTAATCACAGATGTCAAGATGCCGTTATTTTTGCGTCGGTCTTTAGAAGTCGAATTTTTGAAAGTACCGCAATAGAAAAGACAATAGAGTGGTTTAAAAAAATGGTCAATAATAATTATTACGGAAGCGAAAGAGATGATATTATTGCGCTGATCCCTCGTGACGCGAAGCGCATTCTCGACGTCGGATGCGGTTTCGGCTTGATGGGCAGGAAGCTTAAAGAGAAGGACGACGCCGTTGAGGTAGTCGGGCTTGAAGCCGTGACAAAAGCCGCCGAAGTCGCAAGGAAAAACGTGGACACGCTTATAATGGGCGATGTCGAAGAGATAAAATTACCTTATGAAAACGGCTATTTTGACTGCCTCGTATACGGCGAAGTGCTCGAGCACCTTAAAGATCCGTGGAAGGTCCTGAAGGAGCATGCGCGATATCTGAAAAAAGAAGGGTGCTGCATAGCAAGCATGCCCAATATCTCTCATTACAGTATCATCGAAGCGCTTATTAAAGACAAGTGGGATTATAAAGAATCGGGCATATTGGATAATACCCACCTGAGGTTTTTTACGATCAACGGCATGCGAAAGATGTTCGCGGGCGCCGGGTACATCATCGAGGAGGAAAAGCGATACATAAGGGGATCCAAGGTCAAAAAGATGATCGGCAGATTATTCGGCAAACGCGCTGTGCATCTATTGACGGAACAATATCTTATCAAAGGAAGGCTAACGTAACAATAATTATGGCGGCTTATGCTACTAAAAAAAATATTACGTGCATCAATTAAGCTTTCTACAAAAGGGCTGAAGACAGGCGATCATCTAACTCGGTATTATATGTATAAGCATTTGGCATCTGTATTTGATACTTTCAATAAAGATAGTTGTCACAAGCGCGTACTTTCGATAAGTTCCTCAATCAAGCTCTGTAGTTTATTAAATATTGAGAATGCCGAAATTACCGAGGCTAATTTTCCAGAATATAATATTTTAAATTTGCCGTTTCCTGATAATTACTTTGACTATGTTGTAGGCGACCAAGTTCTTGAGCATGTTGAAGGAAATCCGCAGCAAGCAATAGATGAAACTCACCGCGTTTTAAAACCGGGCGGTATAGCAGTACATACTACTTGTTTTCTTAATAAAATTCATCGCTGCCCCAAGGATTTTTGGCGCTTTACGCCCGATGCATTAGTTTTGTTGTGTGGTAAGTTTTCCAAAATTATAGACGTTGGCAGCTGGGGGAATGATTATGCTTTGTTTATGATTTGGCTTGGGTTGGGGCCCTGTCCTATTCCAGATGCACGTTGGCACCCTTTGCATAAAATCGCAATCTATAATGACGAATTTCTACCTATTCATACATGGATTGTTGTAAAGAAGTAAAAGGAAAGAAGTTTTTATTTATTAACGGCGCAGTATATAATTAAAGAAAAGGCGTGAGTGACAATATGAAACATAAAGGAACGAGCATAGTTATAGCCGTTTGCAATCTTTTGGGCTTTACGCGGTTATGCGTAGACTATATACGGAAAAATACGGATACGCCCTACGAACTTGTAATCGTCGATAACGGCTCAACGGACGGCACGCGGGAATATTTCGCCAAGCTTGCGAAAGAAATCGATGTAAAGTATCTGCGCAATGATACGAATCTCGGCCCTATAATAGCGATGAATCAGGGGATAAGGGCGAGCAAATACGAATACATATGCCAGATACATAATGATGTGGTCATATTCGAATATGGATGGCTCGGTAAGATAATATCCGTCATGGAGACAGACCCGAACATAGGAATAGTGTGCCTGGCAGGCAGGCAGTATATACGCAAAAACGCCGGTTGTGACGAGAGCACGCTTAAACACAATCTTCTAAGCATAGGGCTTTGTCCGCCGATGGCGGAAACGATGGCGGATGTAGCCGTAATAGACGGGTTATGTTTTGTGTTTACAAAAAGCCTTGTCGAAAAGATAGGGCTTCTTGATGAGACCTACGGTATGATGCATTTTTATGATATGGACTACTCCCTGGCCAGCATTAAAGCGGGCTATAGGAACGTCGCGGTCAATGTCTTGGCTTTTCACGTGGCAAACGGAGGAACTACAAGGAGTTCAGATTTTTATAAAAGGCTGGTTCCGAACGATCTTAAGTTATATAACAAAAACAGCGCGATATTCCAGAAAAAATGGAAAGGGATGCTTCCCTGTGACGTAAGGAAGCCCGCGCTGATACTATAATTATGAGATATAACGTGACTCCTCGTTAAAATCTGCGTAATCTACACGAAATCCGTGTAATCAATAGTAAAAGAATAATCAGAAGGGAAGCGTATCATGAAGATTCCTATTATGAATCTGGGCGCCCAATACGAACAGCTTAAAGAAAGCATAGATAAGGCTATGCAGCGGATTGCCCAAAGCAGCAGTTTTATTCTGGGCAAAGAGACAGAAGATTTTGAAAGAGAGATAGCAGAATATTGCGGTTCCAAATACGCCGTAGGCCTAAATTCAGGTACTGATGCGCTTATTTTGGCGTTGACCGCTTTGGGCATAAAAGAGGGCGACGAGGTCATAACTACGCCGTTTACATTTGTAGCGACCGCCGAAGCGGTATCGCGGGTAGGCGCAAAACCGGTTTTCGTTGATATAGAGCCGTTGACGTATAATATAGATCCGGCGAAGATAGAAAAAGCCATTACTCAAAAAACAAAAGCACTGCTCCCCGTACATCTTTTCGGCAATCCCTGCGACATGGATTCTATATTAAAAATAGCCGGCAAATATAAACTAAAAGTGATAGAAGACACCGCTCAGGCGATAGGCGCACTTTACAAAGGCCGCAAAGTAGGGAGTTTTGGCGATGCCGGCTGCTTAAGCTTTTTCCCCAGCAAGAACTTGGGCGCTTTCGGCGACGGCGGCATGGTCGTTACAAATGATAAGCCTCTTGCCGAGAGGATAAGGTTGCTGCGGGTACACGGAACTACGTCCAAATACCGCTATTCTATCATAGGGTTCAACAGCAGATTAGACAATCTTCAAGCGGCGATCTTGTCGATCAAACTTACAAAGTTAGAGGAATGGAACGAAAAGCGCCGCCAAGTCGCAAAAAGGTATGACGAGGCGCTAAAAAATACCGTAACGATCCCCAGAGTACAAAAAGACGGGAAACATGTTTATCACCTCTATGTCATACGTGTGGACGAAAAGAAACGAGACGGCTTTGTCAGTTACCTCAACGAAAACGGCGTAGAAGCGCGCGTCTATTATTCGTTACCGCTTCATCTGCAGGAATGCTATAAGGACCTCGGATACAAAAAAGGAGATTTCCCCGAGGCCGAAAAAGCCGGCCGCGAAACGCTGGCATTGCCGCTTTTCCCGGAACTTGGCGAAAAAGATCAGGATTATGTCGTAGAGAAGGTACAAAAAGGGTTTAAAAATAAATGATAAACAAGGTTTTTAGAGTTTTAGTAGTAAGCAGCAAGTATCCTCCTGAATATGCAGGTTCCGGATTGCGCGCCCACAATACTTACAAGAGGTTTTTGGAAAAATTTCCCATAAAGTTTGAGGTACTGTCAAGCTCTGTCGTCTATAATCAGAATAAAGAATATGAGATAGACGGGATTAAAGTGACACGGATAGCGAGGAAACCTTTCCCGGGAGCCAAGGCACTCCGAGAAAGAGGCGGCAACTTATTCTCAAGACTGATCGAGAAGATAAAGCACGAATGCAATTATTGGTCCGAATCGCTATTGACATGGAAATACCTGATGGCCAATAATAAAAAGTTCGATTTGATACACGTGTTCGGCAGGAACTGGGTAACAGCCGCAACTATAACTTTTGCGAAGATTACCGGTAAGCCGCTTATTATTGAGTTGTGCAATGATATGCCTAACCCGCATCAATATGAGCCGCTTTTATTCAGTATAATTCTAGGCAGAAGATTTCCTAGCGGCACAACTATCGTATGTATTTCGGATATGCTAAAGCGGCTCTGCGAAAAATACGGCTATAAAGAAAATGTATGGTCGAGGCCAAATCCGGTGGATGAAAAGAAGTTTTTTGTAGACATCCGGAATAAAATGATGTTTCGCAGCAAATATACGCTGTTCAGCGAGAAGGATATTTTACTTGTCTATGTATCGTATTTTATACCCAGGAAAAAACAGATATTTTTATTGGATGTGATGAAAATTCTACCCGAGAGATATAAGCTCGTATTGGCGGGTCCCGTAACTGAAAAAGGGCCACTGGCCGAGAGAGATAAAAAGTATTTGGAAAGTATAAAGAGGAAGACCAGCGAATATCATCTAGAACAAAGGGTCCGACTTGAGGCCAGATTTATAGAAAACGTAGATGAGTACTTAAAGATGGCAGATGTTTTTTTGTTTCCTACAACGGCAGAGGCCCTCGGCACGCCCATGCTGGAGGCGATAAGTTGTGGCGTGCCTGTTGTTGCCAACAGGTTACCCGGCGTAACGGATTATTGGATTAAAGACGGGAAAAACGGCTATATATCGGATTTGAATGCAAAGGAATTTGCGGAGAAAGTCAGGAAAGCCACGGAAATAAATTCAGAAACTATGAAAAACGAAAGAGAAAAACTAATTTCCTTATGCTCTACCGAAGTTATCGACAAAGAATATTTTGACGTGCTTACAAAAGCAGTAAAAAGAGGATAATGTGCCGAATATACGGATTAATGTACTAACGACATATACTTCACCAAATTCACTTGCGTTGATATATCCGTTATTGGTTAATCGCCGGTTTTTCAGCGAATGCGGCATAATATTTGAATTTCATGGCAGTATTACGCCAAAGACCCATGATTGCGATGTCATCTTTATAAACAGCAAGTTCTTCAGGACATGGCACATCGAAAGAGAAAAAGACCTGTATGATACACTATTAGATTTTAAAAAAACGGTTCAAAAGATTATCTGGTTTGATACGACAGATAGTACCGGTACTACACAGTTTAACGTTATGCCGTTCGTGGACGGTTATTATAAAAGCCAAGTTCTGAAAGACAGGTCGTTATACGAAAAAGATTTTTATGGGAATAGGATATTTACCGATTATTATAAAAGATTATTCGACGTAAGAGACGATGAGGAGTTTGGGGGAGAAGCCAAAAAAGAACCAGCGCTCTCAGCGGCATTGAAAAAAGAGGATGCGCATAAATTAGGCATATCGTGGAATAGCGCGATGAATGACTGGGGCATATACATTTATAACTACACGTATACCGGCATGATAGCAAGATTAAGAAGCCATATTCCGTTTGGGACGGAGTACAAAATACGTTTCATAAATCCGGCTAGAGATAGAAAAACAAAGATATCCGGCAGGATAGGTTTATCACACGCAAAAAGTACGGTTCGATACCAAAGGGAGAGGATAGTAAACATATTGCGGGAAAAATTTAGCGTAGACACTTCCGTGATATCTCGAAATAAGTATCTCGGCGAATTAAAAAATTCCCGGATCGGCGTCAGTCCTTTCGGTATGGGCGAAATAAGCTGCAGGGATTTTGAGGTAATCATAAACGGCGCGCTTTTATTTAAACAGGATATGTCGCACCTTGAAACATGGCCGCCTTTATATGTAGACGGAGAGACTTATATAACCTTTTCATGGGATCTTTCGGATTTTGAAGGCAAATTACGGGAACTTCTTAAAGATGACGGGAAGATAGTAAGAATAAGCGAAAACGCACAGCGGACGTATGAATATTATTTATACGACGACGGCAGGATGGAATTCTGCAATAAGGTGATGGATATCTTAAGATGAGGATAGGGCATTTAATATCAAATTATTTTCCTAGTATGGGTGGTGCTCAAGTGTGCATACATGATCTTGCCGGCAGGCTTGTTAAAAACAACCACGAGGCGGTAGTAATGACGCCTCGCCGCGGAAGCGGTAGTAAAGATAGCGCGTTTAAATATAAGATAGTGCGGCTAAATCCCCTGCTCAATAGGTTACTTTTTGCTAATTTTCCACTCGGCAAGTTATATCTGGAACATCTTCTTCTCGAATTGCAAAAAAAATACAATTTTGACGTTTGGCAGATAACAATGGGTTATCCCCTTGGCGTCGCGTCAGTAGATTTTTTTAACAGGAACAATATTCCTTCTATTCTGCAATGCGAAGGCGAAGATATACAAATTGTTCCTGAGATAGGGTATGGCTATAGACTGAACAAAAACGCTGACCGGCTCGTAAGAGAAAATTACCGTAAGTTTACCGCCCTTGTGGCTATTAGCAACAGCGTGAAGCAAGAATATTTGTCATTAAACATACCTGAAAATAAGATAACCATTATTCCCCACGCAGTGCATTGCGAGAAGTTTGCGCCAATGCGTGATGTTGAAAGAAAAAGCGTAAGAAAAGAACTCGGCGTAGAAGATAACCAGAAACTTATATTAACTGCCGGAAGAAACCATCCCAAGAAAGGTTTCAAGTATATTCCGCAGATAATTAAACGGCTCGCGGAGTGCAATCTCGATTTTAGATGGCTTTTGGTGGGTAAAGGCAGTTCAAGCATTAAATTACTTGCCGAAAAAGAAGGTGTAGGCTCATATATGCTTATCAATGAAGAATTGAAGCCCGGCATTTCAAAAAGCGGAGAGGTGGAAGTCCCGCATAACCAATTAGTGCGATACTATAGAGCCTCGGACATGTTTGTCTTTCCCACCCTGATTGAAACCTTTGGAATCGTCCTCGTAGACGCAATGGCGGCGGGCCTGCCGATAGTGACGACTAACGTCCCCGGAGTAAATTGTATTATAAAAAATAATGAAAACGGCCTGATGAATAAGGCAGGTGATGTGGAGGCCCTGACAGAGTCTATTTTAAAAGTCTTTTCCGATGATTCTTTGGCGCAAAGCCTGCGGCAAAAAGCTTTAATGGATTCAAAAAATTACGACTGGAGCAGGGTCACAGAAAGCTACCTGGCCTTGTACCATAAAATACTCGAGGCAAGATGAAGAAGGCGAAAGTAGCCCACATAATAACTACTTTGAATACCGGCGGGGCGGAGATGATGCTCCTGAAGACATTGCGCAATTTCGGCAATGATAAGTACGAACATTTTGTTGTTTCGCTTATGCCTCAGGGCAATGTGGGCAGGATTATAGAACGGGAAGGTTTTAAAGTTTACTGCCTAAATATGAAGAAGTCGAATTTTATAGCGCAGATTTGGAAGCTTACAGGAATTTTAAAAAAAGAAAAACCGCAAATAGCGCATAATTACCTGTTTCACGCCGACATATTTGGCAGGCTAGCGGCAAAAGCGGCGGGAATACCCGTGGTCATATCTTCGTTTAGGAATGAGAATATCGGCGGTAGGTGGCGCGAGATTTTATTGCGCATGACCGATTTTTGCGTAGATGCGGTTACGGCGGTTTCGAAAAAGGTTGCCGATACCCACGTATCGAGGCGCACTACTAAAAAAGACAAGATGCGCGTCATATATAACGGAATCGAATTTAAAGATTATCATATAGGCGATATATTTCTTATGAAGAATAATATGGGGATAGAAGAAGGTGCATTCGTAGCATTGACGGTTGCTAGCCTTGAGGCAAAAAAAGGGCACCAGTATCTTCTTAGGGCGCTTGAAATATTAAAAGATAAGGGTTGTAAAATAAAATTGCTTCTTGTCGGAGACGGCAGGCAGAAGGAAAAGCTGGAGAGGGAAATTATTAAAAAGAAGCTTCAAAACGAAGTGATTTTAACGGGTGAGAGGCAAGACATAGCAGAGTTTTTACGCGTTGCAGACGTTTTTGTGCTTCCGTCTATCTGGGAGGGGTTGCCGAATTCATTGCTTGGAGCGATGGCGGCAGGCTTGCCTGTAGTAGCCACGGCTGTAGGCGGCGTACCCGAAGCGGTGAAAGATAACGAGACAGGGTTATTGGTCAGGGCAAAGGATGCAAGCGCTCTGGCGGCGGCAATTGAGCGTATAATGAATGATAAAGCGCTCCGCGAGCATCTTACGCAATGTGCAAAAACTTATGTTAAAGAGAACTTCGATATAAGGCAAACGGTGATCCAAACGGAAAAACTATACGACGAATTACTGAAATAATATGCCCAAGATTAAAGTAGTGAGAATTATAACCAGAATGAATATAGGCGGGCCGGCAAGGCAGGCAGTTCTGCTTTCTTCGGAATTAGGCAAGAAGGATTTTGATTGCGTTCTTTTGACCGGTTCCTTGCCGAGTAATGAAGGCGATATGAGTTATCTCACCAAAGAAAGCGGGGTAGAGCCGCTTGTCATTTCCGAGATAGGCCGTGAAATAAGTTTTTTGAACGACCTCTCCGGCCTTTTTAACGTCTATAACGTTATAAAGAAAGAAAAGCCGCATATCGTCCATACGCACACGGCAAAAGCCGGGACCATCGGCAGATTAGCCGCAAAGATGGCCGGTGTGCCGGTTATAATTCACACCTTTCACGGGCATGTATTTCATAGTTATTTTAACTCCTTAAAAACAAAATTTTTCCTTGCAGTCGAACGATTACTGACATCCATGACGGACAAAATCGTCGTCATAAGCGAAAAACAGAAGAACGAAATAAAGTATTACCTTGGCCTTAAAAGCGACGCAAAACTTGCTCTAATACCACTGGGATTCGACCTGCGGAAATTTTTAACGGATAAAGACGAAAACACATTACGGGAAAAACTTGATATACCGAAAGACACGCTGGTCATAGGCATTGTCGGAAGACTAACCGCCATAAAGAATCACAAGATGTTTCTTGAGGCGGCCAGAGAGATAAAAAGAAGAAATGAGGGAAGGGCAATAAAATTTTTGATCTGTGGTGACGGAGAACTTAAAGGTGATCTTACGAAATTATCCGCCGATCTTGGATTGCAGGATGACGTCATGTTTACCGGCTGGAGAAAGGATATAGACGCCCTATACCGGATTATGGATATAGCGGCGCTGACATCGCTTAATGAGGGCACGCCCGTTTCTATTATAGAAGCGCTGGCGAGCGCTAAGCCCGCGGTAGTTACCGATGTCGGCGGCATCCGCGATATAGTAGAAGACGGCAAATCGGGTTTTATCGTTCCGTCCGGCGACATTAGGGCTTTTACCGAGGCGATGACAGTGCTTATTAACGATAAAGATAAGCGCGAAAAATTCGGTATATACGGCAGAGAGTATATATGCCGCAAACATTCAAAAGAGAGATTGATAAATTCTATTCAGGACTTGTATTATAGCGAGTTAGCCAGGAAGAAAATAAAAATAGGAGTTGAAAAATGAGGGCATTAATAACCGGCGGCGCGGGTTTTATAGGCTCCCATCTTGCGGAAGAATTGCTAAAGGGCAAAGATGAGGTTGTAATAATTGATAATTTGTCCACGGGCAGCATGGAAAATATTAAACACCTTAGGGGGAATAAAGGATTCAAATATTATATAGGCAGCGTTACGGACGAAAAACTCACGAGCAAGCTCGTGAGAGAATGCGATGTTATATATCATTTAGCGGCGGCAGTGGGTGTCAAATACATAATAGACAATCCGCTTAACTCCATAAAGACTAATGTGGAAGGGGCGGGCATGGTTCTCGAACTTGCCAATAAATTCGGCAAGAAAAAGACGCTTATAGCATCCACTTCCGAAACATACGGCAAGAATATGGACCGGAAACGTGCGTTTAAGGAAACGGATGACAGCGTATTCGGGACTTCAACCATACCAAGATGGAGTTATGCCTGCACAAAAAAGCTGGACGAGTTTCTTGCGCTTGCTTATTTTAAAGAAAAAAAGCTGCCTGTCGTTATAGTCCGCCTGTTCAACACTTGCGGCCCGCGTCAGACCGGCAGGTACGGCATGGTCGTGCCGCGGTTTATAAAACAGGCATTATCGGGGAGGCCTATCACCGTTTACGGCGACGGAACGCAGACAAGGTGCTTTACGTATGTCAAAGATACGGTTAGAGCGCTTATCGCTTTAATGAATTGCGAGAAAGCCGTCGGGGAGATATTTAATCTGGGAAATCCGGAGTCTATATCGATAAATAATCTGGCGAAAAGGGTAAAAAAGCTTGCGAAGTCAGAGTCCAAAATAGCGCATATCCCGTATGAAAAAGCGTACGAGAAGGGCTTTGAGGATATGATGCACCGCCATCCGGATATAACAAAGATAAAGAAATCGATAAATTTCAGCCCTAAGACCGACATCGATCAAATAATAATCAAAACTATCGAATATTTCAAAGGATGATCTATGACCAGATTCGACGCTATAGCGGCGTTTTTAATCGCATTAGCCGTATCTTATATCGCCACGCCGTTGATAGCGAAGTTTGCGCTAAAAATAAATTTTGTCGACCATCCTAGCGGGAAAAAAGTACATACACAACCCACGCCTCTATTGGGCGGGGCGGCGATATATTTTTCATTTATTACGGCGCTTTCGTTAGCCGCACACGCTGATAAGGTATTTATAGGAGTTCTTGTAGGCGGGACGGTAATCATGGTAATCGGCGTAATCGACGATAAATTTAAGCTTGCGCCAAGGTTTAAGCTTTTAGGGCAGATTATAGCCGCTTTAATTACTGTCATGATGGGGGTGCAGGTCGCTTTTATAAAAATTCCTTTCATAAGCATGCTTTTCACTTTTATATGGCTGATAGGAATGACAAACGCCTTTAATCTTATTGATAATATAAACGGCCTTTCCGGCGGCATCGCCGCCATATCGTCGTTCTTTTTTGGAGTACTTGCCTTTATCCACGGGGATATGATAATAGCCGTAGCGTCCCTTGCGCTTATGGGCGCTTGCTTGGGATTTTTGAGATACAATTTCCCGAAAGCCGATATTTTCATGGGTGATACCGGGAGCCTGTTTTTGGGTTTTACGCTTGCCTCGATCGCAGTCGCCGGAAGCTGGGAGACATCAAGCGTAACTACTTCATTGGCCATACCTATTCTTATATTGGGCTATCCGATATTTGATGTTGCGCTGGTCACGGTAACGCGGTTGTTAGAAGGGCGCCCCATATCGATGGGAGGAAAGGACCATTCCTCGCATCGTCTATCGATAGCTATTCTGGAGTCTATTATGCACTCGAGAAGCAAGAATAACACAAAAGGGACAAAACTATTCCCCGCAATAACAACCTTTGCCAAGGGGCTCAGAAAAAAGGGCGAAGACCGGTCAGCAAATAGATTAGCGGTTCTGGGCTTCAAGAAGAAAAGAGCGGTCCTCGTACTTTATGGCTTGAGTTTTGCCATGGGTTTAGCCGCGTTAGGGATATACGTTTTGGGGAAATATTATGATTGGACCATAATGATTCTTTCGTTTATACTTATGCTGCTTTTTGGTATAAGGTTGGGGATGGTACGAGTGACTCAGGTTAAAAATAAGGCATGATAATGAAAAATTTAGGCGGAAGGACTGTAAGGCGGATAGACAATCTGATCATACTTAGCTTATGCGCGCTCATTTTCGGCTTGCCGTTTTCCATCAGTATCATCGAAATAGCGGCAACAGTAGCAATAGTACTATGGATTTTTAAGAAGATTATTATTACGCGCAGCCTTCGGGTGGAAGATACGCCTTTAAATGTACCCACATCCGTATATTTTTTGTTTGTGCTATTTTCCATATATAATAGCAAATTCTTAATGACAAGCTTGATAGGTTTCGGTTTCAAATCGATGGAGCATTTTCTGCTGTTTGTCGTTATCATGGATACTGTTAGGACACAACGTGATATAAAGAAGCTTGTTGCAGCGGTGCTGTTGTCATGCTGCCTGATAGGGGTGGACGGCATATGGCAGTATTTTCAAGGTCATGATTTTTTAAGGGGATACGCGCTGCCAAGCTTGTCAAGAGTTACAGCCTCTTTTAAATTCCCGAACGGATTTGGAGCATGGCTTGTGACGGTTCTACCTATCTGTATTTCCTTACCCTTATTTGCTAACTGGCGAAAACCTGCGAAACTATGGGGTGGGGTGTTAAGTTTATTGGTATTAGCGTGCTTATTTTTGACTTTTACTAGGGCGGCGTGGCTTTCATTCTTACCCGCCATTGTATTTATCGTTTGGAAAAAAGGAAAAATCGCTAAAAATATACTGCTCGTTTCATTGGTTCTAATAATTCTATCCGTTGGATTGCTCTTCGTCGGCGGGAGTAAAGATATAATACTGTCATATACGGTTAGGGGGTCTTCGATTGCCCATAGAGCGGCTATGAATGAGATGTGCTGGAGGATGTTTTTGGACCATCCTTTTTTTGGCCACGGCATAAATACTTTTATGAGCATATATGCGCAATACCTGGATCCTAATATATTCGGGCTGTCATACGCCCATAATTGCTATATGCAGATAGCCGTTGAGACAGGAATTTTCAGCCTTTTAGCATTTTTATGGATAATTGCGGTGCTTTTTAGTTCATCTTCGCGAAATATTAACCAGAAAAAAGATGGTTTTGTAAAAGCAACCCAAATAGGCATTTTGGCCGGCTTACTGGCTTATCTCATACAGAGCGCTCTTGAGACGAATTTATATGCGTTACAGCTTGCGATACTATTTTATTATTTTTTGGGCCTAGCGGCCGCGTTGTTAAGCATTAAAGATTGATACCCCAAAAGCGCTTGCAGTTGAACCAATCCCTCGACTTTGCTCGGGATGGTTCGGGGGAATGGTGAGCGAAGTCGAACCAAAGACATTGGACTAAGGTCAAGGACGATATGGGGACACCCTCCGTCTTATAGTGCAAGTAGCTTTAAAGGAGAGTGTCCCCGACAAGTGATTACTATGAAAATACTTATAGTAAACCCTTTCGGAATCGGCGATGTTTTGTTCACTGCGCCCATCATCAGATTATTGACCGAAAAAGGGGATTCCGTATATTTCTGGTCAAACGAAAGGGTCGCCGATATACTTAGGTATGACCCCGCGGTGAAAGGCATACTTCCGATCTCGCGAGGCGACCTGAAGAAATATTTTAATATTTCTATTACGAAGGGCATAAAAGCCTTTCTTGCCCCGACAAAATGGCTTAGGAAGGAGCGCTTTGACATTGCCCTCGATTTTTCCCTGGACTATCGATATAGTCTTCTTCTTTGGCTCCTGGGTGTAAAGAGAAGAATAGGGTTCGATTATAAAGGAAGAGGGCGGTTTCTTACGGACTCCGTAAGAATAGAAGGTTTCGCCGGTAAACACATAGTTGAGCATTATGCCGAACTCCTGAAATTCATAGATAAGTCGCTTGAATCAAAAGGCAGGATGGAACTTTTTGTAGGAAGCGAAGATAGCAAATGGGCCGATAGATTTCTTAAAGAAAACGGCATAAACGAAACGCATGTTTTAATAGGCATCACTCCGGGCGGAGGAGCAAGCTGGGGGAAGGATGCATTTCGGAAACACTGGCCAAAGGAAAAATTTGCGCATGTCGCCGATAAGTTAGCCTTTGAATACGGCTATAAAATTTTAATCTTTGGGAGCGAAAAAGAATCTTTACTATGCGCATCCGTAGCGAAGAAGATGAAAAATTGTCCTCTAAATACCGGCGGCAGGCTGAGCCTGGGGCGATTCGCCGCACTTTTAAAGAAATGCAAATTGCTGATAACAAATGACGGCGGGCCGCTTCATATGGCGGTGGCATTAGGGGTGCCGACAGTTTCGATATTCGGACCGGTGGATGAAAAAGTCTACGGGCCTTATCCGGCATCACAGAAGCACGTTGTGATAAGCGGTGCGGCAGAATGTCGGCCTTGTTACAAGAATTTTAGATATCCTTTGTGTGAAACCTTTATTTGTCTTGATTCTATAGAACCCGAACGTGTTTTGGCCGCGGCAAAAAAGATATTGGAGTCAATATGAAAAAGATCGCACTTATTCTTGCAGGAGGCAAAGGAACACGGCTTTGGCCGTTATCACGGGAAAATTACCCTAAACAATTCGTTTCGTTCAAGGACAACCTCTCACTGTTCCAGATGGCACTTGAAAGAGCGGCGCGCACTTTCCGGGCCGAAGATATATATATTATCTCTCACGAAAATTACCGCTTTACGATACTGAACCAGATAGATATGTTCGGCGGATTGAAAAAACCTGCCCGGGACAAGATAAAGAAGAATATTATTTTTGAACCGGCGCCAAAGAGCACGCTTCCGGCAATATTGCTTTCTATGAAGTACGCGGAATCCAGGCGCCCATTATCGGATAATGACATAATCTATGTTTTTCCTTCGGACCACATGATAGAGCCGCTATCGGGCTTCAGAGCTTCTATTAAAAAAGCGGCTCAGTTAGCTGAGGACGGGAGTATAGTCGTCTTCGGGGTCAAGCCGGATTATCCGAAGGAAGGATACGGCTATATTATCAAATCAAAAAGGCATAAAGGCGGGTTTTTAGTCGAAAAATTTGTAGAAAAACCGCCGCAGGTGGCAGCTCGGAGATTGATAGGAAAAGGCGCTTTTTGGAATGCAGGTATCTTTTGTTTTGCGAAAGGAGCATTTTTAAAGGAACTGGCTAAGTTCCAGCCGGGAATAAACCGGTATTATAAGTTTAGCTATCCAAACTTCCTTAAGAGATTTAAGGCGATAAAGCCGATTTCGATAGATTACGGAATAATGCAGCAGACTAAAAATGCGGCGGTGGTGGAATTTAACCTTAAGTGGTCGGATCTGGGGAGCTGGGACAGTTTTCTTCAGTATTACACTCATAGAAAAGGCAATTTTAATATAGGCAAAGCCGAATTTTTAAAGTCGAGCGGCTCTTTTGCTTATTCGGCAAACCGGCTTATGTGCCTGGTCGGGTTGAAGGACGTTATCGCAATAGATTCCCCTGATTCTTTGCTCTTAGTAAAGAAGGGGTATTCTGACCAGGTAAAGGACCTTGTGACGCTGATAGATGAAAAGGGCTACACGCATAGCAAGGATGGTACTACGGTATATAGACCGTGGGGGTATTACACGGTTTTGCATGAAGAGAAAGGTTATAAAGTGAAAGAGATAGGGGTTTACCCGAAAAAGTCGCTTTCGCTCCAAAGGCATAAACATCGCAGTGAACATTGGAATGTAGTCGAGGGCGAAGTACATGTTTCGGTAGCGGGCAAAGAAAACCGGGTAAAACGAAATGAAAGCATCTTTGTTCCGAAAGGCCTCAAACACAGAATTTATAACCCGACGAACAAGATTACGAAGATTATCGAAGTCCAGATCGGCGGTTATGTAGGAGAAGATGACATCATCAGGTTTAGTAAGTATGAATAAAGAACGAGGTAAATATCAGTGGTAATACTAGGAGTGGGAACACCTTTCGTACATGACCCGTCGGCGGCGATTTTAATAGACGGAAAGATAATAGCGGCGGCGGATGAGGAGCGTTTCATAAGGGAGAAACACGCGCAAGACAAGTTTGCCGCTAATGCAGTCAGGTTCTGCCTTGAGAAAGCCAAGGTTAAACCGAGCGATATTGATATAGTGGCGTATCCGTGGTCGCTTGGCGCTCATCTCGGCTGCGTGCCGCTATATGTAAAAAGGTGTTGGCGGACGCGCCCGTCTCAGGCGTTAAAATCGGTGACGCAATTAGGCAAGGCCTATAAAGATGCTCTGAGGAAACTTAACGGCAGCCTTAGCGGGGCGGGTATCAATCCTCGGAAAGTCAAAAAATACTTCGTCGAGCACCACCTTGCCCACGCCTCAAGCGCGTATCACCTGTCCGGCATGAAAGACTGCGCCATCATGAGCATAGACGGGGCGGGGGAGTTTACTTCGACGTTGTTTGCAAAATCAAAAAACGGAAGGATTGAAAAAATCAAAGAGATAATATGGCCCGATTCGCTGGGGCTTTTTTATTCCACGATAACCGAATATCTTGGCTTTGAAGTGAATGACGGCGAATACAAAGTAATGGGCATGGCGCCATATGGTGATCCCTCCAAGGTAGATATGAGCCACATCATACGCTATACCGGCAAGTCATTTTACTGTAACGATGACTACGTTTGGGTAACGCGCTCGAGGCGGTACGACAAAAACAAAGTCTTCTCAAGGAAAATGGTGGAAGAATGGGGACCCCCAAGAAAAGGTGACGCCCTGACAGAGCCCTATGTCCACATAGCCGCAGCTGCCCAAAAGGTACTGGAAGACATTACCATTAAGCTTATGGAAGACTACTTAAGCGATACCCTAAAAGAGACCGGCGGCAGGCTCTGTTTTGCCGGAGGAGTGGCATTGAACGTAAAACTGAATAAACGCATCCTTGAACATCCCCTTGTAAAAGAGTTATTCGTCCAGCCCGCAGCTAATGACTCAGGGACCGCTTTGGGCGCGGCAACCTACATAGCCAATGAGTTGGGCGAAAAGATAGAACCCATGCATCATGCCTATTTAGGCCCTGAGTACACCGACGACGAGATTAAAACCATACTGGATACCTATAAGATCCCCTACGAATACCATAACGACATAATAGAGACTGTAGCGGAACTTCTGGCGAAAGGCGAGATAGTGGCCTGGTTCCAGGGTGCCATGGAATACGGCCCGAGGGCGCTCGGCAACCGCTCGATCTTGAGTAATCCTTCAGTGAAAGGCATAAGCGACCAGATCAACGCTATCATAAAGTTCAGGGAAAAGTGGCGCCCCTTCTGCCCCTCAATACTCAAAGAATACGCCAAAGAGATATTAAATACAGATCACCCTTCGCCCTATATGACATTTAGCTTTACCGTCAATGAAAAATGGCGCGATAAGATACGCGAAGTAGTCCATGTGGACAATACAGCCCGTCCGCAGATTGTGGACGAGAAGTCCAATCCCAAATTCTGTTCGCTTCTTAAGTCATTCCACAAAAAGACAGGGCTTCCGGTACTCATAAATACCTCGCTCAACAGGCGCGGCGAACCTGTTGTTTGTTCGCCCGACGATGCCCTGAACATGTTCTACGGAAGCGGGCTGGAATACCTTGTAATGGGAAACTTGTTAGTAAAGAAGAAACCACAGCGGTAGCAGACGAACCAATAACGTAAAGAAGATACAAGAAGACGAACGGCGGGACATTCTCCGTCGAATAATGCAAGTGCCTTTTAAGGAGAGTGTCCCGCGACCAGTGAGGTAGAGATGAAAAAATTTCCGTTATCCGTAGTAATTATAACGAAAAACGAAGCCGAAAACATAGGGGCCTGTCTCAAAAGCGCTTCTTGGGCGGATGACCTTATCGTTCTTGACGATTTCAGTACAGATACAACGGTAAAAATCGCGCGTATGTATACCGAGAGAGTCTACGAGAGAAAGATGGACATAGAAGGGCGGCATAGAAATTATGCCTATTCACTCGCCAAAAACGAATGGGTATTCAGCCTCGACGCTGACGAGCGCATTACCGATGAATTACGGGAAGAACTGAAACACCTTTTGCGGAGAGAGGTGAAAGATACCGTATTTACTGTTCCCATAAAGGCATTTATCGGCAATAAATGGATCGAGCATGGCGGCTGGTATCCGGGGCGCAAGGACAGGTTATTCGGGAAAGACAAGTTTAAATATGAAGAAGTCAAAGTCCATCCGCGCGTATTCTATCAGGGCACGTGCGGCCATTTGAAAAATCCATTGCTTCATTATTCATATAAGGATTACCATGAGTTTTTCCAGAGTTTGAATAACCAGACGACGCTTGAGGCGGAAAAGTGGTTTGCCGAAAAAAGGAAGATTGGAACGTGGGGCGCGATCCGGAAGATGATAGACCGATTTTTAAGAGCGTATGTTATGAAGAAAGGATTTTTAGACGGATTTACCGGTTTTGTATTCGCGATGGGCGGCGGTTTATACCAGATATACAGTTATGCCAAGTACCGGGAAATGTTAGATAACGACAAAAACAGACATAGCAGTTGAACCAATAGCGTAAGGAGTACATCAACGGCCGCTCTGGGGACACCCTCCGTCGGATAATGCAAGTGCCTTTTAAGGAGAGTGTCCCCGCCAAGTGACCATACACGACAAGTGAGGTAAGCAATGGAATTAAGCGTCATAATACCTGTCTATAATGAGCGTGCGACTATAAAGGAGATCGTTGAGCGGGTTAAATCAGTCGAGCCTAAAGATAAGGAGATAATAATTGTCGACGACGGCTCCACCGACGGAACACGGGAAATACTCAGAACTCTGCTGAGCGACAGAGTCAGGGTGATATTGCATGAAAAAAATACGGGGAAAGGCGGCGCGGTACGGACAGGGCTCACCGCGGCAGTTGGTGATATCGTAATGCTTCAGGACGCGGACTTAGAATATGACCCGAAGGAAATAGCCGCGCTGATAAAACCGATACAGGACGGCGCGGCGGATGCGGTCTATGGTTCACGATTTTGCGGCGGCAGGCCGCAGCGCGTCCATATGTTCTGGCACCAGGTCGGCAACAGATTTCTTACATTTTTATTTAATATATTATATAATTGTACGCTCACCGATCTCGAGACGTGCTATAAGGCATTCAGGAGAGATCTGATTAAAGATTTTAAAATAAAATCCAACGGCTTTACTATTGAGCCGGAATTGACGGCGAAGATTTTAAAGAAACACGCCCGGCTTTATGAGGTCCCGATATCTTATTACGGCAGAAGTTACGACGAAGGCAAAAAGATAAGGCTTTATCACGGCCTTGAAGCGATTTGGGCGCTCATAAAGTTTAGATTTGTTGACTAAAACGGAGATAATCTTGAGGACAAAGACAGTAATATTATTCAGGATAGTATTCATAGTGTGGGTCTTTATGTGGCTTTTGTTTTTTGTGCGGGGCATGGTGAAGACCGAGATAAGAGACTACAAAAACCTTTTAGGTAAGACGCTGGAAGAGAAGAGGGCGTATGTAACCGGTAAAGAATTGTATGAATTTATTGTTTTTAGCGAAAAGGTAATTCCTAAAAACGCCACCTTTACCGTAGAGGCCAAATATGATAATTCGCTCGATTATTTCTGGTTTCCGTATTATCTTTATCCTGCGACGAGGGGTATTTATAGGCCGGACTATATAATATGCTACAAAGTTAACTTTTCAAAAGACGGTTATTCGGTGGCAAAATCCTTTACCTATGACAAATATATATTAAAAAGGAGCGAGCTATGACGCTCATAATGCGCTTAATAGCGCCGTTTTTAGTTTCCATAGCGATAGGCTGGAACATCTTATTCTGGCTTATCAGGCGTGACAGATCGTTTGCGCTGCCGGAGAAGGCGGCCCTTTCCTATATAATAGGGCTGGGCGCGATTACGCTGCAGATGTTTTTATATTCGATATGCAGCATCAAGTTTTCAGTATGGCGGGTATTGGTACCGTGGTTTTTTATATTGCCGCTTAGCATGTTCTTCTATTACAGGGTTAAACCGTTCGGTAAGGAAGCCGCAACGAAGAAAAAGGGTACTTTTGAACGTTTTCTGATAGGCGGCATTATATTTCAGGTATTCTATGCGTTCTTTAAGGCGCTTATCAAGCCCGAGGATTCATTCGACGCTATAGGAAACTTTGCTTTTAAAGCGAGGATGTTCTTCGTAGAAAGCAGGATCCCGTACGAAGTTTTCTTTAACAGAACGATGGATATCCAGCACTCCGATTATCCGTTGTTTGTCCCGCTTTCCGAAGCGTGGGTCTCCATGTTTATGGGCAGCTGGAACGACCTTTTTGTCAAAGCGATTTTTCCTATGTTTCTCGTCGCGCTTTTGATCATATTTTATTATACTCTCAAGCGGATCATCGGCCCGCGATGGGCGCTCATTTCTACCTTTTTTCTAGCGACGATTCCGCATCTTCTGAACTACGCCACGATCGGGTATGCAGATTTTGCGCTTATAATGTTTTACGCCGCGAGCTTTCTGTATCTTTTTCTGTGGATATCGTATCGCCGGGAGAATAAATACCTCTTATTAGCCGCGCTCCTGTCCGTTCTTTCACTGTGGGCTAAGAATGAGGGTGCGCTGCTCTCGCTTATTAATATATCTCTTTTGTTTTTGTTTGCGTGGCTCGGACGGCGCGAGATGGCAAAGAATGAATGGCTGGGCATTTTTTCTTTTATAATCATCGTAGTCGTCTTAGAAACGGCATGGTTTGTTTTTATACACAAGATAGGCTTTTCCAATGAGTTTATCAATAAGGACACGCTTAAACTGTCTCTTTTTGTGAAGAACCTCGATCGGATTCCTCTCGTGCTTTATGATTACCAGAAACATGTCTTCGGCCCCAAAAAATGGAACATATCGCTTCTGGTATTTTTCGCCGGGCTCATATTGTATTTCAAGACAGCTTTTAAGGGATATACCAAATATATAACACTTTCCATATTATTCGCGTTTTTGGGCTACGGCATATTTTACCTTTTTACTCCGCTAGAGATACATTACCACCTTCAGACAGCAGGCAGCCGAGTCCTGCTTCACTTTTTACCTGTAGTGGTATTTTGGATAGGTTACATGGCAAAGGAAATCATAGATGCAGAAGGCAATATTCATAGATAGAGACGGTGTAATAAATAAAGACCCGGGCGGCTGGACAAAGTATAGCTACGTGACCAAATGGGAGGAATTTTTATTTATAGACGGCTCAGTCAAGGCGTTGAGGAGACTAAAGGAAGCCGGCTATAGGGTATTCGTTATTTCAAACCAGGGCGGTATAAGTAAAGGATATTTCAGCCAAAAGGATTTAGATGCTCTGAATAAAAGGATGCTTGAAGAGATAGAAAAAAGAGGCGGTAAAATAGACGGTCTTTTCTACTGCCCTCATCACGATAAAGATAATTGCGAATGCAGAAAGCCGAAGACGGGCCTGATAGAACAGGCCGCCAAAACAATGCATATAGATTTTAAGAACACTTACCTAGTCGGTGACAGCATAAGAGATGTTGAGGCCGCCAAAAGGATGGGGATGAAGACGATTTTAGTATTATCCGGTAAGACGCCGCTATCCGAACTGTCCGATTGGCCCATGCAGCCGGATTACATAAAAGGAAACCTGCTCGAAGCGGTGGAGTGGGTCCTAAAAGAAAGAACACCAGCAGCCGTAGCAGATGAACCAAACGAGTAAAGAAAACAATAACGCCAAACGGCAGGACATTTTCCGTCTGATTATAGGTGTGACTTTTAAGGAAAGTGTCCCGCGGCACGGGGGAACATGAAGAAGATACTTATAGCTTACGCCAATGCCGGTGCGGGCCACAGGAAAGCCGCATACGCAATAGAAAGCGCGTTCAAAGAGATCAATAGAAACGACATAGAGACAAAAGTGATAGACACCCTTGATTATACGACCCCATTTTTCAAAATGAGCTATCCGGCCACTTATCTGTTTATGGTCAATAAAATAGCCGTCATTTGGGGGCTTGCTTATTATCTATTTGATACGCGCATATTTTATAGGATTTTTGTCGCGCCCATAAGGAGAATGGTGATAGGGTTAAATTCTGCCCGCTTAGTCAGCTTCTTGAATGAATATAACCCGGATATAATAATTAACACGCATTTTTTAGGGAACGAACTCGCGGCCGACATGAAAAGGCGTGGGATGTTAAAAAATAATAAGGTCATAACGGTCGTAACCGATTATATGATGCATTCTTTCTGGGTGGATAAAGAGATAGATTATTATTGCGTCGCGCAGGAAGAGAGCAAAAAACACCTTATGAAAAGGGCAATACCGCCGGAGAGAATAAAAGTATTCGGCATTCCCATAGACAGAGTTTTTGCCCTTAAGAGAGACAGAAAAGAATTATGCGCCAAATTGGGCATTGATGATAAGAAAAAAACGGTGCTCATAGGCAGCGGCGGCTTCGGCGTCGGCCCCATAAAGGAGCTGGTAGGAGAACTTATGAACGCGAAAGAGGTAGAGCAGTTGCTGGTGATATGCGGCAATAATCCCGCCCTCTACAAGGAAATAAGCGAAATAACCCGGGACGCGGGAGGGCATGTAAAAGCTTACAAATTTGTCGAGAATATGGACGAAATGATGTCCGTCGCGGACGTTATGGTGACAAAATCAGGCGGCCTGACCTCATCAGAGGCGATGGCGAAGGATTTACCGATGATAATCACATCCGCAATTCCGGGACAAGAAGCGAGAAATTCGCGGTATCTTGTAAAATCAGGCGCGGCCATACAGGCGCCCGGCGTAAAAAAAGCAAAAGAAGCCATAATAGAGATTTTTAGTTCGAAGGAAAAATTTGAATCATTGAAAAAGAGAATCGGGGACATCAAAAAACCCGATTCTTCCTATGATATCGCAAGATTCGCTATTACCTTGCTGGATAAGGGTCCCTTCGACTCGGCTCAGGGCGTGTAAGATGAAGCCGGATATAAACGCGGAATTGAAGAATATAGTCGAATCGTTAAAAGTTTACGCCGAATTGGAACGCGAGTCTGACGCCGGTTTTTTTGTGTCTTCTAAGAAAAAAACCGCAGCCGGTACCGAGAATACGAAATCAAAAGAAAGAGATCTTGATTCCCTGAAACGCGAGATAGTGAGGAGCGAATGCTGTCAGCTTTGTAGGACGCGCACAAATCTCGTATTCGGCTCGGGGAACCCTAATGCCGAAATTATGTTTGTAGGAGAAGCGCCCGGAGCGGATGAAGATCTTCAGGGGCTTCCATTTGTGGGAAGAGCCGGCCAGTTACTTACCAAGATAATAGAGTCCATCGGGCTTAAAAGAAGCGAAGTTTATATTTGCAACATCCTGAAATGCCGGCCGCCTGATAACCGGGCGCCATATCCTTCGGAAATACTTGCTTGCGAGCCTTATCTAAAGAGGCAGATAGATATCATAAGGCCGAAGATAATATGCGCGCTTGGGAAATTCGCGGCGCAGATCCTACTGAAGACTCAGGTGTCCATAACGCAACTACGCGGAAAATTCTACGATTATGAGGGCATAAAACTCATACCGACTTTTCATCCGGCATATCTTTTGCGTAATCCCGCGGATAAACGGCTCGTGTGGGAAGATATGAAAAAGATCAGACAGGCCTTAGGCGGAAAATAGCCTGTACCATTCGATAGTTTTCTTTAGACCGTCCTTGAAATCCGTCTTCGACTTGAACCCGAATTCCTTTTCCGCTTTAGTTACATCCAAACATCTTCTTGGTTGTCCGTCCGGTTTTGACTTATCCCATATTATTACGCCTTTGAACCCGCATATTTTCGCGATAAGAGCGGCAAGATCTTTGATCCTGATTTCGTACCCCGTGCCGATATTGACCGGTTCGGGTTTATTATATTTTTCCGCAGCCAGGACTATTGCCCGGGCAGCGTCTTCAACATAGATAAATTCTCTCGTCGGCTTTCCGGTCCCCCATACAGTTATCGACGGTTTGTTATGCTTAACGGCATCGCAGCATTTCTTTATTAAGGCAGGTATTACATGGGAAGCGCCGGGGTCAAAATTGTCGCCCGGGCCGTACATATTTACAGGTAAAAGGAATATCGAATTGAAGCCATATTCCTGCCTGTACGCCTGGGATTGAACAAGAAGCATCTTCTTTGCCAGGCCGTAGGGCGCATTCGTCTCTTCGGGATAACCGTTCCAAAGAGCTTCTTCCTTAAATGGCACCGGTGTAAATTTCGGATAGGCGCATATTGTTCCTATTGCCACAAACTTTTTTACGCCGAATAATCGCGCCTGTTCAATCAGCTGTATTCCCATAATGAGATTATCGTAGAAGAACTTTCCCGGGTAAGTTTTGTTTGCGCCTATGCCGCCCACAACGGCCGCGAGATGTATGACTATGTCCGGCCTGGAATCCTTTAGCATGCGCAAGATATCCCCTTCTCTGCGGAGATCGTATTTATCGATAACGGGCGCGAAAATATCTTTGCAGCCGCGATCTTTGAGCCTGGGTATAACATGCGAACCCAAAAATCCGGCTCCTCCGGTCACGGTCACGCGTTTATTTTTCCAGCAAGTCATTTGAACCACCTATTTGACCCGAATTTTCGGCTCAGTATTTTTTCGCCTTCGCCGATGGGCCTCAACCCTACGGCTTCCATATCGGCGTCCACCATTATTTTTACCAGCTCCTTGAATGCTACCTTAGGCTGCCAATTTAGATGTCTTTTCGCTTTTGAGGCATCGGCGGTCAACGACTTCACGTCATTCGGCCTAAAATATCGCGGATCCCGGACTACATACTTTTTCCATTTCATGTTTACATAACCGAAAGCTTCTTCCAGAAATTCTCTTATCGAATGCGCATCCCCTGTCCCTATTACATAGTCGTTGGCGCTTTTTTGTTGAAGAATCATCCACATCGCTTCCACGTATTCGGGCGCGAATCCCCAGTCTCTTTTAGCGGCTAGATTGCCAAGATAAAGTTTCTTTTGTTTTCCCGCGAGTATGTTAGCGATGGCTCTTGTGATCTTACGGCTGACAAAAGTTTCGCCCCTGCGCGGGCTTTCGTGGTTGAAAAGTATGCCGTTGGATGCGAAGAGGCCATAGCCCTCTCTATAACTTTTTGCCATCCAATAAGCATATACCTTGGCGGCCGCATAAGGACTGCATGGCCGGAAAGGGGTCTGTTCATTTTGCGGAGCCGACGTGTTTCCGAACATCTCGCTGCTGGAAGCCTGGTAGAACCGTGTCTTGTTGCCGCTCCGCCTAATTGCCTCTAGAATTCGAGTTGTTCCAAGAGCTGTTATGTTTCCTGTGTATTCGGCAAGTTCAAAACTGACCTTTACATGGCTTTGCGCCCCCAGATGATAGATTTCATCCGGTTTGACATGATAGATAAGGTCTATCAATTGCTCGGAATCGCTGAGGTCACCGTAGTGAAGAAAAAGCCTTGTGTCCGAGAGGTGAGGGTCCCGATATATATGGTCTATTCTCCCCGTATTGAAAGTGCTCGCTCGTCTTATAGTGCCGTGAACCTTGTACCCCTTGGAAAGTAATAGTTCTGCCAGATATGAACCGTCCTGGCCCGTGATGCCCGTTATCAGAGCTTTTTTCATGTTGCCCCCCATAATGACATTATTTTGACACAGTATAATATAGCACAGAGCCGTTTTATCCTCAAGAATTAACTTTGCCGGCGTCAGAGTGCCGTAAAATAACTATTGACAAGACAGACTGCAACGGGATATAACATAAGAGTCAAATCGCCTTTTTTGGGAGATACTTTATGGCAGATATAGAATGGATCCTATTTTCGAAAAATAGGACATTACAGGCGAAGTCCTGCATCATCTCTCTTACCGCGTTATCGGACGTGCGCGCCGACGAGATAACGGTATTATATGTCGATTCCGAAGATATAAGCTACGAGCCGCTGAAGAAAGAATTTGCCTGCCGATTTATCAGGCAGAGGGATTTTTACAGAGACGTAATGGATATTTTGGGCCGCAGTCCGAAATCTCTCGTATGCTTCATGGTTGACGACCTTATTTTCCGCGACAGGTTTGGCCGCGCGGAGATAGAGAATCTTATGCGCAAACATAGGGATTTGGATTGTTTATCGTTTCGCCTGGGAAAAAATATTCAAGACGGCAGGCCGCCCGTATTTAAGGAAATAGAACCCGGCATCATATCTTGGAGAACCGCCGGGGGGCTGGGGAAATCTTGGAACTATTTCTGGGAGCTTTCCAGTTCGATATATCGTAAGGAACTAGTACTCGATTACCTGAAAAGATGTCCGCCGAATAAAATTACATTTCCGAACCCGATGGAGTTTCGATATTACGGCATTATGCCGAATTTCTATATAGGCGCGCGAGGCATACCGGGGATCCTGAAACATCCAAGATATCTATTATGGAGGTTGTTTTGTCATAAAAAGATGGCCAGAAGGATGGCTTGTTACGAGAAATCGCGCGCTTTTACTCAAGGGGTGAATCTGGTTGCAAGCCGTAACTTGAAGTATAATACGTATATTACGCCCGAGAAATTACACGAACTTTTCTTAGATGGGTACACAATAGATTTTAGTTGCCTAAAGGATGCGCTAAATACCAAACCTAACGCCGGAAGGAAGTATTTTCGCATAGTGGGGCCAAACGGCGAGAAGCATCCTTTGTCGCTTTTTTAAAATAAAAAGAGGTTTTAAAAGGTCATGGCCGCAAATCCTGTTAAAAATTCAAAAAGCAGTAAATTCAGAGATTTTACCCTTTTTGTTTATCGAATGACAAGGCCGCTATTTGACCCGCTTCATTTTGTAAGCGGCGTACCGAGATATATAGGTTTTTTCGTAGATATGACACGGTATTCCAGAATGAAAGGTTCGGAGAAAATCAGGGCAATTAACCTTTATCCCTGCATCCACAACAAGACAGAAGCAACCCGGTTTGATCCGCACTATTTTTATCAGGATATCTGGGCTTTTAAAAAGATATTAGAATCAGGGGTAAAGCATCATGCCGATGTCGGCTCAAAGGTTGATTTTGTGGGTTTCCTTACCGTTATTACGGACGTGGAATTTATAGATATAAGGCCCCTTTCGGCACAGCTTGATAATTTTACTTCAAAGAAAGGCAGCATACTTGCCATGCCTTTTGCGGATAACTCTGTTTATTCGTTATCGTGCCTTCATGTTGCCGAACATATCGGCCTCGGCCGGTACGGCGATAAACTTGACCCCAAAGGCACTAAAAAGGCGTGTAAAGAGCTTGCGCGCGTACTCGCTCCAGGCGGGAATCTCTATTTTTCGCTGCCTGTAGGAAACCCGAGGTTATGTTTCAATGCTCACCGCATCCATTCGCCCAAACAGATACTTGAATATTTTAATAACCTGCAGCTTCTGGAATTTTCGGGCATAGATTACAATAAAAACTTCAGGAGGAATATAGATATATCCGTGCTTGAAAATTCCAAATATGCCTGCGGCTTATTCCACTTTACAAAGAAATAATATATGAATTACGCGGAAATCGCTTTAAATCTTCCTATAAACAAGACCTTCCATTACAGTATACCGCCCGGTATATCGCAATATATCGAAATAGGCAAGAGGGTCTGGGTGCCTTTCGGAAAACGCAGGATGATAGGCTATGTCGTCGGAATAGTCGATAAGGTCCCTGTCCGCGACCTTAGAGATATAGAAAAAGTCATAGATGATACCCCTATTATCGGAAGCAGCCTCATGGGACTTGGCAGGTGGCTCTCCGATTATTACTGCACGTCATTGGGCAGCGCTCTCGCCGCTATTATCCCCGCGCCTCTAAAAAGCGGCAAGACATCCGTGAAAGCGCGCAAAATAGAGGAAGAAAAATATGCTTCGTCTTCGCCGTTCGAACCAACGGCCGAGCAGGAGCATGCCATTAAAGAAATTAAAAAGTCCATAGAAAAAGAAGAATTTAAAGTCTTTCTTTTGCACGGTATTACATCCAGCGGAAAAACGGAAGTTTATCTGCAATGCATAGCCGATATTTTAGCAAAAGGCAAGAGCGCAATAGCGTTGATCCCCGAAATATCCCTTACGCCTCAGACGGTAGAAAGATTTAAATCGCGCTTTGGGGACAAAGTAGCTGTGACGCATAGCCAAATGCGGGGCGGTAAGCGTTTTGAGGAGTGGAAGAACATAAAAGACGGCATAGCCAGGATAGTGGTCGGCGCGCGTTCGGCAATATTCAGCCCCATGGACAATATCGGGCTTATAGTGGTAGATGAGGAGCATGAAACCTCTTATAAGCAGGAGGATACGCCGCGATACCATGCGCGGGAGACGGCTATTGAACGCGCCAAGATGAGCAAGTGTCCTTTAATTCTTGGCAGCGCAACACCTTCTTTGGAATCTTACTACAAGGCCCAAAAAGGCGAATATAGATTGCTGAAGCTGGCCAAACGTATAGACGACAGGCCTCTTCCTAAAGCGACAGTCATCGACATGAAGAAGGAGATAGAGAAGAGAAAAAAAGTAGCTATTATTTCCTCGTATTTGAGAAATAAAATAGAAGAAGCAGTAGAAGGAAAGAAGCAGGTAATGCTTTTCTTGAACAGGCGCGGTTTTGCGACGTATATAAATTGCCGGAACTGCGGTACCACTTTAAAATGTAAAAAATGCGATTCTGTATTGGTCTACCATTATTCGAAAAAAGAAGTTATTTGCCATTATTGCGGTTGGAAAATAGGCGTCCCCAAGATTTGCCCCGAATGCCAGAGTTCCTATTTAAGTTTTTCCGGCAAAGGGACGGAAAAGGTAGAATCCGAAATCCACAGGTTATTTCCGACCGCCAACATAGACAGAATGGATACGGATGTTACTAAAAAGAGGGGTTCGCACGACAGGATTCTTAAGAAAGTCAAAGAAGGGGCCACCGAGATATTGGTCGGTACGCAGATGATCGCAAAGGGGCACGACTTTCCTCAGGTTACGTTGGTAGGTGTTATTTCCGCCGATGTTTCGTTAAATCTCCCCGATTTTCGCAGCAGTGAACGCACATTCGGCCTTCTTACTCAAGTCGGCGGCAGGGCAGGCAGGGGGAAAGACGCGGGAGAGGTGGTAATACAGACCTACACTCCGTCGCATTACGCTATTCGCGAAGCCGCTAAGCACGATTACGAGGCTTTCTATAAAAGAGAGATCGGGTACAGAGAGGAACTGGACCTGCCGCCATTTTTCCACATTATCAAAATAACATTACAATCGACCGGCGAAACGGTCGCCAAAGAAGCCGCGACGGCATTGTCGGATCATCTTAAAGATAAATTCAAGGAAGAGAAGGTTATAATAGCAGGGCCGGCGCCGGGCATTATGCCAAAGGTTAAAAACCGTTATATTTGGAATATTTTACTCAAAACGAAAAAGCCCCTAGAGACTTCAAGTAAAGTTAAATCTTTGCTGGATGAATTCGGCAGGATAAGAAGGACGTTTGTAAGCGTAGATGTGGACCCGATATCGTTATAGGAAATTACTCGTTTATTTCTCGTATTTTAAAGCTGTCTTTATTTTTATCAAAGCTTTTATCTATAGTAGCAAGCGCGTCGAGGTTCTTTAGCCCGCGCTCGGCGGTGTGATCGGTAGGCCTTATCTCTAGGACTTTCTTAAAGCACTGGCGCGCCCGCCCGTAGTTTCCCAAATTAGAATGCACCTCACCGAGTAATTCATACGCCACCGCACTTTTCTTAACCGTTTCCACCGCGCTTTCCAGCGTTACAGCAGCGGCTTCTTCCATACCTTCTAACTTAAGCAATATGCCGAGTTTAATAAGAACAGCCCCGTTTTTAGGGTCATTTCTCAATATGTCTTCGTATATGGCGATGGCGTCGTGATAGTTTCTCTTGGTTTCATTCAGCAGCGCTATGAACATGCGGAAGAGAGAAAATGTCCTGTTTATGGCAAGCTTTAAAATGTTAGGCGGTTTTTTCTCATATACCTTTATCTCGGCCAACCTTAAAAGCTGCCGTGCCTTGGCAAAGTCAGGCTTTATATTGATAGCGTGCGTCAAAAGATCGATAGCGTAGTTGTAATTCTTCCTATCGACCGCTATCTCGGCCTTTTCGTAATGATCTTTTACTTCTTTAGGGATGGGATCTTCCGGCATACTATCCTCCGTAACATATAATAGTGTATACCCCAAGCGCCGTTAAGTCAATGTAAAACAGGACTTGTACAAAAATTGAACAAATATGCATTTCTGCTTGACATTATTATTGCGCTGGCATACAATATGTTCAAGGAATGAACAATATGAATAATCATGCCAGCATAAAGGAAGAACAGACCCTTAACCTGATACGCGAGGTCGAGGGTAATCCCGGCGCCAACCAAAGGACGCTTTCCCAGAAGCTCAATGTTTCCCTCGGCAAGACGAATTACCTTTTACGGGAGCTAGCCAAAAAGGGCATGATTAAAATAGCCAGTTTCTCCAAAAACCCCAAAAAAGCGAAAAAGATAAAGTATATTCTTACCAGTAAAGGCCTCCAGCAAAAGATAAAGCTTACTTACCAATTTCTTCAGGTCAAAGAAGCAGAATACAAGAGATTGAAGAATGAGTATGATAAATACGTTAACGGGAGGGTGTAATGTTAAATAATAAAGTTATCCTTATAACCGGCGGAACGGGTTCTTTCGGTCAAAAGTTTACGGAAATAATATTTGCTAAATACAAGCCGAAAAAGGTCATAATATTCAGCCGTGACGAATTCAAGCAGCACGAGATGTCAAAACTTTTTCCTGACTCTAAATACAACATCAGATTTTTCCTTGGGGACATAAGAGATAAGGACCGGTTGGAGCGGGCTTTTGAGAATGTCGATTATGTCGTCCACGCAGCCGCCTTAAAGCAGGTTCCGGCGCTGGAATATAATCCCATGGAAGCGGTTAAGACAAACGTCTTAGGAGCGAATAATATCGTTGAGGCGGCTCTTGATAAAAATGTCAAAAAAGTAGTAGCTCTCTCAACCGACAAGGCAGTAAATCCCGTAAACCTATACGGCGCCACTAAATTAGTGGCGGAAAAAATATTTGTCGACGCCAATGCCTATGGCGGCAATCGTGTCAAATTTTCAGTGGTGAGATACGGCAATGTTGTTGGATCCCGCGGCAGCGTCGTCTGCCTTTTTATGGAATTAAAGAAAAAGGGCATAAAGGCTTTTCCTATAACGGACCAGCGGGTGACGCGTTTCTGGATGACGCTAAACCAGAGCATTGAGTTAGTAATTAAGGCTCTGGAAGAATCTAGGGGCGGGGAGATATTCATTCCGAAAATACCTTCGATGCGCCTTGTTGATTTGGCTAAGGCCATAGATCCGGAATGCAGATTTAAGATTATGGGTATGAGGCCCGGCGAAAAAATGCACGAGTCGCTTATTTCCAAAGACGAGGCGCGCGCGGTAAAAATATTTCAGGGGCTTTATGTGATTTTACCTCAATTCTTCGAGAGGAGCGAAGTCCATAATAAATATAAGAACTATAAAAGTGTCCCTGGAGACTTCGCCTACACAAGCGACACAAACAGTGAATGGCTTACGGTAAAAGATTTACGCAGCATATTGAAAAACGAGACATATTGAACATGAAATACATACCTTACGGCCATCAACAAATAGATTCAGCCGATATCAGAGAAGTGGTAAAGGTCCTCAAGTCAGATTGGCTTACCCAGGGACCGAAGATTAAGCAGTTCGAGGACGCGCTTTGCCGATATAGCGGGGCAAGGTATGCGGTTGCCGTATCCAGCGGCACGGCGGCGCTGCATCTTGCCATGATAGCGCTAGGTATCGGTAAAGGCGATGAGACTATAACTTCGCCCATCACTTTTTCCGCTAGCGCAAATTGCGCCGTATATGTAGGGGCCACCCCAAGGTTTGTAGATATTGATGATACTACCTATCATTTAGACATAGCTAAATTGAAGGATTTTCTAAAAATTCCGTCTCAAAGGCGCAGAATAAAAGCGATTGTGCCCGTCCATTTTATGGGGACGGTTATTGACGTGCCGGAAATAAAGAAGATCTGTGATAAATATGGCATAAATATAGTAGAAGATGCGGCGCATGCCTTGGGCGCCGAGTATAAATATGGCAAAAAATGGCTCAAAGTAGGAAGCTGCCGCCATTCAGACATAACCATATTCAGCTTTCACCCTATAAAACATATAACGACCGGCGAAGGTGGCGCCATTCTTACTAATAAGAAAGACATTTACGAGGCCGCATTGCGGTTTCGCCATCACGGCATCTGCCGCATTAAAAATAAGCCAAAATGGCTATACGATATCCCGAAACCGGGATTCAATTACCGTATTACCGATTTTCAGTGCGCTTTGGGTATATCCCAGATGAAGAAATTGAATAAAATGGTAAAGGTACGTAGGCAGTTAGTCGGTAGTTATAACGACGTCTTTAGCTTGGTTGAAGAAATCCGATTACCGTATGAGGCAAGAGACACTAAAGCATCATACCATTTGTATGTCATAAGAATTCCCGCAGCACGACGCAACAGGCTCTATGATTATTTAAGAGGCAAAGGCATCCTTACCCAAGTGAATTATATCCCCATACATTTACTTTCTTATTATCAGAAGAAGTTCGGATATAAACGCGGGGATTTTCCTGTATCGGAAAAGTACTTTAAAGAATGCCTGAGTCTGCCTTTATATGTAGGATTGTCCAAATCAGGACAGGCAAAAATCGTAAGCAATATAAAAAGGTTTTTTCAGAGATGAAAAATGATCTGATCGGAAAAATATGCTTAGGCACGGCTCAATTCGGTATGGATTATGGGATAGCCAATAAAAACGGCAAGCCCTCCAGGGATACGGTCTTTGATATCCTGGATTACGCTCATAGCACGGGCATTAGGACGCTTGATACGGCATCCGAATACGGTGATAGTGAAAGCCTAATAGGAGAATATATCACCGGCCGTAAGGCCGATTTTAAGATTATATCAAAGATGGCGACCGCAAAAAATAATTCTGACGCAGAGAAGAACTGCAGGGCTGCCCTCGAAAGATTAAACCAGCCGTGCATATATGGTTACCTGGTACGCAGTACTGCGCTGAATGGGTACCGCGGCATGCGGAGACATCTTGAAGAGTTGAAAGAAAAACAACTGATAAAGAAAATGGGGCTATCCTTATATAAAACGGACGAGTTAGACCGCCTGCTGGATAGCAAACTGCCATTTGATATCATACAAGTCCCTTATAATATTTTCGACCAGAGATTCTGCGGATATCTCCCCATACTTAGGCATATGGGCGTAGAGATATATAGCAGGTCGGTATTCCTGCAGGGGTTCTTTTTTCTTGATGAAGCGGAAATTTACGAAAATTTTACCGGAGCAAGAACGGTAATGGCAAAATTGCGCGGCATATCAGTAGAAAGGGATATATCCATCAATGCTTTATGCCTATGCTTTGCCGTGCTTAATGACAACATAGATAAAGTTATAATAGGCGTCGACTCACTTAGGCAGATCAAAGAGAATGTTGCGTCACTGAAGGATATCAATAGAGTGAAGGATGTCTATGATGAGCTGAAGGCATTAAGGCTGGAGGACGAGGAGGTCTTGCTCCCGTATAAATGGAAATGAAAGCGGACATTATAGTACAGGCAAGGACGGGTTCAATGCGGCTTCCGCGAAAGGTATTGCGCACGGTATTAGGCAAAAGCATGCTGGAGCATCTTATCATCCGGCTTAGACGCACGAAAATGGTGGATAATATAATCATAGCGACTACCGAATCGAAAGAAGACACAGCGATTGTGGAGATAGCCGGAAATCTGGGGATTAAAAGTTATCAAGGATCAGCGGATGACGTATTGGACCGGTTTTATCAAGTAGCGCGTAAGTTTGGTCTGCGCCATATAGTGCGCATTACTGCGGATTGCCCTTTGATGGACCCATCGGTGGTTGATAAAGGAATTGAATATTATTTTTCGTCCGGCGCGGATTATTGCTCGAATGTATTGGAGCGCACGTTTCCGGACGGCGAAGATGTGGAGGTGTTCAGTTTCAACGCCCTTGAACAGGCATGGAGAGAGGCGGGGCTTTCGTTCGAGAGAGAACATGTCACGCCGTATATAAGGAAACATCCGGAACAGTTTAAATTGACTAATTTTAAGAATAACGTGAATATATCGGATAAGCGTTGGACATTGGATAGAGAAGAGGATTTTATTTTTATAAAAAAGGTGTACGAAGGATTATATCCTAAGAACCCTTGTTTCGGCATGGAAGATATTCTGAGTTTTCTGAAAGAAAACCCCGGGCTGGAAGAGATCAATAAAAAACTGGTTAAACAATATGAATAAAGGCCAGGCATTATATAAAAAGGCAAAAAGGCTGATCCCGGGCGGAACACAGCTCCTTTCTAAGAGGCCGGAGATGTTTCTGCCGGAATTATGGCCTTCTTATTACGAGAAAGCGAGCGGATGCGAAATATGGGATTTGGATGGTAAAAAATATTGCGATATGAGCAATATGGGCGTCGGTTCCTGCATCCTCGGATATGCCGATTCAGATGTCAACAATGCTGTAAAGAAAGCCGTTGAGCGCGGGACGATGGCGACGCTCAACTGCCCCGAAGAAGTCGAACTTGCGGAGGTGTTATGCGATATCCATCGTTGGGCAGATATGGTCCGCTACGCGCGGTGTGGCGGTGAGGCGATGTCTATTGCAATCCGCATTGCTAGAGCAAAGACAGGCAAGGATCTCGTTCTATTCTGCGGATACCACGGTTGGCATGACTGGTATCTTGCCGCTAATTTGGCGGACGACAAGTCGTTAGACGGCCACCTATTACCCGGCCTGGCGCCGAAAGGAGTACCGCGCGGGTTGAAGAAAACCGCGATCCCATTCGATTATAACGATACGGATGGCTTTTTGAAACTCGTCAAAGATAATAAAGGCCGCATAGCCGCTGTGATTACCGAACCGTTGCGCAATTATTATCCTAAGAAGGATTTTCTCACTGCTATACGCGAGGTGACTAAAAAGGAAAGCATTGTATTTATAATAGACGAAATCACCGCAGGATGGCGGCTGACGGCGGGTGGAGCGCATTTGACCTTAGGGGTTAACCCCGACATGGCCGTTTTCGCAAAAGGGATGAGTAACGGATACCCCATGGCAGCCATAATAGGAAAATCGGATGTAATGGGCGCGGCACAAGAGACGTTTATCAGCAGCACCTACTGGACTGAGCGAATAGGGCCTGTAGCGGCACTCGCGACGATAAATAAGATAAAAAAGGAACACGTTCCGGCCCATCTTATGAAGGTAGGCAAAAAAGTACAAAACGGATGGAACCGATTAACGAAAGAACATGGCCTGGCAATATCTATTTCCGGCATAATGCCACTCGGCCATTTCTCTTTTGAGCATGGAAAACCGTTGGTCTTAAGGACATTATTCACGCAAGAGATGCTCAGGCATGGTTTTTTGGCCTCGACCGGTTTTTACGCTTCATATGCGCATAAAGAGAAACACGTCAGCGCTTATCTTGAAGCGGCCGATCATGCATTCGGTTTTATCAAAAGAGCTATCGCTAGTAATCGCCCGGAACGATATTTGAAAGGGCCGGTTTGCCATAGCGGCTTTAAAAGGTTGGCGTAATGAGAGTGCTGATAGTCACAGAAGGCGGCAAAAAGATAGGGCTCGGCCATATCGCGAGATGTATGTCGCTTTATCAGGCATTTAAAAAGGAAGGCATCCGCCCCTCATTTGTCGTAAACGGCGATAAAACCGCCGGAAATGTTTTAGCAGGCCACGATTATATTGTTTTTAACTGGCTCAGGGATAAGCGCAGGCTGTTTAATATAGCGAAGGATTCAGATATAGCAGTTATCGATTCTTATCTGGCGGACGCCGGTATATATAAGGAAGTTGCGGGGCTGGCAAAAACCGCGGTATATCTTGACGATAATATGAGAATAGATTACCCGAGAGGCATTGTGGTAAACGGCACTGTATTTGCCAAACTTATGAGATGTCCGAAATCCGACGGCGTGGAATATTTATTGGGCAGCCGCTATATTCCGCTGAGAAAGGAATTTTGGGACGTGCCGGCAAAGCCGATAAGGGCTGATATAAAGAGTATTATAGTCACCTTCGGCGGTACGGACGGCAAAAATATGACGCCTAAGATCCTCAGTTTCTTAAATTCACGGTATCCTGAGATCATAAAAAATGTTATAGTAGGCGCTGGTTTTAAAAATAATAAAGAGATAGAACGGCTTAAGGATGAGAAGGTCAATTTAATATACAGGCCGGATGCTAAAGCAATGCGTGCGACCATGCTTAAGTCCGATATAGCTGTATCAGCCGCCGGTCAGACGCTTTATGAATTAGCACGGATAGGTGTACCTACTATTGCGGTCTGCGTGGCGGATAACCAGGAACGCAGTCTGGCAGCATGGCGGAAAACTGGATTTATAGAATACGCGGGCTGGCATAACGAGCGCACCATAACGTCATCGATTTTGAAAAATATTGTCAAGCTACTCCCCCTCAAAAAGCGCCGCAAGATGAACGAAGTAGGTAGGCGTTTAGTAGACGGCAAAGGTGCGCAAAGAATTGTCGAGAAAATTTTATGGAAAGCGTGAAGATTCTTCTGACCTGTATAGGCGGACGATTTAGCCGAAATACTATAAAGTTGCTGAAAGAGAACAGGGAGCCTAAGATAACGGTCATAGGTGCGGATTCCGATACCAATGCAGCAAGCAGGGAAGATGTAGACCGTTTTTATCTTCTTCCTCACGGCTCGGACAGCGAATATGCCACAAAGCTGTTAGAGATATGCAGGACGGAGAAAATAGATATTGTTATCCCCTGTGCCGATGAAGAGGTGAAAGCAATTTCTATTTATAAATATCAGTTTGACAGGGAAAGTGTTGCATGCGCGGTAGACAGTCATAAAACAGTAGAGTTGACTAATGATAAGTTTGCACTGTTTGAGTACCTGTCGAAAAATGGCATAGAGATGCCACGATATAAGTTAATAAGTAACGCCGAAGAGTTACGGGAAAGCACAGTATATTTCAGGTATCCAAAAGAGAAATTTGTACTTAAACCAAGATATGGAAGAGGAGCGCGCGGTATTTATATTATAGGTAGCGACGGCGGATCGAAATCATTAGAAGACGTATTAGATACGTTTAGCAATTTGCCGATGAACTCAATAGCCATGGAATATCTTCCGGGCGAGGCGTATGATGTGGATGTCCTGGCGCGGGATGGAAGTCCGCTTTGCATAGTGCCGCGGCGTCGGACATGGACAAACAAATTATCGCCCTTCAACGAAGGATGCGAAGTAGAAAATAACAAAACGCTCATAGAATTTGTAGCGAAAATCACTGCGTTACTGAAACTAAACTATGTCTATGATTTTGACTGCGGGATTACCGCCAAAGGAAAGCCCGCGCTATATGAAATAAATCCGCGTTTTAGCGGGGCGATAGCCGCAAGCGCCGGCGCAGGGGCCAATATACCTGTTATGCTGGTCAGAATGATGCACGGCCTGGATATACCAGAAATGCGTATTAAATTCGGGACTAAGATGATACCGAAACCAAACGGCGATATGGAATTTATATATTATAAGGAAAGCAGTTATGCAAATAAAAGTTAGAAATAAAAGAATAGGCGGTAATGCCCCTGCTTTCATAATAGCGGAAATCGGGACTAATCATAACGGCAACCCGAAACTTGCCGTAAAACTTATTAAAGAAGCGGCGAGAGCAAGGGTAGATGCCGTTAAATTTCAGGTTGTGGATCCCAAAGAAAGTTATCAAAAAGGAAGCCCCTCTTATAAAATATTTAAGAAAGTCCGCCTTGATTTTTCTGTTTTAAGAAAACTCAAGAGGGAAGCCGAAAAGCTAGGATTGGTATTTTTCGCGACACCGGGTGACGTGTCGAGCCTGAAGGAATTGCTCAGGTTAAACGTACCGCTTATTAAAATATCCTCAGGATGTATGACAAATATTGTCTTACTGAGAGAAGCGGCTCAAACAGGCCTTCCTATAATAATGTCTACGGGAATGTCGTATATGCGCGAGGTAAAGAGAGCGGTCGGCGAGCTTGAGAAAAACGGGGCAGACAAAATCGTAGTATTACACTGTGTCTCCCAGTATCCGGCGAAGGCGGATATCCTTAATCTCAATGCGATCAGAACTCTAAAATCACGTTTTAAATATCCGATAGGATATTCTGACCATGCGGAGGGAAGCATTTCTTCGCTTGTTGCTGTGTCGTTAGGCGCAAAGGTGATAGAGAAGCATTTTACGCTTAGCAGGAAACTTAAAGGGCCTGAGCATAAATTTTCTATGGAACCCGAAGAGCTTTGGCAGATGGTCAGCGATATCAGAAATGCGGAGAAGATGATGGGCAGTTATGAGAAAACCCCGGCGAACGGAGAAAAAGCCGCGCGGGATAAATTTCGAAGGTTTTTAGTATTTAGGCGGGACATGAAAAAGGGCACCTCTATCAAAGCCGGCGATATGGGCATTAAAAGGCTTATAAGTGGTAAAGGGATATCCCCGCATTGTTATGACAGCGCGATACATAAAACATTAACTAAAGACGTTAAAAAAGATACTGCCTTAACATCAAATCTTTTGCGTTAAATAAGGAGCTTATTGATATGGAAGATAGAAAAAAGCGAATATTAGTAGTCGCTGCACACCCCGACGATGAAATCCTTGGATCCGGCGGAACCGTTGCCAGGCTGATAGCGGAAGGCAATGAAGCATATACGCTTATACTGGGCGAAGGGATAACCTCAAGATACCCCAAGGGCTCAAATAAGATGGAGAAGGATCTCAAGGCGCTCAGGAAGGCAATGGAGAGGGCCAACCGTATCATTGGAATAAAGAAAATCTTTCCGCTGAATTTTCCTGACAACAGATTCGATGCCGTCCCGACGCTTGATATAGTCAAGAACATAGAAGCGGTAAAGAACAGAATTAAGCCGCAAATTATATTTACGCACCACTGGCGCGATTTGAATATAGACCATAGAGTGACTTTTAACGCGGTCCTGACGGCATGCCGGCCGATAGAAGAGGAGACCGTAAGCGAAATCTATTCTTTTGAGATACCATCTTCAACGGAATGGAATTACCCTTACACCTTTGCGCCAAATCTATTTGTGGATATAACGGCGACGTTAAGCAGGAAAATTGCGGCAATGAAATGCTATACGACCGAACTGAGAAAATTTCCTCATCCGCGGTCTGTTGAGGCAATAAGAAGCATCGCGAAGCGATGGGGAAGCGTCGCTTCCAAGAAGTCTGCCGAGGCGTTTGAGATTGTGAGAATGATTAAATGAGGCATATAGACCTGCTACGTGCTACAGAAGATGACGGTATGTATATATTGAACTGGAGGAACGATCCTGCGGTACGTGGTAATTTTTTTGACTCCAAGAGTATCTCGCTAAGACAGCACATGCAATGGTACAAAGAAAAATTACACGATCCGGATACGGCCATATACATAGCCTGGGACGATAAGAATAGGATAGGAGTAATACGTTTCGAAAAGAAAAAAGGTGCGGTGATGGTAAGTGTTAATGTTGCTCCCGATCTTATCGGAAAGGGATACGGAAGCGAGATCATACGTCTCGGTACCGAACGCTACTATGCCGAAACAAAAGAGGAGGCCCCTGTTATTGCTGAGATAAAAGTTGGAAATATTGCCTCTCAAAAAGCATTCCAAAAAGCAGGATATTGCAGGAAAGCATTGGATAAGACAAAAATTACTTTCATTAAAAAGCCTGAAGATATGTATATATACGACAAAGAAATCTGCCTTCAACCCTTGCGAAGGGAGCATATAAATAATCGGTATCTTAGCTGGCTCAATGACTCTGATGTGACGAGGTTCCTTGAAACCAAAAAGTCCACCAAGAAAGAGCTCAGCGATTATTATAAAAATATCCTGAAAAATACAAATGCCGTGATCTTTGCTATAGAGATCCATAAAAAGCATATCGGTAATGCGAAACTGGAAATAAACTGGAAACATGGGTATGCCAATTTCGGAATTATGATAGGTGACAAGAAACAGTGGGGCAAAGGGTATGGCACGAGAGTAGCGCGTATTATTATTGACTATGTCTTTAACAGATTGAGTTTTCATGCGGTTACTTTGGGAGTATATGGCAACCATGACGCTGCAATAATGTCATATAAGAGGGCCGGTTTTCGTATAAAAGGCCGGGTGCAGGATATGTTAAATTTTGAAGGTAGGCGGGTTGATAAGGTAATCATGGGCATATCGCGCAGAGATTTTAAGGAGTAACGGATGACAGATAGGCAATTTCCGGTTGACATACATGCAGCCAAAAAATACGGCATAGAGAAATGGCAAAAGGAATTTTTTTGGCCGGTCTCTGACAGGGATTTCGCGGTTTTATGCGACGATATCGACCAGTGCCTGAGAAGGCACATAAACGACCAGCCCGAAGAGATAAGCGACCTCTTGTTGATCGCGGTAGAGATGCGCTCCGAGTACAGGCATTTTTTGCATGCTTTGATGGTTACTGAAAAGGTAAAAAATGCGGGCCTTGATTTATTATATTCTGATAAATCGTTGTGGTATAAAGACATTGTTACGGGAAACTACCCTATCTCTTGGGTTGAACCTAAAAGAAAGGACGAGAGATTAGCAAGCAGGCTGAAGGGCAATGCGAACAAATTCTTAATGGGCCTTTACCATAACTTTGATATTTCAAAATTGTATAATTCGACAAAAACAAAAGATAGGACGATCGTATATGGCCCGCTTAGACCCATAATGAGCGATTATATTAAGAGATCGCCGTCCATGGCGCATTTCACATTGCGCAGAGATTGGCTTTTGAAAAATGCATCCTATGGAATAGCCGAAAGGCTCACCGACAGCATAAAGGAAATGACAACTATCCTCATGAGCGATTTGAAGGCCATTGCTAATGGGCACAAGATAAGGCTTGGGGAGAAGCAGATCTCATACCTCACAGAGTTCACAAAGGCCGCTTTAACCGATGCCGCAAAAATGTTTTATCTCGCAAATATTAAAGTAAATCGCTCCGGAAAACTCCGGCTGGCGGTTTCCGGCTACGGCGACTCATTTTCCCGCGCTTTATATATAACCGTGCGAGAAAACGGCGGCAGTATCACGGGCTTTAGCCACGGCGGTAGTATCGGTTTATATAATGTACCAACCTTTGCTTTTTCTGAGTTTTCGCTCGCGAATGAATTTATTACTTATACACAAGGCAGTGTAGGCAATTTTGAAGAGATCAAAAATAATCATAAACCTGTTAGGCAGAACGCAATTCAGATAAAATCATGCGACAGCGATGAATTTTTAAAACTCTGGAAGAGATACTGTACTATGCCGCTGCCATCCAAGATTAAGCGTGTAATGATAATCGGATACCCGCACAATCCCTGGCGCAAGCCTCATGCATCTGCCAGTCTTGCCCTTATGCAGTTGGATTTTGAATTGCGCGTAATAGATATCATGAAGAAATCGGGATATGAAGTGTTTTATAAAGTGCATCCCGACAGAGTTCCGGAGGTTGAAGGCATTTTTGAAACCAGGGCAAAGGTGATAAAAGGATATTTTGAGAATTGCCTGGATAGTGCGGATGCCTATATTTTTGGAAGCATAAGAACCACAGCGTTTCCTTTTGCCTTGTGCGCGAATAAACCTATAATAAGTTTTATTATGAAAGACGAATACTGTAAGCCCTTTTCGTCTGCTATGGAGCTTTTGAAAAAGAGGTGCAGCGTGGTCAGTACAAAATTTGACGAACGGAACAGGATCGCGTTTGATAAAGACGCCCTTTTGTCAGCGCTGTCAAAGCCCGTAAAAGAACCGGATAATGAGTTTATAGAAACTTATTATTTCCCGTAATGTAACTGATGAAAGGTATGGTATGCGAGCCTTAATAAAATATTTTTCAAAGATCAAGGGCCTTGTAGGAAACAGGATATATGTTTTGATGGGCCTTACTATGCTGGCTGTATTAGTGGAAGGCATAGGCATCGCGCTATTCTTCCCGATCCTGCAGAATGGGTTCGGAGAGGATAAGCTTTCAAAGATATTAAAATCCGGTTTTGGTATTCTTCATATCCCGTTCTCCTTAAGCCTGCTGCTGGGCCTCATTACAGTCTTCTTCATATTAAGAGCTGTTTTTCTTATCGCGTATGCCAGGTATTCCGGAAAACTGACATCCAATCTACTTGTGACGTTACGGCGGAGGATGATACACGCGATATTCGGCGCGGATTACGTTTATATCCTTAAAAAAGAGGCGGGGTACGTCAATAACGTCATATTCAGGGAAATATCATTCGTCATGGAAGCATTCACTACCTTTACGTATATCTTTAATTATTCATTGTACGCGCTTGTATATATAATTCTTTCGCTTCTCGTGAGTTATCAAATAACAGCCGTGGTACTTCTGTTAAGTCCTCTGGTAATTATATTAATGAAAAGGCTCAACGAATTAACACGGATAGCGTCTCGCGAACTCAGTGAATCTCACGGCAGGTTTAGCTCAATCATGATCCAGGTGCTCAGCAAGATAAAATATCTGAAATCAACTCATTCTTATGATAAAGTTTTTAAGATAGTTGATAAAGAAAATGAGACTGTGGGCCGCTTTACGTATAAACTGGCATTTCTCGGCGCTTTGACAAGGGAACTGTTTGAGCCGGTTGCGATATTTATGGTGGTGGGACTTCTTTTCTATCATATGGTATTTTTAAAGCGCAGCGTCAACGAGATAATGTTCCTTGCTGTTCTTTTTCTCCAAGTTGCCCGGCAGTTTCTCAACGCCCAGTCCACTTACAGAAAATTTCTGTCATCGATAGGCAGCATAGAGATATTTAATAATATAGAAAGAGGACTGGAAGAGAACAAAGAGGACATGAATTTAAACGGCCTCTTACCGGATTTTGATAAGGAAATATCCATACGGAATGTTACGGTAGTTTTTCCGAACGGCAAGAAGGCTCTGGACAATATCAATGTCACAATAAAGCCTAGATCTACGGTCGCTTTTGTCGGCCATTCCGGTTCGGGTAAATCGACAATAGCTAATTTGATCACCGGCATTGTAAAGCCCGCAAAAGGCGGATTATTATTCGGAGGCATAGATTACAATAAGGTAAATTTAAAATATCTGCGGGAAAGCATAGGCTACGTAACGCAGGAGGATATAATATTCAACGCGAGCATACGCGATAATATTTCGTTATGGGACGAGGATCTAAACGCTGACAGGCTTAAAAAAGTCATGATGCTGTCTTATATGGACGATTTCGTAAACGGTGTGGCGAAGCGCGAAAACGCGGTACTGGGGGATAACGGACTGGACATATCGGGCGGACAGCGGCAGAGGGTGACGATAGCAAGGGAGTTATACAAAAACTCAAAATTACTGATTCTGGATGAAGCGACAAGCGCCCTTGATAGTAAATTTGAAAAGGAAATATACGATAACCTTAAGGAACTTAAAGGCCAGAAGACGATGGTGGTCATCGCCCACAGGCTGTCTACCATAAAAAACGCCGATTATATATATGTCCTGGATGACGGTAAAATAGTGGAAGAGGGGACTTTTGACGGACTCCATAAAAACAAAGATACTAAATTCTGCCAATTGTACCAGTTACAAAGCATCACGAACCAGTAATACGGAGAACGGGAATGAGATTATCGGGTAAAAAAGTTTTGGTTACGGGCGCGGATGGTTTTATGGGAAGCCATCTTGTCGAATCACTGATGAAGGAAGGTTGTAAGGTAAGAGCCTTCGTATATTATAATTCATTTAATTCTTGTGGATGGCTCGATACCTTTCCCAAAGAGGAACTTAAGAAAATAGATGTCTTCGCGGGCGATGTAAGAGACCATAACTGCGTGCGAAAAGCGGTTACGGGCGCGGATGCAGTATTTCACTTGGCGGCGCTCATAGGTATACCATTTTCGTATAACGCGCCTGATTCTTATGTCGACACAAATATAAAAGGGACGCTGAATATTCTGCAGGCATGCCGCGATGCCGGAACAAAAAGAATTATTGTGACTTCGACCTCTGAAGTATATGGGACGGCCAGGCACGTGCCTATTGGCGAATCGCATCCGCTTCAGCCGCAATCGCCTTATTCCGCCTCAAAGATAGGGGCCGATTCTATCGCGGAAAGTTTTCACAAGTCATTCGGGCTGCCGGTCGTCATAGCGCGGCCGTTTAACACCTATGGCCCGAGGCAGTCGGCGCGAGCAGTCATGCCTACCATAATAACTCAGCTCTTGAGCGGGGCCAAGGCAGTGAAATTGGGTTCGCTCCATCCTACAAGGGACATGAATTATGTTTCCGACATATGCAGCGGTTTTATTCATCTGGCGGAATGCGATAAAGCGATTGGAAAAGCGGTAAATATCGGCTCGGGCAGCGAGATATCAATACGCGGCCTTGCATCTATGATAATAAAGAAAATAAATCCAAAGGCAAGGGTGGTGTCCGAAGACGCAAGGAAAAGGCCGGAAAACAGCGAAGTGGAACGGCTGGTCTGCGATAATACATTGATCAAAAAACTGACAAGCTGGAAGCCTGAAGTCACGCTTGAAGAAGGAATATCTACTACAATAGAATGGTTCAGAAATAAAAAGAACCTGGAAGAATATAAACACGGGATTTACAATGTATAAAGAGATACATCTTGATGCTCCGAATCTTGGAAACTTAGAAAAAGAATATCTCAATAAAGCCATTGATACGGGGTACGTCTCAACCGTAGGGCCTTT
>Ga0315289_10000678_pt1 | contig 52208 bp, 49 predicted proteins | sample YL17G11_40_MG_FD_203452 | JGI IMG/M metagenome (GOLD analysis project Ga0315289, IMG submission 203452) | Sediment microbial communities from Yellowstone Lake, YNP, Wyoming, USA - YL17G11_40 | ecosystem: Environmental > Aquatic > Freshwater > Lake > Sediment | place: USA: Wyoming | collected...
AGTGCCACGTTCGAGCGAAATCTTGACGTACTTGTTTTCGTAATCCTCCAAGCCGCGGAATCTGAAACCAGAAGGCGCCAAATAGATAATCCGAATTACCTTCAGATTCCTCAGCGGTTTCACGATTAGCTCAATGGACAAAGTGCCGGAATCAAGCTCGATGGCTTTGGGCGTCATGAAAGCGATAGACGTCATGGGGCTTTCCCCTGATGCAGACAAGCTCTCGTCCGAGATGTCAACATTCGCGGCGCTCCAGCCGGTTTCTGACAATAATTGGCTCAGTTGATTCTCCGCCTGGTCCCTCGGAATGACCTTGGCATAAGTTATTGAGACCAGATGCCCCTCCTGATTCCTGGCGTCCACCCACACGAGGACATCCGGTATTGGGTTTTTGCTCTGGATTGCAGCGGAGAGGGCGCCGCCCGATACGGTTGGGGCCAGTAACAGAGCGGTCAGCAGAGCGTATATATACGCCGCGATGCGTGTTCGATTCACCGCTTCGAGCCGGATTCCGGGCAGTTGGAGAGACATCCGATTTCTCATCCGCTATGTATCTAATCCGTTTTGTACCACAGACAAGGTAGCACAAAAATGGTGGAGCTGATGGGAGTCGAACCCACGACCTCTTCCATGCCAAGGAAGCGCTCTCCCTCTGAGCTACAGCCCCACTTTGAACTTCCGGAACATTATACTACAAAAAGCAGGCCCATGCAACACGGATTCTGCCAAAAAGCCGAAGATTCCTGCGATAACGTGGATTCGGACCCACTCGAGATTTGCGGGGATGAATAGCGCTGGCGACCTATTTCAGCGCCTGCAGCACCTTCAACCTTGATGCCAGGAGATCTCTGCTGTCGCGGGAATAGTCAACGCGATCACGTGTGACCCGATGCAGAATCGCAAGAGTCGCCTTTCTTCCAAAGCGCTTCTCGTGCTGCCTGAGCAGTTCGATATCCTCCAGGCCGTCGCGGATATTCTCCAGCCGGATGCTGCCGATTGGGCCACTCTCGCCGGGATACAGCAGGTCGCCGTCACCGTTCAGAAAGGGATATTGGCCGCCGGCGGTGACTGACCAATCTATGCGCGGGCCGGCTGCCAGCGGAATGGGTTTGTCGTTGTTCTTGCGATCCCAGATATTCACTCCCCAGTACAAAAACCCCTCCACATCGTGCTGGAATGCCTGCCACCAGATCAACCGCGTCTCGATCAACGGATTCTCCAGCAGCCAGTTCGCATAGGGATAGTTCGGCCCCATGCAGATATACCACCACACCTCGCCACCACGATGCCGAACGCTCTCGGCAAGTTTGTGATCATACGATGAGGTCATCGGCACATACCAGTCTATGTTGAGCGACAGCGGATCGGCACCCGGCGGCAGCCAAGCAGTCGAGAGAGTATGCACACGCGGATACCGGCGCTTGACCTCCCCAAACAGGTCTCGAATTATGGGCATGTACTCCGCGCCGCGCTCGTCGAAACCGTAAATGTATGCCTTGTCCAGTAGCCCGCGCCTCTCCATCTCGGGAACGAACGCATCCAGCCGCCGGAAGAACCGCTCCTTGAACTCGGGCGTGTATGCAGACACCGGATCGAAACAGACCCATGTAACCGGCTTGGCGGGATCCGAGACGACGTTTAGGATGTTGAAGGCGTTCAGGCCGCGCTTATCCGCATACTCCAGCTCATCCAGGTCGGGCAGCCGGGTTCTTGAGATGTCGTCCGGGTTCAGGCGGTGTGCCAGAAGGTAGTCGGTATACGCGCGGCGTAATGGCCGCGTGACCTTGCCATACACCTTCTCAAGGAAGCCATCCATCAGGGCAAACGCGGTCCTCATATAGCCCTCAACGGGGATAACCGCCGGATGCACGGTGACCGAGACGGGGACTTCGACCGCCAGCGCACCATCGGGGCGAATTGTGATGCTGCCGCGATACACTCCAGGAGTCGCGCGCTCCGGGACGTGGATGGTGAACCAGAGCGGCTGTACTTGCCCGCTCTCGATAGAGAAATCCGTCGGAGGAAGCAGTGGATCGGGCCACCATGAAGAATTTCGCCGCGGCGAGTAGGGGTGCAGAAACGGCTGCTCGACCCACACGTATCCCACGCGGAACCATTCTATTTGGGATTTCGGAATGCAGGGTCCTCCGCCGAGGGCTTCAGCCCGCAGGCGGATTGCGGATTTCGCACACCGCGGGGAGTCCATGACCAGGTCTGAGGCCGAAACTTGTACATTCTTGACCACATCCCCAGTCGGGTGCAGGCAAATCTGGAAGGACTCTCTATCGTTGCGGGTTGCATCCAGCTCTACTCGCGTAATGGGTCGAATCGGCGGCAGATCATCCTGGAAGGCCCGGGTGAACGAATCGGCGATCCACCAGTCAAACGCCGACGGCTGCTTGCCTGGTTTCGCCCTCGCGAAGGCGGTCTTGGTTACACCGTTGAGCTCTGCGGTGAGCCTAACACTCACGGCATCCATACCCGGAGCGGTAAACCGTTCGGCGATCCGAGCGCCGGTCCCTGAGAGCGTCCATATCTCCGTACCCTTCTGCTTCGCGCTGACCCGCCAATCCACCTCGCTGCTGAAGGTTGCCCAGACGTCATACGAGGAGGCGGATGCAGGATGTATCCGCAGCTCGCGTATCTCCAGTGGGATTTCCTCAACGCGGACGTTGCAGAAGCGCACTTTCCCTTTGGTACTCCGCAGCATAAGGTAGACGTGGACCTCGGTGACAGGGTGAGTGGGCCTGACCTCCACGCTCACCTGCTGCCAGCGCCGATACCCAATGCGCGGCAAGCCCTGCAGTCCCCACACGGCAGGTCCTCCCGCCTGGCGCACGTCCAGCCACAAGCAGCAGTCGCCGACGGGTTCAACCTCGTCGCACCGCATCCAGGCTTTCACCACAAAGGCCCCCCTGCGCGGTGGATCGAAGCGCAATACCTGTTTTGCGGCGGACGTTCCCTCGCCGGAGCATATCAGTTCCACGGCGGGCATGCCTTCCCGTCCGCCATCGGGCATCACCCGACAGTCGCCGATCTGCTCCCAGCCAACTAGCTTGCCGTCCTGCTGCTGGCGGAGATCGCCGTTCTGCAGGCCAAACGGCGTCCCGGCGAGGGCACAGGAACCCAGGAGTATGAGTAAGATAAGAAATACAGGCGTCATCATAAGCCCCGATGTCCTTTTCGCCCGCCGGGAAGGTGAATTCCTGCACCCGATACAATGGCTCGTTTAGGTATTAGAAAATACGCTGGGAACCAAGGAGTTGCCTCATCCGTACCGTAAGTAGGATTGCTTGCAGTACAAGCGCATTTCATCAAACGCACGCTGGAGGGTTTAGCGATGGGTAAAGCTATGAGTACAGGAGCAATGCTCGACCAGGCGATGAGGAATCGTTCCTCGATTTGGACCAGCTTGAAGGCGGCTGAAGCCTGGCCTATCGGGAAGGCCGCCGCCATAAACATCGGGCTGGCTGCATTCTACGGCCTGGTAATGGGATCATATCAACTGGGCGCCGCGGGCGGCTGGAAGCAGGCCCTGGCAAGTGCGATCAAAGTCCCTTGCCTGTTCATGTTGACGCTGCTGATCTGCCTGCCCGCGTTGTACGTGGCAAGTGCGCTGCTCGGAAGCAGCCTGAACCTCCGCCAACTGCTCGGCATACTGATGGCCGGTTTTCTCGTAACAACCATGCTTCTGGTCGCATTTGCACCGATTACGGCGTTCTTCATGCTTTCGGCGCGCCATTATGCGTTCATCAAGCTGCTCAACGTCCTCTTCTTCGCAATCGCCACGGGCACCGGCGTCGGCATAATCATAGGTGCGGTGAAAACGATAGGAGACCAGAGCGCCGCCCAATATCGGGTACTGCTGAGGTTCTGGTTCCTGATATACGCCTTCGTCGGAACCCAGATGGCATGGATTCTCCGGCCGTTCGTCGGGGATCCGAGGTTGGGCTTCTCGGTCTTCAGGCATCTCGAGGGCAACTTCTACGCGGACGTACTGAAATCCCTGGGCAGGTTGTTCTAGCGCCAAAATCCCAGCCTCCCCGTTCCGTACCGACGACTTTCCGATGGTAACCGGGTGGGCTACCCATGGGTTGGCGGTCAGTAGTAGGTAGTCAGCCGCCGGCCAGGGCGCATTGAACGACACCTCCTTTTCTGATATACTGACAGGCGGGGGGTGGATGGTCTTGCGCGCGACGAGATTTGCGGTCTTCGGCCAGGAACTCTATTTCGAGGAAAGCATCCGAGCGATCGAATCCTTTCACGATGTGCCGGAGCACGACCGCCTGTCCGCCAGGATCGCCGAGCAGCTCCCCCACTCGTCTCCGGCTACCCGGCTCCGCGTCGCTACGAAGATCGTCCAGCGCTTTTTCAAATCGCCCGATGGAAAGTCGCACGCGGTACCCTTCCTTAGACTCGTCAACGGCCTGAAAAGCGAGTCCGCCCGCCGCGATTTGCTTTACTGGCGCACCGCCCGGACGGACAGCCTCATCACCGCTATCGCCGGGGAAATCTTCTATCCATACTTCGTGCTGAACGAGCTTCCTCAAGGGTACGACGAGGCCTCGTTCCGCATGGCAAACACCGCCGCGCTCTTTGCCGTTGACCGGGTGATCAGCCTCGACTTCGCAGTGGAGTACGCCAGGCGCGTGTGGAACTTCGACAGCGCGCGGACGGTGACTCTGGCGCTGCGAATCATGAGGCAGGCCGGGATGATTGATGCCGTCAATGTGGAGATCGGAGACCACCATGTACTCAGCTACTATCCTCTGCCGCACTCGCTGAGCCCGGAGGTTTTCGCCTACTGCATGGGAGAGGAATTCCTCGATGCCGGAGCCTTCCCAGCGATCCCGCTGGACCGGCTGTACAATGGCGACTGCGTCAGACTGTTTTTCCTCGGCCGCCTACAGGCAAATTCCGTCCTCAAATCGCTCGAACAGAGATGCCTGATTGAGCGCATCACCCTACGAGGCGCGAGGCACGTTCGCTTCACCGTACAGGATTTGGATGCGCTGGCAGGCTCCCTCATTCCTTCCACCTGAGAGGTTCGCCGATGCAGGGAATTATCATCAAGAACGTGGCGGATCTACACCGGGATAAATCAGCCGATTCGGAGCGGATAACCCAGGCCATCATGGGCCAGATGGTTCAAATTGAAAAGGACGAGGGCGAATGGCTTTACGTGAAAACCTGGGATACATACCACGGCTGGATTCAAAGCCGCTGGGTGAGCTGCGCCCTTCCGCAACCAACCACAATAGTGACGGTGACATCGCTATTCACAGATGCTCTGCGGGCTCCTGACCCGGATGGAGAAATCCGGACGAGGTTAGTAATCACTACACCCCTGGAATTTCTGGACAAGCAAGGCAGGCTCGTCCATGTCCGGCTGCCCGACGGAAACGACGCATGGGTGCTCAGCGGCGACGTGGAAATCGGCCACGCTGAGAAGACAGCGTCACTCAAACCGGTCGGATCGGAGTTGGTTCGCACCGCGAAGCGCTTCCTCGGCGTGCCGTACCTCTGGGGCGGGACGACGCCGTTCGGGCTGGACTGCTCGGGATTCGCGCAGCTCGTGTACAAGATTCACGGCGTGCGGCTGCTTCGGGACGCGCACATGCAGGCCAACGATCTGCGAGCGGCTGCCGTGGAAAAGGCAGACCTGGCGCCCGGCGATCTGGTTTTCTTCGCATACGAGGAAGGCAAGGTCACCCACGTCGGCATTGCGCTGGGGGATGGGAGATTCATCCATTCGACAGCGAATATCGGGGTGACAATAAGCCGCCTGGACGACGAGCCATATCGCCGGGACTACTGGGGCGCGAGGAGAATCCGACCTCGCCGCAAACATCCAACCTCGCCATTCCGCGCCTACGGCGGGATCCCGCAGCAGGCGGGAAAATGACGAGGCTACCGATTTCCCAAGCCTGCTCGAGCAGGCTGCTTACTGATACGAGCTTGCTTTAGCATGCTTAGCCAGCTTAGCCTCATGCTTTAGCATCAGGAACCAGCTCTGCTCCCCTGCGAAGGGCTGCCTCATTTAGGGGGATGAATTTGTGGCGGTAGGACGGCAGGACCTCCGGCAGCGAAGCGATCAGCGAATCCAGCGATACCACGCCGGTTGATGCGGCGTAAGCTCCCAGGATGACCATGTTCGCCGCGCGGGCGTTCCCAATCTCTTCCGCAATGGAGTTTGCAGGTATCTCCAGCACCCGGCAATCCTTACGAACAGATGAAACATCTATCAGCGAACTGTTTACAACCAACCGCCCGCCGGGCTTTACCATCGGCTGGAACTTGCTGAATAGAAACTGGTGCATCCCGATCAGGGTGTCCGGATTCGCGGAAATTGGGGAGCCGATTTCGTCCGAAGAGAGTATCACGGTGCAATCGGCGGTTCCACCTCGCGCCTCAGGCCCGTACGACGGAAACCACACGACATGGCGATCCTCGACCATCCCGGCATGCGCCAGGAGCTGGCCCATAATCATAATTCCCTGGCCGCCCGTTCCGGCCACTATCACTTCTTCGTGCACTGGCTACACCTTCTATAATAGACTGCAGACGGCAGACCGCAGTCTGCAGCATCGTTATCGCTAACCCGCCGTCTTGAACTCGCCCAGGGGGTAGTAGGGCGCCATGACCGTATCCACATGCTTCATAGCGTCGAGCGGGGCCATGCCCCACTGGGTCGGGCACGTGGAGAGCACTTCGACTAAGGAGAGTCCCCTACCCTCTAACTGGGCTTGGAAGGCGGTTTTTATCGCGCGCTTTGCCTTCGCCACATTCGCCGGGCTTGTCAGGGCGACCCTCGCGGCATAAGCCACCCCCTCCAACGGAGAGAGCAGCTCGCACACCCTGATCGGATAGCCGGCCCTGGCCTGGTCGCGGCCGCCGGGAGTGGTGGTTGTCTCCTGGCCCAGCATCGTGGTCGGCGCCATTTGCCCGCCGGTCATGCCATAAGTCGCATTATTGATGAATATGACCGTAATATTCTCGCCCCTTGCCGCCGCGTGGACGATCTCTGCGGTGCCTATTGCCGCAAGGTCCCCATCGCCCTGATAAGTGAACACCACACTGTCGGGCAAGCAGCGCTTGACGCCGGTCGCCACCGCCGGAGCGCGCCCGTGCGCCGCCTCGATCGAGTCACATTCAAAATACTCGTAAAGGAATACCGAGCACCCGACGGGGCAGATGCCTACAGTGCGCTCCATGATGCCCAGCTCGTCAATTACCTCAGCCACGAGCCGGTGAGCGATGCCGTGCGTGCATCCGGGGCAATAGGCCATTGCCACATCCGTAAGAGCTTTCGGCCTGCTAAACACCTGTTGCATCTGCTTCCTCCGCTGCCAACTTCGTTACCGGCGCGCCGCTGACGCGAGAAGTCGCCGTAAACCCCGGCAAGAAGGGGCGCATGAGCGCTTCTTCGATCTGATCCAGGATTTCCGTCGGGCTTGGGACTACGCCGCCCAGCCTGCCGTAGAAATCAACCTGCGCTGAGCCGTTCACAGCGAGGCGGACGTCCTCAACCATCTGCCCCGCGCTCATCTCGACCGTGAGGAATCGCTTTCCTTCCAGCGCCAGGGCGGCCAGTCGCTCGCTGGGGAATGGGAACAGGGTTATCGGCCTGAAGAGGCCGACCTTCAAGCCCTTTTGCCGCGCCAGATTCATCGTCGTGCGGCAAATCCGCGCGACGCTGCCATAAGCAACCAGGATTATGTCCGCATCCTCGACCTGCAGCTCCTGGAATCGCACCTCGCGCCGGGACGCCTCGGCGTATTTGGCCTGGATTTGCAGGTTGATTTCCTCTAGGTCCTCGGGGACGATGTAGAGAGAGGTAACACGGTTTCCGCGGCGGCCTTTAGCCCCGGTAGTCGCCCAGGGCTTCGGCGGGATAGCTACATCAATCTTCTCTGGAATCTCGACCGGCTCCAGCATCTGGCCTACGATGGCGTCGCTGAGGATCATGGCGGGATTCCGGTATCTGTCAGCGAGGTCGAAGGCCAGAATCGCGTGCTCGAACATCTCCTGCACGGACCAGGGCGCGACGGTCAGCATCTTGTAATCCCCATGTCCGCCGCCCTTAACAGCCTGGAAATAGTCGGCCTGCGCGGGCGCGATGTTTCCCAGTCCGGGGCCGCCTCTCTGAACATTCACAACCACGCACGGCAATTGGGCGCCTGCCAGATAGGAAATACCCTCCATTTTCAGGCTTATGCCAGGGCTGGAGGAAGAAGTCATCGCCCGGATGCCTGCGCACGCGGCGCCGTAAACCATGTTTATCGCCGCGACCTCGCTTTCCGCCTGGAGGAACACGCCGCCGGCCTCGGGCATGTATTTCGACATGTACTCGGGAACTTCGTTCTGCGGGGTAATAGGGTAGCCGAAGAACGCACGACATTGTGCCGCGATAGCGCCTCGGACAACCGCTTCGTTGCCCTTAATTAATATTTTCTTTCCCATCGCTACCTGTACACCTCGATCGCCACATCAGGGCACATCATGGCGCAAACTGCGCACCCGTTGCAATCTCCCGTATCACGGAACGCACACGGATGATGCCCCTTGCTATTCAATCCCTCCGACATATAAATCTGATCCTTCGGGCAGAAGTGAACGCAGATTCCACAGCCCTTGCATCTTTCCTCATTAATAACAATTCTGCCCAACGCTATCTCGCCCCCAATACCCTATCCACTCCGCGCAGTATGCGATTACCCTCGATCAACTCCGAGATCGAGTACCTCTCCGCGTAAAGGTGCATGGCTATCATAAACAAAACGAGCACAATCCTGGCTGGAAGGCCGGCTTCGTATACCAGGGCCAGGCCCAGAATCGCTCCCAAAGCATTCGATCCGGCATCGCCGAGCATAACACGGGAGGACCGGTCGAGCACGGTCAACCAGGCGGCAGGAACCAGGATAGGGATCAGCCCCTGCCAGACTTCCAGCCTGACGAGCCGAGCTACCGCCAGCGCCAGCACGCCTATCCAGAAACAGGATACCGCACGACCGGGCCTCAAGTCCAGTAAATTCAGCGTATTTGCCGCCAGACCGATGACAAGGCCGTTTACCAGGCTGCTTACCGGGTCGAACCGAGCCGCAACCGCTCCCAGGCCCAGGCCCAGACAGCCTCCGACGACCGCCTTGATGAAGCCGGTGGTCACCCTCCCCCGCCTCAGAAGGCTCAAATGCCCGCGGAAGCCGCCCGTCTCACGCGTGCCGTAGAGATCATCGAGCAGTCCAACCGTTCCAAATCCCAGCAGGGCCACCAGGAAGCTGCCGACCACGGCATTCCACACGGGAAAAAGCAGCATCGCCGCGTAAACCGGAGCCGCCGCCGGGACAAGCATGAATCCGAACCCGGTAGGGATCACCTTGCCCTGGAAGTTCGCGCGCTCGAGCTTCCAGGCCCGGACCAAGGCCCACATAATGGGAACAGCAGCCAGCGTCAGGGCAATACAGGCAATCACCAGCACCAGGATTTTCATATTCTCAGCGCTTTTCGCCCGAGCGTCCGGAGCACATCCAGCATCTGCCTGCCCCGGTGCGCGAAGCCCTTAAAGTCGCGGCCGGAAGCCCTGTGCAACATCTCGACTGGCACTTCCACAACTCGATAGCCCATTCGCAGGGCGTCAACTGTGAGGCCGACCTCCGCGCCGAACCTAGCAGCAAAGCCTCCAGCCTTCTCGATGATCTCGCGCTTCAAGGCCCTCGGCCCCGCAAGTGGCGCGCTCATCCGCTTCCCCGTTAGCAGCCGGATGCCCAACCTGGCAATCCTCACTACGATGCCAAACCCGCCGCTTCTTGCTGCCAGCGCCGGGCCACCGGACGTCTGCGGCACACGCGAGCGGCTGAGCACGGCAATTGCCATGTCCGCATCCCCATCCAGCACCGGGGCCAGAAGCTTGGCTCCCTCGCCGGCCGATGCCCCAAGATCAGCATCGAGCAGGAGAAGCACGTCCCCCGCTGCAGCCGGCCAAGCCCGGTTGAGAGCGCCGCCCTTGCCCAGATTCCGCGGGAGCACGATTGCCTGATGAGCGCCTGCAGAGTCGGCAGCATCCGCCGTGCCATCGGACGAGGCATCGTCAACAACGATAACCTCCGAGACAGCGGGGATATCCAGCGCGGCGCGAATGGTTTCCGAAATCACGTCGGCCTCGTTATATGCCGGGATTATCGCCGATACCCGTACCGCCACAGCCCGCTCTCCAGATAGTCCGGGGCCACCCTGTCGGCCGACCTTTTCACGCCGAAGTTGCCAGCCTCCCCTGCTACCGCACAAACCAGCGCCACCTGGCCCATGGACTGGTCCACATTATCCACGGTCGAGATCGCCTTGCGGTGATACACCGGGATGTAGGAGGTTCCCACGTCCAGGGGCTCGGCGCCCACAAGCGTGATCACCCCTTGGGCTACCAGCTTATCTATAAGCACCAGGTCGGTGCGCTGGGCGCGATTGGACCTCTCCTGCCTGCACCCGCCTATCAGTACGACGCGCAGAATCCGCCGGTCGTATTCCCCCGCTCTGGATAGCAACCCTTTATCCTCCAGTACGCCCAGGGCTTTGGAACCTGTGCCGGCTGCTACGCATTCCGCCACGATTTCCAGCACGTGCCCCACGGGATCCTGTTCCCCTACCTCGCCAGCGATCAGCTCGACGGCCCGGATAGCTCGCTGGCGGGCAGACTCCGAGTCGAGGTTCGAGATAGTCGTCACCGAGACAACCCTCGCTCCAGCTTCCTCCAGGATGGATTTGGCACGCTGGGTAGCTTCGCTATAGTCGCCTGTTTGTATAACAGCAATGCGATGGCCCGCAAGCCGGTCGCTCACAAGCGCCGGAGCAGCAGCTTTTTCGAACTCGGAGTGCTTCTTAATCTGCTCATGCAGGCTCTCAATGGTCTTCCACTGCTGGCGGTTCTCGGTCCGCAGCTTGCCGAATTCCTTTTCCAAACCCTTGACGGACGACCCAGCGATGAAGGAGCTGCCAACAAGTATGCCCACAGCCAGGGCGAGGAAGACAGCGACAAGACTTGTCAGATGGTATCTAAGGTCTATTAGCAATTGTGCACACCTACATTCCAAAGAGGCGTCGAAGTTTGAAGAATATCAAGCCAGCCCACGTTCGAACGGCAGGAGATTGCGAGGCAATCGCCAGGACCGGCGCTACAGCGGCGGCAACCAGGATTAGCAATTCTTTTGCTCCGGGAGTACGCCTATAGAGCCTGCTGACGCCCTTGGCATCAACGAGCTTCGAGCCGATTTTGAGGCGGGTCAGGAACGTGCTTGCCATGCCCGCGCGCCCTTTGTCCAGGAAGTCAATCAGGTTCGAGTGAGTCCCCACGGCCACGATGAGGTCCGCGCCCTTCTCGTATGCGAGGAGCATCGCCATATCCTCGCTCGTGCCCTGGATGGGGAAAATCTTCGCATCCAGCCCAAGCGCCCCGACCCTGGTCAGCCCGGGGGCTTCCCGACCGCCGTTCCCATACGCGTGTACTACGATCTCAGCTCCGCACTTCAGCGCCTCGTCGCTCACGGAATCCATGTCTCCGACGATGATTTCCGGCTTGAAACCAAGCTCGAGGAGCGCGTCCGCCCCGCCATCCACTCCAATGAGCACCGGCCTTACATCTTGAAGATACGACTTTATGATCGCCAAATCCTCTCTGTAGCCCTCACCCCGCACAACTATGAGCGCATGTCTTCCGGCAATCCTGGTTTTCATCTCAGGGACTTCCACGGGATCGAGGATGAGGAATTTTTCTTCCTGGATAAATCTCAGCGTGTTCTGGGCAAACTTCTCAAGCTCGGTGGCAAGGTTGCTGCGGGATGCCTCTGTGAGCTGAACGACATCCTGCGCTGAGAGCTGTTTTCCGGACGCCACCGCTGCGCCGTTTTTCCAGATGGTGTTTCCTTCGATCCGGATTACATCGCCCTCCTGGATGGTGGACATGACCCGAGCGCCGACGTTGTCCAGGATCGAAATGCCGGCGTTGAGGAGGATGCTTGGGCCGGTATTGGGATAGCGGCCGGAGATGGAGGAGCTGGCATTGATGACGGCGGCAGCTCGGCGTTCGATGAGCATGCGGGCACAGGTGGAATCGAGATCCTGGTGGTCAATTACGGCGATCTCGCCCCGCTCCAGCCTTCCCGCGAGGTGCTTGGTTTTCTTATCAACCCTGGCTGTACCTGAGATGCGGAGCATTTGTTCGTCCCTGCCGCGTGATACGCGATGCGCGATAGATAAACCGGCATCCGGCGACCCTAACTTGCAATCCGGAAAGCGGCTCAAGCGTCGAACCTATCGCCCCATCTGAGCCTTGTCTGGAGCTTATCGAAGAACGTCGGCTCACTCACAGAGATAAGTTTTGCTTTGAATTTCGCCTCTCGCGCCGATATCTTGTCCCCCGGCTGAAGCGGGATGCCCACCTGACCATCAATCGTTAGGATAACCACATCACCGGGATCGCTCTCAACCACCACCTCCACTGTCTGCCTGCTGGGAACGATCAGCGATCTGGCATTCAGCGTATGCGGGCAAATCGGGGTGATGATGATAACCTTCAAGTCGGGGGTTACGAGCGGCCCGCCGGCCGAGAGCGAATACGCAGTCGAGCCTGTGGGCGTGGCGACTATTAGGCCATCCGCGGCATACGTGGATATAAATTTTCCAGAGACGTGCGTGCCTAACCGAAGCATCCGCGCGAGTGGCCCTTTCGCTATTACTACATCGTTCAGGGCGAGCGATCCGCCGACTCGCCGGCCCGAACGGTACACGGCGGTTTGAAGCATCATGCGCTCGTCCGTTCGATAGCGGCCTTCCAAAACCGCCGACAGCGCCTCACAAGTGCAAGCCGGCTCCGTATCGGTGAGGAAGCCAAACTTTCCAAATCGCACGGCAAGCATCGGCACGCCTTGGGGCGATAGCATCCGACTAGCGCGCAGCAGCGTTCCATCGCCACCCATCACGAGAGCGAAATCGGCGGTCGCCAACACTCCTTCATCCCGCGACAGGCTGGGAGCATCCATGGCTGCCGCTGCGTCATGCTCCGCCATTACCAGCACGCCGCGCTCCTCGAACCACGGCACGAGGTCGCATGCCATCTGAACGGCATTTTCCTTTTCAGGATTGAGTATAATGGCGACTGATTTCATTGTTTTTTGGGCTGGCTGAGCCTGGCTAGGTTGGCTGCGGCATCCTTGTACGCCGGATCCAGCTCCAGCGCCTTCTTATAGCAGGATTTCGCCCTCACCAGATTGCCCTTCTTCTCGTAGGCCACGCCCATGTTATTATACCCTATCGCGAACTTAGGGTCGGCGGCTACGGCTTTGGTATAGTATCCTATCGCTTCGTCCAGCTTACCGGCCTTCTCCGCGACCAGCCCAAGCCCGTTGAGCGCGTGGACGTTTGTGGCATCGAGATTTACCGCCTTGTCGTACTCGGCAGCCGCCTCAGCGTACTTGCCGGCTGCGAGAAGTATGCCGCCAAGGGAAACCGCTGCCGTCACACTTTTGGGATTGATTCGCTGCACCTCGCGCCACTCGGCGGCGGCCAGGTCGGACTTCCCCTGCTTCTGGTATACGACCGCCAGATTGCTATGGGCGACGGCAAAGTTCTTGTTCAGATTTACCGCTTTCTCAAACTGCACCCGAGCCTCGTCAAGCTTTCCCTGGGTGAAGAGAACCCAGCCGAGGTTATTGATCGCATATAGTTCGCCGGGCTTGGCTTCGAGCGCCCGATTCGATTCCTCGACCGCGCGCTGGTAATCGCCTTGCCGCGCATGCAAGATTGCCAAATTGTGGTGAGGCGCAAACTCGGCTGGTTTCAATTCCGCCGCAGCCTGGAACTGTGTGATTGCAGGCTCCACCGCACCATTCGCAGCATACGCCTCGCCCAGCGCCACCCGCGCAACGTAATTGGACGCGTCCAAGGCTGTTGCTTTCTCCAGAGCCTCAATCGCCTCGCTCAAGTTGCCCTGCTTTGTGAGTACGATCCCGAGATTCAAGAAAAGTACCGGATCCTGTGGCGAGAGTGCAACAGCCTTTCTGTACGCGGCTGCAGATTGTGCCCAATCAGACTGCAAGTAGTATGCGTACCCCAGGTTGTTCAATATGTTGGAATCGTCGGGAATTAACTCGATGGCAGCGGTATACTGTTTTATCGCATCGGCGACGCGGTTTTGTTTCAGGTATAAGTTCGCAAGGTTATATCGCGCGCTACCCGCCTCAGGATGCAGCGAAATCGCCTTTTCATACGCGTCAACGGCATCCTTAACCCGGCCTTTTGCCAGGTATGCGTTCCCAAGATTGTTATACGCCTCAAACATATCCTGCCGCTGGGACATGGCTTTCTCGAGGACGGGGATGGCCTCGTCGGGTTTCGATTGCTTCATGTAGATAAAACCCAGCCAACTGAGCAATACAGGCTCATCCGGCGTTGCTTGCAACGCGGCTTTCAACTCCGAAACAGCACCTTCCAGATTCGAAGCACGATACAGGTCAACAGCGGCCTGGAAATGATCCGGCGGGGGTTGCTGCTGAGCAGCGGCAGGCAGCGCCGTAAGAGAGCACACGACCAAGATAGCGACTAAACAGTGGTTTCTTCTCATCTCTGACACCTCCCAGATGTATGCGCAGGACAGGGCAAGCGGAACTAACGCATTATAGCAGATAGAAGGAGGGTTTACAATGGTTAGCATGCCGGGAGCGGCGATAACTCAATGAGCGACGACCAAGGCTGCTAACCATCCGGGAGATCGTCGGTGGAGGGCAGCATGTGGAATACAGTATCCAAGCCCGAAATTTGAAAGATCCGCAGGACTACACCCTTGGCGCCGCAGATGCTTAACCGAATGCGCTCTCCAGCGGATTCTCGCGCTTTGAGCAGCGCTTTTATGCCCTCGGAGTCCACATAGGAGCATTCTTCCAAATCAATTGCGAGGTCTGCGCCTCCGGTGGCAACGATTTCTTGAAGGCAAGTATCAAGATGCGGGGCGGTATAGACGTCCAGGTCACCGAGTATTTTGACGACTGAGATACTACCTCGACTATGCACATCCAGTGCAAAACGCATCGGCTACCCCCGTGTTTGCTAAGGGTTCAACGCCATCCGTGGCCAACCGGATAACGCGAGGGCTGCTGCTTACATAGGTTAGCAATAAATAGGCGGTTTGTCAAGGGTTTTAAAAATACTTTTTTCTCCAGCAAACTATGCGTTTGTCCTATCCATGGCAAACGCCGCACCGCCTGCACTTGCCAACCACACAGGCAGGCGTAGGAACAGCGTTCATCGCACGCTCGTACTCCCGCCAGAGATATCGCTTCCTGATGCCGAGGTCAATATGGTCCCATGGGAACACCTCATCCTTATGCCTGGGTCTCTCAACATAAAAGGCTGGACTAACGCCGCTCCTCCTGAACGCCGCCCGCCAGCTAACATTCTCCCGATTCAGGATCAGGAGGGCATCCTGCAGCCGCCGGTCACCTCTTGCGAGCACCCCCTGCGCCACCGCCTCACGCGCACTTTCCCCGGTGACCTCGACAGCCCTGATAGGCCCAAGAACTCGACGAATGCCCGATATCTTGTCCGCCAACTGTTTCTCGCTTTCCATGGCAGCCCACTGAAACGGCGTCCATGGCTTCGGCACGAAGCAGCTTACGGATACAACGAGCTTCTCCCACGCGAACATCCGGGCAATGTGCGAGATCAGGTAGGGAATCCCTGCCAAATCCTCAGCAGTTTCAGTTGGGAGGCCGACCATGAAGTAGAGCTTCAGCCTGCGAAATCCTCCGTCCCATGCGGTCGCTGCGGCGCGGAATATCTCTTCGTCGGCCATGGCTTTGTTGATTGTGAATCGAAGCCTATCAGTCCCGGCCTCGGGCGCTATCGTCAGCGTCTCATGGCCTCCCTTATGGAGCGCCCCGACGATGTCCCGGTTAAGGGTATCAGCCCGGGTAGAGGATATCGAAAAGAGCCGGCTGCGCTCGATCAGAGACCGGCAAATCAGGAGGGAGCTTGGATGATCGAATATGGATGCGCTGAGTAGGCCTATCCTTGGGTTTCCGACGGCGCGCTCGGCGGCTTTTTCCTCAATTCTGCGGATGCCGCCAAGCACGGCGCCAGGGGACCTCGGCCTCGGAGGTAGAAATGCGTAGCCTGCGATGCAGAAGCGACACTGACGCCCACAGCCCCTGGCAACCTCGGCCAGCGCCATGTTTGAAAATTCGGTCTCCGGCGTGAGTATCGCAGACGTCGCGGCGTATATTTCGGCTGCCGGCGCCCAGCGCCGACGCACTTTCTCAGGAACCCCGTGGGTTGGCCCAATCCGTCGTATGGCGCCGTCCTCATTGTACTCCGGCTCGTAGAAGCGCGGAACGTATACGCCGCGCACTTCCGCCAGTTTCAGGAGCAGATCGGTGCGGTCGCTCTGCCAGTGATCCACCAGCACACGCACCAAATCCGGCACGATCTCTTCCGCCTCGCCAATTGTGAATGCATCTATGAAGGGAGACATGGTCTCGGGATTGAAGGTCGCAGCCGGGCCGCCCGCGATAACGAGCGGCGCGCCCTTCTGAATAAAGCGCTGGTTGGAAGTTTCCCCAAGCCCGGAAAGGGTGAGAATTCTCAGCGTGTTGATGTAATCAAGCTCGTAGGAAAGCGAGAAAGCCAGGATGTCGAAGTCTCGCACCAGCGTCCGGGATTCCATAGTGAAGAGGAGCGACCCGGAGCGCTTCAATGCCTCGACATCAGGTGGGTCAGGCAGGAAAACGCGCTCGCAGACGGCTTCCTCGTGCTCGTTCAGCAGTTTGTAGACCACCTGAAACCCCAGGTTCGACATGCCGACATAGTATATATTCGGGAACGCCAGCGCGAACCTGAGCCTGCCCGCATGAGACTTGTAGATAGTCCCAACTTCTCTATCCAAGCGGTATCTGGTTTTCTCAATCAAGTGCCGCGCCGCCATGTATTCCCCACAAAAGAAACGAGCAAACCAGTTTCTAGTGGCTAGGTCATAGTTACCAGAGGAAATAAGCCTAATCGGCATATATCCGCTATTCAGCAACTATAAACCGGCCCTTAGAGACGCAGTTTGCTCGGTATCTTATCCGTCAGCAACGATCTGCGGTTATCTGCGACGCAGGAACGCCGGGATGTCCAACTCCTCGGCCACGCCATCCATCGGGAGCCGCTCCCGCGCCGCCATGCGCTCCGGCCTGGCTGTACGGCGTCCGTCAAATCCAGTGGCGAGGACGGTAACCTGAACCGACCCGTCGAATCGGTCATTGATAACGGTGCCGAAGATGATGTTCGCCTCGCGCTCGTCCGTGGCTTTGAAGATGACATCCGCAGCCTCGTAAACCTCCGCAAGCGTCAGGTCCGAGCCGCCGGTGATATTCATCAGCACGCCTGTCGCTCCATCAATTGTAGTCTCCAGGAGCGGGCTTGCGATAGCGGCCTGGGCGGCTTCCACTGCCCTGTGCTCGCCGGTGGCATGACCTATGCCCATGAGCGCAGAACCTGCATCGGCCATGACCGCCTTCACGTCGGCGAAGTCCACATTAATCATGCCGGGGATTGTGATTATGTCGGAGATCCCCTGAACGCCTTGCCTGAGCACGTCATCCGCCATTCGGAAGGCTTCGAGCAAGGTGGACTTTTTCTCCGTGACGCTGAGAAGGCGGTCGTTGGGAATAACGATGATCGTATCCACATTGTCGCGCAGGGATTCGATTCCCTCTTCCGCCACCCTGGCTCTCCTCGGCCCTTCGAAGCTGAATGGCTTGGTGACGACTCCCACGGTTAGAGCGCCGATCTCGCGAGACATGTGAGCGACGATCGGCGCCGCGCCGGTTCCGGTGCCACCGCCCATACCGGCGGTGATGAACACCATGTCCGCGCCTTCGAGCGCCTTCTTTATCTCTTGCTTGCTCTCCTCAGCCGCATTGCGCCCGATCTCCGGGTCGCCGCCAGCTCCCAGGCCCTTCGTCAAACCTTGCCCAAGCTGCAGTTTTTCCTCAGCAGTCGCTGCGTTCAGGACCTGGAGGTCGGTGTTCATCGCGACGAAGCCAACGCCGGACACGCCGCACTCTATCATCCGGTTGACTGCGTTGGTGCCTCCTCCGCCGATGCCCACAACCTTGATCGTTGCACCATGGTCAAAACTACCTGCCTGTGCCATTTGCTATGCCCCCCTTTTCTTTTTTAAAAATTGCAAATCTATTCCCCGCCAATTCTGGCAAATAGCTCTCTAATCCGTTTTACTATGCCCTGCAGTGAAATCCCTCCGTCGCCTTCTGCTATATGCTCTGGGTAGTACCGAACCCAGAAGAGGATAAGGCCCACAGCGGTTGCGCACGATGGACTGCCAACTGCATCCACAAGGCCGCTTACACCGCCGGGTAATCCTATGCGGGCAGGCAGGCCCGTCACTCTCAATGCAAGCTCCGGTAGTCCTTCGAGCTGCGAGCCGCCTCCAGTCAGCACCAACCCGGCGGCTATGCGATCCTCGCATCCCGCCTTTTCCACTTGCCCCATAACGAGCTGGCAGATTTCGGACATTCTAGGCTCGATTATCTCTGCCAGCACTCTTTTCGGAAGCCGCCTAGCCTCCGTGCTCCCAAGGCTTGTGACCTCGAATGGTTCCTGCCCATCGTCCCCATTAAGAAGCGCACAGCCATGCTCAAGTTTGACGCGCTCAGCCTCCTCGATGGCGGCACGCAGACCGATGGCGATATCCCTCGTAACGTGATTGCCGCCAACTGGAACCGCCGCCGAATGATAAATCTGGCCGTTCATGTAGATAGCTACATCGCTGGTCCCACCGCCGATGTCCGCCAGAGCTACCCCCAGCTCCTTCTCAGCGGGGAACAATACGCTCTCACCTGTGGCTACCGGCTCGAGGATCGTTGCCTCGACTGACAAGCCAGCCATGTGCACACATTTTACCACATTCTGGATAAAGCTGGAAAGTCCTGTAACGATATGAGTTTCGACCTCCAGCCGGTTACCATACATTCCGACGGGGGATCGCACTCCGATCTGGCCATCCACGGAGTACCAGCGTGGAATCGCATGTATTATCTCCCGGTCCGGCGGGAGGACAATGACCCTTGCCGAATCGAGCAAGCGATCAACGTCACTCTGCGAAACCTCGCTCACCGGATGGGTGATCGCAACTACACTGCGGCTGTTTAGAGAGGCGATGTGCTCTCCGGTGACGCCTACCAGCGCCGAGTGCACTTCCGCGCCGGCCATCCTCTCAGCCTTGCCGACAGCATCCCGGATCGCGCTCGTCGTTGACTCCAGGTCAACTACCACACCCCTCCTAAGGCCGGCACATGGGCTGATGCCTGCCCCGATGACCTTCGGCTGGCTATCCGATCCAACCTCCGCGACAACAGCGCAGACCTTTGTCGTTCCTACGTCAAGACCGGTTATGAGATGAGTGTGCGCCACGCCTCATACCCGCCTATGGCTGCTTTTTCGACAGGGCAACCTTGGTCAGCCAGTACCGCCGAATGAGCGACAGGTTCAGGAAAACCCTGCCGCCGAGTACTACGACGGCAGCCAGGAAGAGATCAACGCCTACCTGGTCGCCAATGTAGGCCAAAAGAGCAGCGAGGAGTGTGTTCACCAGGAAACCCGATATAAGGATGTCGGTCTGGAATTTCTCCTCTATGCCGGCGCGTATCCCACCTATAATCGCATCCAGGCCGGCCAGAGTCGCCAGGGACAGATAGCTCGCATAGTCCGCCGGCACCGTGACATCGAGGAGGTAGATCGCCGTGAAGCCTGCGATAAGTCCGATCAACGGCAGCAGAAACATTCCTAATGTTTCCTTTCCGAATCTACAGGCGCTGCATATAGGAAGAGGGAACTGGTATTCCCTGAGTAGGTTGGGACGACGACGTGATTTCTCTGCTTTACCTTGACCATCTGAGATGCCAGCCCCGGTGTAGGACGCCAATTATCGAGTATGCCATTGGGCATCTTGAGCCCTGACTCCAAGGTATTCGGTGGGCCGATCGCTGTTATGATGAAGGGAGAGGCCATGTCAACTTGATTGATTTGAATCGAACCTCCGACGCAGCGTATGGCGGTTGAAGCGATGACGCGCTGTTCGGTGTCCTGGTCGCGTATGCTTATCGCCTCCGCTCCATTTGCGAAAAGCTCGTTCACGATGTCCCGAATGTCCAGGTCGTGGATTATGTAATCGTCTTTGAGCACAGCCGGCGTGTCGGGAGGTATCCTGCCGGAATAATCCTGAAGGGTGACCTCCATCCCTTTGCCCTCCACGGGTACCAGGCCGGCGAGGAGTTTCACCCTTTGCAGTTCCTCGGTGACAAGCCCGACCTCGGATGTCTCTTTACCACGGGCTTGCTCATACCGATCAATTCTCGCGCGCAGATCAGTGATCTCGTCTCGGAGTAACTTGTTCTTCTCTTTCTCGTCGAGGAATGCCTGCGCAAGCGCAGGAAAACGAGTGGTAGGTATGGTAGGTCTCCGGACGCTCCACTGCGTTTTCAGCGCGGCGGCAAGGAGCATGCCCAACACGAGACTTAGTACGGTTACCTGCCAAATCCATCCGCTCCGCTTGGGGTCGAGCGGTGCCATAGCTAAATAGCGCCTCCTACGCGAGGACATACTCCCGCTTCATCGGGGACAATAGCGGAAGCCGGATCAGGCGCATGCGCCGCATTGCAAACGATAGCCACCGACGCTGCTGTCGTATAAAAACTGGGCTCTCGGCGCGCAGCAGGCCCTCAACAGCAGCAATTGGGTCAGCCGAACAACATGGAGAACGCTATGGAAACAAGACCAGCTATTCCTTGTACTTAAGCGCTGGGGCTTCAGGAACGGTCAAGTCCATGTACGCCCCGCGCTGCCGAAACTCGGGAATCTGCTTGACAATCCGCGCGGCCATATTTAGCTTGGCAGAAAGCTGCTCCGGCCTTCCCAGCTTGACCTGAAATCCGTCGCGAATATTTAAACACAAATCGTTGTTTTGGTCAACCGTTATTTCAGTGACCTGAAAAATCTTTTTTTCCCGCACCAGGAGCAAGCATTTCCTGGCAACGCCGAACGAGGAAGCCCTTATAGGGCGGCCGAGCACGATGCGGCGCGGCACTTTGCATGAGAGGACTGGCGCCTCCGATTTCGCACGCCTGACAGCCCGGAACGGCACCCCTGCGGAGTCAACCTCGTACATCCGGCCGGCAGCATTCAACGTGAGATCCGGCGCCCGCTCCGTTATGCGGACAATCAGAGCGCTCGGCAGCCGCCGATAGAAGCGTACTTCCTTCACAACCGGATTCCCCATCACGCGGCGGGCCATCGCCCGCTTACTTATGCGAAATATGTTGGAGTCCGGCCGCAGGTCGAGCCGGCGAAGAATATCTCGGGAGGCGATGGTCTCGTTGCCGATAAGCCTCACCTTCTTGATACCGAACCACGGGGAGGTGAAGGCAGCCACCGTGACTTCGACCGCCAGCAGCGTCAAGAGCAAGGAGAGGATCAGCCGCTTCACGTTAATGACGCGTCGTTTCCGGTGTTTGCTGCGAGGAAAGGATGCTCGTCCAGGACGGCCCCTCACAAGGCTTACCCCCTCTCCAGCGCGTACCCGATAAGGCGGTCGAGAAGCTCGGGGAAATCTATGCCGGCTGCCTGAGCCGCACGCGGGAGGAGGCTGGTAGGCGTCATACCGGGGATGGTGTTTACTTCGAGCACGTAAACATCCTCGCCGCGAACCATCATATCCGCTCTGGACATTCCTCGACACCCAAGTGCTCTGTGGCAGGCAAGGCCGATTTCTTGCGCATAGCGGTAGACCTTTTCGGGGATGCGGGCGGGCACTATCTCATCCGTGGCTCCCGGCGTGTACTTCGCATGGTAGTCATAGAAGCCGCCTTCGGGCACAATCTCGACCAGAGGCAAGACCTGCAAGTCACGGTTTCCAAGAACCGGCGCGGTGATCTCCGCGCCCTCGATAAACTCCTCTATCAGCACATCGCTGTCGTATTCGAGGGCCAGGTTCACTGCTTTAGGAAGCTCAGACGGCGAACGCGCGATGCTCAGGCCTATCGTCGAGCCCTGCTGGTTCGGCTTGACCACAGCCGGGTATCCAAGATCTCGACCAACCCGCTCCGCGAGCGCGTCCATGTCGGGGCGGCCATATACATCAATTCCTTTGGGCACAGGTATGCCCTCGTACTGGAACACCTTGCGGGCCATGATCTTATCCATCGCCAAAGCGCTGGCCAGCACGCCCGATCCGACGTAAGGGATGCCGAGCAATTCCAGCAAGCCCTGGACGGTTCCGTCCTCGCCGAACTTCCCGTGCAGCGCTATGAAAACTACGTCGGGTTTCGGGCAAGATCCGCCCGGATGGACGATGCAGTCCATCGGGAGCAGTTCAGCGGCGGTCGTCGGCGAGGCGGATATCCCGGCCGACTCCGCGCCAAATCGGGCCGAATCCACCGCGAAAGCGTTATACTTGTCAGGATTCAAAGCGCCCAGTATCATCCCACCGGTTGACAGGGATATCTTGCGCTCGTCGGATTTCCCGCCCATCAACACAGCCACATTAGTCCTGCTCAACGCGTTACCACTCTCCTACTAGCTGTATCTCGGTCTCCAGGGCCACGCCGAATTTGTCCATCACCAGGCGCTGGATGGCCGCAATCAACCGGCGCACGTCCTCCGCGGTAGCGGTGCCGGTATTCTCGATGAAGTTCGCATGTTTGCTCGACACACGAGCGCCGCCAATCTGCATCCCCTTCGCGCCCACAGCCTCCAGAAGCTGCCCGGCATACCCGTCAGGAGGATTCTTGAAGACCGAACCAGCCGTCCCGACGCCGATGGGCTGCGTGCGCTTGCGATTCGATAGCAAAGCCTTCAGGATACCATTAATGTCAGCAAGGCTCTCCGACCGGAGATTGAAGGCCGCCTCCAGAACGATCAGCCCACTATCAAGGATTACGCTTCCTCTATATCTCAACTCCAAATCAGAGGCAGCTAATTCGCGCAGTTCCCCATCGGCATCCATGGCTGTGACAGTCGCCAGTGTATCCTTTATACACCCGGAAGGCGTTCCGGCATTCATGCAGATGGCGCCGCCGATGGTCCCGGGAATCCCCGCCAGGCCCTCCAGACCGCGCAGTCCCCTGCCCAGCGACCTACGCACCACTCTGGACAACCTTGCCGTCGCGCCCGCCCTGAGTTTTGAACCTTTGATATGAATCCTATCGAATCCCGGCCCAAGCTGCACGACCAGCCCTCGGATTCCACGATCAGATACCAGGAGGTTCGTCCCAGCGCCCAGGATGAAGAAGGGAACGGACTCGCTATTTGCCCAACGACGCAGCGCCTGCAGATCGGAGACATCACCGGGCACGGCGAAGATATCCACCGGCCCGCCTATCCTGAACGAGGTGTGCAGCGACATAGGCTCGTCGAACAGGAGCCTGCCCTGAATCCTGGGAAAAGACCTTACAAGTGACTTCGTGCCGCTACCCATGGACACTTCAGCCCTCCCCAGCACGCACTTCAGGCTGGGCCAAACGTGCAAGCAATGCTTCCGCCGCCGATCTGATGTCTCCCGCGCCCATCACGATCACCATGTCACCGGGTCTCAATATCGGAATTAGCTCGTCCGGCAGAAGCTCCTTCTCTGCGATGAATCGGGCTTTGCCAGGCTCGTCCGAATTTATCAAGTCGGCGATCATCGCTGCGCTCACGCCCGGCACCGGCTTCTCCCGCGCCGCATAGATTTCGGTGAGCAAGGCTGCGTCCGCCTGCTTCAAGCTCTCCGCGAAATCCCGCGCCAATAGCTGTGTTCGGCTATATAAGTGTGGCTGGAACACGGCCACAATACGCCGTCCCCAGGTCCGTGCGGCTGCGAGCGTCGCACGAATTTCGGTTGGATGGTGCGCGTAATCGTCCACCACCGTGATTCCGGCGGCCGTCCCCAGGATTTCAAACCGGCGGCCCGCCCCGCGGAAGCCGGCCAGCGCATCACGGACGGCTTCAGGATCGGCGCCAAGCTCGCAGGCGACCGCAATTGCAGCCAGCGCATTCCGCACGTTATGTATTCCCGGCACCCGGAGGCTGAACCTTCCCAGATCGCGACCTCGAAGCACCGCCTGGAACGAGGGCTGCGGCGTCGCGGTATCCACATCGCGGGCGCGGCAATCCGCATCCTCGTCCGCCGCGGCGGAGCCGTAAGCCACGACGCGCCTGTCCACCTCCGGGATGATCGCGCGCACATTCGGGCAGTCAATGCACATCACAGCGCAGCCGTTTGCCTCTATACGGGACAGAAACTTGCGGAAACTGCCGACCACGCCTGCAAGCGAGCCGTGGTAATCCAGGTGATCCGCCTCGATATTCGTCACGATGGCTATTCGAGGCGCAAGCTCAAGGAACGAGTCAAACGCCTCGCATGCCTCGGTGACGAAGAGAGCGCTATGCCCCAGCTTGGCATTGCCGTTCAACAAATCCAAATCGCCGCCGATCAGAACAGTGGGATCCAGCCCGGCAGCCTCCAGAACTGCGGCCAGCATCGCGGTTGTAGTAGTTTTGCCGTGAGTGCCGGCGACTGCAACCCCTACATTGCCTGACATTAAGCGACCCAGCATTCGGGCTCTGGACCAGACCGGAATCCCCTCAGCCCTTGCTGCGACCATCTCAGGGTTATCGTCCGGCACGGCAGCCGAGGCAACCACAAGATCTGCGCCGCTCACATGCGCGCCGTTGTGACCGGCAAACACAGTGACCCCGAGCGGCTTAAGTCTCTCGGCTGCCGCGTCCGGACGCAGGTCAGAACCGCTGACCCGATAACCCATCTGAGCCATGACTATGGCGAGGGCGCTCACTCCCGCGCCGCCGATGCCTACCATATGGATGTGTGCGTTCTCAGGTATGTCCGGCTTGTGCATGCGTTCACCACAGGATGCGTAGTGCGTATTGCGTAATGCGTAATGCGTGAAAGAGCTCACGCCCGCGCCTCACGTATCATTTCCACCGCTATGGCGGCGATATCTTTGGCTGCGTGAGGTTTCCCCAGCTTTCGGCTCGCCTCCGCCATCTTTTCCAACTCCTCCGGCGATGCCAGGAATTGGGCAACGGTATCGGTTAGGACTTCAGCCTTTATATCCGCGTCGCTTATAATTATTCCACCGCCGTTTCGCGCGACGAACTCGCCGTTACATCTCTGGTGGTCGGCATAGGCATACGGGTACGGCACGAGAATCGCCGGAAGCCCGATGGCTGTGATCTCGGCGACCGTGGATGCCCCGCACCTGCTCAACACGAGGTCCGCCGCGCCGTAAGCCTGCCTCATGTCATCGAAATACGCATGAATGTGATAGCCATCCCACCCGGCGGACCTCCGGCGGGCCTCGGCTTCCTCGTAGTTCCGCTTTCCCGCCTGATGGAGCATCTGAACCGGCAGCGTTTGCAGGCCCGGAATTGCATCCGCGACGACGTCATTCAGCCGCCTGGCGCCCTGACTCCCTCCCAGCACCAGGATCGTGAACTTATTCGGCTCGAGGCCCAGTGCCGCGCGGGCTTCTTTCTTGCCCGGCAGATTCAGAAGCTCAGGGCGAATAGGCAGACCGGTCACGACTGTCTTGCCACGCGGGAAGTGCCGAACCGAATCCTCGAATGTCACGCAAATCCTGGACGCAAACCGGCTTAGCCAAAGATTCGTGCGCCCGGGAATCGCATTCTGCTCGTGGATGAGTATTCGGCCTCTTCGCAGCGCCTGCGCCAGCAGCACGGACGCCGATACGTAGCCGCCCGTCCCGATCACAATGTCCGGTTTGAACCTGTTCAGCTCTCTCAGAGCTTCCGCAAAGCCTCTCACAAGCGCGCATGCGGTCAGAACGCTTCCCGGCGAGAGCACCTTCTTAAGCGGCCGACTGGTCAACCCGTGGAATGGTATGCCCGCCGCTTCGGCCAGCCGTGCCTCGATGCTGTTCCTGCTTCCAAGGTAAAGAAGCTCACAATCCGGCACGTCGCGTCGAGCTGAGCGCAGGGCTTCTGCTATACCGATCGCCGGATAAGCGTGGCCTCCGGTGCCGCCCCCCGTTAACACGACTCTCATACTCATAACTCTCGATAGGCGCTGGGTATTTGGAGACGCCAAGCAAGATTCCAACGCAGAGAAGGTTCATCGCGAGCGACGAGCCCCCATAACTGATAAATGGAAGCGGCACACCTGTAGCAGGCACCGACGATGTAACTACGCACATGTTCAGGAGCGCCTGTCCGCATATCAAGGCGCTGATGCCGCCGGCCAGCAGCCTGCCGAAATCATGTCTCGTGCGGTATGCGACTGTAAGTCCCCGCGCTCCGAACCAAAGGAAGAGCATGACCATTGTCAAGGTGCCGATCAACCCCATCTCTTCGCCTAGCACAGCCAATATAAAGTCCGTATGCTCCGCCGGAAGATAGAACAGCTTCTCCCGGCCCTCGCACACGCCGACGCCGAATATCCCTCCGGAACCCAGCGCAATTAGCGACTGGCAAACCTGATAGCCGCTGCTGTAATAGTCCTCGAACGGATTGACGAAGGACAAAATCCTCTCCCGCCTGTAGGGCGCGCTGAAGATAAGCGCACATCCGAGGACGAAGCCGAGAGCGACCACAACCGCGAGGTGACGCTTTCGAGCGCCCGCCATATAAACCATAGCCAGCGCCACGCAGGTCAGCACGATAGTCGTGCCCATATCCGGCTGCGCCATAATGAGCGCGCCGATCAGCAGAAGCGGCAGCAGCGCGGGAACCAGGCCGTGCCAGAAGTCGCGCATGTCCTGCTTCTTGGCCGACAGCAAGGCCGCCAGATAGACAATTAGGCCCAGCTTGGCAAACTCCGACGGCTGTATGGTAATAGGCCCTATCCGTATCCACCGCCTGGCTCCATTTACGAGGACGCCGAACCCGGGGACGAAAACGAGCGCCAGGCCGATGATCGAGATGAGCAGCAGAATCAGCCCCCATCGGCGAAGCTTCCAGTAGTGGACATACATCGCTACAAACATCATTATTATGCCGGCAAGCGCATACGCCGCCTGCCGCTTCAGGAAGTAGAAGCTGTCGCCGCCGGTGTATTTGACCTGCCCCGCCCGCCCGTAGCTGGCGTCGAACACCATGAATACGCCGATCACCAGAAGCGCAATCGTCAGGCAGAACAACCACATATCGGGCGATCTCTTGGCGCTCATTGCTGCACTCCTATTCGGTCTGCAAGCGCGCGCACAGCCGCTTTGAAAACCTGACCTCGATGCTCGAAGTCCCTGAACATATCAAAGCTCGCACAGCCCGGAGATAGCAGGACAGTGTCACCCGGCTCGGCATGCCGCCAGGCCGACTCTACGGCCTTTTCCATGGAGCCCGCGAAGCTTATGCGGTCGAAGCCGGCCTTCCGTGCGGCCGCCTCGATCAGGTCGGCATCCTTCCCGATCAGCACGACATGCTTTGCATACCGCTTAAACGCCTCGCCCAGGGGCGCGTAATCGCTTCCTTTATCCTTGCCGCCAGCTATCACGATGGCCGGCCGGCCTATCGCCTCCAGGGAGCGGACTGCGGCCACTACATTGGTACACATCGAATTATTCAGGAATTCCACTCCGCCGATCTCCGCCACGGGTTCAAGCCTGTGCTCCAGCGGCTCGAATGCGTCGAGAGCCTCCTGCACGGAGTTCCTGCTCGCCCCGAATGCGAGTGCGGTCGCTGCCGCCGCGAGCACGTTCTCAAAGTTATGTGTGCCGCGCAATTTCATCGCCGCCGTGTCGCATACGAACTGCTTCTCGCCATTCGTCCCGACCCAGACCTCGGTCCCCTTGGCGAATGTGCCATCCTCCACCTCCCGCGTCCGGCTGAATTGCCGGATTTGGCTCTTAACGCGCGGGGCAAGGTCCATCACGCGGGGGTCATCCGCGTTTAAAACGGCATAGTCCTCGGGCTCCTGGCAATCGAACAGCCGCGCCTTGGCATGAACGTACTCCTGCAGGTCGGCGTGCCGGTCCAGGTGGTCCGCAGAGATATTGAGAAGCGCCGCCACCCTCGGCCGGAAGGTGCTGATCCATTCGAGCTGGAACGAGCTGATCTCCGCAACGATCACCTCGGAGGCCGATGCACGGAAAGCGGCCCTCACGAGCGGCAGACGAATTTCGCCTGCCACGATATTCCCAGCCACATAAACCTGCCGGCCATCACATTTGAGGATTTCGCCGATGAGCGCGGTTGTCGTCGTCTTTCCGTTGGTGCCGGTGACGGCGATTATCGGCGCGGGAGAAATCCTGTACCCAAGCTCGATCTCCGACATAATCGGTATGCTCCGGTCTATCGCCGTGATAAGGCCGGGACACACATCCGGCACGCCGGGACTCGTGACAACGACATCCGCCATGCCGATGCCCTCATAAGCAGCCGAGCCGATTCTGACGTCCAGGCCGAGCTCGCGAGCCGTTTCCAGCGCGTCCTGAAGCTCCGGCGCATCCTTCTGGTCGTGAATGGTCACAATCGCGCCAAGGGAGCTGAGCGCCTCAGCCGCCGCAAGGCCCGACCTCGCCATCCCGACGATGTGCACCCTTTTGCCGTAGAAATCCGTTTGTCTGCTTAACCCCATAAGCGCAATACCCCGACCCAGGCAAGCGCCGCGAGCGAAATCAGCACCTGCAGAATCCAGAATCTGACCACTATCTTCTGCTCCGGCCAGCCGGACAGCTCGAAATGGTGGTGGATCGGCGTCATTTTGAACACACGCCTGCCGGTGGCCTTGAATGACGCAACCTGGATCATGACCGAGAGTGCCTCAACTACGAAGATCGCCCCGACTATGATAAGGAGAAACTCTCTCCGCCCGGCGATTGCGATACCCGCGAGGGCTGCTCCCAAGGCAAGCGAACCCGTATCGCCCATGAATATCCTTGCCGGATTACAATTGTACCAGAGAAAGCCCAGGCATCCTCCGGCCAGCGCCCAGGCCAGTACTACCAGGCCCCAATTGGCGTCGTATGCGCCGAGCACCAATACACCGATGGTCAGGGCCACTATGGTGGTCAATCCGGCCACCAAGCCGTCGAGTCCATCCGCCAGGTTGACCGCATTCGACATGCCGACTATCAGGAGAACTGCGAACGGGTGATAGAGCCACCCGAGATCAATTATTCTACTGCCCCATAATGGTAATACGGTCGGATACACAGCCCGGTTAGCATTAACCCAGAGCACAAAGCCGATAGCGATTAGAAATTGCGCGAGCAGCTTGTGCCTGGCTTTCAGGCCGAGTGACTTTCCCCGCAGGGCGATGAGATAATCGTCCAGGAACCCGAGTGCGGCAAATGCCAGGGTCATCAAGACGACGGCCCATGCCCTGGGATCGCTGAACCGGAAGACCGCAATGCCGACTGCGGCTCCGATCAGGATGATGAGGCCGCCCATCGTCGGCGTGCCCTGCTTCTCGCGGTGGCGTTCAGGTGCGTCCTCGCTTATCGTCTGGCGCAGCTTCAGCCCCGCCAGCAGCCGAATCGCTTTAGCGCCGATAGCCATGGAAACCACGGCGGCTACTAAGAAGGCCGAAGCAGCATTAGTCACCGAGCAGCACCCTCACTATCTCCTCCATCTTCATGGCGCGCGAACCCTTGACCAAAACGGCATCCCCCTTGACGAGCTGGCCGGCCAATTTCTGCGCAGCCTCGGAGCTATCGGCATAAGACTGGATTCTGTCTCCCGGAAAGCCGGCGTCTTTCGCGCCGTCGGCAATCATCCCGGCGAGCGGCCCGACGGTCACCAGCATTTGAACATCGCTGCACGCCACTGAGCCGCCGATGTCTCGATGCGCCTTCGGGGCATAGCTGCCCAATTCGAGCATGTCGCCAAGCACGGCGATCTTCCGCTTATGCCCGGTCAGCGTCTCAAGGGTTTTCAGAGCGGAAAGCATCGAGGCCGGGCTGGCATTATATGCATCGTTCAGAACCACATAGCCTGCTTTGGATTTGACCAACTCCATGCGCATGGCCGGCAATGAGAAGTTCTCCAATCCATCGCGGATCGTGCTAAGGTCCACGCCCATCCCGACGGCGGCAGCGGCGGCAGCCAGGGCATTGTAGACGTTGTGGTGCCCGAGAACCGGCATCTTAACCTCGACTGCGCCGCCTTCCACCAATAGGACGAAGCTGTAGCGTCCCAGACTCGAGCATTTGATCCTGGCGCCAACCACATCCGCCGTCTTGCACGATCCAAAGCTGATGACGCGGCCGCCAAACTTGCGCCTTATGACCTCGGAATAGCCGTCTTCGGCGTTTATCACCGCCAGGCCGTCCGGAGGCAACTCCTCGATCAGCTCTGCCTTGGCATTTGCGATTGCGCCCTGCGAACCCAGCCGCTCGATATGGGCAATCCCGATATTCGTGATGACGCCCACGGACGGCTTTGCGATGGATGCCAGCCGCCGTATCTCGCCCAGCCCCCGCATCGCCATCTCAAGCACGACGACCTTATGGCTCCGATCCAATCGAAAGAGCGCAAGTGGAAGCCCGATCTCGTTGTTGAAGTTTGCCGCGTTCTTCAGCACCTTCCACTTCCGCCCCAGGATGGAGGCCAGCATCTCCTTCGTGGTCGTCTTGCCGACGCTGCCGGTTATGCCGACAACGCGCACATCGAACTTAGTCCGGTAATAACCGGCGAGATCGCCGAGCGCCCACAGCGGGTCATCCACTTTCACGACAAACGCGGTGCAGCCTGAAGGCGCCGCGCCCTCGTTGGAAATCACGACTCCAGCGGCTCCGGCTTGGGCGGCAGCGCCGACGTATCGGTGTCCGTCGGCACGCTCGCCCCGCAGGGCGAAAAACAGGTCGCCCGGCTTAATCGTGCGAGTATCGGTGCTAACCCCGGTTGCACATGAGGAAGGATCCCCCTGTAGAAGTTCCCCTTCTATCGCCGTGACTATCTCGTGGACGGACAGCTTCTCCAATGCATTATCCACTTCCAGAGCCGCAAAGCAGCTCGCGAACTACCTCACGATCGTCGAGATGCACAGTTCGGTCCTTGAATATCTGATAGGTTTCGTGCCCCTTACCGGCAATGAGAACCAGGTCGCCCGGCTGCGCAGCATCGAGGGCGCGCTTGATTGCTTCCCGGCGATCCACAATCGCTTCGACAGCCGCCCGCTCGTCAGCACCAGCGAGTATTTCGCTTATGATCGCCTGCGGGTCCTCGCTCCGAGGGTTATCGGATGTGACTATGCACAAGTCGGCGAGATCGGAGGCTAGCTTGCCCATGATCGGGCGCTTCATCTTGTCTCTGTCGCCGCCGCAGCCGAAGACTACTATGAGCCGCCGGCGGGTCAGCTCCCTGGCCGACTTCAACACGTTCTCCAGGCTGTCGGGGCTGTGGGCATAATCTACGATTACCGCAAAATCCTGGCCGCAATCAACGGACTCGAATCTCCCATCGACGGCGCGCACGGACTCCAGACCGGCCTTAATCTGCTGCATGTCCAGGCCAAGCGACAGAGCCACTCCGATGGCCGCCAGTGAGTTGTAAACGTTGAAAATTCCGCCGAGGCTGAGGGCGACATGAAACTGCCCCGCCGGGCAGAGAGCAAGGAATGAGACGCCCTTCGCGTCAGCCGAGACGTTGGTAGCCTGAACGTCGGCGGGGTTTCGGATTCCAAAGGTTATCACGTCTCCGTAGGTCGCCTTGCAGACGCGCTCGCTCCTCGAATCATCCGCATTGATTACGCCGGTGAACCGCTTACCCGACGCGCGGGGATAGCTATCGAAGAGCATGAGCTTTGTTTCGAGATAATCTTCCAGCGAACCGTGGAAATCCAGGTGGTCGTGCGTCAGATTAGTAAAGACACCCACATCGAACTCACAGCCGTCGGTTCGGTGCATCGCCAGCGCATGCGACGATACCTCCATCGCGGCAGCCGATACCTCTTCGGACACCATGCGGGCCAGCAAAGCCTGGAGGTCCACAGACTCGGGGGTCGTGCGTTCCAGCGGGACGGATGCGCCGCGGATTCGGGCGCCCAGCGTTCCTATAACGCCGGCGCTCACCCCGGCCTGCCGCAGCACGCCCTCGATTAGATAGGTGGTCGTTGTCTTCCCCTTGGTTCCGGTGACGCCGACCAGCTTCAATCTACGCGACGGGTAGTCAAAAAAGTGATTTGCGAGGATCGGCAGAGCCTGCCGCGTATCGGGCACAGCGATTAGAGGCACATCGAGCAGTAATCTCTCGATGCGCTTAGGATCGTCGGCCATGACGGCACACGCTCCGCTCCGCAGTGCGTCATCAATAAAATCATGGCCGTCGAAGCACTGTCCACGCGTGCTAACAAAAAGCGCGCCATGGCTGACGCACCTGGAGTCGTATGCAATTGAACCGATATCCGGGTTTCCCAAGCCGATCTGGCGTCTTTCCCGCAACGGCTCAATCAACTCGCTTAGCAACATCGGCCGAGACTCCTTCCACACGCGAACTATCAGACTGCAGATTAAGGCATCCAACCACTCTTACTTGTACTTCGAAAACAGACTGCCGGAACGCCATTCGCCTGAGAATTATAGCATACGAATAGCAGCCTGTGAATCGAAACCTCCGCGCCGAACGCCCGGGAACCGATCGGAGTTCTCAGCCCTGAAGCCGGCTAAGTGCAGGTGAGCCGTTTCTGCCCACGCGCTGACCGCCCTTCCCATCCCCACCGGCTACGGGGGCTGTCTCAGCGGGTAGCTCGTCGGGAGGCACCCTCATGTGCCACATGGCCTTTCTGGCTACGCTTTGGAATACAGGAGCGGCTACCGTCGCCCCAAAATGGGTTCCCTTAGGCTCGTCCACCGCCACAAGAATGACCACTCGCGGATTAGTGATCGGAAGAAATCCCACAAACGATGCAACGAACTTGCCTGGAGCATAGCCGCGCCCGGTGGTGCTGGCCTTTTGGGCGCTCCCGGTTTTCCCGGCAACTTTATATCCATCCACTCTCGCGGTCTTGCCTGTGCCGCCGGTGACCGCCCCGTGCAGCATCTCGGAAACCAAGCGGGCCGTCTCCTCGGAAACCACACGCCTGGCTGCGCGTGGCCCGAACCCCTTTTCGAGTTTGCCATCGGGAGACCGTATCTCCTTGACAACGTAAGGACGCATCAGGACCCCGCCATTGGCGACTACTGCGTAAGCCCTGGTCAGTTGCAGCGGGGTCATGACTATGCCCTGCCCGAAGGCGACATTTGCGAGGCGGACATCCGCCCAATCCTGCCAGCGATCGTGCCAGCCGCACACCTCGCCCAGCAGCCCTGAACCGGGCTTCTCATAGAGGCCGAACGCCTTCTCGTATGCGTAGAGCTTTTCCTTACCCAGCCTGAGTCCTATGCCCGCCGCGCCCATATTGCACGAGTAGCGAAGCACTTTCGCAACGTTGCAAGCCCCGTGCCCGTGCGTGAACGGCGCGTGCACCGAGCATCTGATCGTGCGCCGGCCGATGCACATACTTCCGCTGCAGTAGAAGGTATCGTCCGTATCAATAGCGCCCTCTTCCAGGGCGGCACAGGCAGTTATCGTCTTCAAGGTCGAGCCAGGCTCGTAGAGGTCCGTTACCGCTCGATTTCGCCTGCTCGAAGCATCGGATCCGCCGACCTCGTTGGGATCGAAGGTCGGCATATTTGCCAGCGCCAGGATCTCACCCGTTTTTGGATCCATAACGACTGCGGATGCACCGGCGGCTGAGTTCTCCCTATACGTCCTCTCCAACTCTATTTCCAGGGCATGCTGCAGAGTGCTATCAATCGTCAGGACCAGGTCCTTGCCGTGAATCGGCTCGACACGCTTTCTTCGCGATCCCGGAATGATCTTGCCCCTGGCGTCTCTCTCTGCAACGACGCAGCCGTCAACCCCACGAAGCTCCCGGTCAAAGGTCTTTTCCAGCCCCGCGATGCCATGGCCGTCAACATCGGTAAACCCAATAGCGTGAGACACCAGGGTCCCGCCCGGGTAAATGCGCTTCATGGTGCGGAGAACATCTATTCCCTGCAGCTTCGCTTCTTGTACCTTCGCGCTGCGCTCAGCATCAAGCCCGCGTACCAGGTAAAACGGCCTTGTTCGGCTGTTTAGCTTCGCCAAGAGTTCATCAGTATCCCAACCGACGAGTGGCGCAAGGCGGGCAGCCGTAGCAGCTTTGTCTCCGATCGCAGCCGGACGCGCGCCGATATCGTATGCGTCAACGGTTGTTGCGAGTTTGTTGCCATTGCGGTCGTAGATGGTACCGCGCCTGGCGAGGAGCTTGATCCTTGCGACGATCAATTCCTCCGCTTTAGCCCTGAAGTGAGGAGCACGAACAACTTGGATATAGAACAAGCGGCCTACGAGTATGAGGTAGGCTATTGCGAGCAGGTAGAACAGCTTCTTGGTCCGGCGCTGGACAAATTGGTCGTAAGACAGGCGACGTTTCAACGCTCCATCCCCCAGAACAATCATGCTAACCAGCGCGCACCGGCCCGCAAATATGTGGGACCACGAGCCAGCTTACTGAGCAATTTAACCGCGGGAGCGCCCGGCCTACCAGGAAACCTATTTGACGTCCTCGCGCTCGATGTTCTGTGCCATGCGAGGCTGGTAGGCGGGCTTCAGATACGCTATCCTGCTTCCCTGGGCCATCCCGTTTTCAACGGCGAACTTTTCGATGCAATCAGGCTTGCGAAGATCGTCCAACTTCAGCCGCAGCGACTCGTTTTCAACGGTTACTGCCCTGAGATGAGCCAGGAGATCGCTCTTGTGGTAACCGTTCTCCGTGGCCCTGGCATACGCGCTGACATACACGCTGAGAACGAAGGATACGGCTATCGCCAGCAAGAGCACACAAGCCATGCGGCTTCGGACCAGCATACGAAGAAGGCTACTCCGCTTGCGCCTCCTGGGTCGGCAAGCAATCGGAAATGCTACTTCAAGCCTCCTTTGTGCCAACATCTGTCAGTCACCTCTCCCTTGACCGAAAGTGCAAATCTATATATTAAATCTTCTCTGCCGCCCTTAGTCTTGCGCTTCTCGCCCGCGGGTTCGCGCAAACTTCGTCTTCGGACGGCACAACCGGCCGCTTTGTAAGGATTTTGATACTCTTTTTGGCCCCACATGCGCATACAGGAAGGGTGGAAGGGCATACGCATCTCCCTGCATGTTTCGCAAAAGCCTGCTTGACGATCCTATCCTCCAGCGAGTGGTAGGATAGGACACACGCCCTCCCGGATTGCGCCAGTAGGCGGATCGCGGCGTCCAAACCCGCCTGGAGTGATTCCAACTCTTGATTCACAGCGATCCTGAGCGCCTGAAAGGTCCTGGTCGCCGGATGGATAGTTTCCGTTCTCGCGCCTGCTGGAATCGCCGCAAGAATGATCCCTACGAGCTCCGAGGTTGTCTGAATAGGCTGCCGGGCGCGACGGTCTGCGATAAACTTCGCTATTCGCTTCGCCCAGCGCTCCTCGCCGAACTTCCATATCAGCTCGGCGAGCCGGCGCTCAGACATAGAATTGACCAGCTCCCGGGCGGTGACAGCCTGTGCGGTGTCCATCCGCATGTCAAGGGGAGCGTCGTACCTGAAGCTGAATCCCCTTTCGGCCGATTCCAACTGACGGGAGGATACGCCGAGATCGAACAGCACGCCGTCAACCGTCTGTATGCCGAGTCCACCAGCGATTGCTTCCAGGTCGGCAAAATTGCCCTTTTCAAAGATCACGTTTTCGGAATATGGTTCAAGATACTGGGCCGCGGCACGTAGCGCTTCTTCGTCCCGGTCGATTCCAACCAGCTTACCGCCTGGTAGGATGCGCTTTACAATTTCGAGCGCATGGCCGCCGCCGCCTATAGTACAGTCAATAAACGTCTGCCCGCTCTGCGGCTGCAGGAAGCTCAGTACCTCCGCTAGCATTACGGGCTTGTGGAAGTCACGCATGGCGGACCTGCGCTATCCGATTCCGAGCTGCCGGGCAGCCTCGCTGATCAACTCGTCAGTCACCGAGGAAGTCAGATCTTCCCATTTGGGCCTGCTCCAGATCTCGATCCGATTGCCCGTTCCAACGATTGTTACTTCTTTGTCAATTGCGGCGTATTCCCTGAGGTTTATAGGGAGAGCCACTCTGCCCTGCGCATCGGTGTTTCCATCCACCGCGTCCGCGGAGAAAAACCTCTGGAGGCGAACGGCGCCCGGATCCAGCATGGGCTGTGCTTTTAGGCGTTCGTCGAGCTTTCGGAACTCCTCCTCAGGGAAAACCCATAAACACCTATCTAACCCTTTGGTGATGACGAACTTCTCGCCTAAGAGGAGCCGGAATTTTTGAGGAATAATCAATCGGCCCTTGTCGTCCAGGTTGTGGGTGAAACCTCCACGAAACATCCCCCGGCCTCCATTCGGTTACCCCACGATACCACTTGCTACCATACTATACTGGCACGCTGGCTGTTTGTCAATCACTTCCATGACAGCACTAAGAACTTTTGTGGAATTTCCTAACATGTCTGGGAACTTGCTGACACACGTGAGGGAATTTCTGAGTAGTTTGAGGGTGGATAGCTAATTCTTAATCCAGCGGTGGAATTTCGGAAAGCAGTCTTTGCGGCGAATAGCACTTCACATGACCATCTGCGAATACGACGTTTGAACCGCTGACATGGCGTATATGAGGCTCCGCCCCAATCTCTCCGGCTGCATATGTGCCGGCGGGAGCATTGGCGTAGGCGACGTCCATCATACCTTCCGGCGTCTGCACGAAAGTGAAGCTCGAGCAGTCAGCCATCACCATCGCGCCGGTAGGGGCAGCTAGCACGCTAACCGTGGGGCCGTACCACGTACAGCCACCTCCGCCTCACCCGCCTCCCGGCTCGGAGTGATATGTCAACTGAACGTTGAGGCCCAGACCGAACGGCATGCCGTTGAACGTGTCAACGGCGGTTTCATTGGCGACCTTGCACCGCATTACTTCCGAGTTCTTCAGGTAGTTATATAGCTGCCCGATCCACACAGCATCTTCCGGCCCGGTGATAGTTCTAGGGGACGTCGCGTTGAAGAAGCCGGACAATCTCGATAAATCCTGCGCAGGGAATCTGTCGTCCCAGTCCTGCATATACATTTGAAGCGCCATGCCGCACTGCCGGAGATTCGACGCACACACCGCCTGGCGCGCTGCACCTCTGGCGCGGGCAAACGTTGGGAATAAAATGCTCGCCAGGACCATGATGATAGACATGACGACCAGGAGTTCTATCAACGTAAAGCCGCGCCGTTTTATAGACAAATCAGAGCAAAGCATCCCAAATTTAGTCCTCATGGTTTCCATCCTGCAAGTCACAACCACAGCCATGCTTGGCGTCAGCTCGGACGAGGTAGCCTTGGCAATAGAGCTACACGCTATCCGCTAACCCATATACTTTGACATTATTTCTTCCAAAAAGGTTTCGTAAAACGCTGCCGGGCGCCTACCCTGCTTGCGCCGCCTCTACAGCCTTAGGAGCGACGGCAAATACTCCCATTCGGCGGAACTTCTGGTATCGCTGCTCAACCAGCTTGTCGGGCGAGACCTTCTCCAGCAGAGAAAGGCTGTGCGTGATGGCGGCTTTGACGTTCGCTGCTGCTATTTCATAGTTTCTGTGCGCACTGCCCAACGGTTCGGGGATGATTTCATCTATTACCCCGTATTCGAGACAATGCTGCGCCGTGATTTTCATGGCCTCGGCGGCTTCTGGAGCCCTGCGTGGGTCGCGCTGAAATTCCGAGAGGATCGCAGCACAACCCTCAGGCGGAATAACTGAGTAGATTGCATGCTCCTGCATGAGGATTCGATCTCCAACCGCAATGCCGAGGGCGCCCCCACTGCCCCCCTCGCCGGTCACAGCAATGATTATTGGGACTCTCAGCAGCGACATTTCGCGCATATTCCTGGCGATGGCCTCGCTTATGCCGCGTTCCTCGGAACCAAAGCTACAGTCAGCCGCGGGGGTGTCCACGAAGCTGATAATCGGGCGACCGAATTTCTCCGCCATTTTCATCAGGCGAAGGGCCTTGCGATATCCCTCCGGCTTGGCACACCCGAAGTTGCGAAACTGCCGCTCTTTCAAGTCGCGGCCCTTTTGCTGGCCGATGACCATTACCGACTTCCCGTCCAGGAAACCAAACCCGCCGATGATCGCCTTATCATCTGCGAAGAGCCTATCGCCATGCAGCTCGACAAAATCATCGAAAATGGCGCGGATATAGTCCAACGTATAGGGCCTGCTGGGATGCCTGGCTAAGAGGGTCTTGTCCCACGGGGTCAGGTTGGCGAATATTTCAGCTATAAGGCAGTCACGATGTTCCTCGAGTGCGGCTATCTCTGCGGACCGATCTACTCCTTCCTCCTCGGAAATGTGCTTCAACCGGGCGATATTCACATCAAGCTCGGCAATGGGTTTTTCGAAGTCGAGGACGTTAAGTGCCATTGTTACCTCCGCGCGCCGCACTCAAGGAGCTTAATCAATGTGTCCCTGAGCTCCCTCCGGGGCAGCACCATATCAACCATCCCTTGTTCCAATTGCCACTCCGCCAGCCGATATCCAGGTGGCTCCTTGAGTACCTGGGCCTGCGCAGCTACACGTTGACCCGCAAGCCCAATGAGCGCACCAGGCTCAGCTATGATGATGTCCGCCAGCATCGCAAAGCTAGCGTGGACACCAGCCATCGTTGGATCAGCGAATACAGCTATATACATCAGCCCGGCCTGGTCGAACTGCGCCACAGCCGCGCTTGTTTTCACCATTTGCATTAATGAGAGAATCCCTTCCTGCATGCGCGCCCCGCCGGAAGTGTTCACTATCACAACTGGCAGCTTTTCATCTATGCCCCGCTCGAAGGCTCGTGCCACCTTCTCGCCGTAAACCGAGCCCATGCTGCCGCCCAGAAAGCCGAAATCCGCTACCCCGATCACAACAGGATAGCCGCCGATCATTGCGACGCCCGTGATCATGCCATCACTCAGGCCGGAGGCAGATTTCCACTTTTCTATCTTCGACTCGTACCCGGGGAAGTTGAGAGGATTCACGCTGACCAGATCGGTATCCATCTCGACGAAGCTGCCCTCGTCCACGGTGATAGCGAGCCGCTCGGCTGCTCCCAGCTTGGAATGGTAGCCGCACTTATTGCAGACCTTCAGATTCTTCTCAAGCTCTTTGCTGAAGAGTATCTCGCTGCACTTCGGGCACTTAGTCCAAAGCCCATCAGGCAGCGCATCGAGCTGCTTCCTGACGGCTTTGCTGGCAGCCTTTGATCCCTTCTGGAACCAACCGCCGGGCGACATTACCACACTCCACTAAATGAGTTCAAAACGCGGATACAGCATACCCGATTCACCCGAAAAAAGCAAGCGCGCGTCACCAAACAGAGGGACCGGGAGTATAGGGGTATGGGGGTGTAGAGGTAACGCCCAACGTCGAACATCCAATATCCAACATCTAATATCACTCCTTACGCACTACGCAATACGCATCCAGCATCGCTTGCCTGCCTTGCAAGGCATTGGTTGACATCGGGGAAGCAGGCCACTATAATCGGAAAGGTTTTCGGGTAATTCGAATCATGACGATCGCGTCTGATCGCTTTCCAGAAAGGGGAGTTTTGAACCATGCTTCACGGATCCGAGCGTGCCTTGAATACCGGGCCACGTCGAACATCATCTGTGTACCACCGGCCATTCAGGACGATGAAGGCGGCGGTGTTTTCAATGCTCGGCGTGTTCGCCTCGGTAGGCAGCGCCCACGCGGCCGAGGCTATCGAGCTGCCGGCATTCGGCAGTTTTGAGAACTCTATCCTGTGGGTTGTGTTCTTCTCGGCGATTGTCGGCATCCTGTTCGGGCTGGGATGGCTGCTCAAAGTTCTGAAAGAGAGCCCCGGCTCGGCGGCCATGCAAGAGGTATCCGCGGCGGTGCAAGAAGGCGCGATGGCATACCTGAAGCGCCAGTTCAAAACGATGATTTGGTTCGTGGTCATAATCACCATCGGCCTGTACTTCCTGTATAAGCCGATTTTCACCAGGCCTGAGGAAGCTGCGGTACCGATGGGGATTTCCATCGCCTTCCTGATGGGTGTGTTCGCCTCCTACATAGCCGGCTTTGTAGGGATGTACATGGCGGTGCGCGCGAATGTCCGCGCCGCGAACGCCGCGCTTTCCAGCTTCAAGAAGGCGCTCGCAATCGCATTCCAGGCGGGCGCTGTATCGGGTATGGCAACCGTCGGCCTTGGGCTTCTCGGGGCTACGATCATTTTCTTCATCTTCCAAGAGCAATCCATGAAGGTTCTGGTCGGCTTCGGCTTCGGCGGATGCCTCGCAGCGCTGTTTATGAGAATCGGGGGCGGCATCTACACGAAGGCAGCCGACGTCGGCGCCGATCTGGTGGGCAAGATTGAGAAGGGCATACCGGAGGACGACCCTAGAAACGCCGCGACCATCGCGGACAACGTCGGCGACAACGTGGGTGACTGCGCCGGTATGGCGGCCGATGTATTCGAAAGCTACGAGGTCACATTGGTAGCAGCGATCATCCTCGGCGCGGCGGCTGCCGGCGCAGTCGGCGCAGGTAATGTGACGAAGCTCATCATGTATCCGCTGCTGGTACGCGCGGTCGGAGTTGTAGCCTCGATACTGGGCGTGTTCATGGTTCGAGGGCGCGACGATAGAGACATAGACCCGATGAAACCGATCAACATCGGCTTCTGGGGATCGGCGATCCTGGCGACGATCGGCTTCAGCGCCGTGAGCTACTGGATGTTCAAGGGCGGAATAGGCCAATTCAAATGGTGGCAGTTCGCCGGCGCGAATTTCATGGGCATTGTACTGACCCTGGTAATCGGCAGATTGACCGAGCATTTCACCGATATTGACAAGGGACCCGTGACCGAGGCTGCCTATGCCACCAGAACCGGCCCGGCCACCCTCATCCTGACCGGCTTTGCCAGCGGGCTGGAGTCGAGCGTCTGGGCAATAGTGGCGATCGCCGGCGCGATACTCGGATCCTATCTGATATTCGCCGGAAACGCCGCTCTCGCGGCCTACGGAATCGCTCTTTCGGGCCTGGGACTGCTGACCACCACGGGCTATATTCTAGCGATGGACACCTACGGCCCGATCTCCGACAATGCAAGCGGAATCTTCGAAATGTCCGGCGCGCTCAGGGAGCAGGGCGAAGACTCCCCCGCTTCCAAGATCGTCGCGAAGCTCGATGCAGTAGGCAACACGACCAAAGCCCTGACGAAAGGGTTCGCAATCGCGACCGCCGTCATTGCTGCGACAGCATTGTTCCGCTCATTCATGGCCGACGCCAACCTGCTGGCAATCGGCCTCCACATCGAGTGGACGGAAGTCTTCGTCGGATTCCTCATCGGCGGCGCCGTGCCGTTCCTGTTCTGCTCATTCGCCATCAAAGCGGTGAGCCGGGCTGCCTTCTTGTTGGTAGAAGAGGTACGGCGGCAGTTCCGCGAGCATCCGGGCATCATGGACTTCAAGGAAAAGCCCGACTACGCCCGATGTGTGGCGATCAGCACGGCGGCCGCTCAGAAGGAGCTACTCGGCCCGGCAATCCTGGCTGTGGCGACTCCCATCCTGGTGACGTTCGGCCTGGGATACACGAACCCTATGCGCGGCGCGGCGGCATTGGGAGGCTATCTCGCCGGAGCAATCCTGACCGGCCAGCTCATGGCCGTCCTGCTTGCGAATTCAGGCGGCTTGTGGGACAACGCGAAGAAGAAGATCGAAGCGGGCCTGTTCGGCGGAAAGGGCACTGAGTATCACAAGGCCGCTGTGGTAGGCGACACCGTCGGCGATCCGTTTAAAGATACCGCCGGCCCCGCCCTGAACCCGCTGATTAAGGTTATGAACCTGGTCGGCATCCTGATTGCCCCTATTGCGATAGCTCCGATCCCGCCGGCTACGAGAACGGTCATAGTGGTGGTCGCTGTCTTTGCACTTGCCGCAGCGGTGACGTTCAGCAAGCGCGGCGGCATCATGGTCCAGGAGGAAGTCGTAGCGGAAGCAGCGGCCGCCGTGGAAGAGCTGCCGGAGCCCATCGAGAGCAAGTAGGGCTTGGCGCAGGAAGAAGTCTCCCGAGCGGTGAAATGTACGATCCGATCCTGCAAAGGAGGATAACCTCAATGAGCCTGCACATCGAGGTTGATTCCGAACAGATAGCCGACTTTTGCCGTCGCAACCATATCCGCAGATTGGCTTTCTTCGGGTCGGTATTGACGGGCGAATTTCGCCCGGACAGCGACGTTGATGTTCTGGTGGAATTCCAGCCGGATTACCGCGTCGGTTTGCTGCGCATGGCCGAAATGGAAATAGAACTTTCCCGCATCATCGGGCGGAAAGCGGATATGCGGACTCCCAGGGACCTGAGCAGGTACTTCCGAGAGGAAGTTGTAGCGAAAGCTGAGGTGCAATATGCTGCCTAAAGCCGATGCTATTCGTTTGCGCCATATGCTTGAGGCCGCACAGGAAGCCGTTGCATTTACCAACAATCGAACCAGACAGGACCTCGACGCTGATCGCATGCTAACTTTCGCGCTTGTTCACGCTATCGAGATAATCGGAGAGGCAGCTTCAAAGGTTAGTGCTGAGGGGCGATCAGCTTGCCCGAGCTTGCCTTGGGCAAGTATTATTGGTATGAGAAACCGACTGGTTCATGTTTACTTCGATATTGATCTTGACCGCGTCTGGGAAACGGTTACCGACGACTTACCACCATTGATGGCCCAACTGGAAGCGATCATCTCTAAGAATGACCAGACTTAGCATAGCCCTCGAAACCTCAAATTATCTGTGTTGGCAGGTCTTTCCGCCCTTGTAGAATCAACTCTTCCAACCGCTCGACCAGGCTGCGGATCGGGCGGCCTGCGGTATTGGGCCGGCTGGAAAGCCGGCGGTAGCCCTCCACCATCTCCCGGCGCGCCTTCTCCGGCAGAATCGGGACGAGTATTGACTTTATCCGGTCGAAGTTGATTCCACACGGGCCGACGCCGCACTTCTCGCGGTGAATCTGAAGCCGGGCGAACCGGGTCTGCAGGTATACCGCCAGATACTCCGGCTCTATACCCTCGACGCGCACGAGATTAATGTGCTGGCTGATGTTGCACGGCTCGTCCGAGTAGAAGACCGCCGCCCGGCCGATGCACCCCACCCCACTGTTCGAGAGAAGCAAGTCGCCCTTCCGGAGCCGGCTCCGCGTCGGGTCGTTTCGGGAGCCGGGTAGGACAAACCTCTCAGGCGAGCGGATGTCAACGCCGGTCGCGAAGCCGTCCTTTGTTGTGACGAGGTTCGCCGGTGTCAGCAGCCGGACGCCCGATGCTGCGAACTCCCGCGCGCCCACCTGGCCGTAAGTAGTGTACTCGATCAGCTCGCCGAAGCGGACGACGTTCAGCAGGCTATTCAGGAAGTGGAGGTTTTCGGTGTATTTAGGGTGATAGTAGGCAGGATCCAATCTGTCGCTTGGGGACGAGATTTCCGCCGAAAAGACCACCCACGGCGGGCATTCTATTTCGGACTTGTCCGCCGGAGCCTTGGCATAGGAGGATTGCGGATTTCGGATTGCGGATTGGGAGAACAGACGCAGGAGAGCATCAACTCCGTCGGAAAGACGCGCCGAAGAGTCGAGTGCGGCCATGAAGATGCGCGCACGAGTCCGCCGGGAGGCTCGCCCTCCCGGCGAGCCGCGGCCATCCGTACAAAATGGCTCAGCAGGCCTTCGACTATGCTCAGGCCAGGGAGCTTCGCCCTCCCTCTTGGCGTCTTGGCGGTTCCTCTGAAAAACCAGGATGCTCGCCTTCGCGGATGCGCCGGTGCGATGAAACGTGTGCTGGGGAAGGCTGACGACAGCCCTGATCGCCGCGCGGCTCGACAGCCATTCACGCACGTAGGAAAGGCGCGCATTCGCCAAGATTCCGTCGGGCACGATTATGGCGACGTATCCGCCGGGCTTCGCAAGCTGCCAGAAGCACTCCAGAAAGAGCACCTCGATCCGATACCTGGCAAGATCAGCGGGGCGTCGCCCGCCCTGCCATATCGTAAACCTCTCTCCAATACCGTAAGCGAGACCCTCCAGGCTCAACGTGCCAAATGGAGGATTGCCGACAACCCAGTCGAAAGGAGGGAATGAGCGAATGGGAGTATGGGGGTGCGGGAGTATGGGAGTGTTGGTGAATTTAGGTCTGTCCACATCTCCCGGTACGCATAAGCCGTCGCCGATTGATAGGTTCGCGCGGCCCAGCAAGCCGTTTTTCTTCCAGGCTGCCGCCATCCGATTATCTTTCTCGACGCCGAAAAGCCGATCTGGAGAAGTAATGCCGTGCTCCAGGGCATAGGCCAGAAAAGCGCCTTCGCCGCACGCGGGGTCAATTATGCGCGGGCGTCGGACGCCGGGATCGAGGGTTTGGAGCATCCGGTAGCAAAGCTCGACTACCGGCTCCGGGGTAAAGTACTGGCCGAGCATCCTGGCGCGATTCATGCCTTGGTATAGCACAGAAATCCGCGCGCGGTCAACAGCCGATGCGAAGGGTCCTTACAACGCCGCCCTTCAAATCCGTGCGCATCCAAATTGCCTCACCGGTGAACTCAAAGCCCAGGAATCGCTTGACCCTGCCGACCATTTTCTGCTCGTGACAGATAACAAAAATGTCCTCGCATTCGGGCAGACGGATGGAAATCGCGGATATCCGGCCGGGGCGCGGTTCTGTTTCGCCTATCGTGCACTCCAGCGGCCGGACTTCCGGAACAACGATTTTGCCCGCAGGAGACGGATAGAGCACGGTCTCAAAGGCTATCGGCGCAGCACAAGTCCTGGTAAAAACCGCCGTGGGGGCAGGCTCGCGCTCGTTATACTCGTAGGAGACGAATCCCAAAACAGGCGTTTCCTCCCCCTCAACAATGCGAACTTCAGCGTCATCCGACCTCACCACAGCCAGGTTCGCAGCATCGGGAGTGTCGGTTCGAGCGAAACCCCTGCCCGCCGCAACTTTTCCCGGCACGAAATGCCAGAGCTGCTCGAACTTGTACTCGCCATCGCCCCTCAGGACATCAATCACAATCCAGTATTCCGGCTTAACGAAAAAGACCTTCCGAATATGGGCCAAGGAGATGTCGTTCCGCGGCCCGAAGCCCTCGTCGTAGATACCTTCCGCATAGTCGAACTCCGCCGCCGACATCCACCGATTACCCGGCGCGGGCGACTTCACAACCCACCTGCTTGGATCGGTTGCCGCACGGTTCTGGCCCATCCCGTCCACCAGGATAAGATTATGCGCGCCTGACCCGCGAAAAGGCGCTCCGATGTGATAGGAATAGCGCCCGGGATCCACGACGAGCGCCCTGCCGCAGGCGCAGACCTCGATATTCAGCTTGTCTTCGTGCTGGTGCCGCGCGCCGAAGGGACCGGCGTCCATCATCAAATATAAATCCTGCGGCTCATCGCCGGTTCGCATGCAGAATATCCCGGCGTAGGGGAAGAAAACGGAATCGCGCTCCCGCTCAATCTCCAGCAAGGCCCTGGTCTCCGGCAGCTTGTCCGCGCCGAGCGAGACAGCCGGCTCCACAATCCAGTAGGAAACCTTGCCCAGGTCGGAATCGTTAATCATCGGCCAGTTTCCGTCGGGCCGCATGATACAGGCGTTGAACTGCATCATCCTCTTCAGACCGTCGTAATACTCCGCTGGAAAATCGAGACTGGGAGCGATCCGTTTCAGAGCTGCCGGTTGGAGGAAGTTCCAAAGGCTGAGGTTATGGTAGGAGGTCGTCAGCTCGAACTGAGCGCCGTCCGGGTACACCTGGGCCGCCATTTCCCTGGACAAGCGCTCAATCGCCGCCTCGCGCCACTTCGGGGCATCCTTAAACTCCGGAAAAAGCGCGCCGACGTGCAGAAGGCCATTGCTCTCCATCAGCGTCCAGTTGCAAGCCGTCGGGAACTTCCATAAATAATCGGCATGCTCGGCGAATGATTCGAGCATGAGGACCCGAGCATCCACGGTGAAGCTGGGCGAGTTTCTAAAAAAATGCCAGGCTATCGGCCACGAGCTGAACATCCGGATGCCCGCCTCTATCGTGCGCCAGGCGGCGCTGTTGTTTGCACACTCCGCCGGGACAGGGTTGCTGATTATCCAATCGGTGGCGATCTCGTTGAAATCCGCGGCGTACTTCTCATCCCCGGTGCGCTGGTACTCCTGAGCGAGCGTCTGGAAGAAACAGTGGCGGTTCAGCACCCACGCCCATTCACGGCTGCCAAACGGATCGGTAGCCCAAGCAATCTTGCGTTCCAGCTGAACTGTTTTCCGAAGAACGGTGAACTTCCGCGCCAGGATTTCATCGGCTGTTGCATCATCCTGGAATGCGAACAGCCTTTTCTCCAACTTATTCGAATGCCAGCCTGGCTGCCCGCGGGTCCTATAGTACTCGACAAGCAGCTCCTTCGCCCGGTCGTGGCTCCCGGACCTGACCGCTGCCTTCACAGCCTTCAAGCCAGGGTGCTCCAGGTCCAGCAGATCAAATACATCCAGCACGGCCCGCCTCCTTATGCGCTGGTATCTTAAACCTTAAACGCGGTTTGGGAACACACCTCCCCACAAAAAGAAAACGGCCGCTCTCCCTTATGAGAAGAACAGCCGCAAAATTGGAGATGAAAGATGCGATACTGCCCGGTCCGGCCTTGGCGCTGAGGGTTCAGGCGCACCTGCTTACGGAGCTAGAATTGGAAACTTGTGACGGTTGTACTGGCTTGCGGATGCTTCAGCTTCGGAAGGCGCCCCTAATATCCCCCCTATTGAAGGGCGCAGAATCGCTGCCAGAAAGGAAGACCACTGAAGGCTGCGGCCACATGAAGCGCATGACTCTTCATCAGCACGGCTCAAAGCGCCGCACCAAAAGCACTTTTCCACCTTGTACCTACTCCTTCCGGTTCGCTGCCGAGTTTGTACCCCTTGCGACAAACTCCTAAACCCGCCATCCCTACCTCAACAGGTCAGGAGTTGTACTCATACCCCCACTGGGACAAGCGAGGTATCCCACCACAAGGGCCTGCAAGATTCGTGCCAGTATTAATGCCGGGGTCGAATTTCAGGCAAAAATACCGGGTAGACGTTCATACACTAGAAGGAGCCAGGAATGGGGTATTGGAGTGGTGGAGTACTGGAGTGATGCTGTTCCGGCGATGCGCTAAAAATTACGGCTAGGAGTCGGGCCGGATGGTTAGGCGAGCTCTAATCTCCTCGCGCGAAAGGCCAATGATCTCGAACACCTTGTTCCGGCTCGCGGCGCCGAAGACGAGGGCGATCTGCGACTTCTTTACACCTAACCGATCCGCCAGGAGCTGGATGCAGGCTTTGTTCGCGGCGCCTTCGACAGGCGGAGCGGTGACCTTGACGGCAAGCACATCGTCCTGCCAGCCGGCGATTTGATTTTGGGAGCTTCGGGGATTTATGCGAACCCTGAGGATTGCCCTTTTCATGCGCGTGTCAGCTCCCAACTACTCTGCGGTAAACGTCCTCAGCCTCTTCACTCCCGGTTTTCAGCTCGAACCTTTCAAACCGTCCGCCCCTCAGGTAGAGTGTGCCTTCCTGCCCGCTGCGCGCGGCATTATATGTCGCAGACTCGACCTTATACTCGCTTTGCCGCCCGTTGAATTGGAAGGCAATAAGGTACTCGACAACCGGCGGAGCCTCCGGGCCTCCTGTCCGCACAATATTCTCGCGCCTGTCCATCACCCGCGCAGAGAACCTTTGGAGACAGGCGGCGCGGTTGCGCTTCCACTCCCGATAGCCTCTATGCCACGCGAAGAACAGGAGCGCCCAGAGGACGACCGCGTACACCACCAGAATCACGCCTAGTACGCTTGAGTTCATTCCGCTAGTTCCCCAGAAGTATCAGGAGCATGACAAACATCATGCCGTTGTTCAAGCCATGCGCTACCATTGATGAAAGCAACGACCCCCTCTCGTAAAGGAGCATCGCAAATACAGCCCCCAGCACAAAGATGGGCAGGAACTGAACCGGCAGCGGATGCACGGATGCGAACACCGCCGCCGAAAGCGCAACTCCCACTGCGACACCCCACTTTGCACGAAAGCTATTGAACAGCACGCCCCGGAAGAACAACTCCTCGAAAAATGGGGCTGCCAGAACGACAAGAGCGAACAAGACCACTCGCCCGATGAGAGCCTCGGTTTCGACAAACAGCGGGACCACCGGGTTAGTCGGGCTTTGCACGTATCGGCCCACGAACCGTGAGATCAGTCCAACGACAAGTAGAAGCGGAAGCGCCGCCGCGTAGCCACCTATCCCCCAGAGGATGTCGTGGAACGGATTTCGCGTCGTAAAGCCAACAAGGCCCCAAGACCATCCGGCAGAGCGCAGGCGGTAGGCGAGGTAGAGCAGCGCCAGAAGCCCTGCCAGCACGTACACGCACGCCGTGAACAAGGCCTCCGCCGTACGGCCTGCCTCACCCAATACGGCCATGCGGGCTCCGATGATTACCCCCGCCGTCAGCTGCGTGACCACCGTGACGGCGAGATAGACGACGAATGCCTCAAGCAGAAGCCCTGCCCTCAGTTCCCGGACATAACCGGCTGATTCCGGGACAGTGGCTTCAGCGCGCTGACCCGCCTTCCGCAGAACATACCATCTGAGGAGTACCACCCCGATGAGGCCAAGCAGCCCCAACACCACCAGAAGGCTCAGAAAAGACCCTATGGTCCAGGCTGCGGATCGAGCTGCCGCAAGGCGTTCCTTCTCTGCCGCCGCAATCATGCCTGCGCGTTTGTAGAGATCCGCCAACGCGAGATGCTCATACCAGCCAAGATCCAGGCTGCGTATCCTCGCTGCGTAGGCGTTTACCTGCGTCGGCTTGAGCGCGCTGGACTTCAGATAAATGTCGCGCCACATCGCTGCTTCGCCCCGCAGACCCCGGCGCGTGTGCAAGTCAAGGCGTTCCCTGACGGCGAGTTGCTCGATGGCCGCAGCGCGCCCCGAAGGATACTGAATGATTATAAGCCGCCGTATATTGTCGCCGGACCGGTTTTCCGCAACCGCGCTCCGGTACTGAGCGACGGCCGATCGTCTCTGCGCCACCTCGAAAGCCTCGATCCGCCTCTCTCGCCCGCGATCCGCGCCCAGCGGCAGCATCCATCGCCGGTAAGCATATGACAGTTTCATCGAGACATTGCCTTCGAGCGCCGATTCCTGGATCGCCGGCCCCTCTCCAGCCTCAAGGCCTAAACGTTGCACTACACCGATGAAGATCAGCAGCACCGCCAAGACGATCAGCAACAGGACAAACCTGCGCCGGAGATAAGCCGCGGGCGGATAAGCTTCATGCATTTCAGGACTGCTCGGTTCTTCCTCCACCGGCTCTATCCTCAAGTTCTACCTCAACGTGAACCGCACCAGATATCCAAAAAGGAGCTGCCTGACGATGCCGAGAGCTATAATCGCCAGGGCGGGAGAAATGTCTATCCCGCCTGTCCTATCGGGCGGGATGAGGCGGCGAAACGGCTGCATCAGCGGTTCGGTGATTCTCTCTATCCACCTGGTCATCCCTCGGTAGCGCCACGTAACCTCCGGGATCCATGAAAGAACAGCGCGCACGATGATTAGGATCATCAGCGCCCTAACAGCCAGGTTCACTATGCCAAGGAATATACTAACAATACTCGACATTTTGCGTGCAGCCCTACCTTCACAGCACCTGCCCATGCCGGCTATAACAAAATTCCCCAGTCCTAATGGACAGGGGCGTGCGTGAAGCGTGATGAGTGAGATGTGATGCGTGACTCCAGATGCTGGATACTTGACACAGGATGCCGGACTCCCCTACCCCAACATTCCAACACGCCCGCAGTTCTCTGCGATCTGCAGTCTGTCAGCTCATTCGTCCTTCTTGAGTTTACCCAGTTCTGCGGCACGTTTGGTCGCAGCCGTCACGGCCTCTATCGCGGCTGATCGGAACCCGGAGCCTTCCAGGCTGGCGACTCCAGCAACTGTAGTACCGCCGGGAGTCATCACGCGGTCGCGGAGTTCAGCCGGATGCTCACCGGTTTCCAGCACCATCTTAGCGGCGCCCGCAACGGTCTGCGCCGCCAGCACGAGAGCAGTCTCCTTGGGCAGCCCCATCCGAACTCCACCGTCCGCCAGCGCCTCTATAAACATGTATACATACGCCGGCCCGCTGCCGCTCAGGCCCGTCACGGCATCCAATTTGTCCTCGCTGACCTGGGCTACTCTGCCGACCGCGCTGAATATCCGGGATGCAAGGTCCTCGTGAGCCGAAGTAGCAAACCTGCCGGGAGCGATTGCGCTCGCCCCCTCACCGACGAGACATGGGGTATTAGGCATCGCTCGAATCACGGGAACATCCGCTCCGAGTTTTTCCTGGATCGAGTCAATCCTGACTCCTGCAGCGATGGATATGAGAAGCTGGTGGGTCTTGAAGATGCCGCCGATCTCCACGAGGACTTCGTGAACCACATGGGGCTTGACGGCGAGGATGATAATATCGGAGGACTGAGCCATGGAGGCGTTATCTGCGACCGCGGTTATGCCGAGCTCACCCTGGCAGAGATTGCGCCTGCGCTCGTCGGGGTCGGACGCGCTGAGTTTAGCCGGGCTCACTCCGGCTTTTAGTAAACCACGGATGATGGCTTCCGCCATCGTTCCGGCGCCTATAAAGCCGATTTTCTTGTTCTCAAGCAAGGTGTTCGCTCGCCTCAGGAACTGTGCTCAAATAGCCCGGGGGATACTTTGTGTAAATCGTCCGGCACTTCAATTAAGACGTTGCTCGGCGCGAAGAGGTACACGCGATCGCCTACTTTTTCGACGAAGCCGTTTAGCGCATAGGTAACTCCGTTGAGAAAGTCTATGATCCGCTCGGACATTTCTGGAGTAGTTTTCTCCAGGTTTATGACCTGCTGCCGGCCGTCTTTAAGGCCGTCGGCTGCCAACCTTGCATCATCAAACGACTGCGGCGTTCTAACAGACACGTGGCTCACCCTCGTTGAATGAAGTCTTAACGTTACCGGTCGCTTCCTTGCCTCTCCGACGGCGTCCTCGACATCCTCGTACTCCTCCTCGAGTTCGCTGATGCCGATCTTTTCCTTGAATCTAGCCCACAAGCTTCTTTGCTCCAACTCATCTGTGGACATGTTATTCTCCATCGCACATCCCCCTTCTCCTTAGCTGCGCCTTCCACAATGAGCCGAAAGGTAATTTATATCGAATCCCGGAAAGCCGGTGTGATTCCCTTCGCCAGTTGGGTAGCTACCCCTGCGGGCCGAAGATCGCCGTACCGATCCTGACCATATTCGACCCTTCCTCGATCGCTATCTCAAAATCCGCCGTCATCCCCATGGAGAGCCAATTCCCGTGCTCTGCAGGCAGCCGCTCCCATAGCCCTCGGAGCATCGCAAACGACCTGCGGATAAAGGAAGGATCATCCACAAAAGGAGCCATGCCCATCAAGCCCCTGAGCGCCACCCCATCAATGCCGGCCACCTCTTCGCAGAACGCAAGGGCATCCGCAGGCTGCACGCCGAACCTGGACGCCTCCCCCGATATATTCACCTCCACAAGGACTTCAGCCTGCTTTCCCAATGCGAGGGTTCGCTTGCCGATCTCCCTCGCCAGATGAAGGCTGTCCACGCTCTGGATTAGGTCGAAGATCGGCGCCGCATGCCGGACCTTGTTGGTCTGCAGGTGGCCGATCATATGCCATCGGACGGCCCTGCCGATGGCCTCGAACTTCCGAACGGCGTCTTGGACGTAATTCTCCCCGATATCCATGACCCCCGCCTGGATCGCCTCCCGGATCGCGGGGACATCCACCATCTTCGTCACAGCAACGAGGGCTATGCGCTCCGGGTCCGTCCCCGCACGTGTCGCAGCTTCGGCTATACGTTTTCGAACTTCCAGGAGGTTCTCTGCGACCGACATAGCACCATCCCAGGCACAATCGTTTAGCCGGCAAGGGTCGACTGCTGGGAGCTTGCAGAGATTATAACACAAAAGGAGGGCATCAACAATAACAACTGAGGGATTAGCTGTTCGTTTACCATACATGTGTTACACATTGGGGTTGCGGGAGAGGGGCGCTCTTTGGTATCACTTATATCATCAAACAAAGCATCCAAGGAGGTGTCCTCATCCCGCATGCCTAGTGTACGACAA
>Ga0315289_10000679_pt1 | contig 52161 bp, 32 predicted proteins | sample YL17G11_40_MG_FD_203452 | JGI IMG/M metagenome (GOLD analysis project Ga0315289, IMG submission 203452) | Sediment microbial communities from Yellowstone Lake, YNP, Wyoming, USA - YL17G11_40 | ecosystem: Environmental > Aquatic > Freshwater > Lake > Sediment | place: USA: Wyoming | collected...
AGCCTCGTGCGAAGCAGGATCGAGCAGCACCGGCGAACGTCGCCCTGGAGCCGAGGCGGTGAAGGGCGTGTGACCTGCGTAGCCGCCTTCGGGGTTTGCCCGTTATCGCCAAAGAGATGTCCCGTGGCAGATGCGTCTTGCCCCCGGCAGGGCGAACCGGGCGCGCCCCCGTCTGAGGGCGCGAATGGCGCGCGCGGTCAGGTGACTGCGCGCCCGCCGGAATCCACGTGATGGTTTGGCGCTCGGCTGGATTATGAGGCATCCGCGCCGGGACAATCAGGGTGGCACCGCGGAAGCGCTCCTTTCGCCCTTGAGCGAGGGGGGCGTTTTGCGTTTGGGCTTGGCTGAAGAATGGTGTAGGGGCGCTTCGCGGCCTGTCCTGAGCCGAGTCGAAGGAACCGCCCCTACCTCCGCGAACACAGGGACCAGAGAACTAAATGGACGCATCACAGTTACCGAAAACCTACGAGCCACATGCCGTCGAAGCCAGGTGGTACCAGTTCTGGGACCAGGCAGGGTACTTCCACGCTGACGCGGATTCCCCCAAGCCCCGGTTTTGCATTACCATCCCGCCGCCCAACGTGACGGGGTCCCTGCACATGGGCCACGCGCTTCAGCACGCAATTCACGACCTCCTGGCGCGATGGCAGCGCATGATGGGCAAGGAAACCCTCGTCCTCCCCGGCACCGATCATGCCGGCATCCCGACCCAGATGAAGGTCGAGCGCGAGCTCGCGGCTGAAGGCAAATCGCGCCAGGAGCTCGGTCGCGAGAAGTTTGTGGAGCGCATGTGGCAGTGGCGCGAGCAATACGGCGGCACCATCCTCAAGCAACTGCGCGCGCTCGGCTGTTCTTACGACTGGCGGCGCGAGCGCTTCACCCTCGATGATGCCTACTATCGGGCGGTGCTGACGGCGTTCGTCCATTTCTATCGCCGCGGCTGGATCTATCGCGGCGAGCGCGTGGTGAATTGGTGCCCCGCGTGCAAGACCACGGTGAGCGATCTCGAGGTCGAGCACCGCGAGGTTGATGGCAAGCTGTGGCATATCCGCTATCCCGCGCTTGATGGTTCAACCTCGGTGGTGGTGGCGACCACGCGCCCGGAGACGATGCTTGGCGATACCGCCGTCGGCGTCCATCCTGAAGATCCACGCTATTGCGAGTTGCACGGCAAGGTGTTCGTTTTGCCGCTCATGGAGCGCGAGATCCCGCTCATCGCGGACGCGGTGCTGGTTGACCCGGAGTTCGGCACCGGGGCGGTCAAGATAACGCCCGCCCATGACCCCAATGACTTCGAGGCCGGCCAGCGCAACCATCTGCCCAGCGTCACCGTCATCGGCAAAGACGCTCGCATGACCCAGGCGGCGGGTAAATACGCGGGCCTCGATCGCTACGATGCGCGGGCGGCGGTGCTGCGCGACCTTGAGGCTCAGCGGCTGCTGGTTAAGACCGAGGAGCATCATTACTCTATCGGCCATCACGACAAGTGCGGCACCGCCGTCGAGCCGCTGCTGAGCGAGCAATGGTTCCTCGCCATGCGCGAACTGGCGGAGATGTCGAAGAAAAGCCTTTCGCGCGGCGAAATCGAGTATATCCCGGAGCGGTTCCGCGCCTATACGGTGGAATGGCTGGAAAACCTGCGCGACTGGAACATCTCGCGCCAAATCTGGTGGGGGCACCGCCTGCCGGTGTGGACTTGCGCCGATTGCCGCAAGGATACGGTGCAGGTCGAGCCGCCGCAGGGCTGCGCCTCCTGTGGCTCGCGCAACATCGAGCACCACCCCGATGTCCTGGACACCTGGTTCAGCTCGGCGCTGTGGCCGTTCGCCACCCTCGGCTGGCCCGAGGCGACGCCCGACATGAAGCGCTTCTACCCCACCGACTTGCTCATCACCGGCCGCGACATCCTCTACCTGTGGGTAGTGCGCATGGTGATGACCAGCCTCGAGTTTACCGGCATGGTGCCCTTCTATCGCGTGCTCGTGCACCCGACCATCCTCGATTGGGAGGGGCGCCGCATGAGCAAGTCCCTGGGCACCGGCGTGGACCCGATGGAGCTGATCAGCGCCTACGGCGCCGATGCTACGCGCTTCGGCCTCATTGTGCAGTGCTCCACTGGGCAAGACGTGCGCTTCACCGAGGAGCGCATCGAGATGAGCCGCAATTTCGCAAATAAAGTCTGGAACGCGGCGCGCTTGGTGCGCATGAACCTGGATGACGCGGCTTATGATCGCGCGCGGCAGGACTGGCCAGATCCGAAAGCACTGGCTGAAGCCGGCGGGCTCGCCGATCGCTGGATTCTGAGCCGCATCCAGGCGACGACCCAGGCCGTAAGTCAGGCCTTGGCTGACTATAGGGTGGACGAAGCGGCGCGGGCCCTATATGATTTCTTCTGGGGCGAGCTGTGCGACTGGTACCTTGAAATCGCCAAGCCGAGGCTGCGGGCTGAAGCCGCGAGAAGCGGGGATGCGCAACCTGACTGCTCCCCCTTGCAGGGGGAGGACAATGGAGCACAGGCGCCCTCGCCTGTGGGTTCCCAGGGCTCCACGCCCGAGGGCGGGCGTGCTCCATCAGGACCTCTCCCTGAGAGGGAGAGGAGTTCACGAATCCGTTCGCACACCCAGGACATGCTGGTTTACACATTGGAGCGCATGCTGCGTCTGCTGCACCCCTTTATGCCCTTCATCACCGAAGAGCTGTGGCAGGCGCTGCCGCATCAGGGGGACTCGATCATGATCGCCCCCTGGCCGGAGGCGAACCCGGCGCTGCGCGACGATGAGGCCGACGCCGCTATGGGGCTAATCATGGAGGTTGTAACCTCCGCGCGGCGCCTGCGCATTGAACGTGGGGTCGAGCCGGGTGCGGCGGTTGACATAACCGTGACTGGCGAGAGCGAACGGGCAGCGAAGGTGCTCGCCGCGGGTAAGGACGTGATCGCGAACCTGGCGCGAGCGGGATCGGTTGCGCTGGGCGAGCCGGCGCCGGAGGCTGAGGTCGCGACCGATGTCGTGCCCTGGGAGGGCGAGCAGGTGCGCGTTGCGGTTTCCGCCGCGGCCTCAGTGCAGGAGCTGGCGAAAGAGCAGCAGCGGCTGCAAAGGGACCTCGCAAAGTTGGAGGGGGAGGCTGAGCGCATAAGGGGTCGGCTGGAGAATGCGGACTTCCTTCAGCGTGCGCCCCAGCACGTGGTCGCGGATACTCGCGCTCGGGCCGAAGACGCGGGGCGTCGCGCCCAGGCGCTGCGCGAGCGCATCGCGGCGCTCGAATCTCGCCTGTCGGACTTACCATGATAATCAATCCGCAGATTACGCAGATTGCGCAGAGAGACCATGTGGACCCCGCGGTCCGCGCTGAGTCATGTGGCACAGCCTCCCTCGGCTGTGTTCCCGGGCGGCGCAGCCGCCTGCCCCGTTTCCCTCTGCGGAATCTGTGAAATCTGTGGACGAGAATCCCTGATGCTCAAGCTTCTGCGCCCCGATATGCTGGCTGATGCGATTTGGGAGATTGACCTGGCGGAGTTGCGCCAGCGCGGCATCGAGGGGGTGATCCTGGATTTGGATAACACCATCGTGGACTGGAATCGCAGCGAGGTGCGCGAGGAGGTGCGCCGGTGGGCGGGGCGGGCGCGCCAGGCGGGGCTGCGCTTATGCATCGCATCGAATGCCCGCGGCCGGGCGCGGGTTGCGGCAATCGCTGAGGAAATCGGGGCCACCTGGCTGGCGCCGGCCGGCAAGCCCTCCCGGCGGGGGCTGCGGCGGGCGATGGCAATGCTCGGCACCATCCCGGACGCCACCGCCGTGGTCGGCGATCAGGTTTTCACCGATGTCATGGGGGGCAATCGCCTGGGGCTATTCACCATCTTGGTGCGGCCCTTGAGCGGCCGCGATTTCGCGGGAACCAGGATCATGCGCATCTTCGAGTGGTTTGTAATGCGTTGGCTGCGCCGCGGCAGCGAGGACGGCTGATGAAGATCACCGCGCAGACCACCGTGGTGGGGGTCTGCGGCTATCCCATCGGTCATACGCTTTCCCCGCAGATGCACAACGCCGCTTTCGAGCATCTGCGGATGGACTGGTGCTACCTGCCGTTCGCGGTCGCGCCCGATAACCTGGAGCCGGCGCTGCGGGCGCTGCCCGCGCTCGGCATCGTCGGCGTCAACGTGACTATTCCACTCAAAGAAAGGGCGCTGTGCGCGGTGGACGAGGTCGTGCCGCCAGCGAACTTGGTGGGAGCGGTGAATACCGTTCACTGCCGCGAGGGCAAGCTTATCGGCTACAACACCGATGTCGAAGGGTTCACCCGGTCCCTGCTGGAACGTGGCGAAGACCTGGCGGGGCGGACCGTGGTGGTACTGGGGGCGGGCGGAGCGGCGCGCGCCGCAGTGGTAGCGCTGGCGCAGATGGGGGCGGCGCGCATCTGGGTCGTGGCGTTGCCCGCGGAGCGAGAGCGGGCGGCACGCACCGCCGAGCTTGCGCGCCAGGCGAAGCCGGGGACCGAGGGCGCCGCCATCGCCTGGGAGGAATCCCCCGTGCGCTGCGCGCTGGCGGCGGCGGAGGTGCTGGTTAACGCCACCCCCATCGGCATGTATCCGCGGCACCAGGAAGCCGCGCCCGTGCCCCAGGAGTGGCTGCGCCCAGAAATGTTGGTATATGATATGGTATATAACCCTGCGAAGACGCGCCTGCTGGCGAGCGCCGAGCAAGGCGGCTGCCGGGTTCTGGGGGGCCTGCGTATGCTGGTGCTCCAGGGGGCCGCGGCGTTCACCATCTGGAGCGGTCGCCAGGCGCCGGTGGAGGTCATGCACCGGGCGCTGGTGGAGGCGTTGGAAGGCTAGCTGATGTCGCGCGCCGGCCACAAAGCGCCAGTTTTCGCCTCGGCGAGCAGGAGAAGGAGTCCCGAAGAGCGAAGGGTCGTTGCTGGGGCGGTTGGGACGGCGGCGCACACACCCGCGCAAGTCGAGTTTAGAGCCATCTGGCGGGCGGTATATTGGAGGCGGCAGACCAGGGTGCAGACCCATCGAAAGCCCGCGGAGCCGTTTGCGGGACGTTTCCGTTTGTGGTATAATCTTTTACGGTCCTGTGGGCGGTTACGGCATTCATTTCGTTCATGGAATCGGGAACCAGGATGCCTCACGTGTTGAGGTATAGGGCATGGCTACATCCCGCGGACCCAAGAAGCCCATAGGGCAGATCCTGCTCGAGCGCGGGCTGATTACCCAGGAACAGCTCGACGAAGCCTTGGCGATACAGACCAGTAACGCCGAGAAGCTCGGGCGCATCCTGGTAGATCGCGGCTACGTCAAGGAAAAGGACGTTCTGCGCGCCTACGCCGAGCAGATCGGCGTCCCCTTTGTCGAGCTCGACCGCTCCCAGATTGACGAGCAGGCCTCGAAGTCCATCCCTCAAAGCATGATTCAGCGCCATAGCGCGATCCCCATTCGCCGCAATGGAAACCGCCTGGTGGTGGCGATGGCCGACCCCACCAATGTCTTCGCCCTTGATGATATCCGCCTCATGACCGGTTACGAGGTAGAGCCGGTCCTCGCCAGCAAGGAGGATATTGACGCCCTCCAGCGCACCGAGGGGGGCGGCGCCATCTCCGACGAATCTCTGCAAACCGCGCTGCAAGCCCTGGGCGTGGGCGGCGGCGGGGCGAGCATCGAGACCGAGGTCATGGCCGGCGCCGGCGGAGATGAGGACGTTGACCGCGCCCAGCAACTCGCGGAAGAAGCTCCCATCATCCGGGTCGTCAACGTCATCATCCAGACCGCGATCAAAGAGCGCGCCAGCGACATCCACATCGAGCCCGACCGCCGCGGGGTGCGCGTGCGCTACCGCATTGACGGGGTGCTGCACGAGCGCATGAATATTCCCAAGTACGTGCACGCGCCCCTCATCTCGCGCATCAAGATCATGGCGGACATGAACATCGCCGAGCGTCGCGTGCCCCTCGACGGGCGTATCCACGTCCGCCACGAGGGCAAGGACTACGACCTGCGTGTCTCCACCCTGCCCACGGTCTTCGGCGAAAAGGCAGTGATGCGCATCCTCGACCAATCGTCGGTCCTGATCGGCCTCAACAAGCTTGGCATGTTCCCCGAAGTGCAGGCGGACGCGGAGACCATCATCATCCAACCCAACGGCATGTTCCTTTCCACCGGCCCCACCGGCTGCGGCAAGACCACCACCCAGTACGCAATCCTCAACAAGATCAACTCGGTGGAGAAGAACATCATCACCATCGAGGACCCGGTGGAGTACCAGTTGCCGGGCATCAGCCAGGTGCACGTTAACCGCAAGGCGGGGCTGACCTTTGCCAACGCCATGCGCCACTTCCTGCGTCAGGACCCGGACATCATCATGGTCGGCGAGATCCGCGACCTGGAGACGGGAGAGATCGCAGTGCAGGCGGCCCTCACCGGTCACCTGGTGCTTTCCACCTTGCACACCAATGACGCGCCATCGGCGGTCACCCGCCTGGTGGACATGGGCATCGAGCCTTTCCTCATCTCCGCCTCGGTGGCGGCGGTGCTCGCCCAGCGCCTGTGCCGAAAAATCTGCCCCAACTGCAAGGAGCAGTACCGGCCGCCGATGGAGGCGCTGACGCGGGTGGGGTTCCGCGTCGCCGATGCCGAGGACGTGGTGTTCTATCGCGGCCGGGGCTGTGAGCAGTGTATGCACACCGGCTACTACGGCCGCACCGGCATCTTCGAACTCATGCTCATGAACGAGGAGATCCAGAACCTGGTGGTGAAGCGCGCGCCGCTCTCGGAGGTCGTCGAGGCGGCCATCGCCAACGGCATGAAAACGCTCAAACAGGACGGTTTCGAGAAAGTCATCGAGGGCATCACGTCGATCGAAGAGGTCATGCGAGTAGTCTTCACCCAAGGGGCGCGCTGATGCCCCGTTTCGGCCATGCCCTGAGCTCCCCGCCGGCTGCGTGTCGGCGGGGAGCTTCCTTAAGCCCGCGGCTGCTCAGAGCGGATCCCAAGAATCCACAAGGGCTGAGCAGAACGTCATGCTGAGCAGCTAGGCCTATGGCCGCCGGCTAAGTCCGGGTCCGCCGGACCGCTATCTGGCTAGGCCTGCGGGCGGCCACGGCGGTCGCCTGAGCGCGTGCACTGGCGGGACCTGGTGACGGTTCGCGCCCAAGATGCAGGAGGATAGCGTTGACGGACGCGGCCACCGAGTTGCAGCAAGATCCGGCGCCGGCAGTCGAGACTGCCGAGGCATTGCTGGCCCCGGCGATGCCCGAGGCGCGCACCAAGGACCTCAGCGACGTCCACATTGACGAGCTGCTGGAGATCGTGGTGCGTAAGAACGCCTCCGACCTGCATATCGCTGTCGGCATCCCCCCGGTCATTCGCGTGGACGGCGAGCTGCTGGCGATGACCAATTACGCGACCTACGACGAGCATGCCGCGCAGCGGATGATCTACGATATCTTGACCGACGAGCAGATCCAGACGTTTGAAAGCACCTATGAGCTCGACTGCTCCTACCCGCTGGGCAAGATCGCGCGCTTTCGCGTCAACATCTATCGCGACAAGGGCAATGTGGCGGGAGCGTTCCGGTTGATTCCGGCGAAGATCCCCACCATTCGCGAGCTCAACCTGCCCCTGGTGCTCGAGGACCTGGCGCGTAAGCCGCGCGGGCTGGTGCTGGTCACCGGCCCCACCGGCAGCGGCAAGTCCACCACCCTGGCGGCCATGGTCGGGCTCATCAACTCCGAGATGTCGCGCCACATTATCACCATCGAGGACCCCATCGAGTACCTGCACACGCACAAGCGCAGCATTATCAACCAGCGCGAGCTGGGCCAGGACACCAAGGATTTCCAGATCGCCCTGCGCGAGGCGCTGCGCGAGGACCCTGACGTCATCCTGGTCGGGGAGATGCGCGACCTGGAGACCATGCGCCTGGCCATCACCGCGGCCGAGACCGGGCACCTGGTGTTCGCCACCGTCCACACCAACAACGCGGCGCAGACGGTGGACCGCATCGTTGACGTCTTCCCCGTCGGGCAGCAGGAGCAGATCCGCATCATGCTCTCCAACAACCTGGAGGCGGTGGTCTCGCAGCAGCTGCTGCCGCGCGCGGGCATGCCCGGGCGCATCGCTGCGATCGAGATTATGACCGCCTCGTCCGCGGTGCGCAACCTCATCCGCGAGGCGAAGGCGCACCAGCTCACCTCCGTCATCCAGACCAGCGCCCACCTTGGCATGCAGACCATGGATCAATGCCTCAAGGACTATTACCAGCGCGGGCTCATCACCTACGAAGAAGCGTTGGCCCGCGCCATGAACGTGGATGAGCTGAAGAAGATGCTCTTCATCAAGGGCAGCGAACCGGGAGGCCGTTGATGGCAGTTTACAGCTATGTCGCCAAAGATAACCTGGGCAAGGTGCACAAGGGCCAGAGCGAAGCCGAAAACGAGCAGGTGCTGGTGCGCCGGCTACGGGAGCAGGGCTTCTGGGTGCAAAAGGTCAGCGAGGAGCAGGCGGCCCCGGCGGAGCGCGCCGCGCGCCCAAGGCGTCGCGGCTTCGCCATCTTCGGGCGCGTCAGTGGGCGCGACCTCTCCATCTTCTGCCGCCAGTTTGCCACCATGATGAACGCCGGCATCTCCCTGGTGCGCTGCCTCGCCGTGCTCGAGGAGCAGACCTCCAGCCTGCGCCTGCGCGAGATCATCCGCGACATCCAGAGCTCGGTCGAGGCCGGCGAGACCCTGTCGCGGTCGCTGACCAAGTATCCCGGGGTGTTCTCCAACCTCTTCGTCGGCCTGGTGCGCGCGGGCGAGGTGGGCGGTGTGCTCGATGAAACCCTCAACCGCCTCGCCGTCTTCCTCGAGGAAGACCAGCGCCTCAAGCGCAAGATCAAGTCGGCGATGACCTACCCGATCCTGGTCTTATTCTTCGCCCTGGGCATCGTGCTTGGCCTGGTGACCTTCATCATCCCGCGCTTCATGGAGCTGTTCACGGAGCTGGGCGTCAAGGAGCTCCCGCTGATGACGCAGATGCTGGTCAGCTTCTCCCAATTCTTCAAGAGCAAGTGGTACGTTATGATCGTCGGCGTGGTGCTGCTGTCGGTCGCCTTCACGCGCTACGTCCGCACCCGCACCGGCAAGCGCCAGTGGGACTGGGTCAAGCTGCGCATCCCGGTGTTCGGTAAGCTCAACCACAAGGTGGCCATCGCCCGCTTCTCGCGCACCCTGGGCACCCTGCTCGTCAGCGGCGTCCCCATCTTGCAGGCGCTGGAGACCGTGGCCGGGGCCATTGATAACGAGATTATCGCCGACGCCGTCATGGCCGCCCGCGCCGCCATCCGCGAGGGCGAGCGCATCGGCGACCCGCTGGCAAAAAGCGGCCTCTTCCCGCCCATGGTGGTGCAGATGATCTCCATTGGCGAGGAGACCGGTTCCCTTGACGCCATGCTGCACAAGGTCGCCGACTTCTACGAGAGCGAGGTCGAGGCGACCCTGCAAAGCCTGACCGCGGCCCTGGAGCCGGTCATGATCGTCATGCTCGGAGGCATCGTCGGCTTCATCGTCATCTCCATGTTCTTGCCCCTTATCGCCATCATCAACGAGTTGGCGAGCGGGGGCGGGGCGTGATCGCGGCGGCATGGCCGATCTGCTTTTCTCTATATTCTTCTTCATCCTGGGTACCGTCGTGGGGAGTTTCCTCAATGTCTGTATCTACCGCCTGCCCCGGGATCAGTCCATCGTCGCCCCGCCCTCTCATTGTCCCGCCTGCGGCCACGGTTTACGCCCCCTCGACCTGGTGCCTCTCGTCAGTTTTCTGGCTCTGGGCCGCAACTGCCGCTACTGCGATGCCCCCATCGGGTGGCGCTATTTTCTGGTGGAGCTGGTCACGGGGGCGTGCTTCGTCGCCGTCTGGCTCACCTCCCAGCAGGTGTGGAGCGAGGGCGCGCCGGCGGTCGCCGCCTGTGGCGCAAAGCTGGTCTTTGCCGCTCTCTTCATCGCCATCTTCTTCATTGACCTGGAGCACATGGTAATCCCCGACGAGCTAGCCTTCACTGGCATCGGCGTGGGCGTCGCCCTCGACCTCGCCGCTATCTTCCTGTGGCATCGGCCGCTGATGCAGTTGCGCGTGCCGGGCAGCGCATGGGTGCTGGCGCTGCCGCAGTCAGTCGTGGGCCTCCTCGTCGGCGGGCTGTTCTTTCTGGTCATCGAGCTATTCAGCCGGCTCATCTTCCGCAAGGAGGGCATGGGGGGCGGCGACCTCAAGCTCGGCGCCGCTATCGGCGCCTTTTTGGGCCCGTGGGTAGCGCTGCTCAGCTTTGGCATGGCCGTGGTCGCCGGCGCCATAGTCGGCGTCGCGCTCATCGTCACCCGGCTGCGGCGACGCCATGAGTATATCCCGTTCGGTCCCTTCATGGTGGTTTGCGCCTTGGCGGTCATGCTCTACCCGGCGCTGGTGCGTCACGCGGAACTCGCGTATCACGCCTGGCGCTCGACCTGGGCGGGGTAGGAGAAGGAAGCAGCGAGCGGGCAGTTAGGAAACCAGGCGAGATCGGGCCGGCGCCGCCACTCTGGCACGTCGGATCCGGCTTCCCGCTTCCTGATCCGGAGTTTAGGCGCGCATGTCGGGGGGTAACGTACACACGAAACTGCGCCTCCGGCACGGCGGCATAACCAATCTGCGGAAACGAGGTTAGGAGGATGGGCGCTCACAAACATGCGCGGGGTAGTTCCTGGGGGCCCGTGGGGAGCAGCCGGGGGGTGCTCGGCTGCAAGCGCGGGTTCACGCTTATCGAGCTGCTGGTGGTCATCGGCATCATCGCCGTCTTGGCCGCCATCATCATCCCGGTCTATGCGCGGGCGCAAGAGCGCGCGCGTCAGGCCCATTGCATCGCCAACATGCACGCGATTGCGGTGGCCATCAAAATGTATCAGATGGATTACCGCGCCTCCCCCTTGCCCTATGATCCCAAGACCGGCTCCGGGGGCGTCACTGCGCTCTACCTCTCGGACTATCTCAGCAACGCCAAGAGCCTGCGCTGCCCGGACGACCAGACCCAGCTTGGCGACTACATGACCCTTTATGCCGGCTTCGCGCCCATCATTCCCGGCACCGGGCCGCCACCGGTTCCGTGGGATAACGCGGCCGATAACGGCCGCTACTACCGCGACCATTACAGCAGCTACAACTGCATGCCGGGCGTGGATCCCACCGTCGTCGGCAGCGTGGCGACGGTCCCCTACCAACTGTACAACTACTACGGCTGCAACTTGCAGGGCTTGAGCCATCTCAACTTGGTCAATGCCGACGCGGACGCGAGCCGCAGGTTTACGTCAACCTCGGCGAAATTCGCTGGGCTGTCCAATGCCTGGGCGCCCGACGAGACCATCGTTACCCACTGCCCCTATCACCGCGACTACTTTGGCAACGCCGCCACCTGGCAGGATGTTATCGTGCGGGTCGGAGGCGATGCCGCGCTGATGAGGATCGCCAACTACGACTGGGTGAATCAGCCGCCGCAGTAGGTGTGCTGACGTCTCTTCTCGCGGTGCGGCGAGCGCTGATCGCCGCGGCCGCTGGCGGACGAATGCACCGCCCTGGCCTGATCATGTGCTCTTGAACGAGGCGGCGGCTCGATGGCACGGTGTTCGCGACCTGGCAACGGCTTGACCTTGATCGAGCTGATGGTGGTGATCGCCATCACGGCCGCGCTCGCGGCCATGGTGGTGCCCATCTTCGGCGCGCTTCAATACCGCCAGCACATGAGCGCCTGCGCCAGCAACCTCAAGGCCATCGGCCAGGCGCTGCTCATGTATCGCAGCGACTACCTGGCCTTCCCGCCCGATGTCACCGAATGGTGGGATCAAAGCCATAATCAGCGCGGCCTGGGCCTGGCCCAGCTTTACTACGCCTACTGGGCCTACGAGCAGACCCCGCCCGCCGATTACGTTCTGCCGCCGGCCAACTACATCACCGAGGCGCGTGCCTTGCACTGCCCGCGCGCACCCGTGGACCGCCCTGACTATGACGACTGGCCCTACCTGGGAGGGTATAACGCATACGGCTGGAACTATCGGCGCGATAGGTCCGACATCTGGCCGGAGCAAGGGCTGCGCAACCTGACTCAGCCCTTCCCGCCTGACCACACCGTGGTCACCTGGTGTCCCATGCACCGCACCAATCCGCCGCGCGACGAGACCGACCCCGGGGATATAGTCAGCGGGGACCAGGACCTGGTGTTGTGGGTGGACGGCAGCGTCAGCCGCATGCCTTCGCGCTACGACCAGTACAAGGCAGAGCAGCCGCGCTAGCTGTGAGCGGCGAGTTGGACGCCGCGTGGCTTGCCCGCGGGGCGATGCCTCCGGCGGGCAGGTCGCGAACAAGCGGCATCGAATTACATCATCATCTCTTCGTGGGCATGATGCGAGGCTACTCTGCCAATAAGGTTTGGTCAGAAGAACCGCGCCGCGAGGGGTCCATCATTCCGAACCCCTGCGCGCGTGTCATTCTGAGCGATAGCGAAGAATCTTGCCCTCGCTCAGGGCAGGCTATGCGGGGAATCTTGCTTGGCCTCACAAGATGCTTCGCTGCGCTCAGCATGACAAACAGGCGCGACGGCGGAGCCGTCCTACGAAGCTCCGTCAGGAGCGAAGCAGGACACGGGCTCTATAGCACCTCAAGGCGCGACAGAGGCTTCACCCTGGTCGAAGTGCTCGTGGCGCTGGTCATTTTGCTGGTCGGCGCCTACGTCGCCCTGCGCATATTTCCCGCCGGCTTCGCCGCTATCGAGCGCGCTCGCCTGGAATCCCAGGCCGCGCGCCTGGCGGACGCCGAGATCCAGCGCTGGCAGCTCGCCGCCGGCAGTCTGCCCGAGGCCATCGTCTGGGCCGACAGCTCCAGCGGCAGCCTCATCTACAACACCAACTACGATCCCACCGACCTCACGCCCAACGAGGCCAACCCCAACTGGCAGCCCGACAGCGCCTACTGGCCGCGCACCATCATCGGCGAGGTGCTGCCGGTGGGTGATGTCGCCGACCCGGACACCGGGGCGATTCGGGTTCCGCTGTGCCGCCTGCGCTTTGGCCCGCTCGAGCATCTCTACGACAGCCCCGGCCCAGGCGATTACCCGCTGTTCATCTACACCACCGAGTACGAGCGGGTTGACCGCGCCGATTTCCTCTCGGACGACAAGGACTGGGGGCGTTACTGCATAGACTACGATGCGGCCGCCATCAGTTTCGACTATGCCGAGTATCCGCGCCAGTTCCGCGTCGAGTTCACCTACCTCGCCCCTCCCGGCCCCGGCGCGCGCGGGCAGCGCCGCTATGAGATGTGGCAGACCACCCAACTGGTGCAGGTAGCCGCGGGCGAGGATACCAAGGCGGCGCCGACCTCCCTGTGGCCCGGAACTCAGGCGATCACCGCCTCGCCAACGGGCGCCGTGCGCTCCAGCAATGTGGTGACCATCACCACCGCCGCCGATCACGGGTTTGCCGCGGGCGAGAAGGTGCGCATCGCCGGGGTGACCTCAGTGGGGGGCACCGACTTCAACGGCATCTTCGTTATCGCCACCGTGCCCACTCCCACGACCTTGACCTACGCCCAGGTTGACCTCGACGACTCCGGGGGCGAAGGCACCGCCTCGCCGCTGCCGGCCGACTTCGAGGGCGTGGTGCCGGTGAGCGAACGGGTGCACCAGGCATTCATCCGCGACACCGTGGGCTCAGTGACCTGGGGCCCCGGCCATTTCGACCTCGCCGGCGACATCGGCGATCCGGACTCCGCGATTCTGTTCCATGCGAGCGACGCCGGGCGCACCGTCAACGTGGACTACCGGGTGCGCGACTGGCAGATCCTGCTTGAGGAACGGGCGCCGGATGATTCGCTCAGAATCCAGCTCGCCATCTCCCCGCTGAAAACCGCTGCCTATGTCAACCGGCCCCGGCAGCCGGTGCGCAACCGGATCATCCCCGGCGACGGCGCCGTGGTCATCATCCTTGATACCGAGGACGGCTCGCGGCTGGCAGACTCGGATTTCACCGTGAACTATGAGACCGGGTTAATTGCCCTTGGCGGGGCCGCTCAGGCGGGCAAGACCTACCGCATCTACTATCGCGCCGAACAGGACTGGACTATTCAGCCGGTCAAGGCCGCGGCCGATTATGGCATCATCGTCGGCGATACCGCACAGCCCGGCTATCGCTTCGCCGTGTGGCGGGAGCCGACGAGTCCGCGGGAGTTGGAGTTCGGTCGCTCCGAGGTCGCGAAGAGCGTGGTCGCGAACTATTATGTTTACACGAACCCTGCCACCCAGAGCGACCCCAGATTGATTGTTGGCGAGATGCACCAGGTGGCGCGGTCGGGCGACCGAGGAGTGGTACAATTGGCGCATGACCCGGCGTGGGGCGACATCCGGGTGCGAGGTGCGAGCATGCGGGCGCGGGTGATGTGGGCGGGCCGCGGGCGCACTACCGCGGTGGGTGGTGAGACCTCGCCCGAGAGCTGGCGCCAGGCGGTGGTCGAGACCTTCCTGCGCCGGCAGTAGGGAAGCGCGCAACTCGGACTTTGTCGTTGCGAACCCTTCGCATACGTCATTCTGAACGGAGCGAAGCGAAGTGAAGAATCTCGAAACGAGACAAGATTCTTGCTACTCTGCGAAGCTGCGCTTCCGGCCTTCGTAGCCGTAGGCTACTACGGCGGAGTAGGCTCGCTGCGAAGCACGAGTCGCTATCGCGGCTAGGTCGCTTCGCGACCGCCGTGGCGGCCCCGAAGTAATCGGGGCCTAGCCACTCAGAATGACATGACTGCGCTACAGTGGCCGTGCAAGTGGATGGAGCACAGCCGCCCTCGGCTGTGTCCGGTGCCAGGTTGAAACCGATAACAGACAACATGAATCGAAGGGGCCTTGTCCCACGAAGCTCCTTCAGCAGCGAAGTGGGCTTCACCCTGATCGAGATCCTCGTCACCATCGGACTCATCATTCTGCTGCTGGCGCTGGTAGGCTATCCGATCCTGACCGGGTTTGCGTTCATGGAAAAGGGCGTCGCGCGCGCCGACGCGCAATCGGCCGCGCGCCTGGCCATGGACGCCATGACCCGCGAGCTGGCCGAGGCAATGTATGTCTTCGACCCCCCGCTGGGCGGAATGTTCGCCGCCTTCCTGCCGGCGCGCAGCTCGGCGCCCGGAGCTTCGCCCGGCGAGCAGGCGGCGCCCATCGAGCCAGGGGCCGTCGCCATTCGCTACTGGCGCGCCTTGCGCGACCCGTTGTATGCCTACGCGCCTTTCTACCAGCTTGGCGCCAATCCCGTGAATCCGTACTACCTGGCGCGCACCGAAATCGCGCTGCCCACCGCGCGCGATGACCCGTGGAACGACTCGGACGAGGCATTGACGCGAGCCATTTTCTGGTATCCAGACGGCCACAGCTACGGCGGCCAGGCGTGGCCCACCGCGCAGCCCGGGTATCCCTGGCTCGAGGCGGTGCGCCAGTACGGGGCCGGGCCTCCGCCTCCGCCGGCTGCCTATGATCTCTACCGCCAGCTCGCCGTCGGCTTGACCCCCAACAATGCGGATTACGACATACCCTCGGCCGGGTTCTCGCCCGCGCGCATCACCGAGGAGACGCTGATCCCGTGGACCAGCGCCTTCCCGCGTGATTGCAGCCGCTATCGCGCCCGCTACCCCTTGTGGGCCGACTTCGCGCAGTGGGACCCGCAGGCTTCGGATTTCGCCATGATGGGGCAGATCAAGGTGTACATGGGAAGCCCTCGGACTCTCACCTATATCACCGGGGTTGATGAGACGACCGGCGAAGTGTGGGTGGCTCGGGCCGGCGACGGCGCTCGCCTCTATGACATCGGCTCCTATCCGCAACGCGATGTGACCGACCCCGACCAGGCGGAGTTCGCCTTTGGCATTGATTACGACCGGGGCGAAGTCCTCTTCGACTTCCCGGCGCAGGACCAGATCGCGGCCAGCGCCGCCATGTACATCTACGACTTGCCGTCGGTGTCATCGCTGCCCGCGACTGCTCCCGATTCGCGCTCCGTGGTTCGCGGTTCCACCACGGTGTGGGTTAGCGATAGCTCGGGTGGCGTCATCTACTACCAGGCGGTCGAGCCGATGCCCGCCAACCCCTCGAGTATCGGGGCCAACCGCTATGCGTTGCATGGCCTCCAATTGGTCTTCGATTCGGACAGCGGCCAGCACCCGGGCGACGGCGATGTTATCCAGGTCCGTTATCGTTATCGCAACAACCCCGAGGACGAGTTGGTGGTGGCGACTTACGCGACCAAGGCGATCATCAACATCGCGCTCACCGTGAGCAAGCGCGACCTCGCCGCAAGGAGCCCCGAGGCCTCGCGGCAAGACGTGACCCTGGTGGCGAAGGTGAAGCTCAAAAACGTCTCGCGGTAGGGGGAATTATCCACAGATTACACAGACGGCTAGGCCCTCCGGGCCGCCGTGGCGGCGGCGAAGCCGCCTAGCCATTGCACAGATTATGAAAGAAGAGACAGATTAGGGCGGGCGGTGTCGCTGAACGGGGTTTGTTGCGCGCGACGGAATGTGGCTATATGTCCGATGGCGAGAGATCCCAGAACACACGCGATCATTGGCGCGGCGATGGAGGTCCATAGGGAACTCGGATGCGGCTTTCTCGAGCCAGTCTACCAAGAGGCACTTGCGATCGAGCTCGGCAAGCAGCACATCCCTTTTGAGCGCGAAGTAGAACTGCCAGTTGCATACAAAGGTCAGCCGCTGAACGTTTCGTATCGCGCTGACTTCGTATGCTTTGGGTCTGTAGTCGTGGAGTTGAAGGCGCTGCGTGACCTGAGCGGGAATGAGGAAGGGCAGGTCATGAACTACCTGAAGGCGACGGGAATCCGAGTGGGACTGCTGCTGAATTTCGGGGCTTCTTCCCTCCAGTATCGTCGCTTGGTGGTGGGGTATGAGCGCAAGAGTCCAACTCCATTAAGCCCGAAATCTGTGTGAATCTGTGAAATCTGTGGACAGACGATACTCTAGCGAATCCGGCCAGGCGCTGATCATGGCCGTGCTCGTGATGCTGATCGTGGCGGTGCTGGCGGCGCTCTTTCTGGCCATCATCGCCGCGCAGCTGCGGCAGGCGCAGCGCCAGTCGTTTACGATTGCGCTCCAGGAAATCGCCGAGGCCGGCCTGCGCTACGCCGACTACAACCTGGTGCATAGCCCCGACGGCGCGGACTGGCGTCCCGATCCCAACCCGGGTGACTTCAGTTACAGCGATGCGGGCGAGTTCCGGCTCACCGTCACCTATCAGCCGCAGGCGGGTGATCCCTATTCGCGTTTCATCAAGCTCGAAAGCCTGGCCAGGCTGAAGGGCAACCCGTTCCTGCAAAGGCGCATGGTCGCTTACAAGCCGATTCTCGTCACTGATTACATTCGCTTCGTGGCCAATGGCGAGAAGAACCCGCTGCCGGCGGCGCTCGGCGCCAATGTGGAGATGCACCTCTACCAGGAGCCCGGCTTGCCCTGGCCCGATCGCACCTACCCCGGCCGCCGTTACAAGACGGTGCTCGACGGGCCCATTCGGGTGAACGGCGACTTGACCTGGCACGGCGACGTGCTGGTCAACCTGTTCTCCAGTCGTGGCGATAATATCGCCGTCGCGGGCGATATCTCGCATGACATGGCGCGGCACTGGAGCGAGACCACGCACCGCTGGGACGACCCGAGCAGCCCGCTCACCGAGGTGCAGGTCGCCATTGACAGCGGCGCGCCGCGAACGGTGCTGCCGAGCGCGGACCCGGCCTTTACCGCGCTGGGTGGCTACTATCGCGACGGGCTGAGGCAGGCCGACAGCGCCGGCGACCCGCGCTGGGTGCGTTACCTGGATCCGCCGGCGCTTGACCCCGAGCGTTACCTGACCCTGACGCGCGACTCCGGCGTGTGGACCAGCGGCGCCGCCGGCACCCCTTATGAGGGCGAGCAGGTCAACACCGGCTGGTTCGGCTACGGCAAGGGCATCTACTTAGACAATGCGCGCCACATCATCCACGGGCACGATTACGATCAGATGCGAACCGAGTGGATGACTCCCGATCCGCTCCAATATCCTAACTGGGTCACCGCGACCAACTATAGCCCGGATGCGATTAACATCACCTTCCACCCGGTGCCCACGGGTGGGCTGGGCGTGCCCGCGGTGGAGCTCAGTTGGAGCAATCCCAACCAGGCATGGGAGGTCTGGCGAGACCGCGACGGCATCCCCCTCGGTTCCGGCTCGCTGGTGTTGCCCTATCCGCAAAACGGCGTGATCTACGCGGCCGGAGACGTCGCGGTTACCGGCACTTTGCCTCCCGCCCGGGGAGATCCCAAGAAATACTATGACCAGCCGCCCTACGACTTCGATAACTTGGCGGGCGCGGCGGACACCAACAGGAATTATCACGTCACGGTCGTATCCGGCGGTAACATCTATATCAACGGCAACCTGCTCAGCCCGGTCACGGCGGGCGTGATTGACCCTGACGACGGCCAGCCGACGCAAGGTGCCAGTGACTCCAAGATCGCGCTGCTGGCGCGCGATTCGGTGGTCTTGAATACGACCGCCCTGGTCGAGGCGCAGCCGGAACCAGATGTGCGCGTTGAGGGCGTTGCCTACTATGAGGTCCGCCCCGGCCGTCCGCTCGATGTGGTAGTCACCACCGCGACTATGGATCCGGTGCAAATCTACCTCAAGCATACCGGGCAGCCCAATCCCTCCCTGCCCCTGGGGCGCGCGGGCGCCGCCATCATGCAGGTGCTGATAAATGGCGTGCCCTATGACTGGAACATCGGGCCGCTCCCGGTCTGGGATGGCAGCACCAACTACTTCCTCTTCGCGCCGCCCCCGATCGCCAGCAACAACAACGAGACCAATGCTATCTACCCCATAGAAGAGTCAATCCCCAACGTGGATTTCGGCGCGGACAAGCGCGTGACGTTCGCGCCTAACGCCATCGGCGAGCCGCACGTCGTCCGCTTCCAGGTGACCGAGGACAGCCTGCGCTTCTACTGGGTGCGCGACATTCGCGCCCGCGTTGATGTCGAAGTGGACGCTGCCGTGTATGCCGAGCATGGGAGCTGGTTCATCATACCGGGAACCTGGCCGACGCCGCCGGAACCGGCCGGCGGAACTTCGCCCTGGAATCCGCCGATTCCGGATCCCCTGCCGGGCGAGCCCCTCGACGTAGGCCTCACCGTGCGCGGGGCAGTCGCCGAGAACCGCACCGCGCCCTTAGCCGATGCTACGGACTGGATCGCCAAGTGGCGCGGCTCCGACAGCAGCTGGCTGCCGACCAGCCCCAACTACGATCCCGATCTGGGCATCAGCAAGTTCACGCTGCGCTATCTGTACGATGTGTCACTGCGCCAGGCGCTGGTCGCCGGCGAGGCCGGCGGGCCGCCGCGGCTGCCGAAATTGCCGGTCAGCCCCGCCATGATCGCCTGGGGTGAGAGGATTTGACACGAAAAGCGATCCACAGATTACGCAGATTGCACAGATAAGACAATCTGTGGGCGACAACGGATAGCGGCTCTCCCAAATCTGCGAAATCTGTGAAACGGCTAGGCTCCGACAAGTGGCTAAGTCCGACTTGTCGGACCGCCATGGCGGCCCGCAGGGTCTAGCCATCGGAGCCGCCGTGGCGGCCTACGGCCTAGCCATCTGTGGATGGAAATCTGGCTACGAAATTTGCGGATACTCTGAAGAAATCCGTGTGCATCAGTGTTGATCCGCGGTAAGATGGCTTGACATGCGGCAACGAGTGACAACTATTGTGGCGGTAGCGGCGGCGCTGGGCTGCGCCCTCGCGCTGGTTGAGCCGCTCTATTCCGGGCGCGTCGGGCACACCTACGCTCAGGAGCGCCGCGTGATTCGCGCCGGCGTCCTGGCCTTTGGCGGCGACACCCCAAGCGCTTATGCCATGTATCTTCTTGGCTCCGAATCGGTGTATGTTCCCCTTGGCGGTGGCAAGGGGTTCGAGTTCTATTCGCCGCGCCCCGCCGGCTGGGAGATCATCAACCCCGTCGCCACCCCCGGCATAGACAAGAGCGACCCCGCCTACTGGGCAGTGGGGACGGGTGGCATAGACCTCCCGCTGCTTCAGAACTTCGATCTCTTGCTTCTGCCCATCGTCGGCGCCGTCAGCTTGAGCGTTGACCAGCAGCGGGTTCTTGAGCGCTGGGTGGACCAGGGCGGGCTGCTGTGGATAGATAGCCAGCCGGGGCCGAATCCCGGCGATGACCCCGAGTTGGGTGACTTCTTCCTGCGCCCGCGGGTGCAATTCGCTTTGCGCAACCGCGCCATCAACGCGCCCAAGGTGAGCGTTGACCTCACCCATCCACTGCTGCGGGGCCGCTGCCCGTTGAGCGAAGACGACGTGCAGCTTCTCGGCCAGCAATACGACTATGGCGCGGTGGGTGATCCCACCAACGTGGGCCTGAGCCCGCTCGACGGCATCGTCAACGGCGTTAATAACCCCTTCCCGCCCAACAACGCCCTCGCCGAGGTCACCGAGCTCCAGGAGGTCGTGGGGGAGATTTACGATGACCCGGGGTCAGGTGAGCGGCGTCGGGCGCCGGTGATCGCCGCTGGCTACTTCGGTGACGGCTGCATCGTGGTCAGCGCGTGCGGCATCGCCTCGGGCATCAGCGACTGGTACGCGGGCCTGACCGCGGCGGCGCCCCGCCCGCAGACTGCGTTGGAACTGCCGCAATGGGCGCTGCCCGACATGAAGTTCGCGTATAACATGATCCAGTGGTGGATGGACTGGGCGGGGACTCATGGTCGAGTCCGCTTCCGCGGGCAATATGACGAGGAGACTTCCGGGCCGCCGCTCTTGGCATGGGATGATATCGTCACGCTCTCCGGGCCGCTCAGCGGTCCTGCGGTGGTGGGGCGCGGCCTGGCTTTTGCGGGCTCGTTCACCGGCGTGCTTGCGGGCTGGGATGTCGAGCCTTTCCTTGACCGCGATCTCGATCACCAAAGCGATGACGGCAAGCCCGACTACGCGCTGGGCAGCGCCCGCGACCTGCTGTGGAGCGTGACCGTCCCTTGGCAGGATCCGACTGACGAAGCATTGGGCCCGCCGCGCGAGCCCGCCGACCCTGTGCGCTCGGTGGTCGGCTCGCCCGCCCTGAACACGACCTATGATGGCACGGGCCCGAGGCGGCTGGTCGCCGTCGCCGTGCGCACCGATGACGGCTTCGACTCTTCCCTGCACACTTACCTCGCCGACCCGACCGATGGGATTCAGGCCGACCCGGTATGGTCAGCGACCATCAAGCACTATTCGGTGGCGAACCCCCAAGACAGCAACGGTCTCATCAGCTCCGGGCCAGTTGCGGTTGATGAGTTCTTCGCCCTGATCACAACGGACAGCGGCACCCTCGACGCGCCAAACCGTGACGCGCACCTGCTGATCTACGATGCCGCGGGCCCGACCGCGCTGTCGCCGATACCGACTGGCACCTATAACATCCCTTATGAGCAGCCGGCGGCGCACGTCGAGATAGCCGAGGGCGGGCGTGCGGCGACGTTCGCCAACCCCCCTGCCATCGCGATGGCCGGGGCGTGGGACGAGGTCTTGCCACGATGGGAACCCGTGCAGGTGGCGGTGCTGGTGGGCAACAGCCTGCCGCGGCCCGGCCCGTCGGCAACCGGGCGGTTGTGGGTGACGTCGCTCATGGTGCGCTTCCCGGCGCCAGGGTGGGATCGGAGTTGGCTGGTGGATCCATCGCAGCCCGACACCCTTGTCAATCAATCGGTCACCGTGTCAATTCCCGATGCCGCGCAGAACATGGTGCAGGTGCCGCCCCACATGGACGACGGTGCCGCTCAGCCCCTCAACTACATTCGCACCACCGTGGGCGGCCAAATCCGCATCATCTTCCGCCGCTGGTCGCTGTTTGCGCAGGGGCGCTTCCCGCTTGGGTTCGAGCAGGTGCAGATCGCTTACCGCGATACCACGGGTGCGACGCGCACGGTGATGCAGAAGCTGCACCCGGGCCTCCCCGTCGCCCTCGGCGGCTATGTCAGCGAGGCGGGCCACGCGACACCGTGCGTGTTCCAGGACGACATCTTCATCGGCACCGACGCCGTCAACGCATATCCCAGCCCCTCGAGCGAAGGGCATCTCGCCGCCTATTCCCTGGGCTTGGAGCGTGCCGGCGGGCCCCAGTGGACATTCCCGGGCGATCGCTACCGCGGGGAAGACCCAAGTGACCCGGCTTGGACACCGGGCTCTTACTTCTCCAGCTTCTCCTTCACCCCAACCTATGCCCAGGAGACCCTGTTCGCGGTTGCCAACTATCAGTTCTTCCACCGCGACGAGGATCAGCAGAATGAAGCGCTGCCTGAGAGCCCATCGGGGGCGCTGTACGCGCTGGAACTCAAGGCGTCACCCGAGCTGGTCAATTCCGGCACCGCCGACCCCGTCTTCCCCCAGCCGATAATAGATCCCGTCGCCCCGCTGGGCGCTAGCGCCGACCCGAACCAGGTGGTGTCCTCCGACCGCAGAGGCGCCGCGGTTTGGATTTCCGCGAGCCTCACCGATGACAGCCCACGCTACGCGATCCCGCAGATGGCCGGCGCCACCACCAACTGGCGGGTTGACTTCCCCAACCGGATCATCCGGCTGGGGCCAGGGGTATTCGGGAAACTCGCCTGTCCGGTCTGGAGCGAGATGGGCACGCCCGGCGATCCCTCCGATGACCGCTATCTGCCGCAGCGCGTGCGCGTGCGCTACTTCAGCGGCGGCGCGCTGGTGGACAACGGGTCGGCGGGCGGCATGGAGGTCACGCCGCTCGTCAAGTGGCTCTACATCGCGCCCGATGGATGGGAGTTCATAAGCTCGCCGGTGGTGACCAATGGCATGGTCATGGCGGTCGTGTACGATCACACGCAATCGCGCTGTCTGCTGCTCGGCTTCCGCGCAGTTCCCGAGGACGTTGTTGCCGGCGAGCCTCTGTGGGCCCATCCCGCGGAGCCCGAGTATGTGCAGGTGCTGGCAACCGGCGTCTCGTCCGCCGGGGCCGCGAGCCTCGCGGTTGCCGACAGAGGGCTGGTGTGGTCGGCGGATTTCGCGGAGGTCGGGACCGTCGCGGGATTGCGCACCCCGGAGACGATCATCGCGGATAATGATCGGCTCCTCACCACCGATCCAGGCGGAGTCGCTCTCACCTCGCAAGAGTCTGTGTCACATCCGCGCGCCGATTCGACTCTTGGCGCGGCCGGCATACCCATCAGCGATTCCTACGCCGAGAGGATGTTCGAGCCCCTCGATCGGCCGCGCCGTGTGCGTGCGCTGCCGAACGGCAACTTGCTGGTCGTTGATGCCGGCGCGAATTACGTTTTCGAGCTCGACCCCGACGGCGACGTCGTGTGGCGCTACCCCAACGATGACCCGGCGGCGAACCTGGGCGGCATGACCGCGGAGCAGGCGCGCCTGCTCGCCCCTTCGGACGCGCATCGCTATTACTATCGCCAGCAGCTTTCAGGCAGTCAGTTCAACGATCCCGGCGGCATCATCCAGCCCACCGATACGGTGACCGTGGACTGGGCGTCCACCCTCATCGCCGACGCCGGCAATTATCGCGTGCTGGAGGTGGCGCAGCCCTTGCTCGATGGCCGGTATCGGCCGGAGGTTACCGCCGCCGGAACCGGCGCGGCCTATGCCGAGGTGGTGCGGGTGATAGCGGGAACCGAGCTCACCGCGTGGTCGAAAGCGGCCGGCGGCGCCACCGCAATTCAGGCCGCCTTCGTCACCGCCGAGCGCTTCGCTGGTGTGGATGGGACAAAACCGGTGGTGGCCGCGCCCGCATACCCGTACTTCAGCGCCAACATAATGTGCGCGGTCGGCAACAGCCCTCCCGATCCGCTGGTCAAAGATAAGTACGCCCGGCTGGTCGAGATCGGGATTACCTACGGCGCGGGCGCGCAGGTCACCGCGAGCGCGATTACGGGGCGCGCGGGCGAGGGCATCAACGTCTTCCGCCCGCGCACCAGCCCGTGGACCGCGGCCGACGCGGAGCAGTTGCCGCGCGACTTCATGAATATCCGCCAGGCCGACCAGGTCGTGGAAGGGGAGTGGGATCCTGACGCTCAGGCATGGATCCCGCATCTGCGCACGCTGATGGTTGACGATGTCGGGGTGAAGCTGGTGGACAACGCGACGTGGAACGATACGCTGGCGCCCCTGTTTGAGATGCGCGGCGCGGCGCCGTGGCTGCACGGTTCCACGGACCCGCGTCCCGATTTCCTGACCACTTATGAGGAGGAGATCGTCGGCGGCGACGAGGGCGGGGTGCCGGTACGCGGGCTGTGGTGGGCACTGCAAAACTGGGGCGACCCAACTAGCAATGGCTATCCGCCGCTGATTGACGAGCCGCGCACCGGATTTACGCCTGCGCAGTGGGAGGCCTTGCGGACGGCGGCCTGGAACAATGTCTGGGATTACGCGCAGGCGACTATGATCAGCGGGCGCGACCGGAGGGAGGTGCCCTTCCTTCCCGTGTTCGCCAAGCGGCAGCCGAACGGCAAGTACCTGGTCGTGAACGCGTACCCCAGTCCCTACCTCAGCCAGGGGCCGCTGGATGTCATGGCGCCCACCACCAGCGAGGTGTTCGAGGTTGACCCGGAGCAGCCGGTGGGGCAGCGCATCTTCAATCTCTGGGATGAGGAGGCGTCGGCGTACCGCGAGCACATGTGGAGCCACTTCGTGGCGCCGGATCCGGCGCGATCGGAGTATCCCGCGCTGCGGGGCGGCGCTGGCCCGCTGCGCCAGCCGTCGGCGGTGGACCGGTGGTAACATGGAGGGCGATCCTCCGACGTAGGGGGCGGTCTCCTGTGGCTGTTGCACAATTCAGTCGCGCAGACTCGCATACCTCCGCGCATGTCATTCAGAGCGCAGCGCGGAGCGCGGAGCGTGGAATCTCGGTCTCGCGGAGGCACTTTGGTGAACTCACGCCGATTGTGCGACAACCTCTCCCTGCTTCGCGGGCTTCGTAGCCCAGCTACGCAGGGCGAAGTAGCCTGACCGCCCCGTGGGGGGCGACTACCGACGGGGATGAAGGGCGACAGAAGGTGATATCGCTGTGACCAAACGCGGACACAGGTGGATATGGATTTCAGCCCTTGCAGCGCTCGGCGCGCTGGTTGGGGCGATCTCTGTCTGCGGCTCGGCATGGGGCGCGGGGCTCGCGACCACCGAGTGGCCGATGTTCCACCGCGACGCCGACCACACCGGCAGCGCACGGTTGCCGGCGCCACCGTCGGCGGAGACGCGCTGGTGGCAGGGCGGCACGCCCATCCTGCCGTACGAGGCCAGTCACACGCCCCACGGCCCGCAGGGCGCCATATTCTCCTCCGCGGCCAGCTCCGAGTTTAGCGAATCGGTACCAGGGGCACCGAAAGTCTGGTACTTCCACCACAACTCCTGGACCGGGCGCACTCCGCTGATGCTGCGGTCGGAGTTCCCGGATGAGGCCGCCGCCGGGGTGGCCATCTCGGCGGCGCCCGCCGAGGTGATCTTCGAGACCAGCGCCGCGGTAGCGCCAAGCCTCTCGCAAACCGATCCCGTGGTTTATCGCAATCGCGACCCCAACAGCAACCTGGTCTGGGTCAAGCAGGCGGACAATACTTTCCGCTACCAGATGCGCATCCCAGCCGGGCTGTGGACCTTCGATTTCCGGGTCACCAATGTTGCCGCGGCGACCGACATCAACTTCACCGTCTATCGCTTCACCCATGCCACACCTGATACGCGAACTGCGATCGCCGGGCTCGACCCGGTCAAGATTCCCATCCCGCAGACCCCAGACGGACCGCTGCGTCGCATCCAGTTCGTGCAGCGGGTTGACAATGACATCCTGCTGGAGCCGGATGAGGGCATTGCCATCGGGGTCAGCGTTGACGCTGGCAGCGCCAGCCTGGTGGTTGAGGGGCGGGCGCTCAGCCGGGTGGCAACTCCCATCCAGGTGCGCGCGATCTACGCGGGCGCGGATGACGGCTCGGTGTGGGCCTTCGATGCGGCGACCGGCAATGTGCTGTGGAGCTACGCGGTGGCGGGCGCGTTCTTCCGCAGCTCACCCGCGGTGGGGGACGACGGCAGCATCTACATCGGCAGCATGGAAGGAACCGGCCATGATCAGGGGCGCCTGTACGCCTTCAACCCGGACGGCACCGTCAGGTGGACTTACCCGGCGCTGAATCAGGTCGCATTTTTCCGCAGCGGGTATCTCGCCCCCGACGACCCCGCGACCTTCCCGCCCGACACCGCCCCGTTGTATCCCTTCCCCGGCAGTGGCACCGACCCCAACGCCGCCACCGTGGCGCAGACGGGCGTCTCCGCCGGCGGTTTCTTCCAGTTTATCCCGCGTACCACCAACTCCACTTCGCTTGCCTCACCACCGGGCGATCTCACCCAGTCGGGCTGGCTGTTCCACATCAACGACCAAGCCGCGGCGCGCACGGTTCACTCGGGAGCATGGGTGCTCGACCTGGCCTTGCATGCGGCGGCGGGGAATACCCAGACGACCTTCGGACTCATCAACTATCGCATCAGCAAGGTGCGGGTGGTGGCCGGCACCCCGCCCGCGGTGGAGCTTATCGAGGAACTGCTGGGCTGGACACAGGATACGCGGCTGCTACAACTGCTCCCTGGGCAGCGCGTGTTCGCGCACATCGAGACCCCGGTCGTCAGTGAGGCTGATTTCGTCGCCGGGGAGTTCATATACATCGAGCTGCTTATTCGCCAGACGGTTTCGACCGGCGCCGCCTCCGGCGGCTGGGAGTTGCTGTTGGAGGGCAAGGATTCCTTTGGCGGGTCCGACTCCCGGCTCACCGTGCCCGGTTTGAGCCAGGCGCCGCTTAACGCCATCAGCGCTTCGCCGGTCATCAGCGGCGATGACGTGGTTTACGTCGGCACCCTGGGCGGGGAGGTGCACGCGGTGGAGGCGGTGGATGGTCAGCCGCGGTGGGTGCAGACCTTGCGCGAAGCCGAGATCGCCGATGAGCTGCGTTCTTCGCCGGCTTGTAGCGCCTCGGGCAACGTCTATATCGGCTCGACGAACGGCCGCCTCTATGCGCTCGACGGCAACGACGGGGCGATCGTGTGGCGCTACCCCGCCTCGGAGCAGGATCCCTTGGGTTCCATCGAATCCTCGCCCGCGGTTGATGAGGGCCGCAGCAATATTTACTTCGGGTCGAACGACGGGATCCTCTACGCCATCCGCCCGGTGCAGACGGGGCCCAATCAGATCACGCCCCAGCTTCAGTGGAGCTTCGCCACCGACGGGCGCATCACCGGCACCCCGGCTATCGCGCCCGATGGCACGATCTACTTCGGCTCGCTCGACCATAAGCTCTATGCGCTGCTCCCGGACGGCACCGCGGCGGCGGGGGCGTGGCCCTACCAGGCGGCGGGGGAGATCCAGTCTTCACCGGCGCTTGCCGTTCCCGGCACCTTCTTCTTTGTTGACGAGCAGGTTACCGATGCCCCGTCGCAGACGCCCACACCCTTGCACTTCGCCACCCTGCGCACGGGGGGCGGCAGCGGCCGCGAAATCAGCCAGCAGCTATCCAACCCCGGTCCGGGGGAGGCGACCCTCGATCAGAAGTTCGACCAGGAGTTCAGGACCCACCCGCAGGCATCCGAATCAAAGATGGCGTCGGTGATGCCGCGCGGCGCCTATGCCATGGACTTCTGGGGACGGGCGACGGCGTCGAACTGCGCCCTCTATTTCAAGGTCTTCCACTGCACCGCCAGCGACGCGACCGGCGCCCAGATTCTCCTGTTCCCGGCGCAGACGGTGGCGCAGGGCACGACTTCGACTGAATATCGCGTATCGGCGCAGCTCGCCGCCGACGAGACTTTCGACGCCACGGATTACCTGCGCGTCGAGCTGTGGGGGCGCGCCACGCTGCCCGCGGGCGCGAGCGCCACCATTTTCTTCAGCTTCGACGGCGGCTTCGTCAGCTACATGGAGGGGCCGTCGCTCGTTTACTTCGCGACCTCGGCGCTGCGCCTCTCAGGCCCCCCGGCGCAGGTAATACCACAGGGACGAGTGTACTGCCTGGCCGAGACGGGCCAGGTGATTTGGGTTGACCCCAACGACGGCCTGGCGGGGTTTAACCCGCGCGGGGCAAATCCGCTCAGCCCCTTGACCGCCTTCACCGCATCACTCGCGGTGTGGGAGGCGGACAGCACGCGCATCACCGCTGAGTCCGGCGGCGACGTCACCGGTGTTGCGCGACGGCTCGATCCGGTGGTCTATGTGGGCGGCCAGGACACGGTAATGTATGCATTCGGGCCCGCGGGCGAGTTCCCGCCCCCGGCACAACTGCCGCTGCCGCCGGTGGAGACGCCGAGCGTGGTCACGATTACCAAGCAGGCGGACAAAGAGGTCGCCGATATCGGCCAGCAGATCACCTATACCTTGCGTTACCGCAATGACTCCGGCCTGCTGGCTCTGCCCGCAGCCAACGTGGTGATCGAGGACCCGGTGCCTGGGGGCGTGGATTTCGTCAGCGCCAGCGACGGCGGCCAGGACCTCGGGGGTACCATCACCTGGACCGCGGCGGGCAAACCGGAGCTGGCAGCGGTCTGGCCCCAGGACAGCGGTCAGGTCTCGTTCACCGTCACGGTCAACAACACGGTCAATTTCGTTCCTCCCCTGGGCGAGGAAGAGCCTCCGGTGGAGCCGTCGCTGCGGCCGGGAATCTACGTCAGCAACACCGAGCCGGTGACACAGGGCGTGACCCCACCCGACGATGCTAGTGATTTCCAGTGGGGTGACATGCTCTACGTGTTTCTCAGCGGTCGCGGCAAGCCAGGTCAGGTCATAAACTCGTCCGCTGACCCGCCGGAGATGCGGGCGCGCGTGTTCTCGGCGGATGACCCGCTGATCATTGCTTATGCTCAGCCGCTTGCGATCTACGCCGGCTGGGGCAAACGCTACCGGCTGACCTTCGCCTATAGCCCGGCGAATGACCCCGACCCGGCATCGGTGCCTGACAACCAGCCCCTCATCTACACCAGCGAGTACATTCTCAGCGCCACCAGCACGCGCACCGGCCGCCCCGAGGAGGCCTATGAATACGAGGACGCGGTCGGGTTCCCCGACCCCCGGCCCCAGTATGTGGGCGAGGCGCTGGGTCTGACGGTCTTCAAGGTCCAGCTGGCGCCGCGGGGCTATGCTTATAGCCCCAATGCAGTCTCGCTCACCGAGCCGCCCAACCGGCCGTGGACGCCATATTACTGGCGCTTGACCGTAGAGCAAAACCGCGGCGGCGCGCCCGGGCGCGAGGAGTGGGGGCCGACATGGGAGCCAAACACCGACGCCGGCGGCGCGCGCACCCGGGCCTATGACTTCATGATCCACGATCCCTTGGAGGTGACGCCGGCGAGTCTCGCCCTCGGGGGCGCGGTCACCATTAACCCCGGCACCCAGACGCAAAGCGCGAGCTTCACCATTCATAACATCAGCAAGCAGTCTCTCGTTGGCACCGGGCCCGTGTACCCGCGCAATGCCATTCGGTGGGATCGAGCGGACCTCGCGCAATTAAACGAAGCGGCGGTCTTCTCCAACCCCGGCTATGAATTCCGCGACGAAAACTACCTGCCGGAGAACAGAATCCAGATGAGCGCGGGGACCGTCTCGCTGGGACCGGGCCAGGCAGAGAGCACCAGCGTCTGGGGCGATATTCCCAGGTACCTCTCTCCCGGCGACTATGGGGCGCCCAGCCTCAATCCCTCGGCTTCCGGCTCCGAGATGCTCATCTACGTGGATCTCAACGGCAACGGAACCTGGGATCCTGGCGAGACGAAGTTCGAGAACGAGTATGACTACGACGCGAACGGCGATCTGGTTGCGGGAGACTTCGGGCCCTTTGAGATGACGGCGACGCTCTCTCTTCAGCCCTGGGTCAGGTTCGGCTCGGAGACGGTGGACGCGGCCAAGGCGCCGCCGGGGGCGGTCGCAAAGCCGCCAACGCCGGCCCTGCTCAACCTGGGCAATGTGGAGTTGGCCTCAGTCACCCTTGATCCGAATTACATTGACCCCGGCACTGGGTTGCCGTCACCGCTGCTGCCCCTGGAGCGCTCGGACCTCGGCGGCATCAGCCTCCGCGACTGGCGCGAAACGCGGCCGCTCGACTGGGACCTCTCCGCCGTCAGCGCGAGCGTGGCCAAGACCCCGGTGGGCGCCGTGCGGCCTCACCAGGAGTGGCTGGTGCTCCATGAGCCGGGCGACCCCGAGGGCTTTACCATCCCGCACGACCAGCCCTCCGGCACCTACAGCAGGCCGCCGGACGCGGTGAGCGCGGTGAGCGGTGTGGTCACGCGCGATGCGTCGCCACTCAAGGTGCGCGTGGTCGAGCGGCGCCTGACCGGCTATGACGGCAGCGGCCAGCCAGTGTTGGGCACCGACGTGGATCCCTGGGCCACCTGGGTTGATGACGACACCCTGCGCGTCTTCTGGTCCAGCAATCGCCGCGCCGATGGAACGGCACCTGCGGCCGGCGACCCGCATATGCTGTGGTACGACACCCTCGATCGCGCTTCCGATTCATGGGCGGGGCCCGCCGGCTACCCGGCGAGCGGCGGAGATCCCATGGATACTCCGACCGGCGCGGTCAGCAAGAGCCACCTGACCCCGGGCCACGGCGTTGACGCCCATGGCACGGAATGGCTGTTCTGGGGAGCCTCCGATTTGCGGCCCAATGGCGCCGGCGGGCACTTCTACGACAACCGGCTGCTGTGGGCTAGCGGCTGGCCGCTTCCGACGAGCGCCGATGCGATCGAGGATGACCCCGATGTCTCGGGGCCGACCGGCAATCCGGCCAACATGAGCGATGTCTTGCGCTTGCAGCCGCGCCCGGTGTTCTGGGATGACGGGGTCAACGAGTATAACTACGTCGTGTTCGGCGAGCACAGCGCCGCGCAAGGATGGGGGCTGTGGGCGATCGGCCGCGGGCGGCCAGTGGCTGGCGGGGAATGGGAGCCTTGGACCGGCCCGGTGAGCCTCTACACCTCTAGCGGGCTGACCGCCGCCCGCGATCCCAGTGCTTTCGCCTACCAGGGTTACCTGTGGGTCGTTTTCTCCGGCGCCTCGTCCTACCATCGCAACTACGACATCTACTGTGCGCGCTATGATCCCGCTACGATGGGCCAGGTGGCGTTTGGCCGCGTGACCGGCGAGGCGCTAACCACTGATGCCACGCACACCATCTTCGTCAGCCGCCACAAGGAATGGGTGGTGACCGGCCGCGCGGACATCCAGATCTACGTCGGCGGCGTGGAGATCGGGGGCGCGCTGGGCGCCTTCGACCCCGCCACCGGGCGCTATCCCATCACCGGGGGCACGTATGATGTGACTTTCAGCCCCTCGCTTGGCACGGTGTACTTCGGTGTCGTTCCAGCGGGGCCGGTGACCGCTGACTACACGCCCAAGCTGCTGCGGCTGACCACGCACCCGGCTGACGAGTCCAACCCGGCGGCGTTGATCGAGACCTACCGCTACCTAGATGACAAGGGCACGCCAGAGCCGGGCGACGACACGTTCGAGCCCGCAGGTTATGCCCCGCGTCTGTACGTTTTCTGGGCTCAGGAGGGCATGATTGCCGGCGGCGCCGAGATCATGTATCTCACCATGCGCGAGAGCGCGCCCTCGCGGTGGACCCCGGAGCGGCCCCCGCGCGGCGTTCCGGTGGACCACATCGCCAATGAGTTCGGGCTGTGCGCAGTGAAGGATCCGCGCTACGCGCAAGTGTGGCTGCTGTGGAGCAGCACGCGCGCCGCCCCCGGCGGCGGCGCGGAGGCCGCGGCGGCGGACAGCGATATTTACTATCAGGTCTTCGATCCGGAGCTGCCTTGAGCAGAGGGCGAGCGAGCTTGCGAGCGCCGGACCCATGTGCTATAATCACGGTGCAACGCGTGGGTCGGTCGCGCCAGCAAGGGGACAGGTATGCCAGCCATTCCTAGCATCGCCCGCGACATGACCGTGCTTGGGTTGGACATCGGCACCAACCTGATCAAGGTCGTGGAGATGCGCTCGTCGCGGGGCTCGCTACAGCTTCTCAACCTGGGGATCCGCCCGACCCCTCCCGAGGTCATTACCAATGGCGTGATTGTGGATTCCTCCGCTCTCGGCACCGCGATCCGCGGACTGCTGCAAGCCCAGGGCATACGCACCCGCGAAGTCGTGGCTTCCGTCGCCGGCCAGTCATCGCTGGTGGTGCGCCCCATCGAGGTGCCCAAGATGTCGCGGGCCGAGCTCGCCGACACCATGCGCTGGGAGGTCGAGCGCCACATCCCCTTCGCGGCCAGCGAAGTGATCATGGACTACCAGCCGCTGGTGGAGCCCGAGGACCTGCCCGCGGAGCGGCAGAACATGGAGGTGCTACTCGCGGTTGCCCAGGAGGATATGATCAACGCGTACCTCGAAACCTTCCAGGTCGCGGGGCTGGCGCCGCGCGCGCTCGACATCGAAGGGCTGGCCGCAACCAGAGCCCTGGTGGATGTCTGCGCTGATGAGGGGCTTTACGATCAGACCGTGGCCCTGGTCAACATTGGCGCCACCACCACCGACATCAGCATCATTCGCGGTGGGTTGCTCAGCTTCAACCGTCCGGTGCCCATGGCGGGCGAGAGCCTCACTAACGCCATCGCCGAGAACCTGGGCCGTGATGTCAGCGAGGCCGAGCGGCTGAAAAAGGAAGTGGGCATGGTGATGCCCGAGGAGCGGCCGGCAGCAGCAGTCGCGCCGCCGGTCGCGCCCGAGGTGGAGATACCTGGCATGCCGGAGCCGCCGCCGCTCACTTCCTTGGAGGCAGGGCCGCAACCGGAGCCGGGTTTCGACCTTTCCGCTGAGCTGGGCGAGGTGCCAGCGCGGCGCGCGGTGCCCGAGGTTCCGGAGCAGGTATTCGATCTCACCCGGTCCCCGACCGGTTTCCAGCCACCTCCCGCGGCCGAGGTGGCGCCATCGCCTCCATCGCAGACGCCCAGCGAGCCGACGCTGACGCCAGGCATTCAACTGAGCACCCAGGCGATTGCGCGTAAGGTGTACGAGGCGATGCTGCCGGCGCTCTCGGAGCTGGTGACCGAGATTCGCCGCTCCTTGGAGTATTACCGCTCGCGCTATCCGGATTCGAACGTGGATCGCATCCTGCTGTTCGGAGGCACCGCCAAGCTCGACAACCTGGGGCCCTTCATCGCCAACGAAATCGGCCTCCGCGTGGATCTTGCGGATCCGCTCAAGCGCCTTGCGTTTCTGCCGCCGTTCTATAGTAAGCGTTATCTCGACGAGGTCGCCTGCCTGCTGCCGATCGCGGTCGGGCTGGCCATTCGCGACATCATGGAGTGAGGCGATGATCAAGATCAACCTGCTGCCCGCCCACATCTTGGAGCGGCAGCGCATCCGCAGCGTTATCATTCTGGTCATGGTTGTTATCCTGATCGAGGCCGGCATTCTGGGCCTGGTCACGGTGCGAGTGAAGCAGCAGCTGGCCGACGCCAAGACGGGGCTGGAGTATTGGAAGAATCGGGCGGGCGCCGTCGCGCAAGTTCAGACCGAGACCCAGAAGACCCGGGCCCAGGCCGTGTTTTACGGGCGGTGGGTGATGTGGAAGGCGAACATCAACAGATATCACGAAGCGTGGGCGCAGGTGCTGGGCGAAATAGCGAAGTGGATTTACGCCAAGGTGCAGGTGGAGTCGTTGCAGCCCTCGCAGCAACAGGTTCAGATCGTGGGCCGAACCACTAGCCTCGAAGCCTTCCGCAAGGCGTACCTCAACATCATTCGGTCGCCCCTCTACTCCAACGTCGCTTTCCAGATAAGCGGGGTGGCCGGAGGCTGGAGTCAGGGACAGGCGGCGGCACCGGCTGGTGCTCGGCGCGGCGTTGTGCGCGTAGGGTCGCGGCGCACGGCACCGCGTGTTGCCCGCGCCGCGAGCAGGATTGGCCGCCGCGCTATCCGCACGCGTTTCCGGCCCACCGCCGGCGGTGCCCGGCTGGGGCCCACCGCCGACAGAGCGCGGGCGGGTGTGTCTAACCTCTTGCCCGTGGGTGTAACCTTCACCTGCGTGCTCAAGCCCCAGTATGGCATGCGGCTGAAGCCGCCGGTGCCGCCGATAGGGGGTGCCCCTGCGGCCGGAGCTAGAGCTGGCGGCGCGCCGGGTGGCGGCTTGAGGCTCCAGATGGGCAGGCGCCGTGGGGGCCGTTAGGATTCAGTTCGGCCCGGCCGGGCGCGGCCGCGGCAGCCGGGGTGGTGGCGCAGGCCCGGGCTGACCTGCCGGTCGTGCGGGGACGGGTGAGTGACCTGATGGTTTGAGGAGCGAGCATGGGCTTCTTATCGCGCATTAACAGGCTCCACATAATCGCCGCCGGAGGCGTCATCTTCGTTGCGGTGCTGGTGGCTTTTGCCCTGTCTTTCTTGCAGCCGACGCTGCAAGAGACCAAGCAAGTCCGGGCGGATCAGCGCAAGCAGGAGGCGATCTGGAAAGAACTGCCGCAGAAAGTCGCCGTCCTTGGTGCGGCGCAGCAGCTGCTGGCCACAGCCAAGGACCAGGCGAAGGCATTTGTGGCCTCCATGCCCACCATTGCGCCGGATCCGTTCGACCGTTTCGCCGCAATGTTCAATCTTCACCAGGAGTTCACTTACGGCGCCGGGCCCGCGTTGTTCCGCTTCTTTGTCTCGCGTGGGTATCCGCCGGTAGGCATATCGGTGCCTGCGCCCCCGTGGCAGCCCATGGCGCCCACGCCGATGCTCACCTTGCCCATGAGTGGCTTCGGCGTCCAGGCAAAAAGCTTCCCCGCCGTGCTCAGCTTGCTGCGCGACCTGAAGAATACGCCACGCCTCGGGGTCAGCGGCGGCATCAGCCTGCGCGGCGCCAGCCCCAACCTTACCGTTTCGATGCCCATGACTTTCTATATCGTGACTAAGTTGGCGCTGTCCCCGATGAGAGCGGCTGCCGTGCCCAAGGCCGGCGCAGGCGGAGCCCGGGCTGTCGGCGCACCCGGGGCTAGGCCCGGCGGTCGGCGTGCTTTCAAAGCTAGCTTTCGATCGCGCCGGGGCAGGTAGATGGAACTCGCGGGTCGCGTCTGCCGTCAATAGTGTTGGAGAGAACTATGAGCGTCAAGGATCAGCGAAGGCTGGCAATCGCCATCGGATTGGTGGCGGTGGTGGCAGCAGCCCTCTATTTCCTGGTTTTTCGTAAGCCCAAGCCAACGGAGCAAGCGGTCGCCGCAAGGCCGGCGGCCGGCGTGTCAAAAGCGCCTGCGCCTGGTAAAGGCCTGGGGAAATTCGGTGCTCGAGGCGCGATGCGACTGCGCGGGCTTGCCGGCGGTGCCGCCGCGGGTAAGGCCCGGGCAGGACTGGGCAAGGGTCCAGGAGCCCGGGCCGGTGGCGGGGCGTTCGCCGCCCTGAGGGCTCGCGCGCCTGGCGCAGGAATGCTCGCGGCGCTAGCTGTGAAGCCGGCGGAGCCGTATCGAGCCGATCCCTTTGCGCCGCTCTTCCCGCGGCCGAAGGTTGTTGTGCTGCCGCCGCCGCCGCTCCCGGCGGTGGTGCAGGTGGGCCTCCCGCCGGTTATGGCTCAGCTATTGCCGGTTGCAACCAGGGTCGCGCGCGAGCGCGAGCAGGTGCAGCGGCGTACCGCGGGCGTGCTGTGGGACCACCAGGTATATGCCATCATCGAGACCGAGAAGACCGTCGCCGTGGTGCAGCCCGGCGATACGGTGGACGGAGATACGGTGCGGGCGATCAGCCCCCAGGGGTTGGTTTTGGCAGTCAAGGGCGGCGAAGAGGTGGAGGTGCCGCTGCGCTCTCGCCCGGCGGGCACCGCGCGGCCGCCATCGCCGGCCCGGCCGCAGACGCGGCCGGGGTTGCCCGGCTCTCCCGGCGCATGAACACTGATGGTCGGATTGATCAATGCGGGCGACGAAGAGCCGCGGCCGTCGCTTGCAGGAACGCTGGCACAAGGATATAATCGTGGTAACTGCCGATGCTACTCTGCGTAGTAGCGTTGCTGTACGCTACGTAGCACGAGGCGCTCGGCAGCGGGAGGTGGACGATGCGAGCAATAGCGTGGGTGATGGTGTTCGCTTTGGCGCTGGGCCTGGCGCTGCAATCGTGCAGCACGGCCGCAGCACAGAACAACCGTATCTCTCTGGAACTGAAGGACGCGGATCTTCACAGCGCCCTGACCATGCTCTTCAAGAACAGTGGGAAGAGCTTCGTTCTCGAAGGTGGCGCGCAGGGTTTCGTCAACGTTACTCTGAACGATGTGAGCTGGGATCACGCGCTGCGCGCGGTGTTGGACAGCTTGGGCTTGACCGCTACCATTGACCAGGCCAATAACATCTACCGCATCTACCCGGCCGCAACCGCGCCGCCACCGCCGCCGCAACCACCAGAGGTGCCCAATCCGCTCGCGTCGCCGACGATAACCAAGCGCACCTCTGAAGGCGCCATCAACTTCGCGATCATCCCGGTGCGCCATGCTTCGCTGCTGGACATGGTGAGGTGGTTCGGCGGCACTATGGCTGTCTCCTCGGGAGCCCGGGGTGGTGGCTATGGCGGGCAGGGCGGCTACGGCAGGCAGGGCGGCTATGGCGGGCAGGGCGGCTATGGCGGGCAGGGCGGCTACGGCGGGCAGGGCGGCTACGGCAGGCAGGGCGGCTATGGCGGGCAGGGCGGCTACGGCAGGACTGGCTACGGCGGGCAGGGCGGCTACGGCGGTGCTGGCGGCTACGGCACGAGTGGCTATGGCGGCGGGCTTGGCGGCCTCGGAGGATTGGGTGGCTTCTAATTATTGAGACTTGCAAAACAAAAGGAACGCCGCGCACACCGAAACGAGCGCATTTTCACGGCTTGGCTGTTCCATTGGCAACGCAAGGATCAATAGGAGGTAGGCGGGCGCATTGCGTCGAAGTGCTGTGTGTTGCTGAGGCCGGCCGCTGCCGGCGTGGCAGCGGCCAACCCGCATCTTGGGCGTTCAGGGGTTGGCCGACCAGCTCTCGGATGGGGGCGACGGTGACAACCATCGCACTGAACGCGCTCTGGGGCGGGCAACGGTCCGGAACCGGCGGTTCGCTGCGAGCCGAAGTAGGAGGGTGCCAATGATTCGGGTAGGGTCGCTCGGGTTCGCTATTTTCGCGCTGACCTGTGTGATTGTGTCACTGGTGGTAATACCGGCGATAGGTGAGCAAGCGCCGCCCACCGTCCAGCCGAGCCTGACCCTCAAGGATGCGCCGATTCAGGACGTGGTGCGCATGCTCGCGCGCGCCTTGGGGGCGGATGTGCTGATGACGGATGACGTGAAGGGCACCATCTCGCTGGAGGTGTCGCAAAAGACCCCAGAGGAGATCCTCGATATCATCTGCGCCAGCAAGAAGCTGTATTGGTGGAAGGACAAAGGGGTCTATGTCGTCAGTGGAACGCCTCGCGGCACGTCTGCGGAGGCCAAGCCGGTCGAGGGCACGCCGCTGCCGAAGACGCTGCCCGCCGACAATGAGCGCTCCGTCATACCGCTGAAGTACTTCAATGCGCAGGATCTAGCTTATCTCTTCGGTGGGGCCAAAGAGCCCCACACTGACGCTTATCGCACCACGCAGGAGCTGTCTTACCCCGATGGCGCACCGGGCGAGGTGGTGGGGGAGCCGGTCGGGGTGCACGAGAGCGGCCAGGTTGGCGCGGCCAAGGCCCAGACCGCCGCTGCCGTTTCCGGTCATCCCAACCCGTTCGCAGAGCTCAGCCAGGTTACCCTGCCCGGGGTGATTGAGCCGGGGATCGCGGTTCCCGGGGCCGTGCCGGGAGAGGAGGTGGCGCCGGGGCAGGCGGCGGGGCTGGGGAGGCTAGGCGGCATGCGTGCGCCGCTTGCTCACCTGCTGCCCGAGGGCCTGGCGCCACCGGTTGCGTTCGGCCCGCTTAACGCCCTGATCGTGCAGGGGCCACCCGATAAGATCGAGGAGTTTCGCAAGCTGGTCGAGCTGCTTGATGTGCGCGTGCGGCAGGTCGTGGTGCAGGCGCAGTTTGTCGAGATGCGGGTGGATGATGCTCGCAAGTTTGGGATTGACTGGAGCTGGATCGGCGGCGAGACCAGCCTAGATGTCACCGGCATCGCCGCCGGCGGGAACGTGGGCATGTCCTACGCCAAAGGCAGGTTCACCGCACTGCTCCAGATGCTGCTCAACACCCAGCGCGCGCGAGTCGTCAACTCGCCGATTCTGACCACCCAGAACAACCAGCAGGTAACCTTCGCCATCACCCGCACCTTCTACTACTTTACGACCTCGAGCGTGGTGCAGCCGCCGGGATTCGCGGGCAGCCAGGTGATCACCAACGAGGTCCTGCGCGCGCTGCCGGTGCGGACCCAATTTACCGTTCTGCCACAGATCAACGGTGATAACTCCATCACTGTTGACGTCAGGGTCGTGATCTCCGATATCGCTGGTTACGCCACCAGCCCCTCGGGGCAGCAGATCCCACAGCCCACCTCCACCCAGCTGCCCGTCACGAGGCTGCGGGTCGAGGACGGCGACACTATCGTCATGGGCGGGTTCGTGCGTAAGAACGTCAGCACCAGCATCCGCAAGATACCGCTGCTGAGCGAAATCCCGATCATCGGTAAGGCCCTGTTCACCGGGACCACCTACAGCCAAAGCGACTCGGAACTGCTGATCTTCCTCACCGCCTATATCATGCCCGAGAAGGGCACCACCGGCGCCGGAGCGAAAGAAGGGGCGCGCGCCCCCTTCATGAGTTTCCCGTTGGGCAAGTAGTCGCCTAGCTCCGAGCGCGGTGTGGCAGGCCGAGGCGGCACTGGCGACGGTGCCGCCTCTTCGCTGGTAGGCATAACTGTCGTGCTTGCCGTCCCGGCGCCACGGAATGGAGGGCGCAGGCGCGCGTGCGGACGACTGCGCCGCGACCGCCGGCCCCGGACGCGATACGGGGACGCTCGTGGGCAATCCAGACCAAGCTTTACGGGTGGCGCAATGAGGCTACTGACCGCCGGCGAGAGTCACGGCCCAGGGTTGGTTGTGATCTTGGACCGAGTAGCCGCCGGCCTCAAGCTGGAGGCGGCAGATATTGATCGCCAACTTCAGCGGCGTCAGCGCGGTTACGGCCGGGGTGAGCGCATGCGGATCGAGCGCGACGAGGTCGAGATCCGCTCGGGAGTTCGCTTCGGCGAGACCATCGGCAGCCCGATTGCGTTGCTCATCTCCAACCGCGACTGGGAAAACTGGCGCGAGTTGATGGCGGCTGCCGGTGAGCCCAAGGGCGCGGCCGTCACTGTGCCGCGCCCCGGGCATGCTGATTTTGGCGGCGCCCTGAAATATGGGCGCCGCGACCTGCGCGATGTGCTGGAACGGGCGAGCGCGCGGGAGACCGCGGCGCGGGTCGCTGCCGGCGCGGTGGCGCGCAAATTGCTCGCGCGCATCGGGGTGGAGCTCTGGAGCCGCGTGCTCGCTATCGGCAATGCGCAGGCGCCTGAGGACGATCGGCCCTGGCCGCAACTCCGGGATGCCGCGGAGGCCTCCGACGTTGGGTGCACCGATGATTCGACGGCGGCGGCGATGCGCGCCGAGATAGACGCCGCGCGCGAGGCGGGCGACAGCGTGGGCGGTCTGTTCGAGGTTATGGCCCAGGGGGTTCCGGTGGGCCTCGGAAGTTACGCGCAGTGGGATATGCGTCTGGACGGCCGCATCGCTCAGGCGATGATGAGCATCCCGGGCATCAAGGGCGTGGAAATCGGGCTTGGCTTCGCCGCCGCCGGCGCCAGGGGCAGCGAGGTGCACGACGCATTTGCGCCCGGCATCGGCCCGGCCCGAATCGCGCGGCCCAGCAACCGCGCGGGCGGCATCGAGGGGGGTGTGAGCAACGGCGAGCCGGTGGTGGTGCGCGCGGCGATGAAGCCGATCCCGACCCTCACCCGGCCGCTCGACTCAGTTGACCTTGCCACCGGAGAGCGGGCGCGCGCCCATGCGGAGCGCTCCGATGTCTGCGCCGTGCCCGCCGCTCGAATCGTGGGTGAGGCGATGCTCGCGCTAGTGCTGGCTGATGCGGTCACCGACAAGTTCGGCCACGATACGATGGCGGAAATCGAGCGCAACCTCGCAGCTTACCTCGATTCGCTGGGTGCCGAAAGGAATCGCTAGATGGGCAGCATTGCCCTCATCGGGTTCATGGGTACCGGCAAATCCGAGGTCGGCACGCGTCTCGCCGAGCGGCTGGGAATGAAGTTCGTTGACTGCGATGCCGCGATCGAGGCCAAGACCGGGCGCAGCATCGCCGACATCTTCGAGCGCTCCGGCGAGGAACGCTTTCGCCGCCTGGAGCGGGAAGAGATTGCGCGCGTCTCACGAGAATGGGGGCTGGTGGTGGCGACGGGCGGCGGCGCGCCCAAGGACCCCGCCAACATGGCCGCGCTTAAGCGCGCCGGCATCGTCATCTGCCTCACCGCGCGCCCGGAGGTGATCTGGGAGCGCACCCGGGACTGCGCCGAGCGCCCGCTCCTGGCGGTGCCCGATCCTCGCGCGCGCATCGGCGAGCTGCTGGCCGAGCGCCGCTCCTGCTATGCTCAGGCCGACCGCTGCCTCGATACCTCTGACCTCAGCCCGCAGCAGGCCGCCGACGCGGTGGCCGCCATGGTCACGACTGTCACCGTCGGTCTCGGCGAGCGCAGCTACCAGATCCTGGTTCGTCGCGGCGCGCTTCAGGAGCTGGGTCGGGTCGCGTCCCAGGCCGCACCGGGAAAACTGGTCGCCATCGTCAGCAACCCCGGTATCCTGCGATTGTACGGTGACGCGGCAAAGGCGACCCTGGCAGCGACAGGCATCGAGGGGGTCGAGATTGCGGTGCCGGCGGGGGAGAAGCAGAAGTCACTGCGCCGCTTGGCGATGCTGCTTGAGCAGATGCTTGCGGCCGGGCTCGATCGAACATCGGCAGTCATCGCCCTGGGCGGCGGGGTCATTGGCGATCTCGCCGGGTTCGCCGCCGCCACCTACATGCGCGGCATACCCTATGTTCAAGCCCCAACCACGCTGTTGGCGCAGGCGGACAGCTCGATCGGCGGCAAGGTGGCGGTGGATTTGCCACAGGGGAAGAACCTGGCGGGCGCGTTCTATCAACCTGCGGCGGTGGTGGCCGACCTCGACACCCTGGCGAGCCTGTCGGCGCGTGAGTTTCGACCGGGCCTCGCCGAGGTGGTGAAGCACGCGATCATCGCCGATGCACGCTTCTTCGAGTATCTGGAGGCGCGCCGCAGGCCGCTGCTGCGGCGCGACCCGGCGGTGCTGCTGCATGTGGTGCGTTGGTCGTGCGAGATTAAGGCCGATGTGGTAAGCCGCGATGAGAAGGAACAGGGCCGGCGCGCCATCCTGAATTACGGGCATACTTTCGCGCACGCCCTCGAGACCTGGGGCGGATATCGTAAGTACCGCCACGGCGATGCGGTGGCCATCGGCATGGTCGCCGCCGCGAAGCTGTCGGAGGGACGCGGTTGGCTGAGCCGGGGTGATGTCGAACGGATACGCGCGCTCATCGCAGCGATGCGTCTGCCGGCGCGTGCGGCCGATGTGCCCGCGCGTGAGGTGCTCAACATCATGGCGGTGGATAAGAAGGCCCGCGGCAGGCGGCCGCGGTTCGTTCTGCTGCGCGGCATCGGTGCGGCCGAGATTGCGGAAGACGTAGAGCCGCAAGAGATCGAGCAAGCGCTCGCCGAGGTGTAACCGCGCGGTGTAATCGCAGCCGACCGGTCTTTTCGCAGCGCAAGAGTTGATGTCGTGGAATCGCTTGAGTCGGCGCCTGCGGAATGCAGATGGTGCGGCACGGAGCTGGCCGCAGGGGCCGAGCGTTGTCCCCGCTGCGGGCGCGAATCGGGCCTGGGCTCAGGTCCGCCCCCGGACGGCTCATGGCCACCGGCAGGAGCAACGGTGCCGGCCGCCTCGCGGCCGGTTCGCTTGTCGCTGCGGCCGGACAACGTAAGCATGAAGGTGAGGCCATTGGCGCCGGCTCCGGGGCAGGAGCCGTTCGGCAGTTGGGCCAACATCAAGGTCATCATGCGGCACGACCCGCTCTTCGGCGCGCTGCTCGTGCTGATGGCCCTGAACGTGGTCGGTGGACTCGTCGGGCAGTCATGGTTCCGCGCGGGCATCGGCGGGCTGATGCTGTGGGGCATCCTGACGTTCCGCTGGTGGGGGTACTGGCTGGCCATGCTCTTAGCAGTCGTAGGGCTGGTGGGGCTCGTTGTCATCATGGCCGCGGCCGGAATCGCGGGCCTTGTGCTCCTGATTCCGGTGGCGATCAACGCTTTCGTCATCACAGTTTTGTACAGGCGCCGCGATTGCTTCGACTGAGGCGGGGGTGATGCTGGGTGCGCAGCCCGGCGATGGTTGCTGGCGGCGCGCCACGGCCCGAATAGACAGCGCGGGCCCTAGGGGATTGGTGGGTCGAATGCTCTATGACTTTCACACCCATACATTCCTGAGCGACGGGGTGCTGGCGCCCATCGAGCTCATCCGCCGCGCAGCGGTCAGCGGCTATACGGCCGTTGGCATCGCCGACCATGCCGGGCCCGGCACCATGGCGATGTCCATTGCCGCCGCGCTGAAGGATTGCGATTTGGCGGAAGAGCACTGGCCCATCATCGCGGTCGCTGGCGTTGAGCTTACCCACGTCCCGGCGGCAAGCATCCGCGAACTCGCCGCCGCCGCCAAGCGGGTGGGGGCGCTCTATGTCGTGGTGCACGGTGAATCGCCCGTCGAGCCAGTCGAGCCCGGCACCAACCTGGCGGCGGCGCGCTGCCCCGATGTTGACGTGCTCGCACATCCCGGCCACATCACGCGCGAGGCTGCTGAAGCCGCGGCCGCCAACGGCGTTTTCCTGGAGCTGACCTTGCGCGAGGGCCACAACCTGACCAACGGCCACGTGGCGCAGATTGGCCGGGCGGCCGGCGCCGGACTCGTGGTCAGCAGCGATGCCCACGACCCAGGCGATCTGCTGACGCGGGAGAAGGCGGAATCCGTCGCCCGCGGTGCGGGCCTGACCGACGAGGAGCTGTGCCGAGCGCTCGACGACAACCCGCGCGAGCTGCTGCGCCGCGTGGGCCGGCTGTAGATGCGGATGTGCTGTTGAGCAGGGATTCCAGCTACGACCTCTGGGTGCTTTCCGCCGCGTTCCTTTTCATCTTCATGGGAACCGGCGCCCTTCAGCAGTTCCTGATCCCATACCTGGAGCAGACCACGACCTGGGGCGCCATGCGTGCGTCGCTGGTGCTGGCGACGGTCTATCTGGGCTTCCCGCTGTGGCGTCTTCTCGCCGGCTATTCCATCCGCGCGCTCGGTGATCACTGGGCGATTTTCGCCGGCGCCACCATGTACACGCTGTTCGCGGCCGCGGTGCTGGTCTATCCGCAACTGTGGGCGCTGCTGGTGGCCGCTTTCGCCTGGGCGTGGGGCGCCGCGCTGCTGTGGATCACCAGCAGCGCGCATGTGCTTGACGCGTCTCGACGCGAGCGCTACGGGCGCGCCGCCGGGTTATTCTATGCCGCGACCCACATCGGTTTTGTCATCGGCCTCATCGTCCTCGGCCTGGTGCTGCGCGAGTATGGCGGCCGCGGCATGCTCATCGCGGCCATCACCATGACTGCCGTGGGCAATGTCATCTGCCTCCTGGTGCCCCGCCGCGAATTCCCGCGCGAGCTGCCGAGGTTCTCCGGGGTGCTGAAGCTCGCCCTCGGGGGCGCGGGACGGATCGTCGCGGTCATTCAGTTCGCGGCCGCGACCGGCTACGGGCTGCTGCTCGGGGTCTTCGCCTCCTCGATTGAACAGACCTATGGCATCCGCATGGTCGGCGTGATTACGATGTCGTTCTACCTGGTGCGAGCGGTGATTAGCCCCTTTGCCGGCGCGCTCTCGGATCGGCTCGGTCGGGCGCGCGTGATCGCGGGCGCGTTCGCGATCAGCGGCGCGGCGCTGCTGATCCCGGTGGCGCTGCCCAACGCGATTACGCTGGCCTTCGCGGCCGCGGTGCTGGGCGCCCTGACCGCGGCGGTGCTCGCGGGTGTGCTCGCCTTCGTCGGCGACACCGCCGAGTCCGCCAACCGCCAGGCGATGATCGCAGGGATGTATGTATGGCGCGATCTCGCCGTCGGCGTGACCATCCTGCTGGGGCAATACCTGCGCCTCCTGTTTGGCGGCTTCCAGGCGGCTTTTCTCGTCTTCGCGCTGCTCTTTTTCGCGTGCGCATGGCTCGCAGGCAGGCTGAAGGCGTCGGAAATGGCCGCAGCAGGAGAACCGTTGTAGAAGGTGAACCTTAGGGCCGGAGGGAAATCTCTGGCGCTTGCCAGGCGAGGGGCTGGGCAGGTTGCTCGCGCCTGTCACCGTGTGGGGGGACAGGCTTCCCCCTATGCCAAGCGGGTCCTCGCCCCAGGGTCAGCGCCGGTCGTTAACCGGGGCGGTTATCGTGGGCGGCGAGCAGCTCGCTTCTATTGCCGCCTCTGGTTGGCGTCGGAGGAGGTGCAGCGAATGAAATCGTTGTTCGCGTTCGCGATTGCGTGGGTCACAGTAACAGCGACCTATGCAGATCAGGTCGAGCTGCGGTACAAGCAGGTGCCGGGAGGCACTGCCAGGTACCGGGTGGTGTGCAATGTTCAGGGCACCGTCGGCAGCGGAGGGGAACTCAACTCGATCAGGCAGCGGGCGGTGTTCGATTGGCTGCTGGAGACGACGTCGGTGAACGAGGGCCGCGCGGCGCAGCGGCTCCAGTTGGAGAAGCTCCAGATGTCGGGCGATTTCGCGGGCGAGACGTCGGCGATGACTATCGAGGGGGGAACGGTGACGATGGAGATGGGAGACGAACGCGAAAGCACTCCCTTGGAGGAGAGCGAATTCGGCGACGTGCCCGGCGTAGCTCGCGCGCTGCAATTGGAGGTGGATGCCCTGGGCGCGGTGCAGGCGCGGGGGGACTTCGGCTCCTTGATGCAGCTTCTCAACGTGGGCGAACCATGGCTCGCCGCCTACGCGGTGGTGTTCCCGCAGAGGGCGCTCGGCGTGGGAGAAAGCTGGCGGCAGGAGGCGAGCGCGTCGCGCGCCGGAGAAACAGAGCTCAAGGTCAGCGGCGAGACGGCGTGCAAACTGCTGCGCATCGAGACCTACCAGGGCCGCCGGGTGGCGCGCATCGAGTTCCAGCGCAAGTTCGACTACCGGGTGGAGCGCGAGGTCGGTTTCGCCTCGCCCTTTCGCCGGATGACGGAGCAGACGACGGGCAGTGTCATCTTTGACATCGAGGCGGGCCGAACCCTGGTCGTGGACAGCAAGGGGCAGCATGTCATGGTGGTGGTGGACCCCGAGCTCGGCGACGAAGTCACCCAGAAGCTGACCATAGAATCGAAAGCGGAGCGGCGCTAGACATCGCCGCTCCTTGAGCCATCGAGGTGCCGCAGGTCGAGGGTATGGTTGGTTCATGAGGTCGCGCCTTTCCGCTGGAGGAGCCGGTTCCCTGGTGCGAGGCGGCGTCCTCCTGGGGCCACGATATCCACAAAGGAGGGTGATCTGTCATGGAGAGGCGCAAGCGCGTCGTGCGACTCTGGTCATGGGGGGTGATCGCCGCGGTGTTGGCGTCCGTGGCGGTCCTGGGCTGCGCACCCGAAGAGGATAATCTCTACCCGGTGATCGCGAGCCTGTTGGCCTTTCCCCCGGCGGTCAATCCGGGAGGAACCTCCACCGTCACATGTGATGCCAAGGATCCCGAGGAGCAGCCGTTGACCTATGCTTGGTCCGAACGCGAGACGCAACGCGCAGGCCGCTTGATCAGCGGGTCGGGCGCGAGCGTGACCTGGACCGCGCCCGAGCAAACTGGTCTCTACACGGTGCAGGTTCGCGTGGGAGATCCCAAGGGGGCGACGGCGACGGCGACCGTGGTCATCGGCGTCGGCGATGTCACCCACAACCCGGCCCTGGTGGGGCGGTGGCGGGTAGTCAGTCCTGACTATGACGAGGATTGGGTGTTCGACCGCGATGACTTGCTGGTGCTGAAGGCCGATGGCACCTACGACTTCTTTTCCGATGAGGGGTTCTCGGCGAGCGGTGCGTGGGCGACAAGCGGCTGGCTGCTTACCCTTGAGAATCTCGACAACGTGTACCACAACGTCTCGGAAGCTTTTCTCACGCTGGCGCACGAGCCCGCAAGTGTCGACATTTGCGTTCTGGCTCCTGACTAGCCCTCGTGGTGGTCATGCCACGACGCACCGCGCAAGTTACTCCGTGCGGCAAGCGTTGTTCTTGGGCCCGGCGGCGGTGGGGTGGTGCGCGCCGGAGCGGGGTCGGGGGCGCGGCTGTCGCGCGTAGTGGCTGCGCAGCCGAGAGGTCGCTCCGGGGGGCCCACGGTCCTCTGGGCGGGCGCCAGCGGCCGTTGCCTCCGGCTTGCCCACGCTCCTCGTTTCGCCAGGACAGCAACAGACCAAGGTGGAACCCACACGCGGTTGATGTGATCATCGGCATCCCTGGAGGTTGAATTGGAGAAAGCGCCTGACGGCTACTTCCTGGCCCAGTACTACCTGGAGACCCACAGCGATATGCGTGCTGCGGCCGAGAAGATCGCTTCGGAGGAGACCACGGGCAACTGGGTCGGCGCGGGCGAGCCGACGGACCTGTTCAAGCGCAGCAAGGGCGAGCTCTCTCGGCTCGACCATGTCGGGCCGGGCCGCGCGCTGGCCACCATTGCTTACCCGCTCATCAACATGCCCGTAGACCCGTACTTCGTCCCCAGCTTCTGGCTCTTCATGACCGGCGGGCCGCTGTTCGAGCGCATGTTCGTGGACTCGGTGCGCCTGATGGATTTCGCGCTGCCCGAGGAGCTGCTCGCGCAACTGCCGGGGCCGAAGTTCGGCATCAAGGGCTGCCGCGAAATCTTGGGCCTGGGCGCGGACGACCTGGTCATCGCCACTATCGTCAAGCCCTGCGCCGGCCTGAGCGCGCGCGAGGCGGCGGACAAATGCCGCGAGGCCGCTCGCGGTGGGATTGATTTCATCAAAGACGATGAGAAGATGAATAATCCCGACTACTGCCCGCTGGAGGAGAAGGTGCGCCTGGTGGCCCAGGCGCTGCGCGAGGTCGAGCAGGAGACCGGGCACAAGGTCATCTATTGCCCCCACATCAGCACGCGCCCGGATGTAATCGCTGACGCGGCGCGCCGGGCGGTGGATAACGGCGCCAGCGGGCTCATGCTTAACTGCTTTGCCACCGGCTTCGCGGCGATCCAGATCCTGGCCGAGCGGCAGGACCTTCCGGTGCCGATCTATGTCCACACCGGGGGCCGCAGCGCATGGGCGAGGTTTCCCAACTTCGGGGTAGATCTGAAGGTCGTGGCCCGGATGGTGCGCATGCTCGGAGGCGATTTCATGCGGGCGCACATGATTGACGGCTACCTTATCGCGGACACACGCGAGCGCTCAGTCGAGCTGGTCGAGCTTTTCCGCGAGCCGATGGGTGGCTTGCGCGACATGGTGCCGGCGCTCTCTGGCGGTCTCGGCGCGGACAACCTGGTGCAGAACCTGGAGGCGTATGGCGTGGACATCTTGCCGATGGCGGGCGGGGCGATCCTCGATCATCCCATGGGGATTCAAGCGGGCGTTCTCGCGCTGCGGCAGGCCGCGGAAGCTTGGCGCGCCGGAGTCCCCGTCGCCGACTACGCCAAGTCGCACCAGGAGCTCGCCATCGCGCTGCAAAAGGCGGCGGCGTAGGGGGGCCGGTATAGCCCACATCGCGGTCGGTCTTTACGTAGGGGCATGGCATTCAGCCTTCGTAGCCGAAGCTACTTCGGCGAAGTGGGCTGCCATACCCCTACGCTATCAGCCGCAGCCCCGCCACCTCCTGCGGCGCCAAGGTGAACTCGAAAACGCCTGAGGCATCCGGCCTCAGGCGCCCGCGCGTGAAGATGTTGGTCAGCGCCGTGACGCGCCCCCACTGCCGGGCAGCGAGCGCGAGCCGCAGCCGCGCCGGCCGCCGACCGAAGTTCTCGAATACCAAGGGCCCGCCGGCAAAGGGGTGGAAACTTACCCGCGGGGGCATCTCCAGTGTGATCCCCAGCGGCGCCAGCAGCGGCGCGCGCAGGGCATTCACCACCGCGTCAGGCAGGTCTATCAACGACACCGGTTCACCGGTAGTGACCCGCGTGCTGTCCGGCTCATAGCGCATCGTATCCGCGACCAATGCCAGCCGTGCCGCCTCACCGTCATCGCGCCGAGTCAGCATCGGCGCCGCGCAATCGCCGACCATCGCCGCCGCCAACGTCTCTGCGTGCTGCGGCCGCAGCGCGCGCCGCAGCCGCACATACCCCGATGCGCGCACCTGTCGGTCGCCCACGCGGAAGAAGTGAGACCAACGCTCATCCCGCGCGGTCGGCTCGCCTCCGTAGCCAAACGCTGCAAGCAGCCCTCGTTCGTGCAGACGCTCCAGCACCCCCGCCGTCAACAGCACCGTCGCGCCCCGATCCAGCAAGCGCCGCAAGCCCTCCTGCAACCCCGGGTCGTGCGCCGCGTGAGCCGTCAACACCGCACTGCGCGCGCTGTGCGGAAACCGGCTGCAGGGGATGACGGGGATGCCGAACATCGCCAGGTAATCGAACACCCAGGCCTCCTCCCCGCCGTCGCTGTCGCGCGGCTTGCACGCATGCACCCCGACCGGCTGCCGACCGGCGACCGCGCGCGCCAGGTCGCATAGGCGCTCGAAGTGCTCCAGTAACATGACCATGTGCGGCGCATCCGGCGCGAAGAACTCGTGACGATAGTCGAAAAGGATCAGCTCGCGCGCGCCCGCCAGCACGCTCTGGTACGCCTGCTGCAAGTAGGTCTCGGGGCAGGTATTGATGCGGTCGAACCACGCCCCGCCCATGCGCTCCCCGGCGATGGAGTGAAGCCAGCGGTAGTTGACGTACCCCTGTGTCGGCTGCACCCACTCCACCTCGGGGTCGCGCGTTTCCGTGCCCGCGGCTACCCGGTCGAAGCGGCGCGGGTGCTTCAGCACATCATAGCCGAAGCTGTGAAAGCGGTCGTACCACTGCGGGTACTTGATAATGACTTCGACCTTGGGGTTGGCGCGCTTGGCGGGGGCGATGATCAGGCGCTGCGCCAGCTCCGCCAGCTGGCCGCGGTAGAACTCACCCCAATCGCGTTGTCCTCGGGCGGCTGCGCACTCGGAGCAGCGGCAGGCGGTGCACAGGAAGTCATCAATGATTATCTCGTCGAACAGCCGCCCGGCGAGGGCTGCGGCACGACAAATGACCTCCTGGGATTCCGCCGCCGACCAGCACAGCCACGGCGAGCGCGTGGAGGCTTTACCACATCCTGGGCCGGCGACGGTGGTGATGCCGCCCGCGACGTCGAAGCCCTGGCCGCGCAGGTAGTCCCGCGCCGAGCGCAGGGTTTCCTCCGGCGTGAAGTAGCCACGATACACATCGAGATAGACCTTCGTTATCCCCGACGCACGGAGCAGGCGCGCGGCCTTGCGCCTGCCTGCGCCATTGCCCAAGAGAGTCGAAACCGTCTGCGCCTGCGCGAAAACGCTGAGTTGGAGATCGTGTCTGCGGGAAACTGCGAGGGCGTGACAGTCCATTTCCAGGGCCTCCATTACCGAAGACTCTCGCTTCGAGCGCGACCGGGTCAAGTCCTCCTTGTGGAAGAATCCGTTGCGCCGCCCTTGACAAACCCGTGCTGCACGTTATAATACTCTTCAGAAATTAGCACTCTCGGCCGGAGAGTGCTAATCTCTGTCAAAATAGGGAGGTGACTACTGTGATTCAACCGCTGGGGGACAAGGTTGTCGTCAAGCCGGGGCCGGAGGAGGAAAAGACCCCAACCGGCATCGTGCTCCCCGACACCGCGAAGAAGAAGCCGCAGGAAGGCGAGGTGGTGGCGGTGGGCGGCGGCAAGCTGCTCGAGAATGGCCAGCGCGCACCGATGCAGGTGAAGGTCGGAGACACGGTCATTTACTCCAAATACGGGGGCACCGAGGTGGAGGTGGATGGCACCGAATACGTGATTCTCGACGAGGACTCGATCCTCGTCATCAAGTGACCGCTCGGCGGTCATCCTGAGGGCAGCGAAGGATCCGGGTGGGCTGTCAGATCACACGCACAAGATTCTTCGGCTTCGCCTCAGAATGACATCATGACACGCGGGTTACCGTCCCGGACGATTCAGACCAGTATCAAGTCAAGGATTCAGGAGGTTTGGAGATGGCAGCGAAGATTATTGTTTACAACGAAGATGCGCGGCGCGCCCTGGAGCGGGGGGTCAATGCGGTAGCGCACGCGGTGCGGGCGACCCTGGGGCCGAAGGGGCGCAACGTCGTGCTCGACAAGAAGTGGGGTTCGCCCACGATCACCAAGGACGGCGTCACCGTCGCCAAGGAGATCGAGCTGGAGGACCCCTACGAGAACATGGGGGCGCAACTGGTCAAGGAGGTGGCGTCCAAGACCAACGACGTCGCGGGTGACGGCACCACCACCGCGACCGTGCTGGCGCAGGCGATCGTGAACGAGGGCATGAAGCTGGTCGCCGCCGGGGCCAACCCCATGATGCTCAAGCGGGGCATCGAGCGCGCGGTGGAGAAGTCGGTGGAGGAGATCAAGAAGCGCTCGATCCCGGTCGCCGGCAAGGCGGAGGTCACCAACGTCGCGGCGATCGCCGGCAATGAGCGCGAGATCGGCGAGTTCGTTGCCGATGCGATGGACAAGGTGGGCAAGGACGGCGTCATCACCGTCGAGGAGTCCAAGGGCACCACGACCTCGGTGGAGATCGTCGAGGGCATGCAGTTCGACAAGGGCTACATCTCGCCCTATTTCGTGACCGACCCCGAGCGGATGGAGGCGGTGCTCGAGGATCCTTATATCCTGATTCACGAGAAGAAGATCAGCGTGGTCGCGGATCTGATCCCGGTGCTGGAGAAGGTCGCCTCCGCGCGCAAGCCGCTGCTAATCATCGCCGAGGACATCGAGGGCGAGGCGCTGGCGACGCTGGTGGTCAACAAGATCCGCGGCGTCCTCAGCACCTGCGCGGTCAAGGCGCCCGGGTTCGGCGATCGCCGCAAGGCGATGCTGGAGGACATCGCGGTCCTCACCAACGGCCAGTTCATCTCCGAGGACCTGGGCATCAAGCTCGAGAACGTTGACACCACTATGATGGGCCGCGCCAAGAAGATCGTGGTCAACAGGGAGGACACCACCATCGTCGAGGGCGCCGGCAGCAAGGCTGCGGTGCAGGGCCGTATCGCCCAGATCCGAAAGGCGATCGAGGACACCGACTCTTCCTATGACAAGGAAAAGCTCCAGGAGCGCCTGGCCAAGCTCGCCGGCGGGGTGGCGGTGATCAAGGTCGGCGCGGCGACCGAAACCGAGCTCAAGGAGAAGAAGCATCGCTTCGAGGATGCCCTGAGCGCCACTCGCGCCGCGGTTGAAGAAGGCCTGGTGGCCGGCGGCGGCACCACCTTGGTGAACATTGCGCCCGCGCTGGAGAAGCTCAAGGCGAAGGACCCCGACGAGAAGGCGGGCATCAACATTGTTCGCCGCGCGCTCGAGGAGCCGCTGCGGGCCATCGCCTCCAACGCGGGCATGGAGGGTTCGGTGGTGGTGCAGAAAGTCAAGGGCCTCAAGGACGGCATCGGCTTCGATGCCATCACCGAGGATTACGTGGACCTGGTCAAGGCGGGCATCGTGGACCCGGTCAAGGTCACGCGAACGGCGCTGGAGAATGCCGCCAGCATCGCCAGCATGCTGCTGACCACCGAGGCCCTCGTCGCCGAGAAGCCCGAGAAGGAGAAGACCCCGGCGGGGCCGCCCGGCGGCGCTCCCGACTACGGCGAGTACTAGCCTGGATTGTTCACAATCCGGGCTGGAGCAGGCGAGAGGTGAATGTAGGGGCACGGCATGCCGTGCCCCTACCTGTTAAGCAGAGCCCCCGGGACGCCGGGGGCTCTGCGCCATAATGCCCTTGGCGGCGCAGCCTCTATAAGACGGGCTGTCAAGGCCTCCCGCAAGGTTCCGTGGAACTGCACAGGTTGATTCTTACCCCCTGGTGGAGGCAGAGCAGTTGAGGATCCACAGACTCAAATCTCTTGCGCCCGCGAGCGAAAAGCGACTGCGCCAAGCGTTGCGTGAACTGGGGTTGC
>Ga0315289_10000681_pt1 | contig 52038 bp, 48 predicted proteins | sample YL17G11_40_MG_FD_203452 | JGI IMG/M metagenome (GOLD analysis project Ga0315289, IMG submission 203452) | Sediment microbial communities from Yellowstone Lake, YNP, Wyoming, USA - YL17G11_40 | ecosystem: Environmental > Aquatic > Freshwater > Lake > Sediment | place: USA: Wyoming | collected...
TCGGCCCGGGTCGCGGACACGGCCCGGTCCACATCCTTGGGGTTCACCTGCATCACGATGCCGAAGGGGCCTGCCCCCTGGGTCGCCTGGAAATAGGAAAACACTCCGTAGGTGAGGCCCTGTTTGTCCCTGAGGTCGGCCATCAGGCGGGAGGTGAAGGAGCCGCTGCCCAGGATGAAGTTCATGACCTCGCAGGGGTAGTAGTCCGGGTCGCTCCGGGCGATGCCGGCGTGACCCATCCGGACGATGGCCTCGGACTTGTCCATCATCGGGACGACCTTGCGTTCGGGCTTCTCGGCCAGGGGAACGGACGGGATGCCGTAGGCGGGAGCCTTTCCCGCCGCGGACCAGTCCCCAAACAGGTCCTGGCACTGCTTCTTCACCTGTTCCACGGTCACGTCCCCCACCACGATCAGGATCATGGTATCCGGACGGTAATGGGTTTGGTAAAACCCCAGCACGTCCTGCCGGGTGATGGCCCCCACGCTCTCCAGGGTTCCGCGCGGGGTCTGGTGATAGGGATGTCCCTCCGGGAACAGAGCGTTGTTCAATTCCCTCCGGCTCACGTTCCAGAGATCGTCGTTCTCTTCCTTGATCCCGGTCTCGAACTCTCCCCGCAGCTTGGCGACCTCGCCCTCCGGAAACGAGGGACGGCGCAGGATGTCAGCGAGGAGGGAGAAGACCTGCTCGAAGTTCTCTGACAGGCAATAGGCCTGGAAGTTGGCGGCCTCGATCCCGGCCGAGGCGGAGAGGCGGGCCCCGATGAAGTCCAACTCCTCGGCGATCTGCTGGCTGGTCTGGGTCGTCGTTCCCCGGGCCAGCATCTCGGCCATGAACGAAGCCAGGCCCATCCGGTCCTTGGGGTTGTACATCCCCCCGGCTTTCAGGTTGCCGGATATCCCCACCGTGGGGTTGGCGTGGTTCTCGCGCACGACGAGGACCAGGCCGTTGGGCAGTGCGATGCGTTCGGTGCGGACCGGAGAGGACAGTTTAGATTTTGGATTTCGGATTTCGGATTCCAAAGCCGTTAATTCCGCATTCCGCATTCCAAAATCTAAATTTTGGGGGGGCTTGTAGTGCCGGGGGCCGATCGCGGGCTGGGAGGGAGGCAGGGCCTGCCCGGACTTGGGGGGAGTGGGCTCGAAGATCCCCACCGTGCGGTTGTCCGGGATGAGATACTGGTTGGCCACCCGCCGGATGTCGGCCTTGGTCACGGCCTTGAGCCCGTCCACATAAGTATCCAGAAGCTTGTAGGAGGCAACCGTCTCGAAGTAGCCGAGGTAGTAGGCCTGGGAGGAAACGTTGTCCTTGGCATAGATGAACTGCGCCTTGGTCTGGTTCACGGCCTTTTGGAGCTCCCGGTCATAGAGGGTGTCGCGCTGGACCTTCCCGATCTCGGAGAAGAGGACCTTCTCTGCTGTGTCGGGATCCACGCCCGACCGGACCGTCACATAGAGCCCATACCAGCCCGGGTCATGGCTCTTGGGCAGGTAGGAGTCCACCGAGGCGGCCAGGCCGGACTCCACCAGGGCCTTGTAGAACCGGGAGCTTTTTCCGCCGGTGAGCGTTGCATCCAACACGTCCAGGGCATAACTGTCTTTATCCCGGAAGGCGGGGACATGGTACTGGACCTCAAGGTAATGGGTCGTGCCTTCCTTGCGGACCACGACCCGCCGCTCTCCCCGCTGGGGAGGCTCCTCGGTCACGACCGCTGGCGGATCCGGGGCCCTGGGAATCCTGCCGAACAGGACTCTGACCCTGGATAGGACCTCGTCGGTCGAGAAGTCCCCGGCGATCGCCAGGGTGGCGTTGTTGGGCTGGTAGTAAGTCCGGTAATAGGAGCGGACCTTCTCCGGGGTGAAGTTCTGGACATCGCTCTTGAAGCCGATGATCGGCCAGCGATAGGGATGGGCCATAAACGCCGCGCCCTGAACCATATCGTCCAGGACGGACTGGGGGTTGTTCTCATTCCCCTCCAGCTCCGAAAGGACCACGGTCTTCTCCTTGGCCAGATCCTCGGGAGACATCCGGCTGCCCGTCATGCGGTCGGCTTCGATGCGGAGCGCAACGTCCAGCTCCTCCTTGGGCAGCTCGATGTAATAGGCCGTGAAGTCGTAGTTGGTGAAGGCGTTGTTCTCGCCCCCGGCCCGGGTGATCAGCCGGTCGATGTCCCCGGTCTTGAGCCGCCGGGTACCTTTGAACATCAGGTGCTCGATCTGGTGAGAGATACCGGTCATGCCTACATTCTCGTTTCGCGACCCCACTTTATACCATACGTAAGTCGTCACTACCGGCGCGGCATGGACCTCCCGGGTCAGTACCTTGAGGCCGTTGGGAAGGATGGTCTCGCGGACATCCTGGGCCGGCAAGACCGAGGTCAGGATAAAAAGCAGGCCAGCGATAAAGACGGTTTTCTTCTTTGATGGGTTCATGCTATTTCCTTTGCTTTTCCTTTCACGGTATTATTAAGCATACCATATTACATTCTCCAGCGTCAAGGGACGGGGGAATGAAGAATTTCCAAAAAACGGGTTGACAAATTCGTCAGAACCTGTTAGAATACTATATTCTGGAGAAGCCTTGAGGCTAATATTCGGAGAGAATAGATGAATCCAAGATTCGGTCGCTGGCTATCCGGGATTCTCATGGCGACCCTGTGGCTTGCGCTGGTCCACGGGGCCGGGGGAGCCGGGGCCCAAGAGCAGGAGGCGAAGGAGGAGCCGCCCAAGCTCACGGCGACCACACCGGCCATTCCTCCGGGCCTTGAGATCCCTCCCGTGGGGAGCGGGGGAGGCACGCCCTCGCCGGAAGGGCTCGCGCCATTCGGGTACGACCATTTTCGGGCCGCGGCGCAGAACAAGGTGCCGGAAACCTCCTCGATCCCTGATTACCGAAAGGATTACCGGCTGGGCTCCGGGGATGTCGTGGGGATCTATATCTGGGGCCGGACCCAGGTGACCCTGTCCGGGACCGTCGGAGTCGAAGGGACCCTCTTCCTTCCCAACCTGGGATTGGTCAAGGCGGCGGGACTCACCCTTTCCAAGTTTCAGGTCGAGATGGATTCCGTGGTCCACAGGTTTTACCGGGACGTGAAGGTGGAGTGCACCCTGCTCCGTCCCCGGCAGATCCCGGTCTGGCTCTCCGGCGAGGTAAAAAAGCCGGGCCGATACGTGGTCAGCGCCTTATCCACCCTCTCGCAGGTCATCACGGTCGCGGGCGGACCCACGGAGAAGGCCTCCCTCCGCCACATCCGGATCCGCCACTCCACAGGGGACACGGCCGAGGCCGACCTGTACGGGCTACTGGCCCGGGGGGACCGGAGCCAGGACCTCTATCTCGAATCCGGAGATGTGGTCTTCGTGCCTCTCTCGGGCAAGAGCGTGGCGGTTTACGGGGAGGTCAAGCGCCCGGCCATCTTCGAACTCCGGGGCGGGGAGCGGCTTTGCGACGTGATCGATTTGGCCGGAGGATACACCAGCGCAGCCTATCTGGAGAAGATCCAGCTCGTTCAGCGTCTTGCCGGGGGGGAGCGTCGATTGGCTTATTTGGATTGCCGTGAGAAGGGCTCCCTCGAGGCCAACCCGGCCATGGTGGGAGACGAGGAAGTCGTGGTCTTTTCCGCTCCCTGGTATGAGTCCGGAAAGAGGAAGGCCTTCTTCGTCACCATCGAAGGCGAGGCCCGTTACCCCGGGGTTTATACCTTCGCCGAGGGGGAGCCTCTCTCCTCGCTGCTCAGGAGGGCGGGGGGGTTCACCGGGAAGGCCGATCTCAAGCAGGCCAGGTTCATCCGGCCGGCCAACCACGTGTTCGAGGACAAGGAGTTGGTGCGGATCCAAAAGACTCCCGAGAAGGACCGCTCGGAGAGCGAGCGGGAGTATCTCCAGATCAAGCTGGAGCAGGAGCCTCCGGACTTCATCATCATCGATTTTCAGAAGCTCTGGGTGCGGCGTGATCCCAAGCAGGACATCAAGCTCCGGAACGGGGATCGGATCGTCATCTCCCAACGGCTCGAGACCGTGGCCCTGACCGGGCGCTTCAACCGTCCGGGAAGCGTCGTCTATAAATCCGGCTCGGGCATCGAGTATTACATCAAGCAGGCCGGCGGCCTGGCCTGGAACGCCAACGCCCGCGGCATGAGAATCATCAAGCCCACGGGCCAGAGGCTTCTGCCCAGGGATGCCGGAGAGCTCGAGGCCGGGGACACCATCTGGGTGCCCAAGAAGGGGGAGTTCAACTGGTGGAGTGCGATCAAGGACTTCTCCCGGGTCGGTTTCGAGATCGCTTCCATGGCTTTGATCATTCAGCAGATTACGAAATGATACCGCGCACCATTTTCCCTGGGCCAGTAGCTCAGTAGGTAGAGCACCGCCCTTTTAAGGCGGGAGTCTTGGGTTCGATTCCCAACTGGCTCACCAGTGCCTGATCGATCATCGAGCGCTCATCGTCATGCCCCTAAAAACCCAGGAGAGAAAAGGATGGCCATCGAAGAAACCCTGAAACGCATTCAACTGATGAAGTACCTGAGCCCGGAGGAGCTCCAGCTCTTCGAGGGCAAGCTGGATCGGCGGGAGTATGCCGCCGGAGCCGTGGTCTTCAAGGAGCGGACCCCGGGCGACGAGATGTTCCTCATCACCAAGGGCTCGGTGGAGGTCTCCATCGAGCGGAACAACGCCAAGCTGGTGCTGGCCGACCTTCCGGAAAACTCTTTCTTCGGGGAGATGGCCCTGATCACCGAGCGCCCGCGCTCGGCCACAGCTACGACCCGCTCGGCCTGCGAGCTCTACGCCTTGAGCCGGAGCCGCTTCCACGAGCTCCTCGAGGAGCAGCCCAAGCTCTCGGTGCGGTTTCTCCTGGCCCTCTCCGAGATCCTCTGCGGACGGATCCTCTCCACAAACGAGAACCTGGAGACGTATTTCTTGATCAACAAGGCCATCGTGGATAACGAGCAGTTCCGCAAGCTCTACATCCACAGCCACGCCAAGCAGTCCTAAGACGTCCCCATCGACTAGCGGTTAGGTCACCACTCTTTCAAGGTGGTAGCACGGGTTCAATTCCCGTTGGGGACACTAAAATAGCATGAGTCCAGGGGAGAGGTTGTTCTCCCCTGGACTGTTTTCTGAAAGCGATGATCCCTCTATATTGTGGTACCCTCAGGTTTGTCTCGTAAGGAAAGCCGACAAAGCTTAGTTACGCCTGTTTAACTAAAACCTCCCCCAGGAGGGAGAGGGCCGCAAAAGCTCCGAAATCCGGGAGGGGTTTCCGCCCACATCACGCCCATTCCACGCCCTCCCCACGCCCCCTTTGTTTCCAGACCACAATATATAGTGGGCGTTCTCTTTTTCACAAGAAACGGCTGGTAGTTAGAGCTGTACCGGATCACTGCTGATCGACAAAAGGCACAAGCAAGCTTGGTGCCTACAAAACTACAAAACCGGCGGTAAGGGTTTCCCCTTGTAGAGCTCTGAATTTTGGTATCGCCCCTGGACCTTCCCGAAGAGAACCTTGAGGACGGCCACGACCGGGGTGGCGACGAGGAGGCCGACGACCCCGAAGAACAGCGCCCCGAGCATCAGCCCCAGCATCACCCACAGCGGATGCAGGCCCAGGGACTTGCCCATGATCCGGGGCGTCGTAAGATTCCCCTCGATCAGGTTCACGCCCACGAAGGCGCCCAGGACCTTGAGCATCGCCAGCATCGGTTGGGGAGCAAAGGCCGCCACGGCGAGGGCCGGGAGCAATCCGACCACGAACCCGATGTTGGGGATGGCCTGCCACAAGCCGGCCCAGAGCCCCAGGAGCAGGGAGTAGTCTATCCTCAGGAGCGACAAACTGGCACTCATCAGGACCGCGTCCAGGGCGCAGACCGTCAACTGCCCCCGGATGTAGCGGCCCACGACGCCATCGGTCTCGTGATACAGCGAGACCGAATTATCCCGATATCCCTCGGGGATGAGTTTCAGGATGCCGGCCTTGAACTTGGGCCATTCGCCGAGGAAGAGGAGGGTCACGATGGGGGTGATGATCAGGAAGGAGATCACCGAGAGAAGGAACCCGATCCCCTTCCCCACCGTGGAGAGGCCGGTAAAGACCTTGCCCAGGATCATCTCCCAACGCTTCAGGGCCTCCTGGATGAGCTGGTCCCGGTCTACCGGCACATTGAACCGCGCCAGAAGAAAGGCAACCTTCTCCTTGACGACCTCGAAGTAGTGCGGGATCTTGGAGATGAGGAGGCTGACCTGGGTGAAGAGAACCGGGAGGACCCAGGAGAGGAGGAGGCCCAAGGTCCCGAGGATGACCACCATCCAGAAGAAGATCGCCAGCCCCCGCCGGATCCTCCAGCGCACCAGGAGCTCCACGAGGGGGTTCAGGAGATAGGCCAGGAGCGCGCCCAGCACGAACGGGGCCAGGACCAGGCGGGCCGTGTGGAGGAACCAGAGGAGAAAAGCGATCCCCCCGGCCCAGAGGAGCGAGCGCACCCCGGCCGCGTGCCGGAGCGGCCAGCCGAAGAGGAACAAGAGCAGGATGATCGCGAACGGCGTCAGGACGCTCTTGACGGCGAACAGAAGGGCTAAAAAGAGGACAGCGATTAGGCCGAGGGCCAGGTGATTTTGGATCTCAGGATTCACGTTGTCTTCCTAAAGAGGCCCTTGTGTTCTTTCAATAGAATTAATAGGCCGATGGCGAAGAGGATGCCGGCTGCGAGCTTCAAGAGCCCAAGGACCCCCAGCGCGACGGACAAAAGTCCTATGTAATTCGACATGGAGGCTGCGAACATCATCATAAAGGGAAAGACGGTCGGGAGCGTCGCCACGAAAGCGGTTGCGGCTCCGAGCCCCAAGAACATCCACCCTCTGCTCGCTGTGTGCTTGTGTCCCAGAAACCCCAGGGCCGCGACGAAGCCGTAAAACAGGAGACTCAGGAGCCAGCCCAAGGCCGGCCAGAGGAAGCCCAAAAGCATGGGCCAGGAATCAAGACGGAAATCTTCCATAAACGCTTTCTCCAGTTGGTATTATGTCAAAGGGCGTCTCCGGAGGATTCGGGAGACGCCCTCGTATTCGAATTAACAGGCCATTACCGCTTGAGCAGCTTATCCCGCGCCTGGTTCCACTGCACCCACTCCTCCTGGGCGTCCACGGCCCAGTCGAACCGGGTGGGCGGGAGCCGTTGCCCATTAGCCTGGATCACGATCTCCATCTGCTCGGCCACGATCTCGGTCCACTGTTGCATCGAGACCTCGGAAGGCCCTTTGACCTCGGACGGGCCCTTGACCTCGCCCAGCCCGCCGCCGGTACCGCCCCCGGCCTTCTTGACCTCCGGGGATTTGACTTCGATCTTTCCTTGATACACGCGGATCCGGGTCGTGCTGTCCGTACCCACGGTCATCCGGTAGACCGTTCCCCGGGATGCGGCCACCGCGGTCGGGGACTCCAGTCCGAAGGAGGAGCCCTTAGCCATCTTGTTCACGTTGGCCCAGACCTTGCCGGACCAGACCTTGGTCTGGCTTTTGACGTTCTTCCCACCCCCGGACATGTTGGACACGTCCAGGGAGGAATTCTCGTCCATGCGCATCACGCTCCCCGTAGTGAGCATGATCTCGGCCCGGGACTTATCCTCGGTCTTGAGTTTCTCGCCGGTGTACACCGGCTGGTTCAGGACCGCGTTCTTCCAATTGGCCGCCTGGGCCGGCTGGAGCTTCAAGGCACCCAGGAAAAAGGAGACCTTGGCCACGGACGTGCCCTTGGCCCCGATCCGGGCCCCGGGCAGCGCCGCCACCAGGGCCAGCACTACTGTTATCCCGATCCATCGGGATCGTTTCATTCAAACCTCCCTGCGTTCAGAGTTACGGCAGGAGCTACTGCAACCTTACGGCGTCCCCGGCCTTGAAGCCCTTGCCCGTTGCAACTTTGGCTGTGGAGAACTTCTCCTGCACCGCGGTCACGGTGACGGTCCCGGCCTTGCTCTCGGTCTGGCCGAGTTCCTCCCCGGTCGTGGGATCCGTGATCTTCTCGCCCAGGCTGTAGACCGTGAAGGTGTCGCCGACCTTGACCCCGCCGTCGGTCCCCGGGCGGACGAGCACCGTGCCGTCACCGTTGTCCTTCAGAATCCGGCCGGTCCAAGGCAGCTTATCCATGGCCTTAGCGATCACGTCGATGGCCTTGGTGATGGACTTGCCCATCGCCTTGCCGGCCAGGGTGTTGTCGAAGTTCGAGGTGTTGGCGAAATCGAAGTCGTTGGTACTCACCTCCACGCCCTTCTTGGACTCCTCCTCGGCGATGTCCTCAGCGGCCACGATTTCACCCGTGGAGGTGTTCACCAGCCGGACCGAGCAGCCCACCCGAGCGGTCTTGGTCTCCACAGAAAGCCCGCGGAGCCCGCCAAACCTGCCGCCACCGCCGCCACCGCCGATCTTGCCCTCTTTCTGACCGAACTCATTCACGCTGCCCGTGACCATGAGCTCCACTCCGGCCAGGCGGCCGACCGTGGCCGCGGTCCCGGCGCTGACGGCACCGGTCATGCCCAGGGCCTGCTCCTGCATGAGCTTCTTCAATTGCTCCCGCTCGATCACGATGAAGCGCCCGGACTTGACCAGTGCCGTGGCGAGCTTGTCCGCCATCCCGCTCCCGAGCTGCCAGGAACCGTGCCCGGTTTTGTCCTCGAAATCCATTACGGCCACCCGCTTCTTCAGGCCGCCCCCGACCTTGTCCTGGGCCAGGATCAGGCTCGGAAGGGCGATCATCACGCAGGCCAACAGCACCACGAACTTCCTCATGTTCCGTCCCCCTCCTTGTACGGTAGTTTGGTGTAAGATTACTTGCCTTTCCGGGTCACCCGCAGGGCGATGGTGTTCGCCGTCATGCTGGTGACGTTGACCTTAAACTTCTCCAGGGTCTTGGCGCTCATCTCCCGGCCCAGGTCCTTGGCGTTCCGCCAGGTTTTGACCTCCATCTCGGCCACGCCGCCCGAGAAGTCCCTCTGGTCGATGCCCTCCACCCCGCGGATTTCGAACTCCAGGGTCTTCTCGAAATCCATGAGATCGCCCATGGTCACCCCGCGCACGTTCATCGTCACCGTAGTCGCGGTAGAGGCCCAGCCCTTGAGAATCTGCTCGATCAGGTAGTCCCCCAGGAGGTTCCCGGCCTTCTCCAGGGCCAACGTCCCCCCGGTCGTGGCGTCGATATGCGCCGCCGGGGCCGTCTGCGTTTTGGATGCTAAAATTTTGGCGTCGTCCGCGTTCAGGGCCCGGGCCTGGACCGTGGCCTGGCAGGAGGTCATCCCGGTCCCGCCCAAAATCTCCGAAGCCTTGGAGGCCTCGCGGGCAAAGGCCTTGCCCACCACCAGCACCTCGGCGCCGTACTTCAGGGCCTGGGCCACCATCGCCTTGGCGTCGCCCTCCAGGGCGCTCTCCAGGGCCTCGCGGGTGATCTTCTTCATGGCCTGGGTCTTGTCCACCACCTGGAAGCCCTTGGTCCGGAACTTCTCCACCAGAGCCGCCTCGGACACGCCCAGGTCCACGCCCCAGTGCCAGTGGTCTTCCCCGATGTTCTGCTCCTCCATCATCACCATCACACGGGGGTTGCCCTTCTTGGCCAGGAGCTCGCCGATGTCGTCCTTGAGGTCTCCCTTCTCGACCACGGCCCGCAGCTTGACCTCATAGGTCAGCCCGTCCGCGCCCTTGGACTCGGTCAAGACCTGGTAGCTCTTGATGTAGCCCCCGGCGTTGGTCGTGATCCGGTCCTCCACGACCACGGACATATTCACAATGGTCCCGGAGGTCACCATCACCTTCACGACCTGCTCCACGCAGTTGCGCTTAGCGTCCTTGATGGCATCGTCCCGGGCGTGGGCCACGTCGCCGCCGATGATCGAGCCGATGCCCGTGGCCTCGGTGGTTTCGGTGTCCTGGGCAACGGCCCAAGAGAACCAGCCGGCCAGCGCCATGCACACCAGCCCAAAGATTAGAAACCTCTTCATGCTTTCGCTCCCAAAGGTTGCTCGATCTGTAGGGAGAATCCCGCCCCCTTGAACACGGGGACGGGACTCTTCCAAGAAAACATTCCTATGGCTCTCAGTCGATCACGAAGGCTACATTGCACTCGTCCAGGAAGCTCAAGCCCTGGCCGATGGCCTTCAGCTTGTCCGCGGCGTCCTTGGGAACGACCACGTCGCACATGTTCTTGCCCTGAGCTTTGACCGCCCTCACGATCATGGGGTTGGCTCCCACGCGGTCCTTGTTGATCTTGGCCGCGTCCAGGGTCTTACAGAACCAGACGATGCCCTCCTTGTCCCCGACCTCTTCGGACAGGAACTCCGTCCCGTACAGGTTCTCGCCTGTTTCCGAGACGATGTTCGGGGCCAGGGCCGGCTTGACCTTGAGTCCCCGGCAGTCCACGATCAGGCCCGTGGGCTCTCCGGGCTTTGGCGGAGGGGGCGGAGGCGGAGGCGGAGGGGGCGGAGGCGGTGTGCCTCCGGTGCTCACCGGCTCCACCTTCGGAACCTTCCACTCCGTATCCGGGATCACGACATCCATCAGCTCTCCGTCCATGAGCATCTTAAGGTAGACCTCCACCGAGCCGTCGGACATGTACTTCGTCCGGTCCACTCGAGCGCCCTGAACGAGCCCGCTCACCTTGGTGCGGATGACATCGCTGGTTACGATGGCGCTTTCCACAGTGGTCTCGGAGTTGACCTCTACGCCCTTGGTAACCTCCAACAGGTTCCGCAGCGCATCGGCCTTGGCGGCCCGAATGGCCATCGGCCTCCTCTGGGCCGGGCTGACATTGGTGGGCGGGGCGCCGATGCCCCGGATGATGATCTCCATGTCGGTCCAATCCACTTCCGCACCCATCTCCGCAATCCGATCCACGATCCCCTCGACCTGGGCAGCGGCCGGGCCGGGCAGAATCATCAGAATCCCCACAGCCACCAGAGAAATGCCGATGGCGAAGTACCGCCTAAACATAACGCTTTTTAACCTCCTGTGTAAGGGTTCAGCTTTTCAGCGCACGTTCGTTGCCTTAAGAAACGACCTGCCTTTTAAAAAAATCACCTCCTTTGAAGGGCCTCTGAGAAAAGCATCCGTCCCCTCCGAAGACAGGACGGACATCGTTCGGTCCAAGATGGCTTGAATTCTACCTTTAAACTTTATCAGGAATTCCCGATTTTGTCAAGGGGTCTGAAAGAAAAAAGTAGCCAGGTGTTTACGCAACCACGTTCAAAGTGAAGAAGTCCGCAGGGTAATCTGCTAAAAATGCAGACTGGCTCTGGCCTCAAATCCTCTTTTTCGGGGGGGCGGGGCGAAGCCCCGCCCCTCTTGGTTTGTGGTTTCCCTCGTCTTATCTCACCTTCACGATCCGCACAATCTCGTCATGCTGAACTTGTTTCAGCATCTCTTGATACTTCAGGAAGTAGACCCCCGGCGCCAGCCCCTGCCCGACCCGGTCGCCCCGATAGGTCCCTACCTTCCGCCCGGAGATGTCGTAGAGGCTGAACCGCTCGGCCTCATGCCCGGGAAGGGTGGCGAAGGAAGTGAAGGGGTTCGGTTTTGCCGTTACCCTAATCCCTAACCCCTGATCCCTAATCCCTGCCGTCTCCTCCACCCCAATCCCGCCATCCGTCGTCTTCAAGATCGTCCCGGAGTCTCCTACCACCCAACCGGTCCGGGCATCCACCGGGAAATTGACCCCAGCAAGAAATACCGTCGTGCCCGGGGGTTGGCGCGGCCAACTGGCTCCGCCGTTGGTGGTCTTCATGATATGGATTCTGGCCGAGGAAGGACCCATCCCTCCTACAGCGTAGCCGGTATTGGCATCCACCGGGAAGCAGATGGAAGCGATGTCAAGGGAGTCCCGGATCCAGGTCCAGTTCGCTCCGCCATTCGTGGTCTTCATGAAGCCAGCAATCCCCGAGTCCCTCGTCCCCTCCCCGATGGCGGCGAAGCCGGTCATCGGATCAACCGGGAAAGAAACGTCGCCAAACATTTTCGTAACGCCCGATAACTGAGTGGCCCAGTTCGCCCCGCCATTGGTGGTTTTCAAGATGACGCCCGTTCTCCCGCCCAGGGTGGTGTCGATGGTGCCGCCGACCACGTAACCTGTATTGGCATCCACCGGGAAATCGACCCCCCAAAGAGGTAGCGTATCCCCCGAGGACTGGCTGACCCAGTTTGCGCCCCCGTCAGTGGTCTTTAAAATGATGCTGCCAGAGGGAGCGCTAGGATCATAGCCACCAACGGCGTAGCCGGTCTGAGCGTCTACTGGGAATTGAACTCTCCTAAGGGCCTTGTTTCCCCCCCCGGGGTTCTGTGAAACCCAGGTCGCCCCGCCATTGGTCGTTTTCAGGATGTAGCTCGCCCCGTGTAACCCGCCGACTGTGTAGCCGGTGACGGCATCCACAGGAAAATCAACTCCCCATAACCCTGCCATCGTGTCCGGTGGAGTTTGAGGCAGCCAGTTGGTCCCACCATTGGTCGTCTTCAAGATCACGGGCCCATTACCTATATTGAAGTCACACCCAACGATGTAGCCGGTTTGAACATTGCCTGGAAAGCAGACATCCATGAGCAGTTTGGTTGTTCCCGAAGTTTGGGCCACCCAGCCGGCGGAACTGAGTCCGGGCATACAGAGTATGCTTGCTCCGCAAAGGACGCAGAGCGCGAAACGAGTTAAACTGTGCTTTTTCATTCCTGTCTTCCTCCTATCCTTTAGGGTTTCTTCCTGGGGGCGGGGCGAAGCCCCGCCCCTATGGTTAATTTAGTTGGGTTACCACGCGAATTTATCTTTGAAATCCTTTTTAATTCTGTCGTTATACCGGGCCGCGCTTGCAGAACCCCCGTATATATTGCCGGTGTACCACCCAAGGGAAAATAAGCCGATGACTACACCAATACCATGTTCCTTCTTTCTAAAAGCCTCGTATGTCCCCCAACCGAATAAGCCGTTTACAATAAAGGAGGCCATTGCGGTACCCCTCTCACCCGAATAGATATACCCCAAACCCGGAACAATGGAAAGCGTGGTTGCCAAGGTAGTATTTTTGAAATGAAGATTTACCCCTGTTTTCGCCGCCGAGCTGTATTTATTAGCTCTCTCGTAAAAGGGTGACGAAGGGCTTACGGATGAAAACGCTTTAGAGGCGCCTCCCCACTGTTCTTCGTATATATAGGATATACCCACTAAGAAACGGCCTTCATCCGCAAAGTCAGGGATAGTATCCGCATCCTGGATACCTTCTGCAAGGACGGTTCGGGCTTCTTTATAATTATCTAACAGTAGGTACCCGCGCCCCGTTAACAGATTCAATTCCGCGCTATATCTCCCCTTGGGAATTTGCGGTCGTGCCTTTTTACCCCACTCGACAGCTTCAAGGGGTTTGCCACCCTCTAATAGGCAACGTGAAACTTGAATACAGGCTTGGTTGCTACGATAGTCGCCCGGGTAATAAAAAATATATCTTTGATACTCGGTTATTGCTCGATAATATTCTCCATTATTATGAAGCTCGTTGGCGAAATTGAAAATCACGTCGTTATTTGCTTCGGATGCATAGAGTGAATAAGCGGGCGAAGTTATGAACACAAACAAGAAGAGGGCTTTAACGTATCTCATTTCTCTTTTATTTATTGATGGTCTAACGCACGGGGTCTAAGAAGAGGATTCTTTTCTCTGTATAAATCTTGTCGTAAAACTTTAAATCGTGGCCGCATCTGTGAATCCGGTCGGCAGCCATTAAAACACCCTTAACGGCACCGTACTTCTGGATAGCAGCGTTTGCATATCGGGAGCAGCTCGGATACATTTGACAATATCGACCATTAATCGGGCTGATGAACCGTTGATAAGCGCGAATACTCCAAAAGCCTGGTAGTTTGAGAAACGAGGTTTCCCGCCCTTCTTTTGGGGCGGATACCGCGTTTTGTTCAAAGGGGGAACGCATCGAGTCATAGCGGGGGGTCTTCCCTGGCTGGGCAGTGAAGACCCCTACCATGAGGCTTAGCAGCAGATACTTCATTTCCTCGCAGAGTTTTTATTTTTCGACAGTAATGGTTGCCTCTTGCGCGGTCCTGGAGGATATTTGTGTGCCCGCCGGAATGTCCGCATTCCCCCCCTGCATTAATAACCCCAAAATGCAGCAGAGAACAGTAATAATAACGGCGGTTCCAACACTGCTTTCCCCTTCGACTTCCTTGCTACCACTGAGAGCTACCGTCGTTCCATCGACGGCATGGGTTGACTTTAATGAAATCGCTAACCTACCAGCCGCCCCTACTGCTCCTTTTTTCTTTGCTGATTCAACGACACCGGTCACCGGCGCACCATTACGGAAAACCACTACACCCGAAACGGAAACGTCGTTTGCAACCTTGGCGGAAAACTCGCTGCCTGCGCTATGGGTGCCTGATGACAGCTTTTCTGAAATCACAACAGGGACTTCCGTGCCGCTCGGAATCCGAATGGAGGCCCTTTGTTGGGCAAGGCAGAGGGTTGGAAGGAGTGTAGAGGCGATGTGGAAGAAAATTAAACTGAAAATAACGATGCGAAGCGACTTCGTGGCTTCCATTTTTTGCTCCTTTTTTGGTGGTTTCTCTCTGGGGGCGGGGCGAAGCCCCGCCCCCTCTTGGTTGTTGGTTGTTTGGTTTATCCTACGCCGTGATCGTCACGGTCACCGGGTCGCACAGGACGCCCAGGTGCAGGTTGCGGTCGATGTACTGCGCTCTGTAAGACACCGTCACCGGCCCGTTGAGGATGTGCAGGTACGGCGAATGCGTGTCGTCGGCCAGCCACTGCCAGGGCAGGGCGTTCACGTCGGTCCCCGGGGTCACGACCCCGATATAGAACTGCAGGCGCACCGCCCTGGCGATCTCGGGCAGGGCGTTCTTCAGCTCGTTTCCCGGATTCGGGCCGAAGTGGATGGTCACCTGGCCCCGCTGGGAGAAGTCCGGCAGGAGGATGGGCGGGGCGATGTGGCGGATGGCCTCCGGGTCCAGGGGCGTCGGCTCCCGGTCCGGCACCGTGATGCCCAAGCCTTCCCTTTGGGCGTCGGTGGTCTCGCGCCGGTTCTGGACGAAGCCGGTGATGTTCCGGAGCACCCGCTCCCCAACCTCCCGGCGGTCGTCCTTGGTGGCCGCCGCGGAACGCGCCGCGTCCTTGGTCACCAGGTGCTCGTTGTAGGCCGCGGCCCACTGGTCGCGGGTGACGATCAGCTCGTTCACCTGGCCGGGGTTAAGCCCCAGGTCCACGGCGTGCGTCTGGACGTACTGCACGTATTTGGTGAACCAGACGCTGAACGCGTCGTCTTGGGCAGGGATGAAATCCCTCTTTGGCATAGCTTCTCCTTGATTAAGGGTTAACGACTTTTCGCGTGTAAGGCCAAATATAGTAATGAGTTAAGTATCCTACCACCCCCTTCCAGTATTTCTTCCACCGCCCTCAGTACTCCGAGTACCGCCCTCAGTGCCCCGGCTACCGCCCTCAGTGCTCCGGCTACCGCCCTCAGTGCCCCGGCTACCGCCCTCAGTGCTCCGGCTACCGCCCTCAGTACCCCGGCTACCGCCCTCAGTACCCCGGCTACCGCCCTCAGTACCCCGGCTACCGCCCTCAGTACCCCGGCTGCCGCCCTCAGTACCCCGGCTACCGCCCTCAGTGCCCCGAGTACCGCCCTCCGTACCCCGGCTGCCGCCCGTCAAACTTGGCCCGCGGTGGTTGGGTTTCCGGACTCCCCCGGCGGGGATTTAGTGGCACTTGTCGAAGTATTGTTCTATTGCGCTACTTCTTGTCAGCCAATAATCTTCTACCCAAACATGCGTCTCGGTATCCGTTGTGAGATCGTAAACCTCTTTGAATCCATAAGACTCAAAATCACCAACGATGATATCGCCTTCGTCGGGATCGTAACCGCCGTACCATTCAAGAAGCGCATATCCCAAATTAGTTTCAACTATAAAATAGTCGCAAAGACCTTTTTTATAAACGACGACCCCCTTTGCAGCATAGGCTGTTCCAGTTAATGCGACAAAATTTATTATTAATAAGACGCCAAACAACACGCGATGTAAAAGGAGTCTCATTTTTCCCCCTATGGTTTGCACCGTTTGCACGCCCGGTAGCCCCCTAAGCCTGCTCCGCGAGGCGCTTTTTGATCCTCTCCAACCACTCCGGCCTTTTTTCCTTCGTTAACGCCAATTCCCAACGAACTCGAGCCTCCTCTCGTTTGCCATGCTTGTCCAAAAACTTGGCTAAACTCTCAAACCCCTTAGCATAGTCCGGCAAGTCCTGTAATTCACGATACAGTTGGTCTGCTTCGGTTTTCTTCTTCTTCTTCTGAAGTATATAGTGAAGGTAGTAACGGCCCATGACAGTCATCGGGTGTTGTCGAATATCTTCCCGAAAAGAAGCCTCTGCCATATCCAAGTTATCCAGAAGTACATATTCTATTCCAAGATTGTAAAGTGCCAAGCTATCATTGGGATTTAAAAGGCGAGCTTGGCAAAGCGCTTGTGCTGCCTTTTCGTGTCGTCCCTGTTCGCCTAATACCACCCCAAGATTATGGTAAGCCTCGGCATAATTCTCCTTTAGCCGGATCGCCTCGCAATAAGCCTTTTCTGCCTCTTTCCATATTTCCTGTTCACCGTATGCATACCCAAGAAAAAAGTAGCTCTTGGGGTATTCTTTATCCAATCGGATGGCCGTCTGCAACTCCTTCACTGCTTCCGCATGTTTCCCCTGTTTGCTAAGTGCGAATCCAAGATTTGCGTAAGCCTCAGCTGAAGGCTTTAACCGGATCGCCTCACGGTACGCCTTTTCCGCCTCCACATAGTCTCCGGCCATCTCACCTGCGTGAGCCTTCAGTAAGGGGAAAAATGAATCATTTTGCCCACATGTTGAAGTTGTTATCAATTCTTCAAAGTAACCTCTATAGGATATGACAGGGAAAGCCTTTACCACGCCTGCTCCCTTAAGTGTTTCTAAGAGAATAGTGTCACCAAGGATAATCCCCTGAACACCATTATCAATATCCTCGCGCATGGTTTCTTTGATCATTATTTTGACCTTAGTGGCACTACCTGCAGCAGAACCAACTGGAGTGCCAGCTTGCCCCTCGATCCGTTTGGCTTGGCTGATGGCGAAACCTTCGGGAGTGTCTTTATTGAGCCAGGAACTCTTTTCGAATATTACTTGCCCCTCACCAATGCCAACTCGTACATACGCGAGTTCCTTGCCTTCTGTGGCTCGTTTGCGATTGAAGTTCGAGTTAAGCCAGGTCTCCTGAAGAAGCAAAGCCAATTTGAAAGCATGGACCGCGCTTTCGCTTTTAGGAAGGTCGTGTATAATGACTATAACTTCATCACCCCGTCCCACACCCTCAAGGTTACCATTTGAAAGCCCACTTTCACCTTGATAATGGCTGACAGCATCATAAGAGCGCCGATGATACTCTCTAAGCATTTGATTATATTCTTCTATCGAGGCGCGATTACCAAATTCAGTGGAGTCCTCTATATCCGCAACTACGATCGCTGCGTCTACGGTTTTAGTATTATTTTTCATCCGGGTTCAAAAAACCCCTTTCTACCGGCCTTCTTTAGCCGGTAAAGCAAACAACCCTGAATCAAGTCCTGAATCAAGTTCAGGACAGGTCTCAGGGCAGACTCCCGTGGCAAAGCCAGGGGGGCGTATTGCATCCCCCCGCCCCGTCTCAGGGGCGCTTCGTCCGACGTCATTCTCAAATCCGTAACCGTCTCCATAAGAACCACGCTTCCTCCCCGATGTCCGACAACCGTGGACTCCATGGTGCGACTGACCTCAGAATACTAACACATACCCCCCCGCCCTGTCAAGCCCCCGCTTTGTTGATGACAGCGAGGCAGGGTTGCCCGAATCGAAAAGGGAGCAAACCAATTGCGAGACCCCGCAGGGTCCTCCCGATTCGGGCGTGCAACCCTTGCTCTATAGGTCCCTATTCAACGCCAGACCCACCCCGCCCATCGGTCGGAGCCGGACCGCCATCCCTCCCTGCGCATCGAACCGGTAAAGATGGGCGTCCACATAGGCATCCACCATCGAGAAGGCCCCGACCCCTGCCGTCCACCACCACAGGCTTCTCTGCTTCTCGAAATGCCGGTCGACCTCCGCCTGGTCCGTAGCCTTGTTCATCCGCCAGACCTCGACCATCGCGGCTCCGGCCAAACTGGCCTCGACCGTTCCCAGGACGGCTGCCCTCCAGTAGTTTCGGGTATAGATCTGCCCTCCGCCCGGGAAGACCGCTGAGAAGAAAACCGCCTTCAAAGGCGATTTCACATCCGTTTTCGAATCCCTGGCCGTGCTGTCGGGCCTGGCCTTTGGGGATAAGTCCTCCCCGGCATAGACCGGGCCGGAGGGCGACGTTAAAATAAGATAAAGGAGGAAGGGCCAGGACAGGCGGCGCATCACCGCTTGGGGACCACGGCGACGGCCTCGATCTCCACTCTCGCTCCCCGGGGAAGGGAAGCCACTCCGACCGTGCTCCGGGCCGGAGGCTCGCCGGAAAAATAGATCCCGTACACCTCGTTCATCTGAGCGAACTCCGAGAGGTCCGTCATATAGACCGTCGTTTTGACCACGTCCTTTAGGCCTGCTCCACCGGCCTCCAGGACCGCCTTCAGGTTTTCCAGGACCTGCTTGGTCTCGGACTGGATTCCTCCGCTGACCAGGCTGCCCGCGGTCGGGTCCAGGGGGATCTGCCCCGACGTGAAGAGCAGGCTCCCCGCAAGGATGCCCTGGCTGTACGGCCCGATGGCGGCCGGGGCTTTCTCGGTCTTTATCTGCGTCATCTCATCGTCCTCCTCCCACCTCGCCTTTCGTTATCGTCACCGGAAGCTGAAACGGGCCCAGGGCCGTGTCGTAGAAGGCCGTGCCCTTGATCTCGTATTTCGCCTCCCCCCGACGCACGCTCTCGGCCAGCGTGAGGAAGGCCTCCTTCAAGGCCTCATAGGTGAACCGGGACTCGATCACGATCGTCCCTTCGCTTTGGGCCTCGATGCTTTTCTGCTGCCGGGAGTCCCCGCTGGCCACCGGGGTATCGTTCACCCGGAGGTCGAAGGCCAGATGGTCCAGGGTCACTCGGGAAGGGTTGGGGTTGGTGACCTTGACCTCGAAGGCCAGCGCGACCGCGGACCGGCTCACCGGGACCGTGATCTCCAGACGCGGAGTGACCTGTTCCAGGGAATACCTGCAGTTGAGGAGGCCCACCCGCTCCATCACCGAGGCGCACCCGGAAAGCGACAGGAGCGCGAAAGCCGCCGCCCAGGCCTTCCGGCGATGTCTTCTTGTCTGGCCCATCGCTTCCTTTTATTTCTTCGCCTGCGTTTCGATCGGCTGGATCTGGTAAAGCACCTTCGTCCTCTCCCCTCCCCTGGCCTTGAGCCCGCCCAAGGGGTCCACCTCCAGGGTTTCCTCCTTTTCGGTCAGGAGGACCCGCGCTCCGCCGCCGGAGGGACCGAACAGGCAGTACCCGATCCGGCGGAGCTTCGCGCCCACGACCTCGGCCGTGATCACTTTTCCGTGCTCCTCCAGGGTGAACCGCTCCAGGCCCAGGAGGAGGTTCAGCACCGTGTTCTCGTCGGAGAGGATCGAAGACCTGACGCCCTGTTCGGCATCCATCCCCTGGAGCCTGGACAGGAGCACGGCATCCGAGAGCGCGCTCCCCAGAAGGTCCGCATCCCCCAGGGCATTGGTCCCGAACGCCAGGTCTTTCCCGGGCAGCCCGCTCACCAGCCCGATCCCCACCCGGAACAGTCTCTTCAGCTCCACGGGGAGGGCGTTGTAGGGCACGCCCTGGGGCAGACCCTTCCACTCCGGGGTCTCCTTGAACCATTCCCTGAAGAGCGGGAAGTGCTCCTTGATGAACTTCTCGGAGAAGAGGAGCATCTCCGTGGCGCAGGCCACGGCGATTCGTCCGCTCTCCGCATGGGCCGCCATTCCCGTCTCCTTCCCCACGGCCAGGGAGTGCCGGAGCTTGATCCCTTCTCCGCCGGAGGACTCCTTGTACCACCGTTCATACAGCTCCCGGGAATTCTCCCCGAACCAGAAGACCCCTCCCTCGTCGGTCTCTTTGAGCAGGAAGGCTCCGGCCCGTCTGGCCACTCCGGCCAGGGCCGTCGTGAAACGGTTCCGGATCTGCCTGGCTTTGACCGCATCCCCCAGCCGCGTCGTGAGATAGTCCACCCCCCGGCAGGAATAGCCCAGGACCGAGACCACCCTCCCGCAACGCCTCTGGCACAGCCCGGAAAGCTCGCTCCGGTGCCTCAGCGCCTCGGCCGAGGGGGCCTGGCAGACCTTGTCCGCCGGTCCGCCGAACGTGAAAAGCCCCCCCTCGGCCTCGCAGGCCAGGGCGATGTACTCCTCTTCGTCCAGCGCCTGTCGCTTTTCGTGGGGGGGCATCTCCTGGCTGGGGGGCAGGCTTCCCCGCACCATGTTCTCCAGGGCTCTGGCCACGACGAACGGCTCCACGACGTTCTGCATGAACTGGACGTATCCCGTGACCACCTGCTCCACGGCGTAGGCCTTGGAGAGACCCTTGGAGCTCTCCAGCTCGGTGAGCACGGTGAGCTCGGCCTCCCAGGTCTGGATCATCTCTTCCAGGTAATGACCGTCGGCGACCCCTTTCCCCCCTTTTTCCTGGGCCCGCCTGGCCTCTTTCACCGCGGCCTGGTTCTTGCCGATCTCCTCCCTCAGGGCCGCGGCCAGCTCCCTGGACCTGCGCTCCCAGATCTGGGCGTATTCCCCGTGCAGGGCCTCGCGCAGCTCGTAGAACCGCAGGAGGTGCTCCTCCACGCAGAGCATGGCCTTCCCCTTCTCCCCGAGGAGCAGGGCGGTCACCTCCTCCAGGCTCATCTTGCCCAGGGACTTGGCCTGCCCCATGCCGGATTCCACGGTCTTCATCTTCCGGTTCAGGTCCCCCAGGTGCCAGAGCTGGTCCGAGATGGCATGCTGCAGTTCCAGGAGGGCATCCATGATCTGGGCCCGGAGCGCCGGGAGGTTCTCGGAGCTCAATCCTTTGGGCAGGTCCCGGAACCCCTCCATGTAGCGCGCGAACAGGGCCTGGATCTCCTTCTTCGCCCTGGCCTCGAAAGCCCGCAGTTCCTCCAGCTCCCGGGTGAACCCGGCCTCCAGCTCCTTGGCCCGCTTGATCAGGATCTTCTGAACTTCCTGGGCGGTCCGCTCCCCCAGGTAGGACACCTTCCCCGAGATCAGATCCAAGATCTCCTCGGGCTTTCCGATGGCTTTCCCCAGGGCTTCGAACAGGGCCTTCTCCTGGGTGGACGCCCACTCCCCGTAAAGCACGCGGTAGAGCCTTCCGATGAGCCCGGGGGTCAGGTTGTATTCCCGGGTGGAAGCCCCGAAGCGGTCGAAGGTCAGGTCTTTGGCCGGCAGGCGGTCCAGGGCGATGTTGGAAAGCCAGGCCGGGTGATCCAGCACTTTCTCTCCCACCGAGACATCCAGCGCGTGCTTCGTCCTCAGCCGGTTCCGGCAGGCCTTGATCAGGGCGCAGGCCTCGCTGAAATAGTCCGCTTCCAGGGCCTCCCGGTGCGAGGCCATCTCGCCCGTCGCGGCCCGGGGAAGGACCCTGCGGAAGAGATCCCGGCAGCCCAGTTCGAAGATCAGGGCCAGGGTGGGGTCCGCCTGAACCGCGGATTCGTACCAGCGCAGGACCGCGGTCTCGGCCTGGACCCGCCCTCCTCCCTTCCACTTCAGCCAGCCCTGGGACTTGTCCCCGGAGCGCATCTTCTCCCAGGTGGCCGCGGCCAGCTGGCCGGCGATCTGCGCGGCCTCCTGCAGGGCCTCGGCCGTGAACCTCACGAACACGACCCCCTGCGCGGCGTGGCCCCGGAGGGGCTCCAGACCCACCGGGGCGATGCCCCGCATCCGGACATAGCCCTCCACGGCCACCAGCTGGTTCAGGTAGGCTTCCTTCTGGCCCAGGGTCTGTCTCAGGGAGTTCAGGAATTTCCCCGCGGCCTGGGCCGCGGTTTCCAGGTCCTTGGGCGTGGCGAAAAGGTTCCGCTCCGGCATGGGGTTACTCCACCGTTACGCTTTTGGCGAGGTTGCGGGGCTGGTCCACGTGGCAGTTCCGGCGGATCGCCACGTAGTACGCGAACAGCTGCAGGGGCAGCACGGTGAGGAAGGGCGTCAGGTACTCCTCGGTCTCCGGGATGGGAATGACGGTGTTGGCCAGCTTGCGGATCTGCTCATCCCCCCGGGTCGCGATGACGATCATGTCCCCGCCGCGGGCCTTGACCTCCTCGATGTTCCCCAGGATCTTGTCGTGGGTCTTGTCGTTGGGCGCAACCACCATGACCGGCATGTTCCAGTCGATCAGGGCGATCGGCCCGTGCTTCATCTCCGCGGCGGGATACCCCTCGGCGTGGACGTAGGAGATCTCCTTCAGCTTCAGGGCCCCCTCCAGGGCGATGGGGTAGTTATACCCCCGGCCGAGGTACAGGGCGTTGTTCGCCCGGAAGTACTTCTCGGCGCATTCCTTGACCCATTCCGCTTCCGAGAGCAGGGCCTCCATCTTGGCCGGGATCCCTTCCATGGCCGCGATCATCCTGCGGGCCTGCACCGCGGACAGGGACTTCCGCGCCCGCCCGAGGTAGACGGCCAGCACGAACAGGGCCGCCAATTGGGCGGTGAACGCTTTGGTGGAAGCGACCCCGATCTCCGGCCCGGCATGGGTGTAGATGCCTCCGTCGGCCTCCCGGGCGATGGAGGAGCCCACGACATTGCAGATGGAGAGGACCTTGACCCGCTCCTCCTGGACCTTCCTCATCGCGGCCAGGGTGTCCGCGGTCTCGCCGGACTGGCTGATGACCACGACCAGGGTGTGGCGGTCGAACACCGCCTGGCGGTAGCGGAACTCCGCGGCGTTCTCCACCGAGACGGGAAGCCGGACGAACTCCTCCATCAGGTACTTCCCGATCATCCCGGCGTGCCAGGAGGTCCCGCAGGCCGTGACGATGATCCGGTTGATCCCCAGGATCTCGTTCAGGGAGAGGTTGAGCCCTCCCAGGATGGCCTCCCCCTCCTGGGGGTCGAGCCGGCCCCGCAGGGTGTCCGCGACCGCTTTGGGCTGCTCGTGGATCTCCTTCAGCATGAAATGGGCGTAGCCCCCCTTCTCGGCCATCTCGGCGTTCCAGGCCACCTCTTTGGGCTCCAGAGGGACCTCCTTTCCATCCAGGGCAAACACCCGCACCCGCCCTTCCTCTGCCGCCACGACCTGTTTGTCCCCGAGATAAACCACCTTCTTGGTGTGGGCCAGGATGGCGGGCACGTCCGAGGCGATGAAATTCTCCCCCTCGCCGAGCCCCACGATGAGCGGGCTTCCGTTGCGGGCCCCGATCAGGCGCTTCGGCTCCCGGCTGGAGAGGATGCCCAGGCCGTAGGTTCCCTGAAGCCTTCTCAGGGCCTTGAGCACGGCCTCCAGGAGGTCGCCCTGATAGTATTTCTCGATCAGGTGCGGGATGACCTCGGTGTCCGTTTCGGATTTGAAGACATGCCCTTCGCGGATGAGTTCCTCGCGCAAGGCGGCGTGGTTTTCGATGATCCCGTTGTGGATGACCGCGATCTCTCCCTTGCAGTCGCAGTGCGGATGGGCGTTGGAATCCGTGGGCTCCCCGTGCGTGGCCCAGCGGGTATGCCCCAGCCCGGTGCTCCCGGTAAGCGGGGATTGGGCCAGCTTCGCCTCCAGCTTGGCGATCTTGCCCGCGGCCTTCTCCATCCCGCACTTCTCCCCGGCCAGGAGGACCACTCCCGCGGAGTCGTAGCCCCGGTATTCCAGCTTCTTCAGGCCGTCCAGCAGGATGGGCATGGCCTCCCGCTTGCCGACATAACCTACGATGCCGCACATGGTCTCATCTCATTTTATGTTGAGGAGCAGTTTCTTGACGTCCTCCACGAGCGCCTCGGCCCTAGCCTCGTCCCTGGCCTCGGCGATCACCCGGATCACGGGCTCCGTGCCCGAGCCCCGCACCTGCACCCAGGCGTCCTCCCAGGAGAGCTTGAGCCCGTCCCGCTCGTCCGTCTCAGCCCCTTTGAAACGGCCTTTCAATCGGCTCGCCAGGTCCGGGCTCATCCGGCCAGCGACCTTCTGCTTCACCATATGATACCTGGGCAGCCCGGCGGCCATCTGCGAGACCTTCTTCCCGGTCTCGGCCATGGCCTGGAGGATCAGGCTGATTCCGACCAGGGCATCCCGTCCCAGGTGCACCTCGGGCAGGATGACTCCCCCGTTCCCCTCCCCGCCGATGAGGGCATTCTCCCTGGCCATGCCCTCCACGACATGGGCCTCACCCACCGGGGTGCGGATGATTGCGACCCCGGCCCGGGCTGCGACGTCGTCCAGCATCCGGGACGTGGAGAGGTTGGTCACGACCGGCCCCTTCTTCTTGGACAGGACGAACTGCGCCGACAGGGCCAGGGAATACTCCTCCCCGATGGCCACCCCTTCCTCATCCACGATGGCCAGCCGGTCGGCGTCCGGGTCGCAGGCGAAGCCCACCTCGCAGCGCGTGTCTTTCATTAACTGGCACAGCTCCGAAAGGTTCTCCGCGACCGGCTCCGGGTTGCGGGGAAACAGGCCGTCCGGCTCGCAGCCGATGGAGATCATCTGGCAGCCCAGCTCCTCCAGCAGCCTCGGGAGGGCATTGCCGCCGGCCCCGTGAACGCAGTCCACGGCCACCCGGAAGTCCTTTCTGGCCACCCGCCTCTTGTCGATATAGGAGGTCCTGAAGATCCGGGACAGATGCTTGTCCAACGCGCTGGCGTCTCTCCTGGACTTCCCTATTTTCTCCCAGGAGGCATAGCGCCTCTCCGGGCTTTCGATCAGGGGCTGGAAGGCCTCCCAGTCTTTGGCCGAGAGGAAGGTCCCTTTCCGGGAGATGAGCTTCAGGGCATTCCATTCCCTGGGGTTGTGGCTGGCCGTGATCGCGATCCCGCCCTGGGCTCCGAGCTCCTCGACCATGACCTGGACCGTGGGGGTCGGGACGACGCCGATCTGCACGACATCACAGCCCGTGGCCATGAGTCCGGAGGAGACGATGTATTCCACCATCTCCCCGGACGTGCGTGAGTCCCGCCCGACCACGACTTTCCCCCCTCCGAGGTACTCTCCGAAAGCAGAAGCATACTTTAAAACCACCTCCGGAGTCAAGCCTTCCCCCACCACGCCCCTCACCCCGGACACGCTGACCATCAGGTCTTTCATCTTCTATCCTTTAACGCCTCACGCCTTACGCCTTACGCCTCACGCTTTTCCTGCATGACTTTGAGCCAGAAATCCACGTCCATTTTCCTCATCCGGGTCGGTTTCTCGGATCTGCCTGGAGAAGGGAGGTGGCTTGCTTTTGATCCTTTTAACGGTCGAACCGTCAAACCGTCTAACGGTCTAACCCTTCCCAACATCTCGGCCTCGAAGCTCTTGGCTCCGAAGACCTTGGCCCCGCAGGCCCGGGCGTGGCTCTGGACCTCGCGGTCCGAGCTGACCACCCAGACCTCCTCTCTTTCCCTCTTTGGAAAAGAGGGGTTAGGGGAGATTCCAAGAGCTTGCTCGACCATCTCCCGGATGACCATGTCCGCGTTCATCGGGGGCCTGGAGTAAATGACCCGGACCCCGGGCCTTCCTTCCGCGCCTCCGGGCATTCCTTCGCGCCCGTCGAACACCACGACGACCTTACGTCCCGGCCTCTGGGCCTGGTACCGCGAGGCGGCCTCCACGACCCTCTGCCTCCCGGCCCTGGGGTCCTTGAGCCCGGCCTGCCTGACGCCCTCCCAGGCGAACATCACGTTGTGCCCGTCGATCAGGACCTGGCTCACGGTCTCCCCGAGACTTCCAGGATGTTTCCGTCCGGGTCTTCGAACTGGAAGCAGGAGGTGTTCTCGTCCACCGGTTCCGGGGCCTCCTGGAGCAGCTTGACCCCCCTGGCCTTGAGCGCCTTATGGACGTCCTTCGCGGACTGCTCGGTCTGGAGGAAAAAGCTCAGACGCACGGTCCGGGCATCGGTCTTCGCCGGCTTCTGTCCGCCTTCGAGGTAGATGGAAATCTTTCCTGACCGCGATTGGAGGAAGCACAGGGTCGGGGTGACCTCGGCCGAGACCTCGAACCCCAGCGCCTCGGTGTAGAATTTCTTCGCCCGCCCCAGATCCGTGACGTAAACCGCCACGGTCCGGATGCTCTCGAACATGGGTTTCTCCCCTTTTGGGGGGCCTCCTTTTTCGGCTGCAGGGTTCCCCGCCCAAAGCGGCATCGCCAGGATCTCCAGGAGGATGAAAACGACCAGAGCCTTTTTCAATGGCCCTCCTTTTCCGCGCTGGCTTCCATAGTCCTATACTATATCACAACCGGCAATCCGGGGTCAACTACGGGGGCAAATAAAAGGGGGCCGGGGCTCTTCGCCCCGCCCTTTTCTCGTCATCCCAAATCTCGTCATCCTGAACTTGTTTCAGGATCTCTCTTGGCTATCATTCTTTTCAGGATCTCGCTGTTTGTAGCCTGTCCTTCTTTAGTCCCGCCTTACGGGACAGCTGCAAGCAGTGGTAAAGGTTACTTCACGGGCTGTATCTTCAGGTCCTTGCAGATCTTTTTCGCCAGCGTGTCGTCGATCTCCGTATGCCTGGGCACGGACGACCTCGTATTGAGCGGAGCGTTCCCCCACCAGGAGTGCCGGGCTCCTTCGCGGACCAGCTCGCACCCTTGAGAGCGAAGGTGCCTGAGGAGCACGCTCCTCTTCATACGGCGATTTTTTCTTCGCGGAAGTCTATTCCGGCAGAGGCGATCGCTTCCTGCCGGTTGACATCCAAAGCCTCTCGCAGCGTGATTTTCAGCGTTTCGAGCAGCTCTTCGCGATTGCGCTCCTGGCAGTTGATCCCGGGGACCTCCTCGATCCACCCGATCCACCATTCGCTGCTCTTCTTGATGACGGCGGTATACTCCATGGTTCTCCTTTGTCTTTTATCACCGATCGGGGATTCTAAGAACCGAATCCGCATGATTCCTATTTATACTTGCTCAGCACCTTCTCGATAGATACGGCTTTGAGCTTCCCCCGTTCGTAGGCGTTGATTCGGCTCTCCGCCTCCCTGGCCCACAGGGTGCGGATCTCTTTGTCCGTTTGATCCAGGCTGGAAAGCAGCTCGTCCACGAGCTCTGCCTTTTGGGCGGGTTTCAATTGCAGGGCTTCTTTGAGGATTTTAGCGGGAGCAGCCACGAGGCCTCCTTTCTCGTTAATCGTTTTGGTGTTACCGAGCCTATGGTTATACTATATCATAACCGGCAATCCGGGGTCAACTACGGGGGCAAATAAAAAGGGGCTGACCACCCCCAAGAGCCCATCCAACCATTTAACATAGATAGACCGCAATCCCTTACAACACAAAAACCACCGTCCCCCCAGGACCGTGGGTAGTCCACCCATCGCCCTTTCGCCCTAAATCCTCCCTCCTACCTCCCCCCTATATCACCCCTACCTCACACCTACCATTAGGGACTTCCCATATTGAACGAGCCGTTATTTAATGAATATCTCACCTTCATAACCGAACGATAAAAAACGATTAAATTAACTGTTTAACTGTAATACCTATCCCCTTAGATACACTCATTTGGGGAGTGTTCCGTTTTTAAATTGATCTCCGTAATTATCTTCAATCTGGCTCCGCAAGGCGTTTTATGATTGCCTTTTTCGACTCAGGACTGTTTTCCAATTTCACTACTCTTTCCCAATACATCCGCGCTTCCCTTCGTCTGTCCTGCACATCTAATATTAACGCCAAACATCTAATTGGCAAAACAAAGTTTGGTTTTAATCTGATAGCTTCGCGGTACTCCTTCATTGCCTCGACAGTCTTACCTTGATCTTCAAGCACCATTCCTAGTAGAGTGTGCGCCACGGCATCGTCCGGATTCAAACTGATAGTTTCGCGGTATTCCTTTATCGCCTCGTTAGGCTTACCCTGATCTTCAAGCGCCGTTCCCAGTAGAAAGTGTGCATCAGCATCGCCCGGGTTCAACCTGATAGCTTCGCGGTATTCCTTTATCGCCTCTACAGTCTTACCCTGATTACGAAGCACATTCCCGAGATTGTAGTGCGCTTCTGAATCCCAGGGTTTCCTTTGAACGGTGCTACGCCAATGAGGTTCCCACATGCAACCCAAAACTTTTCCAACTAAACCCTGCGAAATCTTCTCAAACCCTCTAATATCCGTCCCGGCATCCTCCTTTTCGCTACATTCGACTTTCTCCTTTTCCACATCTACCGCCCGAAGGAAGAGGGCATAATGATCCCCCAGCTTCGTCACCGATCCCATCACCATCTTCTGCACATTCAACGCCTTCCCAATCTGCACCGCACAAGCCACATCCGTGCACCCCGAAAGCTGAATCGCCTTCTCCTTCGCCAGCTCTCTCATCTTCTCCCGTGCCACCAGATCAATAGACTCCTGCTTCGCAAACTCATACCGCACCGTCTCGGTCAGCGCATCCGCCACCCCTTGGCTCAGCCCCTCCCCCTTGGCATCCAAATCCAGCACCGCAATCGCGATCCTCTCGGCCCGGGCGGTAAGGACAGCGAGAAAGACGAAGAGGATCATTAGGGCGTATTTCACGAAAGACCTCCTGAAAAGAGTTAAATCCTATCCCCTTATATCATCAGAATTCCTTGGCATACCTATCCCTTTAAAACACCTTACTTTTGGTGTTGGACTTTTGGATTAAATTCGCCGAGAGACTTAACCACCATTGTGTAGTAGTCCATCCAATGACATGCATAAAGGGTCAGCGTTGCCGGATTCGTCTCATCGACACCTATCTCATTCAGCCAAGCACGCGCCCACGACATCTGTTTTCGCTGGCCCGGAGCAAACAAATCGTTCAAATCTTGCATCGCAGTCTTAACTTCTGCCAGAAGGCTACCCGCTACATCGGGTGAGGATGGGAAAATGTCTGCCTCTAAATGCTCCCTTACTGGGAGAAACCCTGCATTCTTGCCTTCCTCAACCATGAGTGCCATCAAGACCGCGGCCAGCTGATAAAGTTTCGCCTTAATCTCATAACGTGCGGTCATTATCGCATCAAGGCAAAGATCATCGGGCGCATATACGACTATCTTGTGGACAAACTCATTAAGGAGTGACTGCGCCAGCTCTGTAGCCTCGACTTTATGCTTCCTTTTCCAGAACATTCCTATGCCTTAGCAGCCACGAAAAGCCCTCAAGTAATTCAGAACACATTTTAATATAGGGTTCTAATGTCATGTATTGTTTGACCGCTATTTGCTTATTTTTTCTGCTACTAAGTCATTCCGTCTTCAGGGTCACTCCCTAAAATAGGAGGGGGTAATCCGTGATCCTCTTCTTGGTGACATTCCCGGCATTCCCAAACATCATCATGTTTTAAAAGCATTACCCCAGGAGGAAAGTGTCTACGACAAATTGGATAATTCAACTTCGTGGCTACCATAGCTTCGGCGAGCTTGAATTGTTCTTCCGACCGCTTTAACGCTACTTCTGCATCGGCTTTCCGGGGGCTGTTAGGAAGTAAAGCCAATGCTTGCTTTAGGGCAGAAAGTGCGGAACTAAAGAGACCTACCCCTTTAGCCAAGGAATCAATATCCATCATATACCCCCTTCTGAGCAATATGGGGCTATAAGGATTCTACTACTAACGATTGGGCCATTTTCTCTCAACCTCTTTTTTAACCCACCAGATATAAATACCACCAACAATGCACCCCAATAGTCCCAATAGAGTCAAGGCGTGAAATAGAGAATGGATCCAACCCTTAGTGCCATTCGGGCTTCCTAAACTAAAATACGCTTTACTGAATGCAAGGACAACCCATATTTGTAAAGCAATGATGATGGCGATCAATGAATAATTTATAAGTTTAGGTAGTTGGTCAATCCACCATAAATGGATAAACGCCCATGTCCCAAGCATGGATGCAATAATTAGCGTGCTCCATGAAAGCCTCCTCGAAGCGACCCTAATCCACTTTTCAGAGGATTCACGACTTTTATCTACACAAAAGAAGTCTTGGAGTATCGTTTTCACTATTAGTTTTCAAGAGGATTCGGGTATACGGGTTTTCTCGGTTTCACGAACACCCGATGCACCATCGGGAACTTCCCCCATCCCCAAAACACCCAGTATTATATTGAAAATCCACCCCAAAGTCAAGCCCAACCCTCCCCTTTACCAAAACGACCGTTGGATCGCTGCGCTACGATGGAGTCGGTTGAAACGGTAGAAACGTAAAGCCAAAGCCTCGGGGCAGGCTCCATGACGATACTGACAAATCCCTCATAATCCCCCTTTTGCTAAGGGGGAAAGTCACTGGATTCCGGATCGGGTCCCCGATAGACGACATCGGGGCAGGCCAGGAATGACAACCTATTTTAGTCTATAGCGGCGGGAATCAAACAGGCCACAACATCTTGTGCCATAATCGTTATCATGGGAAAAGTGGGTTATGAGGATACGATTTTTCTTATTTCCTTAGAAAACCGAAGCTTATAAAACCCTTGTTCTTCGTAACCCGCAAAACCCCATTTGACAAAACGCCATTTCTGCGCCATATAATGGAGGGACACAGGATAAAAAACGGTGGAGATGGTAGAGACGGTTGAAACGGTGGAAACGTAAATACCAAATGACCGGATTCTTCGCTACGCTCAGAATGACCCCCTTGTCAGAGTGGCCCCTCTAGAAGACAGCATTGCGAAACAATCACTAAACAAAAACAATCGAAAAGGAGGAAGAGATGAAACTGAGAGCGCCGATACACTCCGCAGACGCCAGAGGCCGGTTCGCCGACGCCCTGGTCCTGGGCTTCTGGCGAGGCATCCACTGGGCCCGCAGACTCGTCATGCCCGTAAACCCCAAAACCCCGCGCCAGGAAGAAGTGCGGGGAAACCTCACCACAGTCACCCGCACCTGGCCCAGACTCAGCGACAGCCAGCGGGCCCTTTGGGAAGCCTTCGCCCTGCTCATGAGCCCCATAGACCCCCTGACCGGAAACCAGATCCGCTGGACCGGGATCGCCGGGTTCATCTGGACCAACACCGTGCTCGTGGACACCGGCCAGCCCCTGGCCCTCATCCCCCCAAGCCTGCCCATGCCCTCCGGCCTGCCCGGATTCACGTTAAACCCCGGACCCGGGCCGGGAGAAGCCACAGCCGCCTGGACCCCCCTGTTAGCCGGAATCCTCGTAGACCTCTGGACTCAGGCCGAGCTGCCATCAAGGAAACTTCACCAGTTCCGCTACCGGCACCGGGCCTACGCAGACGGAACCTCAGGAGCCTACACCTTCGGGGGAAATCCCACAGGGTGGAGGATTGGGGTCAAAGCCAGACAGGTTCTGCCGGACGGAGGGAGGGGAAGCTATGAGCAGGAAGGAGTCATCGTGCTGTAACAGGCGATGGAATCGGTAGAGACGGTGGAAACGGTGAAACGAAAGTCGGAAACGACAGCACTTTAAATCCCCCCTACCCCCCTTTGTCTAAGGGGGGAAAGTCACTGGATTCCCGCCCCGCCCCGATAAATCGGGGCAAGCGGGAATGACACCCTAATCACAAAAGCAAAAGCAGATTCTGACCCCTTTTAAGACAGTCCTTGTGAAATAGACTCTAAAGCAATTTCCCTTGCCCGTCCCAGGGAATGCCGAAGTGCTTGTAGGCCCGCTCGGTGGCTTCCCGGCCCCGGGGGGTGCGCTTGAGGAAGCCCTGCTGGATCAGGAACGGCTCGTAGACCTCTTCGAGAGTCTCGGCTTCCTCGCCCACGGCCACGGCGTAAGTATTAAGACCTACCGGGCCCCCCTGGAACTTGGAGATGATCGTGTCCAGGACCCTCTTGTCCATCTCGTCCAGCCCGATCTCGTCCACCTCCCACATGGCCAGGGCTTTCTGGGCCGTGTCTTTATCGATCTTGCCGCCGGTCTTGATCTGGGCGAAGTCCCTGACCCTGCGGAGCAGGCGGTTGGCCACCCGCGGGGTGCCTCTGGAACGTTTGGCGATCTCCATCGCCCCTTCGGGATTGACCTCCACCCCCAGGATCCGGGAGGAGCGCAGGACGATCTTGTAGAGGTCCTCGGCGGGGTAGTAGTCCAGCCTCTCGGTGATCCCGAACCGCGCCCGCATGGGCGAGGAAAGCAGGCCGGCCCGGGTCGTGGCCCCGATCAGGGTGAAGGGGTTGAGGGTCAGCTTGACCGAGCGCGCCGCCGGGCCCTTGTCCACCATGATGTCTATCTTGAAATCCTCCATCGCGGAGTAGAGGTACTCCTCCACCACGTGGTTGGTGCGGTGGACCTCGTCGATGAACAGCACCTCGCGGGGCTCCAGGTTGGACAGCGGGCCGACCAGGTCGTAGGGCCGCTCTAAGACCGGCCCGCTCGTGGTCTTGATGCCCACGCCTAACTCATGGGCCATGATCGTCGCCAGGGTGGTCTTGCCCAGTCCCGGCGGGCCGTAGAACAGGATGTGGTCCAGGGCCTCGCCCCGGGCCTTGGTCGCGGCCATCGCGATGCCCAGCTTCGCTTTGAGCTTCTCCTGCCCCACGAACTCCTCCAGGGTCGTGGGCCGGACCGTCTGGTCGAATTCCAGCTCGTCCGGCAGCCGGTCCGGGACCGTGATGCGCTCGGGCTTCTCGATCACGGGGCGAGCCTCGCGAGCTCCTCGGCGATGAGGGCCTTGACCCTGGGCGCGGCCTCGCTCGGGGCTAACCGCACCGGGGCCTTCTCCCTCCTGAGCTTCACCTCCACCTTGCCCTCGGCCAGGGTCTTCTCCCCGATGGTCACCCGGATCGGGACCCCGATCAGGTCCGCGTCCTTGAACTTCACCCCCGGCCGGTCGTCCCGGTCGTCCAGCAGGACCTCGATCCCGGCCTCCTGACAATCCCGGTAGATTACCTCGGCCGTGTCCACGGTCTCCTTGTGGCTCATGTTGATGGGCAGGACCAGGACCTGATAAGGCGCGAGGGACATCGGCCAGATGATCCCGTCCTTGTCGTGCCCGCTCTCCTGCTCGATGGCCGAGGCGATGATCCGCTCCACCCCGATCCCGTAGCTCCCCATCACGATGGGCTTCTCGTTCCCCTCGGCGTCCTGGAACGTCGCGTTCATGGCCGTGGAGTATTTGAGGCCCAGCTTGAAGATGTGTCCGATCTCGATCGCCCGGATGATCGCCAGAGGCTTCCCGCACTTCGGGCAGGCCTCCCCGTCCTTCACCATCCTCAAGTCCGCGAATTTCTCCGCCTTCACGTCGCGGGCCAGGCTGATGTTCCGGAGGTGATACTCCTCCTTGTTCGCCCCGCTGATCAATCCCACGGCCCCTTCCAGCCTCAGGTCCGCGAGGATGCGTACGCCCTTGATTCCGACCGGGCTGACGTACCCCACGTTGGCCTGGCACAGGGCCAGCACCTCCTGGGGCTCGGCCGGCCTCCATTCCCCGCCCAGGGCCGAGGTGACCTTGGACTCGTTCATCTCGTCGTCCCCCCGGACCAGGATGAAGGCCGGCTTGTCCTGATGGATGATCACCAGGCTCTTCATCAACTGCTCCGGCTTGATCTTGAGGAACCCCGAGACCTCTTCCACCGTGCGATACCCCGGGGTGTGGACCTCTTCCAATTCTTTCCCTGATCCCTGATCCCTAATCCCTAATCCCTGTTCTGTTCGGCTTTGTGCCACCTCGGTGTTCGCGGCATAGGAGCAGGCCGTGCAGCGGACCACGGTATCTTCCCCGGCCGCGGCCTGGACCATAAACTCCTCAGAGGCCGAACCCCCCATCAGGCCCGAGGAGGCCTTGACCGTGACGAAGGAAAGGCCGCAGCGCCTGGAGATGCGCTCGTAGGCTGTGCGGTGGAGCTCGTAACTCTGGTCCAGCTGCTTCTCGTCCGCGCCCAGGCTGTAGGCATCCTTCATCGTGAACTGCCGGGCCCGCAAGACCCCGGAGCGGGGCCGGAGCTCGTCCCGGAACTTGGTCTGGATCTGATACCAGATCTGGGGCATGACCCGCCAGGAGCGCACCTGGTCCCGGGCGATGGATACGATGATCTCCTCGTGGGTCGGGCAAAGGCACAGCTCCCGCTGCTTGCGGTCCTTGAGCTTGAACATCAGGTCCCCGTGGTCCTTGAGCCTTCCGGTTTCGTTCCAGATCTCGGCCGGGGCCAGCACCGGGAGCATGAACTCCTGGCCCCCGATGCGGTCCATCTCCTCCCGGATGATGGCCATCGCCTTGCGCATCGCCCGCCAGCCCAGGGGCAGGTAGGAATAGACCCCGGCGGTCAGAGGCCTCATCTGCCCGCTGCGGAGCATCAGTTGATGGGACAGTTCCTCGGCGTCCGAGGGGACTTCCTTGAAGGTCGGCAGAAAAGCCTGGGACCAGCGCATGATCAGTTCCTTTGTCTCACCTTAATCGCAACAGGGTTTCGAGGTCGGCGCTTCCCGAGCGCACGTCTATCTCAAGGGTTAATATCCAGATCGGCAGGGCCGGATCCGTTATCGGTGGAATCCGGACCGCATCCTTCTCGGTCGTGACCAGGCCCCAGGCCCCGGCCTGCCTGGCTTCCTCGACGAGCCTGCGGACCTCATCGTCGCTGTAGTAATGATGGTCGGGGAACCGCTTCTCCAGGATGACCCTGGCGTTCAAGCCCTCCAGGGTCCTCCGGAACGAAGCCGGGGATGCCAGGCCCGAGAAGGCGGCCACGGCCTTTCCGGCCAGCTCGGAAACGGCAAGGGCTCCCTCTTTCCCCAGGCGTTTCAAGGGCTTGGGGACATAGGCGATTCGGGCGATGGCCGCCCTGGGATGGAGCCTTCGGAGCCGTTCTTCCAGCTCCGATTCGCTATTAGTTATCTCACATTGCTCTATTTTTGTCAAGAGCACCCCGTCCGCCCGGTGGAGCGAGGAGGCCGGCTCGCGCAGGATGCCCCTGGGAAGCAAGCGCCTGTTCCCGAACGGATGGGTGGCATCCAACAAAACGATTTCAACGTCCTTCTTGAGCTTGCGATACTGGAACCCGTCATCCAGGAGCAGGGTGTCGGCGCCCAGGTTCCGGACCGCCCAGGTCCCGCTCTGCACCCTGTCCTTTCCCACGATAACCGCTATCGGGTCAAGCCTCCTGGCCATCATGAGCGGCTCGTCCCCGACCTCCCGGGCCGAATCGTTCGCTTTGACCACCCGAAACGGTTCTTGTCCATCCCGGGCGTACCCCCGGGTGAGCACAGCGACCTTTTTCCCTTTGGTCGCTAACATCTTGGCCAGGTGCATGACCACCGGGGTCTTCCCAGTCCCGCCCACAGTGAGGTTGCCGACGCTGATGACGAAACAGGAGAGCTTGTGAGTGCGAAGGAGACCCGTATCGTAGACTATATTCCTGAGCCGGACCCCTGAGCCATAAAGGAGTGCCAGGAATGAGAGGACCAGGCGGAATAAAACCATGCCCAAGCCTTTCTCGTTCGGGTCCTGCGCTCTCTCCCACCGCTTCAAAGTCGTCCGTCTTTCATTTTGCATTTTGAAATTTGCAATGTTCAATTTTCAATGATTCGTTTATCGCAAAGGAACCCCATCGTCTTCTCCATCCCCCCCGAGGCTTCGCGGGCCACGTCCAGTGCTGCCTGGCCCCTCTCCTTGCGCTTGGCCGAATCGGAAAGGAGAACCAGCATCGCTTCTGCTAACTGCTCGGCGTTCTCCACCATCTGGCCCCCTCCTGAGGTCAGGAGCAGGTCGGCCACCTGTTCTGCGTTCTCCACCGAAGGGCCGAACAGCACCGGCACCCCGTGGGCCGCAGGCTCCATCGGGTTGTGCCCGCCGATGGGAACCAGGCTCCCGCCCACGAACGCGCAGTCCGCCACGGCATAGACCGAAGCCAGCTCCCCCTGGGTATCCAGAAGCCAAGCGGTTTTATCATCGCTCGCCGGGAAGGATGCATTTCGCTCGCTTCTTTTCAGGCAATGGTAGCCGGCTTTCTCCATCAGGGACTTCACGTCGTCGAACCTCTCCTTGTGCCTCGGGGCGATGACGAGCCGGGCCCGGGGCAGTGCCGATGAGACCTTCTCCCAGGCGGTGAGAACGGCCTCCTCCTCCCCCGGCCTCGTGCTCCCGGCAATCGCCACGGGCACGGAGTCCTCCCAGCCGAATTCCTTCCTCAGCCTCTCTCTCAATCCCGGAGGAACCCTGGGCAGCATCCCCAGCTTCAGACTGCCGGTGACCTCGATCTTCTCAGGGGGAACACCCAAAGCAGCGAAATAGCCTTTGTCCTTCTCGGTCTGGACCAGGAACCAGTCCATCCGGGATAGCATGGTCTGAGCGAAGGCGCTCCAACGCTTGAACCGCTTGAACCCCTTTTCCGACATCCGGCCGTTCACCAGGATGACCTGCGCCCCTTTTCGCTTGGCGAACCGGATGAGGTTGGGCCAGAGCTCGGTCTCCATCAGGAACAGGGCTTTGGGACGGGCCCGCCGTAGCGCTCGGGCAACGCAGAACCAGAGGTCGAGAGGCGCGATAAAACAGACCTCAGCCTCCTTCACCATCTCCCTGGCCCGCGCCTTTCCCCCGACGGTCACCGTGGAGACGGTTATCTTCGACCCCGGCCTGAGCCTCTTGAGCTCCTTGGCAAAGGGAGCGATGCCGGTCACCTCCCCGAGCGAGGCCCCGTGGATCCAGAAGCCGGCGTCACACGGTGCCTTCCCCAGCCGCTCCCGCCACTCCCCGGGATGGACCAGCCTCTGATAGAGCAGGAACGGCCAGCCCAGGAGAAAAAGCAGGGTGGAGAGGATATCGTATAGAAAATAACAAAAACCGCTCATCATGGGTCTTGTTTATCGCTTGGATATTGAGGGGCTTGATAGATATTTTTAATAACTGCTATGGAAACGAGTAAAATAGCCGCTATAAATCCGGTTGTAGCAGGGCAAAGCGGTCGGCCTGAACGGTGGCGGCGCGGAGGGCCTCCTCCGCTTCTTTCCTCTTGGCCTCCAGACCCGCCTCATCGCAATTGCGCTCCACCTGAATCGGGTCACCGTGGACCACGATTAGGGTCGTGAACGGAAAAGGGATGATGAACCCGTCCCAGCCTTTCAAGACCTTCCTGCTTCTCGCGCTACAGGCGATCGGCACAATCGGGCAGCCCGTGCGCTGGGCCAGGGACACCGCGCCCATCTGGAAGTGATAGGCCGGGCCCCTGGGGCCGTCCGGAGTGATGCCCAGGTCGCCTTCCCTGGCCTTCTCGGCCATTTGGAACAGGCCCTCGGTGCCTCCCCTGGTCGTAGAGCCCCGTATCGGGATGTAGCCCAACCGCTTCGTTACCTGCGCGATCAATTCCCCGTCGCGGTGCTGGCTGATGAGGAGGTGCGCGCCCCGGAAGCGGTGAGTGAAAACCAGGCCCAGCATCCGGCTGTGCCAGGAAGCGTAGATGACCTTGCCCGTAGCCTTGCGCGCCTCCTTCACTTTCTCCTCACCCAGGATGAGGACCTTCCAGGTGTGACCCAGGCCAAGGATGAGGAGCGGCCCTACCATGGAAACGACCAGGAGAAGGAGCTTATCCAGGATGGCTGGTCTCTCCCGCCAAGGAAAGGGCGATCTCGGCAGCCTTAGCAGAGGCTCCAGGACCACCCAAAGAGGACACGGCCTTTTTCAACTCCTGCTTGATTTCCTCCCTTTTAGAAGAATCGCCAAGCAGTTCCAGGGCCGCTTTAGCCACCTTGTCCGGGCGAGCCTGGCCCTGGATGAACTCGGGGACGAGTCGCTTCCCGGCCACAACGTTGATGAGGGCAATATTGGGAATTGTGACCACCTTTTTCGCAATCTGGTAAGAGAGAAAGGAGGTCTTGTAAACCACGACCATGGGCGTGCCGAGGATCCCTGTCTCCAAGGTCGCGCTGCCCGAGGCCACGATGACCAGGTCGCTTGAGGCCATGAGTTCATAGGTCAGCCCCTTCACCCTCTTCACCTCTCCGGTCACCGCGAAGTCCTTGTCCTCCAACCCTTCAGCCATGCCCACCACAGGCTGAACATCAGGCTTCTTCTCTTTGATCACCCTTGCCGCCTCAACCATCACAGGAAGTATCTTCTCCACCTCCTGTCTTCGGGAGCCGGGAAGAAGGCCCAGGATGGGCTTCTCGGGAGAGAGGGCTGCTTGGGAGCAGAACTCCTGGCGGGACATTCGGCTCTTCACCACCTCCAGAAGCGGGTGGCCCACGAACTCCACCGGGATACCCTCTTTCTCGTAAATCCCGACTTCAAACTGAAAGGCCACGACCATCTTGTCCACCAGCCGGCGCATCTTTATCACCCGGCCCCTGCCCCAGGCCCAGACCTGGGGACTGATATAATACATCACCGGGATGCCCAAGCGCTTTGCCCGCTCCGCCAGGCGGAGGTTGAACCCCGGATAATCAATCAGGACCAGCAGACCCGGCCTGCGCGCCCGGAGAAGGGACTCCATTTCGTTAAGAACCCGGCTGACGAAGGGCAGATGCTTCACGACCTCCACGAATCCGAGGAAAGCCATTTCCTGGGTCGTGTGCTGAAGCTCCACTCCGGCCTCCCGCATCCGTTCCCCCCCGATGCCGAAGAAGGAAGCCGATGGGTCCTTCTCCTTAACGGCCCGAACGAAGAGGCCGCCGATCAGGTCACCGGAGGACTCACCGGCTATGATGGCGATGGGAATTTTAGATTTTGGATTTTGGATATTAGATTGAGAAGGCAATGCAAATCCTTAATAAATTAAAAGCTTCGCGAGCAGAAGCTCTCTCCTGCGATAGATGATCAGCTTCGAGGGCAGGATGCCCTCGGTTCTGCCGTCAAGATGGCGGCGTTACAGTTAACCCCCCAGATTCATCCGCAGATAAGCACGGAGCATGAAGGCCAACAGAACCAGGGCGATGGAGAGCTTGGTCCGATCCTCGTTCCTCCAGGCCATCTCCCAGCGTGGAGCTATTTCCGTGCACCTTTTAAACCTCCCCTTCCAGGGAACATACTTTGGCACCGAAGCCTTGTATCTCTCGTATTCCTCACCGAAGGCTTCAGCCAAATGCTCTTCCTCCACCCGAATGATGAAATAGTATTGAATCCAGAACAAAATGAAAGCCACAAGAAGCATCCAGGGCATCCAGGCCCAGCCGATGAGACAGAATCCCATAACCAGAAAGAAATTCCCCACATAAAGGGGATGGCGGATGAAGGCATAGGGGCCGTCCGTCACAAGCTGAGGGATGTTCACATCCCTCGCCCGGGTGTATTCCCCGGCATAAGCCACACCCCAGAGGCGGAGGCCCTCGCCCAGCAGAACTAAAGGGAAGCCGATCAAGAAGGACAGGCGGAAGGTCTGAGAAAGGATAAGGACGACGAGGAGCAGGGGGATGGGAGTGTAGCTTCGGACCCTGAACAGAAACTCGCCGATTCTTTTGGTCACTAACCCAACGCCTCCCCTTTCGCTCCCATCTTCTCGAGAACCTGGAGGGCCACCTTGAGAGCGGAGAGACCGTCCTCGCCCGAAACCACTGGCCGGGCGCGGGTCTCCACCACTTTAAGGAAGGAGGTCAGCTCCTTTTTGAGAGGTTCCTCTCCATCTCCCCGGAGCAACTGGAACTCCACCAAGCCTTCCAGCCCCTTGGCCACCGCCTCCTCCGACGTCAACTTGACTCCAGGCTTTCGCTTATAAACCGCGGCCTCCTCCTTCAAGTAGTCCAGGGAGATGTAGGCGTCGGGCTGGAACACCCGGATTTTACGCATGCGCTCGCGTGAGACGCGGGAGGCCGTGAGGTTCGCCACGCACCCCGAGGGAAACTCCAGCCGGGCATTGGCGATGTCCACCTCCCCGGAGAGGACCGGCACGCCAACGGCCTCTATTTTCTTCGGCTCTTCGCCCACGAAGGAGAGGACAAGATCGATATCGTGGATCATCAGCTCCAGGACCACCGAGGTCTCCAGGCCCCTTGCCCCGAACGGCGAGAGGCGCATCGCCTCCACGAACCTCGGGGCTTTGACCAGGCCGATGACCTTCTCCACCGCCCCGTTGAAGCGCTCCACGTGCCCCACCTGGAGGACACGCTTCCTCCGGTGCGCCAGGTCCACGAGCCTCGAGGCCTGGGCCACCGTGGAGCAAATGGGCTTCTCGATGAGGACATCCAAGCCGGCTTCCAGAGCCATCCTGGCGATCTCATAATGGGCCGGGGTGGGCACCGCGATGGAGAGACAGTCCACCCCGGAAAACAAATCGCGGGCCTCGCTCGTGACCCTGCATCCGTACTTCTGGGCTACCTCCCCGGCCCGGCCCGGCGAGGTGTCCGCGACCCCGATGAGCCTGCAGCTCGGAAGCCCGGAATAAATCCGGGCGTGGTGCTGGCCCAGGTGCCCCACGCCCACAACGCCGACCTTAATCATTGGGGAAATCTAAATCCGAAATCCCAAACCGTGAAAACGACACCTTGGCAATGAAATCACTTCCTCCGGCCCAGGCAATAGAACATCGGAAGGACCACGAGACGCTGGTCCTTCTTCAGGGCGTGGGCCTCCTTCTTCTTGAGCTGCTCCAGCTCGGAGCGCTCCCTGACCTCGGACAGGACCTTCAGGAGGAAGTCCCACTCCGCCTCGAACTCGCCCTTCATCTCCAGCTCCTTCCAGACCCGGGCCACAACCCCGACCTGGGTCTCGAGCTTGGCCGCTGTGAAAAAACCGAGGAGCTCACGGCCGACGAACGGGTTCCCCCCCTCGCGCCGGATGGACTGGATATGCAGTCCTCGGAGGCCCAGGTCCGGATTCTCGATCATCCCCCCATAGTCCGGCTCGGCCAAAGCCACGACCCAGCCGTAGGGCCGGGTCACCCGCCGCAGCTCGCTTATAACCTTGTCCCGGTCCTGGGCCCAGAGAAAGAAATAATGACAGAAGACCGCATCGAAGGATTTGTCCTCAAAGGGCAGGCTCGTGGCCTCGCCCTCCTTGATGTTCTCTGCCGAGATCCTGCGCCGGGCCGATTCCACCATCTTGGGGTTCCGGTCCAAGCCTACCGCCCTTCCCCGGATCTTTCCCGCCAGCTCCTGGGTCACCAGGCCTGTGCCGCAACCCACCTCCAGGACATCCCTGAAATGGGCCATGCCCACCTGGCGGTAGACATGTTCGCGGATACCTTTGGTCCAGCGGAACTGGCGCTCTAACTGCCTCTCCCAATCAGCGAAAGTCAGCATGTTTCTCCCTTAAAATAGCAACTTATTTTAAGCGATAAAGCAAAATAAGTCAAGGGGTCGAGGGCAAAGGGGTCACGGGAAGAAGAAAGCAGGAGACCGAATGAAGGGTGGGGTTGAGGAAAATCCCTCAAAGATGACATGGGCAACTTGGAACGGGGTGAGGATTGAGGTCAGATCCATTCCGGATCTCTGACCGTCCTCTCACTCTGGACGTCTCCGGTGTTCAGGGTGGAAGCCGGCTCGAACAGCAGGACATGCACTTCCTCTTCGGCGACCGGGCGATGCTCGACCCCGCGGGTGACAACCAGAAACTCGTCTTCCTCCAGCCACACCTGCTTGTCGCGGAACTCCATCCGGAACCGACCTTTCAGGGTGAGGAACAACTCGTCCTCTTTCTCGTGGAGATGCCAGATGAATGGGCCCTGGAACTTGACCAGCTTGACGCGCTGGCCGTTCAGCTCGGCCACGATCTTCGGCTTCCAGTGCTCGCTGAACAGGGACAGTTTTTCTGCAATATTGACCTTTTCCATGTCCTCCTCCCATTCGTCGTATGTCTGATGATCCCACGGATCAAACGAAATCGTCTCCCCTACACGCCATCTCCATTTTAAACGATAGGTCGAGAAAAGTCAATAACCGCCGGCCGAGGAAAGAAGGCCGGGGCCATACCTCATTGAAAAATCACCAGAAAAGGATTATAATGATACCCGGTCAAGGACTCTAAAAGCCCGGATTTACATGTCCTTGAAGGAAATCCTTCGGGAGTTAATCATGCGCTTGGGAAACCCATCGTTCCTCTCCGGCTTGCTCAAGGGACCCGATCCCCATCGGGGGAAGCGGTCATGAGCGGCCAGATTTTCATTCATTACGCCTATGGTCAATGGCTGACCGTCGTAATCAACATCCTGCTTTTCCTCCTCTTCGCGATCGGATTCATCCAACCCAAGAGGAAATGGGAGTGGGGCTCCATGGGGGCATACCTCGGTTTCCTCGTTGCGCTGTTCACGGAGATGTACGGGTTTCCCCTGACGGTTTACCTTCTGTTAACCTGGCTCGGGGAGGCCTATCCCGTCCTGGACCCTTTTTCCTATCGCAACGGACATCTGCTTCTGGTTCTCCTGGGGCGGTCCCATTCCCGAATCGCCCTGGCCGTATTGAATTTCATCGCTTACGGAATCGTGTTCTCTGGCCTTTTTCTCATCCATAAGGGGTGGTCCCTGATCCACAAGGCCCGGGGCGGCCGACTGGTCCGGGAAGGGGTGTACTCCCGCGTGAGACACCCCCAGTACGCCGGTCTGGCCCTGGTTTCCCTCGGATTCCTTCTCCTGTGGCCGACGCTGACGACCCTGGCCATGGGGCCGATATTGGTATTCTCCTATCATCGGCTGGCGAGCAGGGAGGAGAGGGAATTGGAAAAACGGTTCGGAGAGGAGGCCGCGGAGTACAAACGGACTGTGCCCGCTTTCATCCCGAGATGGAGATAACCGTTGTGCTTTTAACTCGCGTGCTGTCGCCCGGTCCCGCATCAATCATCCATTTCAAAACGATGCCCGGCCTTCTGCGGGGCCCCGCTTGTTGAAACCCCTTTCATCTCGCACTACGCCGAGTTTTTATTTCATCCCGCTCCTTTTGCCAAGCGACTGTACGTTTCTTTCGCGACCACGCCCTTTCAGGGCGGGGGAAGAGGGGGAGGCGAGGTCGAGGGGTTAAGGGTCCGGGACGAGAAAAAGGCTCATCGCCTTGACAGGGGCCCGGCATTTGTGATAAAGTTAACATTCAAACCGGGCCACATGGGCTGGCCGCAGAACGGCAAATAGCTCATCAAACCGCAGGAGTCAAAGGAGGGAACGTGAATATCTACGTGGGTAATTTGTCGTTCGAGGTTACCGATGAGGATCTCCAGCAGGCCTTCAGCGCCTTCGGGCAGATCGCGACCGTGTCTGTGGTCAAGGACAAGTTCACCGGTCAGTCCCGGGGCTTCGGTTTCGTGGAGATGCCCAACCCCGCCGAGGCTCAGGCCGCCATCGCCGGGTTGAACGGCAAGGAGATCAAAGGGCGCGCCCTGAACATCAACGAGGCCCGCCCGCGCACCGAAGGCGAACGGGGTGGAGGAGGCGGAGGCCGTCGGGGTGGAGGAGGCGGAGGCCGTCCGGGTGGAGGAGGCGGAGGCCGCCGGAGAGAACAAGGAGGCGGAGGATACTCCGGTCCGCGTTTCTAAAGAGAAAGTCTATGGAGCATTTGCCTTTCACCGCTCGGAGAAGTTGACTATATCTATTTTTAAACGATCCTCGGTGGAGTTCATCGGCACCTTCTGGCTAGTCCTGGGCGGGTGTGGTAGCGCCGTACTGTCCGCGGCGTTTCCCAACCTGGGCATCGGGCTTCTGGGCGTCGCCTTGGCCTTCGGCCTCACGGTGCTGACCATGGCCTATGCCATCGGACACATCTCCGGGTGCCATCTGAACCCCGCCGTATCCTTCGGGCTCTGGGCCGGCAGACGCTTTCCCGGCGCAGACCTCCTTCCCTACCTCATCGCCCAAGTCGCCGGTGCGATCGCCGGAGCCGGAATTCTTTATGTGATCGCGAGCGGCGCCTCCGGCTTTGACCTGGCGGGCGGGTTTGCGGCCAACGGGTACGGGGCCCACTCCCCGGGAGGGTATCCGCTCCTCTCAGCGCTGGTGACCGAGGTCGTGCTGACCTTCATGTTCCTGATGATCATCCTGGGCGCTACGGACCGCAGGGCCCCCCAGGGCTTCGCGCCCATCGCCATCGGGCTGGGTTTGACCCTGATCCACCTGATCGGGATTCCGGTCACTAATCTCTCGGTCAATCCCGCGCGGAGCACCGGCCCGGCGATCTTCGTCGGCGGCTGGGCCCTTTCGCAGCTCTGGCTGTTCTGGGTCGCCCCCATCGTGGGGGGCATCCTCGCTGGACTGATCTATCGTCTGGCCTTTGAGAAGGAAGGGAAAGGTTAATACCTTCGCATCACCGGAAAACTCTGCCTGGCACGGAACGGCTTTCGTGCCAGGTTTCTTTTGGACCCAATTAAACACTCAAGGAAGACCTCAGTCAACTCATCCCTGAGGAGCATATTGACCCTATCGCTGGATTTTTGCGCTATAATATCGCCGAAGATTCCCGAAATTTAAACTCCTGGAGGATAGAATGAGCAGATTTGCCGCGACGTTCCTATCCCTTTTTGTTCTCTTTTCCGCATCCGCTGCCGTCTGTGCAGCGAAGGTCGAAAAGGCCGACTGTCCCATCCGCTTCGCGGTGATCGGCGACCGCACCGGCGGGGCCCAAACCGGCATCTACGAAAAGATCGTCGCCGAGGTGGAACGGGTGAAGCCGGACTTCGCGATCACGGTCGGGGACGCAATCGAAGGCTACACTCAGGACACGGTGAGCCTGAAAAAGCAATGGAAGGAATACAAAGACATCCTCGCCCCCCTCACCATGCCTATTTATTTCACCCCGGGGAACCACGACGTCGGCGCGGACTCGGCCACGGCGTCCACCATGTGCCCAGTCTACGAGCGCCTGGTCGGAAAACCGTATTACTCCTTCGACGTCAAGGGAGCGCACTTCATCATTCTGGACACGGGGATCCCGGAATCCAGCGACAAGCTCCCCAAAGAACAGTTGGACTGGCTGGCGAGCGACCTGAAGAAGAACCAGAAGGCCTCCTACACCTTCGTCTTCTTCCACAAGCCCTTCTGGCATGGGACCTTAGCCCTTGGCAAGCCGGACACCCTGCACAGCCTGTTTCGGGCCTACGGCGTGGATGCCGTGTTCAATGGCCATGAACATAACTATTTCAGCGGAACCTATGACGGCATCTTGTACACCGCGGTGGGCAGCTCGGGGGGCGCTACGGATCCCGGGCCCTCCGGGCTCCTGTATCACTTCACCTGGGTGACCGTGGATAAAAAAGGCATCTCCATCGCCCCGATCAAATTGGGAAGCGTGCTCCCCTGGGATGAGCTGACCACGACCGACCTCGCGGTGACTGATAAGATCGTCCGCATGGGCATCGACTTCTACAGACCGGTGGAAATCAACGAGGACTTGTCCGCGGCGGACGGCTTGGTGGCCGTCAAAGTGAGCAACCCCAGTACCAGCCAGGCCCTTCAGGACACCCTGCGCTGGACCCTGACCCCGGGCTGGTTCATCGAGCCGCTCAAGGCCGCGGTGAGCGTCCCCCCGGGGAAGAGCGCGCTGGTCAACTTCAAGGTGAAGAACCAGAAAAAGCTCTATCCGGTTCCGAAGGTCGCGCTCCGCTTTCCCTTTGGCAAGGGGAAGACCTATGGCCGGGAGGATGTCCTGCTCATAGCCCGGAAGGCCTATGCCTACCGCGCCGCGAAGCCGCCGGTCATGGACGGTAAGCTCACGGACAATATTTGGCAGAAGCCAGTCACCCGGTTCTTCGCGCCGGACGGAGGGCCAACAGCCATTGACTCCACTTCCTACTACTTCGCCTACGATGATAAAACCCTTTACCTCGCAGCCCACTGCGTGGAAACCAAGATGGACGAGATGGTCGCCAAGGTCACGGCGCGGGACGGAGGCCTCTTCGGTGAGGACTGCGCGGGTTTCTTCTTCCAGCCGGACACCGCGAAGGGCCTCGTGTATCAGATTTACATCAACCCCCTGGGCGCCGTGTTCGACCAGAAGATCACGGTCGATCCGGACTGGCAAATTGCCAGCGATCCGTCCTGGAACGGGACCTACGAGGTAAAAACCTCTAAGGGAGCAAGGGAGTGGACCTTGGAGGCCGCCATTCCCCTGGCCCAGCTCGGGACGAGCGCCAAGCCCGGCGCGTCCTGGAGACTGAACTTCCGGCGCAAGCAGAAGCGCCTGAACACCTCCGGGGACTGGCAGGTGCCGATCAGCTACGATCCCCGGTCGTTCGGCCGGCTGATTATGAAATAAGACGTTTTAACATAGAAAGATGCGGCCCCGATGGACTTCGGAGCCGCATCTTTGATTGTAACGTCTTCTATGCGTTGGACTTGCTGTCCGGGCAGCAGACCTCCGCCATCTGGTTGTAAAGCGGACATCCGCCCCCGCAGAGCGGGATATGCTCGCACTTCTCGCACTTGGCCATCAGAAACCCCCGGTCGCGGAATTTCCTGGCCAACTCGCTCTCCCAGATCGTTTTCCAGTCGTCCTTCAGGATATTGCCCAGGACGCAGAAGTAGCTCTGGCAGGGAAGCACGTCCCCGTTGGGCTCTATCGCCATGTTGTACTTGGCCGCGGTGCAGGTCTTCACGCCCAACTCGTTCTCGATGGGATTGAACTGGCAATACTGGGTCGGAGAGTACCAGATGAGGCGCATTTTGAGCTTCTCGGCTGTCTTGCGGACGCGCTCCAAGATGGGCGAGAGCTCTTCCTCCCTGAATCCGATGTCCGCGGTCTTGGCCCCGCCGGAGTAGATGATCCCGTTCACGGCGAAGGTCGTGATCCCCAGACCCTGGATGAACTCCACGGTCTTCTCGATGCCGCCCGCGTTCTTCTTGGAGATGGTCGTGTTCGTGATCGTATAAACCGGAGTGGCCACCGCGTTCTTGATCCCCTCCACGGTCTCCTTGAAGGCCCCCGGCTCCCCGACCATCTCGTCGTGGACCATCTCGTCGTGGGACTCCAGGGTGATCTGGATGTGGTCCAGGCCCCCCTCTACGAGCTTCTGAAGGAAGGCCTTGTCGGCGAGGGCCCGGCCGTTGGTCAAGAGCCCGGTCACCAGCCCCACCTCCTGGGCGTACTGAACCAGCTCCGCCAGGTTGGGATGAAGGGTCGCCTCCCCGCCGGTGAAGCAGACGTGGGGAGTGCCGATCTCCCAGACCTTGTCCAGGACCTTTTTCCACTCCCTTAGGGAGAGGCTTTTCATGTCCTTGGGCCGTTCCACGTAGCAGTGTGAGCATTCCACGTTGCAGCCATAGGTCAAAGCCAGGTCGAAGCGGTAGGGCGCCGAGACCGGCGTGGTGAAGGGCTCGATGCGGTCGATGTCCAGGTAAGTGATCGGGCAGACGTCATCCCGCTCGGCCAGGGCGAAGAGGGTCTCCTTGAGGCGCTGGTAATCGTTTCGCAACTGCTCGCGGGAGACCCCACGGTAGCGCTTCTTCATGGCCTTGACCGCCCGGTCTTTGTCGTCGCCTTCTATGATGTGTTTGGCCAGCTCCGTGGCCGTGGGGTTCAGGTGCAGGATCTTGGAGGCGTTGATGGAGAGGATGCCCTGCCCCCCCTCCTCGATGCGCAGGTGCAGGCGGAAACCCTGCAGGTCCCTCAGCCCGCGGTGGTGCACCAGGCCCGGAGTTAGGGGCTTGTGCTTGGCGAAATACCTCTCGGTCAGTTCCTTTAAGCCCATCTCACTTTGTCCTCACGCGAAAGCGAATCTCGGTTTCGGTCCCGATCGTCTTTCTCTCCCGGAGATATTCCAGGACCACCTGGGCCAGGGAAAGGTCGTAGCTCTGGTAGTCCCGCCCTTTCTTGAATTCATCGTAGCAGCTCTTCACCACCGCGGAGTCCGTGGTGGCCACGGCATACCAGCGGTCCGGGACGATGGGGTCGCCCCCGGCCCGCAGCCCCACCACCCGCCCCAGGCCTACGTCCACGGAGAGGCCGGAGGCCTGGAGGAAGTCCGGGCATTTGGACGAGACCGAGGTCTCCAGGATCTCGGTCAGGGTCGAGCCCTTGAGCTCCAGGGCGGCCAGGCGCGTCCGGGGGGAGATGGCCTGGAAGACATCGGCCACGGTCACCGGCCCGAAGGGCAGGCCGGAGCGGATCGCGCTGGAATTCACCAAAGCGATGGGCAGACCCAGCCGCTCCCGCATGGCATCGGCCACCAGATTGCCCAGGTCCGTCTCCCAGGGGACCTCGCTGGGCCCCAGAGCCGGAAGCTTCTTCTTTCCCTCGGCCACCCTGACTTTGCCGGCCTCCCTGGTTCTGCTCTCATAGCCGGAAAGGGCCCGGACCACCGCGGAATCCGGAGGGACATTCCTTTCAATGGGGATCCCCTGGCTCACGGCATGCCCGATCCTGTCCTTCTCCAGGACGAAGTCCAGGCGCTGAAGGATGATGCCGCGGGTGTATCCCTGGGAGACCAGGCATCGTCCCACCTGCCGGGGAGCCTCGCTCCGCGGGAAGGAGAGTCCGCCCACCAGGATGTCCATCCCCTTGGACCGCTCGGCCAGAGCCAAATTGGTCGTGAAGTGTTCATGGGAGAGACCGATCACCAGCTCCGCCCTGCCTCTAAGCCTGGGGAGGAGTTTCTCCGCCTCGCGGAAAGGGTCCGTGACCACGATCTCGGACTTGCCGGTGAGGACGCTTCCCGAGGAGAACCCCAGGATCGCCACCTGCCTTCCCCCCCAGTTTCTAACCAGGTAAGGCTCCAGCGGGTTCACCTGAAGCGAGGAGAGGAGGATATCGGAGGCCAGAAGGGGAAACGTCGCCCGGTCCCGGAGCCGGACGAGCTGCTTTTCACCGTAACCCAGAAAGTGGTCCCCGGCGACCATCGCATCCACGCCCATCGCGTTCAGGGCATCCACCTCGGCCTCTCCCTGGAACAGGAAGGCCAGGCTGCCTCCCGTGAACACGTCCCCGGAGGCGAAGACCAGGGTCGGGATGCCCTGCTTCTCGTTCTCCGCCCTGATCCGCTTCACGACGCCAGCCAGACGGGCCAAGCTCCCCAAGCCCCCGGCCCCCTCGGCCGTGGAGTCCCATCCGGCCTCCAGGTCGTTGAAGTAAAGGATGGTCATCGGCTGGCCTTTCCTCTCCCCTGCCAGGGCCAGGCTGGAGAGAAGGACAAGGGTAACCCCCAGCAAGGGAACGAGATGCCGGATACCGGATGCCGAACGCTGGTTGGATGACCTCATCACCTTGGTCCTATCCCCTTTCAGCCCTCAATTATCGCCCTCCGCCCGCGCAGGCACAGGCGCATCCGGCGCAGGCACAGGCGCAGGCGCAACTGTGTCCTCCCCCGCCTCCTCCCGAGCTTCTCGTCACCGGGGGTGGGTTGGTGACCTGGGTCACGCCGGCCGTGAAACCGGTCAGGTTGCCCACCAGGCGGTTGGAGAAGCTCTGCATCCCGGACACCATGGAGTTGGCGAAGTTCGCGCCCGGCAGCTCGGGCACGGAGATCGAGGGCATCCCTCCCCCTCCCGGACCCGGGACCGAGGCCGGGGCTGAGTAACTGTGGTCGTAATGGCCCCACCAGGTGGGCACGATGAACGTCTGGGAAGAGAAGGTCTCCTGCATCCTCTTGTCCGATTCTTTCTCCATGAGGAGCCATTCCAGGTTCTCGGACAGGGTCTCGGTGCGCACTTGGGGCGTTCCGGCCTTGCCCACCTGGTCCCAGGCCTGGGAAGCGATCGTTTTGTAGTAGGCCACGGTCTCCTTGCGCGAGAAGCCCCGCATTTTATCGTTCACGGACTTGATCAGGTCCACGAGGGTCTCCCGGAGCTCCTTCTCAACGATCTTTCCGTCCTTGCCCACGGCGTTCGTGAAGCCCTTCTCGTAAGGGTTGAGCTTGTCCAGCTGGGCACTGAGCGTTGCCGTGACAACCTCCAGGCGCAAGGGCTCGCGCGAGGCCACCCGGACCACTCCTTTCTTGACCAGGCCGAAAAGGATCATGGTGAGGAGCTTGGAGAGGGGCAGCTCCTCAAGCACGGCGGCCTCCACGGCGGTGAGCCCGCGCTTCACCCCCACGCCCTCGATGCCCAGCTTGGGAGGAAGGTACTTCAGCTTGCGGCGGTTGGCGCGGACGACGTTCAGGACGACGATGCCGATCAGGAAGGCCCAGAACATGAAGTTGCAGGAGCAGCCGTTGATCAGCTGGAAGAACCCGAGGAGGAAGGCGAACGGGTTCTTCCTGGGCGGGGTGAAGACTTTGGTGACATAGCGGCGGGGGAAGGAGGCCCCGAACGTGTAACGGGTGCTGGGGCTGGCCTCGGAAACGCGGAAGAGGTAGACCACGCGGCCCGAGGAATCCACCCAGGCCCGGGTGAAGGAGGTCTGATGATAGCGGGCCTCATCCCGGGTGACGCCCTCGGGAAACACGAAATAGACCGCGAGGTCCGTGGTCCCGCTAACATACTTCGAGCCGTACCAGGTGGGCGAGAACTCCACCGAGGCGTAGGCCGTATCCTTGGTGTCCGGATAGACCATGGTCTCCACGCGGATCTTGAAGTCCAGCGTCCCCTTTTTCCCGGGCTGAATCTCGTTCTCGCCCAGGTGGACCTCCACCCCGTAGGGCTTCACGTACTCCGAGACCCGGATGTCCGAGAGCGGGAGGCCGTTCACCGAGGCCGTGGCCGAGGAGAGGCCGTAAGAACCGTTGGGCATCCCGATGTCCACGATGTCGATCGCCTGGCCGGCCTCGTTGCAGAAGAAGACCAGGTGGTAGGCCAGGTCCGCGGACCCGTCCTGGTTGATCCGCACCGCGGAGGCGTTCTCATCCACCCGGAAGCTGTAATCCGCATGAGCCAGAGAGACGAAGTTGAGCAGGAGAGCTAACGCGGTAAATGTAAACATTGGGAGGAAGTTTATTCTTCTAATCCCTAATCCCTGATCCCTAATCCCTGTCTTACTCACCATTTCGGCGCCTCCTCGACCTGGTAGGAGGTCTTACAGTAGGGGCAGGACACGAAGATGGCCCCTTCCTTCAGGACCACGCTGTCCTTGGAGAGAGGGGCCGAGCAGTTGCGGCATTTCATCTCCTCTAACTTCACATCCCCGGTGAGGTCGATCTTCTGGGTCACCTCCACCTTCTGGACCGGCTTGGGCTCGCGCAGCTTGATGGCGAAGACGATGGCCAGGCCGATCCCGATCAGGATCAGGCCGACCACGAAGGTCCCCCCTTTGCTCTGGTTCTGCGGCGAGGTGGCGGCCAGGATGAACAGGCATCCGAACAGGATCAAGATCCCGGCCACGATGAAACCGATGATTTTGGCTCCTCCGCTCATTGCCAGACTCCTCTAAGGGGGATGAAAGATAATGCCTTCTGAAACTCTAAGATAGTAGCACAAAACGGGCCGGAGGGTCAAGGGGGGTACGCTTTTAAAGGCTCAATGCAAAATTAGCTATTTCTGTAGCGCGGCCTTTGGTCATGGGTCCTTTGGTCTTATTCCTTTTGGGCGGGCGAAGTTAAGTCGTCATTCCCGCTTGCCCTCGGGCTTTCGGGGCGTAGGCGGGAATCCAGCGTCTTTTGTTTGCCGTTACGTCTCCAGCGATTCCAGCGTAGCGCAGCGGTCCAGCGAGCAAAGCGATCCAGCGCTCTTCCCCCCGTTGACTTTCTCTCCCCGCCTCTGTTACAATACAGGCTGTATCATTATTTTATAGGCTGTTTGAGGTGAAATACCGCATCTACATTGACGAGGTGGGCAACCCGGACTTGAAAAGTTCGGATGACCCGAACCATCGTTTTTTGAGTCTAACCGGGGTTATCCTCGAATTGGGCTACGTGGAAAAGGTTGTCCACCCCCAGATGGAGGCCCTGAAGCATAAGTTTTTCCGCTCCCATCCCGATGAGCCGGTGATCTTCCACCGTAAGGAGATGCACAATGCCAGGCCCCCTTTTGAGGTTTTACGGAACCCTGAAATTCGGGAGCGGTTCGATAGCAACCTTTTAACCCTTCTGTCGGCTTGGGAGTATACGGTTATCACGGTCTGCCTTGATAAGAAGAAACACAAGGAGAAATATACGAAATGGCAGTATGATCCCTATCATTACTGCCTTGAGGTTCTCTTAGAACGTTATTATTTCTTCCTAGACCGCAAGAAAGCGAAAGGCGATGTAATGGCGGAATCCAGAGGCGGGAAGGAAAACCAGCGGTTGATGAATTCCT
>Ga0315289_10000682_pt1 | contig 52024 bp, 54 predicted proteins | sample YL17G11_40_MG_FD_203452 | JGI IMG/M metagenome (GOLD analysis project Ga0315289, IMG submission 203452) | Sediment microbial communities from Yellowstone Lake, YNP, Wyoming, USA - YL17G11_40 | ecosystem: Environmental > Aquatic > Freshwater > Lake > Sediment | place: USA: Wyoming | collected...
GGCGGCTTCACCGTCGGGGGAGGCGTCGTGGTCGCGGGCGGCGTCGTCGGCGCCGGGGGAGGGGGCGAGGGAGGCGTCGTCGTCGCGGGGGGCGTCGTCGGCGCCGGGGGAGGGGGCGAGGGAGGCTTCGTCGTCGCGGGCGGCGTCGTCGGCGCCGGGGGAGGGGGCGAGGGAGGCTTCGTCGTCGCGGGGGGCGTCGTCGGCGCGCTGGTCGGCTGCGGCGTCGGGGCCGGCGTCGGGGCCGGCGTCGGGGCCGGCGTCGGGGCCGGAGCGGGGGGGGCGCTCGGGGCGGGAGCCGCCGAGGCCAGGTCCGGCGGCGGGGGGGACACCGCGGCGCTGGCCGGGCTCACGCCGACCCTCGTGCTCACGGCGGAGGGCTTCGGCGGCGCCGCGACGCCCAGCTCGGCGGCGAGCTCCGGGCCCAGGACGCTGGTGGGCTTGAGGCGCAGCGCCCTGCTGACGCGCGAGGCCTGCTGCGTGGCCCAGCCCGTCGCGGCCGAGACCGAGTCGGCCGGCGGGTAGGTCACGGTGACCTTGACCGCGGAGGCGTCAGCGGGGGCCGAGGCCGGGGCGGAGCGGGCGATCGCCACCCTGACGGGGACGGGGGCGGCGGCGGCCTCGAGCGCGCGCCAGACGGCGCGGTCGAAGGCGGCCCTGTCCGCGACGGGCGCGCTCGGCGTGAGGTCGAACGTCGTCACCGCCTGCGTGGTCTGCGCCCCCGAGGTGCCGGCCACCCTGCCGTTGGGGAAGGGGGCCGGGGTCCAGCTGGTTGAGGGGGCCAGAGGGCCAGCGGCGGCGGCGGACGCCGAGGGCGAGGAGGCGGCGGCAAAGGCGCCGCTCGCGAGCGCGGCCGCGGCGGCCGAGGCGACGTCGACGCCGTCGACGGTCACGACGACCCTCGAGCTCGAGACCAGCCCGTCGTTCGCCACCGCCCTCGACAGCACCGCGCCCGGCTCGGTCCTGACGCGCGCGGCCAGGCTGGCGGCGGACAGCGCGGCGCCTCCCACGCCGGCGGAGCCCTGGTCCTGCGGCGGGAACGAGACGGCGACGTCGAACGCGAGGTTACTGCCGCCCTCCGTGCTGGAGGCCAGGGCCACCGAGACGGGGGAGGGCACGGCGGCCGCCTTCAGGGACTCGGTGATGTCGCGGGCGATCTCGGCCTCGGCCTGGAGGGAGCGCGGCGGGGCCGCGACGGCGGCCGGGGAGGCGGGCAGCGTCGAGAGCGTGACGGTGAAACGCAGCGTCGCGACGACGGGCGCCGAGCGCGCCCCGACGTCTGCCGTCGCGGACTCCTTTTCCTGGGAGAGAGCGGCAGCCGCTCCCTCCGCTCGCTGCTGCCTGGTGGCGACGGAGGCGACGTCAAGGGCCAGAGCGGTGACGCTGGCGTCGGCGATGGCGACCTTGGCCTCGGGGGAAGAAGAAGAAGAAGAGAGCGAGCGGCTGCGGCGGCGCCTGAGGAGCGGCGACGACGACGACGACGGCTCGTCTTCGCTTTCTTCCGTTGCTGCCTCGGAGGAGGTGCCCTCGACGGACGAAGACTCCCCGTTGAACTCGAACGTGAGCCCGTCGAAGTCGTCAGCAGCAGGAGCAGCAGCAGCAGAGGTCTCCGCCGCTTTCTTCGCGAACGAGGCCAGCGGCGCCGAAGGGAGCACGCCGTCGGCGGTCGATGCCCGCTGCAGCGCGACGCGGACGGCCGACGGCGTTACGTAGTTCGCGATCGCGGCAGCGTACTGGGCCATCAGCGCGTAGACGGCGTCGCTGGAGGCCGAGTCGGGCACCGTGGTCAGGGTCAGGGCGAAGGTCGTGGAGCCGGGGCCGGAAACGTTCCCCGGGGCCGGCGTCGGCGCCGGCGCCGGGGTCGGAGGCGGGGGAGAGGGAGCCGGGGCGGCGCTGCACGCACACCCGGCGGCGTTGACGCACGCAAAGTCGACCACCTCGTACGTCCTCAGGGAGGGCACGGGCGAGTAGGCGGTCCCGTCGTCCTTCCTCTGGTCGAACTCGACGCCGGCCCCCGCCGCGTCGTAGGCGCACGAGAGCAGCAGGCTGCGGTGCGGCTTCGAGCACGAGAGCGCCATCACGAACGACCTGACGTCTGAGAACCCGCCCGCGACGAGCTCCGCTGCGTAGCGGGCCGCCGGGGAGATTGCCCTGACGCGCTGCGTCGGGTCCTGGCCCGCGGCCGACGAGTTGGTCGACAGCCTCGAGCGCAGCGCGTTGTCCTGCGCCTGCGCGTGCGCCGTCGCGCGCAGCGCCGGCAGCGCGTCGAACGCGGCCCTCCTGACGGCCGGGGCCTCCCACTCCAGGGAGAACGAGTCGTAGTCGCAGAGGCCGCGGAGCTCGTCGGCGAAGAAGGCCGGGGCCGTGCGCGCGGCGTTGATGCAGGCGAGGATCTGAGGTGGGGGAGGTGGGTGGGGCAGGTGGATGGAGGGTGGTGGGTGGGGGGCAGAGACGAGAGAGAGAAGGAAGGGGAGGAGACGAGCGTCGTCGTCGTCGCCGTGGGAAAGGGGAAAAAAAACGGCTCTCTCTCTCCCACCCTGGAGTCGAGAACGGGCAATTGCGCAGCCTGAAGGGCTTTTCTTCCTCTTTCACGGCTCTCGAGAGGTAGAAAATCTTCAGCAGCACCGTTCCTCGCGCCGAGAGTACCCTTTAGCCCACCAACGCGAGCTCGCATGCGAAGCAAAAACAAGAGAAACGCATTCAATTGCTCCTATTTTTCAATTGCTGTTCGCGCGAAACTGTTTCGGTTCTCCTCCCTCCTCCAAAAAAACTCACCGACTCCTCGACGCTCCCCTCCGTCGCCCCTCCGGCCACGAGGAAGTTGTCCGTCGGGCACAGAGCCAGGCACGATTCGAGCGAAGAGCACACCGGAGCGACGGCGGCGGCGGCGGCCTGCACGCCCTCGACGGCGGCCTGGAGGCGAGCGTCGGCATCTCCATCGGCTGCTTCGTCTTCGCTCCCTTGTTCTCTGCCCGACGACGACACCTGCATCAGACTCTCGAGCGCGCCCGCCTCCAGGATCAGCTCTTCCTCCGAGACCTCAACGCGGTCGTCGTTTTCTGCTGCCTCTTCCGCGATAAAGACCGGACCCAGAGAAGAGGAGAGCGAAGAAGGAGCAGCAATCGTGCTTTCATCGGCCGTGATGTCGACCGCGGCGACGAGCACACGGGACGCGGAGATGAGGAGAAACGCGGCGGAAGCGGCAGCGACGAGCGCGACGACGCCTCCTCGGCGCGTCCGCCTCCGCTGCCGCTGCTGCTGCTGCTGCTTGTGATGCTGTGCCATGGCTGTGACCTCACGCGCGAGCGAGTATCAGAATTGAAATACGAGAGGAAAGAATAAAAACAGGCGTTTGTTTGTTTTGTTGTGTCTGACAGGAGGAAAAAACGGGAGGAAAAAAACCCCTTTTTTTCCCTTGTTCCTCTTCCTCACTTCTTCAAAAGAAAAAACGGAAGGGGGGGGAAAAAAGCAAGAAATTTTTAGCTCTAGAGCTTGAGGGCCTTTGACGACGACGCGCCTCCGACCTCGCCCGCCGCCTTGCGCTTCTTCTCTGCTGCAGCGCCTCCGTCGGCGCCAGCCGCAACAGCGGCCTCCTTCCTCGCCTGCAGCTCGGCGAACACGGCCCCAGACTTTGAGAAGTCCATGCGAGGCGCCGCGCTCGCGGCGGCGGCCGACGCGGCGGCGGCGGCGGCCGACCCTTTGCTCTTCTTCCTCCCTCCGCTCGCCTCGCGCCGGACAGCCTCCTCGGCGGCGACGCTCTTGCGCCCCGCGGCCAGCGGCGTCGTCGGCGCGGTGGCCTCCTTGGCGCGCTTCTCCGCGGCCCCGACGCGCTTGCGGGCCCTGCGGGCCCTCTTGTTGTCCCCGCGCTCCGCGTCGGCGGCGGAGGCGGCGGCCGAGGCAGCGAGGCCGCCGCCCTCCTTCGCCCCCCTCGCCCCTCTCGCGTGCCTCTTCTCCGGGGCCCACACCTCGGCGGGAGTCCTCGCGTCGGCGGCAGACGCCGCCAGGGGCAGCGCCTCCTCGGCCGCCAGCGCCGGCGCGTCCCCCGACGCCAGGCCCACCCTGGCCGCCCTGGCCAGCGCCTCCTCGTCGACGCCGTCCTCGGCGGCGCCCGGCAGGTCCGGCGCGTGCCGCATGTGGCAGAGCGCGTCCAGGCGCGCAAACAGCGCGCGCGCGACGGCGCGGGCCTCGGCCCGGGCCTTGCCGTGGCCGTCGTCGATCTCCGGCGCGGAGGGCGAGGGGCCGCCGCCGCCGGCGGCGGCCCCGGACTCCCCCGCGGCCCTCCTGCGGGCCGCGGCGGCCTCGGAGAGGTACTCCTGCTCGTAGAGCTCGCCGAGGCCCTTGGCGGGGGCCCTGTCGTCGATCTCCGCGGCCGCCCCCTCCCTCGGGGGCAGGGCCGCCGCGGCGCCGCCGAACCTCGGGGGGTCGTCGAAGAGCCCCTCGGCGATGCGCGCCAGGATCGCGCCCTCGACGTCCGCGGTGGCCTCGGCGGAGGGCGGCGGCGGCGGCGGCGCCGCGCGCTCAAAGTCCAGGTCGACCTCGAGGGCGGAGTTGACGGGGCGGGACGCGCCCGAGACCTCGCCGGAGAGGTGCCAGGGCTTCTCGCCGAGGGCGGCGGCCTCGGCGGCGGCGACGCGGGCGCGCGTCTTGGCGAGGCGGCGCTCGTGGGCGGAAGCGGGGGCCGAGACGGCTGTCTCGCCGTCGGCGGCGGCGGCCTTGGGCCCCCCCGGGGGTGCCGGAGCTGGCGCGGCGCCGTCGGCGGCGCCATCGCTCTCTTCCTCCCCGTCGCTCTCCTCCTCGTCGCTCTCCTCCTCCTCCTCGCCGGAAGCGCTCGTCTCTTCCTCTTCTTCTCCTCCCGCGAGCGTGGGCTCCTCGCCGAAGAAGTCGGAGTAGCGAGCGGCAGAGAGGTCCTTCTTCTTCCCGCCGCCGCCGCCGCCGGCCCTTTTCTTCCGGCCCTTGCCTCGGAGTTCGCCGTCGGCGTCGCCCTCGTCGCCCTCGTCGCCATGCTCCTCCTCCACTCCCTCGCCGTCGTCCTCCTCCTCTACTTCGTCGTCGTCCTCGTCCTCCTCTCCTTCTTTCGCCTGCGCCTCCTCGGCGTCCCGCAGGAACGCTTCCATGTCGTCGAGGCGCAGGAAGCGGTCCTCCGTCGGGCGCAGCGGAGCCAGCTTGGAGCCGCTCTTGCCCTCCTTCGTGTCTAGGCGCTCGCCGTGGCCGCCGTCGCTGCCGCCGTCGCTGCCGCCGTCGTCGCTCTCGCTGCCGAGCTCCTCGCCGTCGTCGTCGCTCTCGCTGCCGAGCTCGCCGTCGTCGTCTTCGCTCTCGCTCTTGCCGTCGCCGTCGTCGTCGCTCTCCTCTTCTCCCCCTCCCCCTTCCTCCTCCCCGCCCTCGTCGTCGTCGGAGGACGAGCTCGACCGCGATCCCCCGTCGAGCAGCTCGTCGAGGGCCTCGGCCGCGTCGGGCGTCAGGAGGCTGTCGACTCCCTCGGCGGAGCGGAGGAGGCGGCCGGCGCGCTTCAGGAGAGGGGCAGCAGCCGCGTCGAGCTGGAGCCAGATCTGTTGAGGGGGTCATTTTTTTTGTGGTGGGGGGGGGAGGGGGGGAGGGTCGAGGGACGGGGGGAGCCGAGGTGAGAAAAAGAGAGGAGAGGCGAGCAAGGGGAGAAAAACTCGGCGGCGGGGCCGCCGAGGGAATTGACGGCGACGACGAATCGAAAGCCGAATGCTGTCGCCTCTTCTCCTTCTCTCCAAAGAGAACTGACCTGTTCGACGTCGAACCCAGGACCCGCATAGAGCTCCGGGAGCACTCCTGGGGGGAGAGAAGGAGCACCCGGAGTGGAGGGAGCAGCGGGAGCATCGCTCGCCGTCGCCGCCGTCGCCGCCGCCGTCGCATTCGCATGTGTCGAACTCCGCAGCGAGTACTTATACAGCGCCGCGAGCGCCCTCCTCGCTGCCTCCGCTGCCCTCGGGTTCGGGGAAGCTAGAACAGATGCGTCAGGGACAGCCTCGAGGAGAGCGTTGACTGCTGCGCGCGTTTCCGGGTCGAAAGCGTCGAGGGAAGGAGAAGCTGCATTGGATTCTTCTTCGGCCGCCGGCGGCGCTAACGACTTCGGCGGCGACGCCGCCGCCGATGCTTTTGCTCGCCTCGTCGTCGTCGTCGTCGTCGTCGCGGGCCCTCGACCATCGCTGGAGACCCTCTCTGCTTGAGATTTTGTCACTATAGCGGCGGCGGGGCGCTTGGTGGTGCCCGCCATTGCGTTTAGGCGAGAAAAGATGAGGAAACTTGGGAGAGAGAAAAAAAGTGGAAAAATATGGGTGCAAAAATCTAGCCGGCGGCGGGCCGAGAATTTCAACGAAGCATCACTCTCGACGACGAAAAGCAATTCGGTTGAGAAGAAATAAGGCGAAGAAAAACTTCACATCAAAAAAATGGCCTCCCGCAGCGAGACCGTCGAGGCTATCCTCTTCGCGCTCTGCGTGGGTCTCTTTTTTGGTAAGCTGGTCTGCCTCGAATGGAAATTGCGGGCGAGAAAGGCATCAGAAGCTCTTGGAAATATCGATACAAAGAGAGACCTCTCGAGCATCGAACGATCAAGAACCAACAGGGTCCCTCTCTCTCTCGTTCTCTCTCTCACCCACGACCTGCATTTCTTCCTCCGCTTCCGCTCCCGCTCCCGCTCCCGCCTTCTCCTCCCCAACAACAGCCTACCACGCCTTCATCTTCTTCCTCCCGCCTCTCTTCCGAAAAACCGCCTTGCGCGTGCCCGCCGCGGCCCGAGTCGCGCGGTCCCGCTGGCTCGACGCAGTCTCCGCAGCGCCGCGCGACAGCGCGACGCAGACGGTAGGAGCAATTTTTGGTCTCTTTTCTTTCCGAAGAAGAGAAGAAGAAGAAACAAAGCTCACCCTCTCTCTCTCTCTCTCTCTCTCTTTCTCTTTCGTCCCCTCTTTTCCCGTGCTCTCTCTTCCTCTCTTTTCCCGCTCTCTGTCTCTCTCTCTCTCTCTCCCCCCCAGTACGCCGTCCAGTCGATCCGCAACAGCATCATGGCCGCGTCCTTCACGGCCTCGACCTGCGGGCTGATCGCCGTCTCGGGCCTGCTGCCCGCGATCCTGGACGGGGCGAAGATCGGGAGGCTGCGGGAGCTGGCCGCGCTGGACCCCATCACGAGGGCGCTCTCGGGCGGCGGGAAAGGTTCCTCGCCTCCGGGGTGGCCGACCGTCGAGTTCAAGCTGAGCGCTATGGAGCTCGTCATCTTCTCTTCCTTCATCGCTTACATGCAGTGCATCCGCTTCAACGTGTACCTGACGTGCGTTGTGGTCGCTCTTGAGGAGGAAACAACCAGAAAGAAGGGGAAGAGAGTGGAAGAGAAAAGGGCGCGGAGGAGAGATGGATTCTTTCCCCCCTTTTCTCTTCTCTCACTTGTCGACCCGAGCGAGAAAAAAATCCCCCTTCGAATCTCAAAACAGCTACGCCATCAAGGCCATCGGCACGACGGAGAGCGAGCTCTACGACTCAGGAGAAGAAGATACGGTCTTCGGCCGCGAAGAGCGCGCGGCTGAAGCCGCCGCGAGCGCCGCAGCGGAGGCGCACGCGCTCGCGCGCAGGGCGGGCCTCTGCTTCACCTTCGGCCAGCGCTCCTTCTTCGGCTTCCTGCCCCTGTTCCTCTGGCTCTTCGGTCCCACGATGCTCGTGGCCGCGACCGTGATGCTCCTCTCCGGCCTGTACTTCACGGACGTGGTGACGCTGAGGATGGGCGGGGCCGGCGCTACGCAGGGGGCGGCGAGGGCGAGGAGGGCGAGCGCGGACGTCGCGGCGGCGGCGGCGGCGACGAGGGGCGGGAAAAGCGACGTCGAGAGTCAGAAGAAGAAGGAGCCGGAGACATTGTTGCACGACGATTGATGGGAATTTATTCGCTGACAAACAACCGCATAAGTACTTGGCAAAACGATATATGTAAATAGAAAGGAAGAGAGGAGCGAGAGAGGAAGAAGGGGAGCGAGAGAGGAAGAAGGGGAGCGAGAGAGGAGCGAGAAGACAGCAACGCTTCAGGCGCCCCCTCCCTCGGCGGCGTCGGCGGCGAGCAGCGCCGCGAGCTCGTCGAGCTCGTCCCTCGACAGCTCCGGCTTCGCGGCCCTGCTCGCCCCGGCCACCTTCATCGCTGCCCGCGTCTCCTTGGCCCGCCTCGTCCCGAGCAGCTGCCACGCGCAGCTCGACAGCATCCAGAGCCCAATCCCGGGGAACGCGTTCGAGAGGACCAGCTTCATCATGCGCACGACGCGCAGCCCCTCTGAGAGGTCGTCGGCCAGCTTCCCCTCGAGCGCGAAGGCCGTCGCGACCCAGTGCGTCGGGACCCAGCCGATTGAGCTCGTCGTCGAAGGAGGCGGCGTTGAGGAGGCGGAGGCGGAGGAAGAGGCGGAAGAAGAAGAAGAAGCGGAAGAGGGGGAAGAGGAGGAAGAAGACGGCAGCCACAGCGCCGGCGCCGTCGCCTCGGGCACGGTGGGTCCGACTCCGAAACTGAGTTGATAGGGCTTCATCGCCGCGACCGTCACGCCCGTGAAAGGCTCAGAAGCGAACCACCACGAGTGCAGCGAGACGTTGGCGGTCATGGAGGGCCCGGCGAGCGCCGTCAGCGAGGCCTGGAGCGGGGTCATCCACGAGCGCGTCGTCGCGTTGTTGGCGGTCGTGCCGTTGGCGAGCAGCAGCGCGCCGTCGGCGAACAAGAAATGAGGGAGGGTCGCCTGCGTCGGGCACTTGTAGACGGCCTCGAGGTTCCAGCCCCAGGTGTAAAGGTCGGGGGCGGCGCAGCGGTCGACCCCGCCCTTTCCAGAGTCGCAGGCCGCGGCGGAGGAGTTGGCCAGGGAGTAGCGCGTGGCCGGGATGCCGCCGGCGTTGCCGTGGACGACGGCGACGGCGTCGCTGCCGGCCTTGAGGAAGCGCGTCCCCGAGGCCTGTCTCAGGGCCGTCTTCTCGTCGACCTCGATGGCGGCCGGAACGGGGTGCGCGACGAGCGGCCTCCCGAGCGTGGAGTCGAACAGAGTCAAGTTCTCGCCTCCCTTTTCGGTCCTGATCTTCTGGTGGAAGATGCGGCCGTCGACCGACCCGCCGACGCGGACGCCGACCGCCGACGACGAAGAGGGCGCGAGGGCCCACTCGCTCCCGTCGATCGCCTTCAGCAGCGTCGGCAGCTGCTCCTGGAAGGTCGTTCGCCCCTGCCCGTCGCTCGACGGCTGCTGGAGCGGCTCGCCCGTCGTGATCGTGATCCGGGTGATCTGAGGGTGGTCGCCCCCCTGCAGCTGCGCGACGGGCCGGCCGCCGAGCGCGCGCGACGGCGCGTCGCGGGAGGGCCAGGCGAACGCCGCGGAGACCTCCGACGCCGGCCCGACGCCGTAGATCGACGCCAGAAGGGGGTCGGTCCACCCCTCGACCCACTGCCTCGCCGTCTTGCTGACGATCAAGCCCCCCGACGCGGGCGCGAGCTTCTCTCCGAGCGCGAAGGCCTCGAACCCGGGCCCGACAAGCGAGAGGGCGAGGTGCCTGACGTACCCCTTGATTGCCGAGGCTTGCGCCGCGGTCGTCTGCAGGGCCGCAGCGAGCGTCTCTGGCGTGTCGTAGAGGCCGATCTTGAGGGCGTTCCACTGGGCAATGAGGTCGGAGTCCCTGTTTTTTGGAAAACAAGGTTTGTTTTTTTGTTTGTTTTGAGGAAGGAGATAAGAAAAAGGCAGAGCCTTCCTTCCGTTGTCAAAAAAAAAAACGACAAAAACTCACTGCGGATTCCCGGCATCCGGGTTCCCCAGCAGCCGCAGGATCCTGTCCGCCGTCGACAGGTCGAGAGCCGCCTCCGGGCCGAGACCGTTGGCTTGAACCCAGGCACAGTACTCTAGCAGCGCTGTCGGGTCGGGCGTCCAAAGGAGGCACTGGGACCACTGAAGGCGAGCGAGATACTTGGCGGTCGGAGCATCGTAGTCCTCTGGGGGCACCTGGGCCTGGCCTCCCGCGACGATCCCGGCCTTGAAGGCTCCCAGGACGCCGGCCAGGGCCGTGGGCACTCCCGGCAGCACCAGCGGCATCTCGGAGCCGCCGTAAAAGCTCAGGATCGCGAGGTAGGCCCTGTTGACGGTGACGACGTTGTCGGCGTCGAGCGAGCACCCGGCGCAGGACTTGTCGGCCAGGAAGGCCTCGTTGTAGTATAGGCGGTCGAAGGTCACCTCGGACTTGTCGGAAGAGAAGTTGGCGTTCCAGCGGAGCTCGCGGACCTTTTTTTTTTTTTGGGGTGGGGGGGGATTTTCAGTCTTTTTTTCGTCCGTGGGTCGTCGGTCGGGGCACTCTCTTCTGTCCTTCGCTCTCTCTCTCTCTCCTCTACTTTCTCTTGTTTTACCTCGTTTCCTCACCTTGAACGCGTAGGGCCCGACCTCTTTGAGCACTGGCCTCTCGCCCTGCAGCCACTGGTGATGTTTTTGTTCAAAGGGGAAAAGGAAGGAGAAAGAGATGAGTGGTTAAAGTTGATACAGAGTTTGTTGCTGGCTAACCCTTGCCGAGCGGGGACATTCCGAAAGAGAACAACTCTCGCGCGGAAACCCTAACGCCCCAGAAGCAGAGAAGGAAACGCACTGCTTGGGGGTTCGTGACGTTCCAGAAGTAATAGTCGAACTGCAAGGGAACCGGGCAGGCCTGAGAGAAGGTTGTCGCGGAGGAGAGAGAAGGGAGAGGAGAAAGAGGGAAGAGGTAAAAACACCCCTTTTTTTTTTTTGCTCCCGGGGTGCCCGCCCGCGAAACGGAGGGGCTCCGCCCGACGACGTCGCTCGCTCCCTCTCTCCCCCCTCCCTCCCTCCCTCCCCCTCTCCGCTCCTTGGCATCACGCTCGCTCACCTCCGGCGCCACCTTCAGGCATTCCGCGTCCTTCCTGAGGTCGCTCGCCAGCCCGGACGTCACGGAGATGTAGGGCGTCATCACCGCGAGCCCGACAGCCGGCCCTAGCGCCGCGAGCGCCCAGCCCAGGAAGAGGCCCAGCTCGAGCAGCCAGCGGCGCCAGGTGGCGTGCTCCGTGCCCGGGAGGGCGTAGGTGTTGAGGACCGCGGACGCGAAGGGGTTGCGGCCGCGCCGCTGCTGCTGCTGCTGCTGCTGACGGGGGGGCTTGGCGGCTGTTGCTGCTGCTGCTGCTGCGGCGGCGGCGCGGGTGCCCGCCCGCGGCGCGGCGGGGTCTGCCGCCGCCGCCGCCGCCACCGCCGGCGAGGGCAGGCAGGGCGGGCGAGGGGAGGGAGCCGGGGGGGGCCTGCCTCCGTCGGAGCGGCCAAGGGACGGAGAGGGGCCCCCGCTGGCTCCTGTGCCCTCCCCGCGGGACAGGGAAGAGGCGGAGGAAGGGGAGGACATAGCGAGCCGCGCGAGCGGGCTCGAGGGAGGAAGAGAGGAGAGAGGGGTGGGAAAGAGAAGAGGAGAGGTGGGAGAAGAAGAAAAAGAGAGTGAAAGTCGTGCCGTCGTCGGCCAGTTTCTCGCTCTTGCGATTCCCGTTTGTCGCCCTTTTCGCTGGCGCGCTCGACGCGCTAGCAGCAGCGCCTTCTCTCGTTCTCTTTCCTTCGCGTGCTCCGTTCGAGAGAGAGAAAGAAACGAGCGAACCGCTCTTGAAACGTTATGGCGCTGCGCCAGCTGGCGACGGGAGCCGGCGACGGCTGCTCGTCCGACGGGGCGGGCGGGAGCGGCGATGCCTCCGCGGTGGGCCCGTCAAACCCTCTCGGGGGCCTCGCCGACGCCCTGTTGGGCCGCTCCTCCAAGGCGCACGAGAGGGCGCATGAGGTGAGGCTCGCTAATGGTGGTTTCGGGAGCGTGCGAGGGAGGGAGAGCTCGGAAGAGACCTCGCTGTCATCGGTCGACCGACGAACGAATGCTCCTCTTCTCAAGTCGAAGGAAAAAAAAACTCAACCTCGTCCGTCCTCTCTCTCTCAAACCTCCCCCCAAACAACAAAAAAACCAGCTCCCCGGCCTGGGACGGCCCATGCCTGGAGCAGGAGGGATGCATCTCACGGGTGACGCAGCTGCTGCCATCGCCGCGGCCGAAAGTAAAGAAATAATGAGCGGAGAAGAAGGCACTTGCTCTTTCGAAAGAAAACCGTTCGACCCCGACCACGATCTTGGCTCTTCTCACTCACTCTAAGAAACTCCCTTCTCTCCCTCTCTTTTCCGTTCCCTTCGGTCTCTCTCCACTCAGGCGAACTCCTCTCCGCCGTGCCAGGGCTCGCAGGCGGGCGCATGCGGGCGATGCCCCCGGGGCTCCTGGGTCCGGGGGCCGTCGCGGAATTTCTGAGCCCGAGCTTTGCCGGCGGCAAAGCCGGCGGCGGCGGCACTTTCGACGCCGCGTTCGCCGACGCCTTCGGGGTCGGAGCTTCCGCCGCTCGCCCCCCGCCTCCCGCTGGACCTCTGGCGACCCCCCTGGCACGGCTCAACCCCACGCTCGCGGCCTTCGTCGGCGCAGCCCGCTCCCCGGGAGGAGCAGCCGCGTTCCGCCCCCCTCCCCCCCAGAGCGCCCAGCGTCTCCCGCCGCTGGCCGTCCCCGACGCCTGCCGCCTCCGCGACAGGGCAGAGACGCTCGCCAGGCAGCTGGGGGCCGGCTCCCTCCAGGCGAGGGAGCAGGTTGCGAGGCTGCTTTGGTCCGTCGGCGTCGACCCCGCGGGGCTCCCTCCTCCTCCGTCGACGGCGACGAGTCTGCCGCGGCAGCGCTCTTCCGCCGCTGCCGCCGCCTCTTCCGTCGGCCCCGCGGCGTGGGAAGCCGCGTGGAGCGAGGGACAGCAGCACCCAGTCGCTGCCGCGGAGGCGGCCGCGGCGGCGAGGGCCGCGGCGGAGAGGTTCGGGGGGGGCGGCGGAGGCGCCTGGGCCGACGAGTTCTCGCGGCTCGGCCTCGGCCGCCCCGCTCCTCCTCCGGCGCATGCCCAAGCGGTGAACCGCCGCCTCGACGCCTGGGCCTCCGAGTTCGCTGCCGGGAGGCCCCCCGCAGAGGCCTGGGCCGGCGATTTCGCCGCGCAGCAGCAGCAGCAGCAGCAGCAGCAGCAAAGGCGAGAGCAGCACGCGGGGGCGGCAGCGTCTCCGTCCGACGCCGCGGCCGCCAACGCCGACGCCCGCGCGCAGTCGCGGGCCCTGGCCGAGGCGCTCTCGTCCGACCCGGGCATGCGGTCGTCCAGGTTCCTCTCGTTCGTGTCCAGGATGAGCCGCGGCGAGATCGTGCTCGAGGGCAACGAGGCGAAGCCGGCGGACGCGGCGGCGGCGGCGGCCATCGGCGGGGCCTGGGCGGAGGAGCATTCGCAGAAGCGCGAGCGGGCGTTTGACGGCGCCTGGCGCGCCGCCGCGACGGCCGACGGCTGGGCGGAGCAGCACCAGCAAGAGCAGCAGCAGCAGCAGCAGCGAAAGCAGACGCCGACGCAGCGAGACTGGGCCGACCAGTTCGCGGCCGGGGTGGCTCCGCAGGGCCTCGCCGACCAGTGGGCGAGCGAGTTCGAGGCCCGGAGGAGGAGCGGCGGCGGCGGGTTCGGAGGAGGGGAAGGCGTCGGCGTCGTTTCCGGCGCCGGCGTCGGCGCCGGCGTCGGCCACGGGGCGCAAGCGATCAGCCTCCCTCCTCCCTCCCTCGTCGTCGACGACGGCGCCGGCGCCGGCCCACAGTACGAGTTCGCCCATTCCTCGACCGGCGGGAGCGGCGGCGGCGGCCAGCAGCAGCCCAACCCCTTCGACGCCGACCCCGACCCCCTCGAGACGGCGCGCAGGCTCTTTCGCACGGGCGTGCTCTCGGAGGCCGCGCTCGCGGCCGAGGCCCAGATCCGGAGGTCGGCGGCGGCCTCCGCTTCTCCTCCTGCCGGCAGCGTCGGCGTCGGCGGCGGCGGCGACTCGGACGAGAGGGCCCTCGCCGCCTGGAGGCTCCTGGGCGCCATCCACGCCGAGAACGACGACGACAGGCAGGCCATCGCTGCGCTGCGGCGCGCGCACGCCGTGGCGCCGGGCGACGGCGACGTGCTGCTCTCGCTCGGCGTTTCGCACACCAACGAGCTCGACAGGGGCGGGGCGCTGGCGCACCTGTCAGCGTGGCTCCGCAGAGCGCACCCACAGGCCGCTGCGAGGCACCTGCCGCCCCTAGAGGCGGGGCAGAGCTCGAGCCTCCCGTCGCAGGCGGTGACGCTCGAGGCGGCGACCGCCGCGTTCGAGGCCGCGGCGGCCTCCGCCCCGCCGACCTCGTCCGCCGCCGCGGACGCCTCGGCGGCGCTCGGGGTCTTGCGCTCCCTGGGGCGAGACTTTGAAGGGGCTGCCGCTGCCTTCAGAAGGGCGCTTGACGCGAGGCCGGACGACTACTCTTTGTGGTGAGGGGGGGGAGGGGTGGGTGGGTTGGAGAGGAGTGTGGGAGGAGGACGCTGCGATCTCTCTTCTCCTCTTCCCTTTCGAGAGCGTTGTCCAAAGGCGCTCATCCGTTTCTTTCCATCTTTTTTCAAAAAACCACTCCCCCCTCCCCCCTCTGAAAAAAAAAACAGGAACAAGCTCGGGGCGACCCTGGCCAATGCCGGAAGGGCCCACGAGGCCGCAGCCGCTTACCGCAAGGCCCTGGACGCGAAGCCGAACTACGTCCGCGCGTGGACCAATATGGGGTAGGTTTTTTTTTTAAACCCTCGTTTCTCTTTTCTGGATCAATAGAAAAAAAACGACGCGCTCTCAACCCTCAAATTTTTTTTTTCTCGAAACACAGGATCGCCTCGGCCAACCTCGGTGACTACCTCGCCTCCTCCCGCTACTACGCCCGCGCCCTGGCCCTCAATCCGCGGGCCTCCAGCGTCTGGGGTTACCTGAGGACGAGCCTGGCCTGTGCCGGGAGGGCGGATTTGCTCGAGGCCGCCGACGCCGAGGACGCCGCGGCGATAGAGCGCGCCCTGCCGCTTTGAGAGAGGTTTTTTTTTTTTGCGTGTATACAAAACAGAATAGAGAAAGAAAAAAAAGGGAATTCCGACTGTGTGCCACGCCAAAAAACTCGACACGAAAGAAACCGCGACAATGGCCAGCAGCGATCATCAAGCCGCTCGCCCCCTCGCGGTCCTCTTCGAGCGTGCTCGCGCCGTCTCCAGCGCCGCCCTCGAAGGAGACAGCAGCAGCAGCAGTAGCAGCAGCGATGCCCTGGACGCGGCGATCGCCGCGTGCTCTGCCGCGGAGAGCGCCGCAGACGCCGCCGGGGTGTCGCCGTCGGCATCGGCGGCGGACGCATCCGAGACGGCCGACGACCTCCCAGCGCGCGACCTCCGCTGGGTGCTCGTCCCGGGCTGGGACGGGCTCTTGCGGTCCAGGAGGGCTTCCTCCTCTCCGGATGGCGCCGCCGCCTCTCGCTCCTCCTCCTCCTCCTCGCCGCGCTCCCTCGCGGCGAAGCGTTCGGCCCTGCTGGAGGCGTCGGAGAGGCTGAGGGGCTTTCTCTCGGCCTGTCAGCGGCTGGGCGCGGCCCCGAACGAGGCGCTCGCGACGCTCAGGGAGGCCGACGACGGTGCCGCGGAGGAGGAGGACGGCGAGGACGACGAGCACGGCGGCGGCGGCGGCGGCAGAGGGCCTCTCCTCTCCGTCGGCGCCTCCAACCCCGAGGCGCGCCGCGCGGCCAAGATCGCGGCCTTCAGGGCGAGGCGGGAGCTCCAGGCCAAGCTGTCCCAGCTGCGTGAGAAGGCGGAGAAGAAAAAGAAGAAGAAGAAGGAGAAGGGCGTGTCTTCTTCCTCGGCGGCGAGGAAGGAGGGAGACGAACTCGACGACGAAGGCGATGACGACGACGACGACGAGGAGGAGCTCCGAGAAGCCGTCCTCGCCGAGATCGCGCTCACCTGCCTCTCCGCCGCCGACGAGGTCCTGGCCATCAAGGAGGAGGCGACGGTCCTGCGGCACGCGCTCCTGCGGGAGAGGGAGGCGGAGGCGAGAGGAGGAGGACGCGGGGACGGGGCGGGAGCAGCGAGGGAGGATGGGGAGGAGCGCGCGCGGCGAGAGGAGGCCGCCGCCGTCGCCGCCGCGCTCCGAGGGGCCTTCTCCGCCCTCTCGAGCGGAGGCGGGGAGGGAGCAGCGCGCCGCCCGACCTTTGCGCCGGCGAGCGCCGGCACCGTCTCCGCCTCGGCGCTCGGGGGCCTCGGCCTCGGCACCAGTGGCGTTTTCGACAGGGGCGCCGCGGCGGCCTCCGTCTTCCGCCCCTCGCACCTCTTCCCGACGATGGGGCTCGAGGAGTTTGCGGACAGGGAGGTCACCGAGGCGCGCGCGCGCTCCGAGGCCGACAGGGCGCGGAGGGCCTCCGCCGCGGCCGCGGCGAGCTCGCGCTCCTCCGCCGACGACGGCGGCGACGACACGAAGACGGAGGCCGACGGAGGGGCGGGGCTCGACCGCCTCCGCGCGCTCGACGACTGGAAGGACGACCACCCCTACGGGTACGGGAACTCCAAGAGGAGGCCCGCGGCGACGGGGAGCAAGTAGGGAGAAAAAAGGAGATTTTGAAACGTTGTTAAGAGAGACTTGAATAGTTGCAAGAAGAAGAAACACGATTACAGAAAAACAAAAAAAATCTACTCGTCGGCGACGAGCCAGGGGTCCCCCCTCAGCTCCTCTTGGAGTTCCGCCAGCGCCATCCTCGCTACGCGCCCGTCGTCGAGGATCGTCTCGACGAGCTTGGCGACGCTCTCGAACTTGCCCTCGGCACGCTGCCAGCACGCGACCAGCAGCCGCATCTTGGCGCCGCGAAAGTCCTCGGGGAGCTCCCCGGGCTCGGCGAGGATCCAGGGCTCGCACGTGCGGTGGTCTGTTTTGTTTCGTTTTGTTGTTTTTATTCGAAGAGAGAGAGAAAAGGAACGTGAAAGAAAGAGAGAGAGAGAGAGCGTGAGGTAGAGAGAGAGCGTGAGGTAGAGCATGCGATAGAGAGAGCTTGGTTCGCGCCGCCCCCCCGTTTTTTCCCCCTAAAAAAGTCTCCAACCCCCGCGCTCCCGTCGTTCGTCGAGCTTGCGTACTCTCTCTGTCGCTCTCTCGCTCTCGCAAAGAAAACACTCAACATCTCTCTCACCGTTGCCGAACTGCGGATTGTACCCGACGGACAGCACCGCCGGGAAGATCCTCTTGGAGAGCTCCTCGCCGCCGCCCTCGCCTCCCTCTCCCTTGAAAAAGACGCGCGCGAAGGCCGCGAAGATCCCCGAAACGGACCCGTCGAGCCCGCGCGCGAGCGCCTCGCCGTCGAGGTTTGCCGTCGGGATCCCGAGCTCGGCCGACCCGCGCCCGAAGCCGCTGACCACGGTGCCCTCGAGGCGCAGCAGGGGGTCGAGCCTGAGGGCCCTCCCTCCGGCGATGGCGTCGGCGAAGGCCGGGAGCGCAAAGGGCAGGGGGTCGAAGGCGAGGAGGGTCGGGATCTTCGCGACAACGCTGCCGCCGCCGCTGCCGCCGCCGCCGGCGCCCTCCCCGTCCCCTCCCCCGACCGCCACCGGCGGGAAGGCCGACTCGCCGTCCGGCCTCTCCCGCAGGCTGGGAACGACGACGCAGCGCATGCCCGCGGCCACGGCGGCCTCGGCGCCGGCGGGGGAGTCCTCGACGACCAGGCACTCGGAGGGGCGGATCGGGAGGAACCCCGCGTCGCCCCCCGCCGCCCGCGCCCTCGCACGCAGCAGCTCGCTCGCCCTCTCCGCGGCGAGCAGCAGGCCTTCCGGGTGCGGCTTCCCCCTCTCGACGTCGTCGCCGCACACGACGACATCCCAGCGCTCCCTACCGAAGGCCCTCCCTTCGGACGCGGGCCCCGTCTTGAGCGCGAGCGTCCTCGCCGGCGTCGACGTTACGAGCGCGAGCGCCAGAGGAGGGGGGGAGTCCGGGCTTCCGCCCCCGCTCCCCTTGTCCCTCCTCTCCTCCGCGACCGCCAAGAGGTGCTCGAATAGCCTCTTGGCGCCGGGGAGCGGCGCCACGTCCTTCCACCCCTCGGTGAGCCTCTCCTCGCTCTCCCTCAGGAGCCTCTCGGGGGTGACGTCGCTCGGCAGCGCGTCGCCCAACGACGCCGCGACGGCGGCCCACGCCTCCAGAGGCCTCCTCCCGAGGGCCGCGGAGGCCGCCTCGGGCGTGAGCTCCGCGCCGTAGCGCGCGAGGATGGTTTCGGCCACGCGCGAGACGGCGTGCTCGGTGGCGAGCAGGGTGCCGTCGAGGTCGAGGATGACGAGCCTGACCGGCGCGTCCATCACTCAGTTCGAGACAGGTTCACGAATGGAAATAACCGGGGCTGGCTCGAATCGGAGATCGAACGAGGGAGAAGCGCGCACGAGAGAGAGAGAGAGAAGCCGTCGGAATGGTTTTTTCTTTTCTCTCCCTCTTTTTCTTTTTCTCTTCTCTCGAACTTTTCCCAGCTAGAGCTTCCTTTTGTTTAATTCTTTCGTTCGGATCGAGGAAACGGACACAAAAGAAGAGCGTGATCGCGGTATCGACTTGTCCTAGTGCGACGTGCGCTGGGAGATCATGCGCACTTGCCGAATCTTTTCCTTTCTTCTCGAGTCAATCGTCAGACTCTTGTGACGACAGCGACGGCGACGCTTGACAAAGAGAGAGAGCTCTGAAAATCTTTTCTCTCTTCTTCCCCCTATCTCTTCGACGCCCTTGACAGCGCGTCCAGCCTCCGGGCTGCGACGCGCAGCGCGCCCTCGCAGCGAGCTATCCTCATAGATGAGGAGGCAGAGCGCAGAGTGGCGGGGGAAAGAGAGAGAGGCGGAGGAAGGAGAAGGAGCGGCGGCGACGGCGACGGCGGCGGAGGAGGAAGAGAAGGGGAGAAAGAGGCAGAGGCAGCAGCAGAAGCCTCTCTCTCCTCCTTCTCCGTGACCAAAGAAGCGATTTTCTCCCTCATGTCGTGCTCGAGGGCGTCGACGAGGGATTCTGCTGAGCGGGACGGAGGCGGGCGGGACAGCAGCGGGGGAGCAGCAGCAGCAGCAGGATGAAGGGACAGCGGCGGGAGAGCAGCAGCAGCAGCAGCAGCAGCAGCAGCAGCAGCAGCAGCAGCAGCAGGAGGAGGAGGAGGGGGGGGCGGCGGGAGCGGAGGAGGAGGAGACGGAGGCGGCAGCGAAGGCTGGCCAGCCGAGGCTGCTGCTGCTTCGCGCCCTTCTTCTTCCTCTTCTTCCTCTTCTTCCTTTTCTGCCTCTGCTTCCTCTGCTTCTCTTTCGGCCATCAATAGTATCTCGAGCGCCTCGAAGGCTCGTCGGAGGAGCGCCGCGCGGCGCTGCAGGGCCTCGGCGGCGGAGGCGGCCGCGGCGGCCGAGGAGGTGAGCATTTTTTTTCTCGTGGGAAAAAAAAGTGAAAAAAATTGGAGGGAGTCGAAGAGACTGAGTTCACTTCCTTTTTTCCCTCCGCTCAGCACCGTTGCCGGAGAAGACAGCTGAGTTCTTTCTCTTCCTCCCTCCTTCCTCTACTCGAAAGCCCTTCCCGGCTTCCCCAACCAACCCGAACTTTAGGATGCGAGCCACTGCCGTCCTTCAGGGGCGCATCCTGTCGGCGGAGAGGCCGGCAATGCAGAAAGCGCAGAAAACCCCTCCTCCTCGCAACCGGTCGACGCCGACGGCCATTTCTGCGACGGCGCATCGCTCCACAAACAACAGCGGTCGTGGCGCCCAAAACGTGCGCGCCGCGGCTGCTCCCGAGCGCCGCGACGAGGTGAGTGTCTTTCATGGCGTTCTGTTCGAGAGCGACTAGATCCTGGTCTTGAACGTGTGCTTTCGCGGCCCCCCCAAAAAAGACGGGGCATCATCGGATGCTGACGCACCGTCTGCTCGGCGACGACGTCGACATTTTAAAAACAAAAACGAAAGCAGGTCAAGGTCGTCGCCGCCGCGGCTCCCCCGCAGGACGACCCGTCCTTCTTCCTGGAGCCTCTGATCCGCTCGTTCGTGCTCGGCGTCTCTGCCGGGTGCCTTTTCGAGTCGCTGCACGTGACGTTCAAGGTGTGTTGAAGACGTTGGACTTTTTTTCTTTTCGCTCGATGTCGAGGGAAAAAAAAGTTTTTTTTTGCGCCCTGGCCACGGTGTCGTTGCTGCTCCCTCCGTCCCTCTTCACGCTCGCCCGCCCGATCTCGCTTCCCTGTCCCACCTTGCTGACGTCCACGACTTTATTTTACAAACCTCCCTCCAACGAAAAAAAATCCCAAAAACGAACAAAAAAACAGTTTGTCGGCCTCGCCACGGAAGTCGGCCTGTCGTCGGTCGCCGACGCGCTCCCTACCGTCATCGACCGCTTCTCTCCGCTCTTCGCTGGCGACCACGCCGTCGCGATGTGAGTTCTTCATTGATAATTTTCGCTCTCACTTTTGAGCGGTGCTCCTCGGAGCGCTCTTCAGTCTCGACAATCAAAAAAGAGAAAAAGCAAGAAGGAAAACGGCGCCGCGCTGCTTTCCCTCCTTTGGCGGCATGGCAACTGTTGTCAAAACAAAACCCTCGCAGGCGTTTTCCCAGCTCTCCTTTTTTTTCTCTGACCTCCTCCCCTGAGAAGAAAAAACTCAACCACCTTTCCCAGCGGCTCCTGGGCCGTCCTCTACATCATCGAGGCCATCGCAGTCGTGTCCGCGCTCAAGAGGTTCCCTGACGACAGGGCTGCGGCGGTGAGTTTTTTTTTGAGGTTTTCCCCTTCAAACGACGACGAGGCAAGCGAGAAAGCGGGAGCTCTCGCTCGTCAATCGAGAGCTTCGCAATCGAAACCTTTCGCGCCTTTCGATGCCGCTCTCTCGCCCTTTTCCTGGCAATCAGCCACCGTTCGAGGCCGCGAAAGCTTTCTCTCGAACGGTCTCCGCGAGAGGTGCTTTCGCATCCGGGAGAAAAAGCCCCGAAGAGAAGCCCCGAACATGACGAGAAGCACTGAGGAAACTCACCCGGTTCTCTTTCTCGCCACACGGGCGCGCCTCGTCGCTGTCTCGCTGGCCCTCTTCCAAAAAAAACTCAACCTCAAACCCTTTTCACCCCCCCCTCCCCCCCTCTCGAAAAACAGGAGCGCGAGGTCCGCAAGCAGGTCACCCTGGGCAAGAAGATGCTCCCGCTGCGCCTCGCCCCGGCGCTCGAGCAGAAGAGAGCAAAGGCGATCTCGTCGCCGACGGGCTCGCCCTCGAGCAGCTCCTCCCCGGCTTCGGCAGCGGCGGCGGCGCAGGAGGTCGAGGCCGCGGCCCCGCGCTCCGCGACGGCCGTGCTCGCGGCCCCTCCCTCCTCCCTCTCCCCCATCCCGGGGGCCGTCGAGATCCCCGGCGGAGGTCCCTCCTCTCTGCTGGAGCCTCCTCCGCTGCAGCAGAAGGAGAGGGAGAAGAAGAGGCCCAAGACCTTCCTCCCGAGAGAGAGGCAGCTCGAGCGCAGCCGCGACGACACCGACACCGATACCGACGGCGACGGCGACGGAGGCGACGCCCTCCGCGGAGAGGGAGCCAACCCCTCCTCTTCCTCCGCCTCCTCCCTCGCCGAACGCCGCCAGCGCTCCGGCCTGGCCCCGGGCGCGATCGACCCCTCCAACCCGCTGGGCCGCCGCGCCAGGGAGCTGCGGGGGCGCAGGGCGTACCTCAAGAACTTCTGGTACGCCGTCGCCCTGAGCGAGGAGGTCGCGGAGGGCGGCGAGGGGCGCAGGCCGCTCGGCGTCACCGCCCTGGGCCGCCGCCTGGCCCTCTTCCGCGACGCGGGGGACGGCGGGCGCGTCAGGGCCGTCTCCGATGTCTGCCCGCACCGCGGCGCGCCGCTGCACAGGGGCTGGGTCTCTGACGAAATCGAGGTCGGGGCCGGCGACGCGGGCGCAGGCGCGGGCGGGGGGCGGCGGCGCTCGTGCGTCGTCTGCCCCTACCACGGCTGGGCCTTCGACGGCGAGGGGGTGCTGCGGGACGTTCCGGCCGCGGAGCACGCGGATGAGTGGCCCCGCAGGCAGCTGGTGGAGTCGTACCCGATCGTGGAGAAGGGCGGGTTTGTGTGGCTGTTCTACGGTGAGGGGAAGGTGTTTTATGTTTTTTTTTCTTCAACTCGATAGAAGGCAGCGACGAAACTCAGCAACTCACCATTTGCTCTCACTCTCTCTCAACGAAAAATAAAAAACCGACCCCTCCCTCCGCTCAAAAGGCTCCCCCGACCTCCCCGAGGACGAGCGCCCGCCGATCCCGTTCGTCCCGGAGCTCGAGGACCCGAAGTGGAAGGCTGTTTACGGCTCGATCGAGATGGAGTGCGAGCACCACGACGTGTTCCAGAACGCGATCGACGTCGCGCACATCCACTATCTGGTACGTTGAGAGCGAGGAGAGAGAGAGAGAGAGGAGAGGGAGAAGTTTTGGATTTTTTTTGAGAAACTCGAAACGAAAACGGAAAAAAACCTCAAAAACCTTTTCTTCTTCTTCTTTTTCTTCTTCTTTAAAAAAAAAAACCCTCAACAGCACTCTGACTCCTTCGGCAACCAGGACCAGCCCGAGATCCGCGGCATGCACGTCAAGGCCGATGCCTACGGCGCCACAGCCACCTTTTCCCTGCACAACAAGCCGGTCAACGCCCTGTGGGCCTGGAGCAGCGTGCCCAAGGTCGACATCACCGCACGGGCGACGCTCCCCTCGACATCGATGATCTCGTTCTCACTCGCCGGCGGTCTGTCGTTCATCACTTTCGTAAACACCGTGCCCATCTCTCCCGGAAGGGCCATCAACCGCTTCGCCCTGATCCGCAAGCTCGACGCCGACCCGACGGGGGGCCGGCTCTTCAACAGCTCCGCCTGGGACGGCGTCGCTCGCCGCGCCATGATCAAGATCCTCACGGAGGACAAGGCGATGCTCGAGCAGCTGCGGCCGCAGGACCTCCCGCGCGAGATCTCGGTGAAGGCGGACCTGCTGCAGACGGCCTTCGGGAAGCTGCGCGGAGAGTACCTGCAGATGGGGTACGGCGTCGACCCGCCGAGCGAGGAGGGGGACGAGGGCGTGGGGGCGCGCGGGGGGCTCGGGCTGAGGGACCTCTAAGTTTTTTAACTTTTTTCTTTGTTTTTTTTTTCCGTTGAGAGAGATCGAAACAAAACAACACGAAAACAACACCGACCAACCAAAACACGAAAGGAGCACACAAGCACCCCCGAATCATCTGTACCATCATCATCTATACCATCATCATCTATACCATCATCATCTATAGAGCAAAACACAAGCGTCTTTCGCCCTCCTCACACTCCAAAAAGGAAGGAGTTTACAAAACAAAAAGCGTTACGCCATTTTCGCTAAAAAAAGAGTTCCCCCAAACCTTCCCCTGTATCTTTAGAAACTACAAAACCTTTCTCCCTCCCCTTCCTCTTTATTTCCCCCTGGAAAGATACAAAAGCGAACGATCTCGAGAGAAATATTCGATAGAGAAAGAGAAAGCAAGAGAGAGATGATAATTGAGCGAGCGCGAAAGAGTTTCGACGCTGCCGCGCGCGAGAGAGATCCAAATAAATGAGAAAACTAAACAAACAATCCCTCGGAGGTTTTCCTCTTCACTTTTATTAAAACCTCCCTTTGTGCACTTATTGAGAGAGATAGGAGAGAGAGCGTAACGCGAGAGACGGGCATTGATGTGGCGCGCAAAAGAGTTAAAAAATGAGAGAGGCTAACGGACAGGGAGAGAGGTCGAGAGAGTACGAGCGTGCGAGCAACGAAAAAGTTTCTTTTTTTCTTCTAAACTCTCCTTTTCTTCCTTCCTTTGTCTCTCGTGTAAATCTGATTTGACGATGTGTACGATTTGAAGAGTATTTAAGAGAGAGAGAGAGAGAGAGAAAGAGAGAAAGAGAGCGAGAAAGAGAGGGGGAGACAGGGGAAGAGAGAGGAGAGAAAGCAGATAAAAAAGGTCGAAGAGTCGCCGCACTCTCTCTTTCGCCCCAGCGTCATTCTTCGTCCTCATCATTTCGCATCGCTTTTCTCCTCCTCCGTCTCTCGCTTTCTTTCCCTCACAATGGCAAACGGACCGGTGATCACGGAAAAACTGCTGCTGGTGACGTCGTGGTGCGTCGAGCCTTCGGTCGTGAATGGAAACGAGGAAGTGTTTTGATCGAGAAGCGGCGGCGCGATCAAGAGGATAGAATCGACGCCGCCCTGCTCTGAGCGATGGCGTTCTCGACCTCGTCGCCTCACCCCGACTCTTTTTCTCTTTCTCCTCCCTCCGTCCTCCGCTCCCTCCCTCCCTCCGTCCTCCTCTCCCTCCCTCCCTCCGTCCAAAAACCCGAGCCAAAAAAAACAGGGTCTGCCCCTACGCCCAGCGCGTCCTCATCGCCCTCGCGGAGAAGGGGGTCCCCTTTGACCAACTGGAGCTGGCCGCGAAGGACCCGCGGACGGGCCAGTGGCGCATCCCGGCGGGCGATGCGAAGCCAGGGTGGTTCACGTCCCTGGCGCCCGAGGGGAAGGTGCCCGCCGTGCTGTACATGGAGGAGAGGACCGTGCACGTCGTGACGGAGTCGCTGGTGATCCTGGAGTTTGTCGAGGACTACGGGAACGCCGCGTCGACTTCGGCAGCTTCCTGCTCCGCCCCCTCGCTGCTCCCGCCGCACCCGGCGACGAGGGCTGCGGCCCGCCTCGCCGCCAAGAGGTTTGACGAGAGGTTCGTCCCCCCGTTCTACGCCCTGCTCCGCGGGGGGCTGACCGCCGAGGACCAAAAGCGGCACAAGCAAACTCTCACGGAGGAATTGGAGTGGCTCGAGCGCCACGCCGACGCCGCGGTGAGTTTCGAGAGTTGGAGTTTTTTTTCTTCTTTCGTCGTAGAAGGAAAAGTCGAAAAAAAGAACCCCGAAAACTCTCACCGAAAACGGAAAAAAAAAAACGAAAAAAACAAAAGGGCCCCTACTACTGCGGCGCGCGGTTCTCTCTCGCAGACGCCGCGCTGGTGCCGTTCTTCCTGAGGATGTTTGAGCTCAAAGCCAGGTCCGGCTTTGAGATCCCGGCGCGGTGCGAGCGGCTCATCAGGTGGTACGGCGCGTGCGCGAGCAGGAGCAGCGTGATCGGGACGCTGAACACGCCGCCCGGGGAGGAGGAGGGAGAGGGCGGGGAGGGAGGGGGAGGGGAAGGCGGAAGCGGGAGCGGAATTGCTTCCAACGGGAACGACTGGGAGGTCGCTCTGACCAAGTTCTTCGTCGGCTACTTGGGTCCGAGGCCCGCTGCCGAGAGCGCTGCCGCTTAGAGGGAGGGAGAGCGCGAGAGTAATGAGAGTTGAAAAAAAGTTTTTTTTTCCCTTTCTTGAAGGTTAATTATTGCCCCCATTTTTGATTTTTTTTGCCATGAAACCCTCTGCTCTTTCTCTCTCTCTTCAAGGTCTTGTTTACAGAAAGGATGCCAAGTTTTCTCAGCAGCCAGAGGAAAGCAAAAGAGAGAGAAACGGAAGCACAAAGCAGCAGGAAAGGAAAGGCTAAAAAAAAGCTCTCTAGCAAAAAAGAAAAGAAGAAGAGAAAACCTGAACAAAAGAAAAAAAAACCAACTCTCTCTCTTCAACCTCTCTCTTTTCTCTCTCTCTCCCTTAAAATCTCTCTTCTCTCTCAAATAAAGTCGCTACAGCACGTAGCGGGACAGGTCCTGCCTCTGCAGCAGGTCCCCCATCCTCTCTTTCACAAACTCCTCGTCGACCTCGACGACCGCCGTCGCAGAAGAAGCGGAAGCGGAAGAATCCCTTGCCGCCGCCGCCGCCTCGGCCCGTGCCTTCGCCGCAGTCTCCGGAGCGTCGAACGAGACCAATTCCAAGACCCGCTCCAGCACGGTGTGAAGCCTCCGCGCGCCGATGTTGTCGAGCGCCGCGTTGGCCTCCGCTGCCGCCTCGGCGATGGCCCGCGCCGCGCCGTCGGTGAACCGAAGCTCGACGCCCTCGGTCGCGAGGAGCGCTCGCTGCTGCTGCAGCATGTTCGCCTCCGGTTCCGTCAGGATGCGGTAGAAGTCCTCCGCTGTTTTGTTGTTTTTGATGAAGATAGTTTTTTTTTTGGAATGGAGAGGAAAGAAGAGAGAGAGAGTGAGAGAGCGGAGAGAGGGGAAAGACAAAAAAAAGAAGCGCGAAAAAAATGGAACTTTTTCCCTCCGTCTCTCTCCTCATTTTCAAAACCTCACCCGTCAGCGCCTTGAGCTCGACGCGGATCGGGAGCCTGCCCTGCAGCTCGGCCAGCATGTCGCTGGGCTTGCACGCAGAGAAGGCACCGGAGCAGATGAAGAGCATGTGATCCGTATTGACGTTGCCGTGCTTGGTCGCGACGACGCTGCCTTCGATGATCGGCAAGAGGTCGCGCTGAAAAAGAGTTTTGGTTTGAGTTTTTTTTTGGGTGAGGGGTGAATTTGTTTCTCTGCAATTCAGCGGCTCTCGTTCGCTCCTCCAAAAACACTTTCGCCGCCGTCGTCGTTTTTCTCTCTCTTTTCGACCCCTCACTCTCGCTCTCTCTTCTCTCTTCTCTCCCTCTCTTCTCTCTCTCTCCCCCTCGCACCTGGACGCCCTCGCTCGACGCGTCCGCGCCGCCGGACCCGCCGTAGCGCGTCTCGTGGTTGACGACGATCTTGTCGATCTCGTCGATGAAGACGATGCCGTCCGCCTCGGCCGAGGCCACCGCCTCGCGCGCGACGGCCTCGGGCGAGATGAGCCGCTCGGCCTCGGCCTCCTCGACGAGCGCGCGCGCGTCGGCCACGCGCATCTCCCGGCGGCCATCGGCCGAGGAGGAGCCCCCGCCGCGGCCCGCCCCGCCTCCGGCCCGGCCGCCCCCTCCGAGCAGCTTGTCGACGCGCATGATGACCTCCTGGACCGCGATGGCGCCCGAGGCGCCGTCGAGGAGCGGGCTGCCGCCGGGGAGCGGGGAGCGGCCCGAGGCGGCCCCTCCCGCCGCCGACCCCCCCGCGCCGGCGGCGCCGCCGGGGCCAAAGAGCCCCGCGGCGCCGCCGAGCCCGCCGAGCCCGCCGAGCCCGCCGCCGGCCCCGGAGCCGAGCCCCGCTCCCATCATCCCCCCGGGCATCTCGATCGCCACCTTGCGCTCGTCGAGCGCGCCGCTGCGGTACAGCTCCCGGAACGCGTCCACTGTCGCCTTGCCCGCGCCCTCGCCGCACAGCGCCGCCAGGATCCGGTCCTCGACGGCCGCGGCGATGCGGCGCCGCAGCCGCTCCCGCGCGCGCTCGCGGGTCCGCTGCACGCTCGCGTCCACCAGGTCGCGGATGATCGAGTCGACGTCGCGCCCGTGGAACCCGACCTCGGTGAACTTGGTCGCCTCGACCTTGACGAAAGGCGCGTCGGCGAGCCTCGCGAGCCTGCGCGCGACCTCGGTCTTGCCGCAGCCCGTCGGCCCGATCATCAGGATGTTCTTGGGCACGATCTCGGCGCGCAGGGCCTCGGGCACGCGGCGGCGGCGCCAGCGCGCGCGCAGGGCGTTGGCGACGGCGCGCTTGGCGTCGGGTTGGCCGACGATGTGGCGGTCGAGGCGCGCGACGACCTCCGAGGGCGTCAGCGAGGCGTCGAGGGCCTCCTCCTCGTCCTCCTGGAAGGCGCTGCTGCTGCTGCTTCCGCTCGGAGGTGCCGCCACCGTGGGCGTCGGAGGAGGAGCAGGAGGCGAGGGCTCGTCGGGCGGGGGCGCGACGGCGGCGGCGTCGGCGGAGAAGGAGCGCTGCTGCTGCGAGAGGAGGCGGGTCGAGGAGGCGAGAGCGGCGAAGGTGCTGATCGACGACGTCGGGAGGAGCGACGCAGCAGCAGACGGAGCCTGATGGGGGAAAGGAGTTTGGTTTCGTTCATTCGTTTTGGATTCTGGTTTGTGAGGGAGACGAAGCATGAAAGAGCCTTCACGTGTGCGCCAGGAGAGAGGGAAGGCGAGGGACGGAGGAAGCGGAGAGAGAGGGGGCCGGAATGCAACACAGAGGGTTTCCTCGACCTCCGACGAGGCTCCCCCCCCTCGCCCGCCGGCGGGAGGGAGGACGCTTGAGGAAAACGTTTTGATCCGTTGTTTTCCTCTTCTCCCCTGCGCAATGAAAAACATAAAATCCCCGTACCCGAGCCTGCGAGAGGGAGGCGCTCAATCCTCCGGACGTCGATGAGCTCGCGACGGGGCCCAGGGCGCGCGCCAGAGTGCGCCAGCGGGCAGACATTGGAGTTTTTTTTTTGGTCTCTTTGGAAATTCACGACACCAGGGCGCAGGGCAGAGTTGAGTTCAGAAGAGAAAAGCTTTTTTTTACGCGCTCTCTGTTTCAACAGTCCTGCGCTGGCTGATAGAGGAGGGAGAACGCGCGCCTGCGAAGAGCAGTCGCCAAAAGGAGCGACTGGGAACGAAGAACACCAGTGGGGCAGCAGCTGGAGAGCGTGCTTCGATCGAAATGCTTTGATTGTTTTTTTTTTCGAGTTGTGTTCAGAGTCTCTGAGAGAGGGTGGGTCGGTCGCTCCACGCGTTTTCCCTGGCTCTCTCTCAGAGACTCTCTCTTTCCAACCTCCTACACCCCACACTCCAGTTCCGCCGCATCTCTTGCTTCCTTCTTCGCGGTTTGCTGCTTCAGAGGCATTCACATCGTTGTTGTCGCTGTTGTTACAAGTAGGGGAAAAAAAGGAAGGAAAGAAAAGAGCTCCCTCCGCCTCACGCCCCTCCGGCCTCTGCCGCCTCGGCCTCTTCCGCCTCGGCAGCTGCCCTCTCCGCCTTCTCCCGCACCAGCTCGACCACGGCCCTCCGCGTCCTCTTTTCCAACTTTGCCAGCTTGAGAGCGATGTCCCTCTTGAGGTCCCACGCGGGCTTCTTAGGCGCCACCGCGGCGAGCAGGGCGGCGTCCTCCTCGGCAGTCCGGGCCCGCGGCTGCTGCTTCGCAGAGGAGGAGCCAAACGTCGCGCCGGCGCCGACCGTCGCGAGAAGGTCGCCCTTGTCCGGGACCGCGACCGCGTCGGGCAGGGCCGCGTCGGGGGCCAGGGCCGCCGGGACCGCCACGGAGGCCGCCTCGATCTCCTTGTCGGTCGGGGCGTAGTTGCGGAAGCGGAGGACGGGGGCGTCCGGTTCTTCTTCGGCGGCAGCGGCGGCGGCGGCAGCAGCCGTCGTTTTGCCGCCGCCGTCGCCGCCGGCATCGCCGCCGCCATCAGCGCCCCTCTTCTCTTCGTCGGCGACGGCTGCCGCCGCCTCCTCGCGCAGGCGCTTCAAACGCTCGCGCCGCTCGTCTCCTGCCATGCGATCGAATGGACAGAGAGGCGATACGCAGCAGCAGCTATTTAAAAAACGACAGGGGAGATAGAGGCGTCGATTTCTTCTTTGTTCTGCAGAGAGAAAAAAAATGAATTTCCCTCACCTTTTTTTTTTTTTTTTTAAAATTCTTTTTTTCATTACACACAAAAGTCTTTTCCGCCCGCCGCCCTCGCGGGGGAACAAAAGAGGGCGCGAAGAAACGATCACGAAAGGCGAAAAAAAGACAAGAGCAGCAAAACGGAAGAAAAAGGGAAGAAAAGAAAGGGACAGAACCCTTTTTATCCGCCCTTCAAGCCCTGTTTGCCCAGGAGGAGGCGTCCCTCTTTCCGCCGACGATGCCCGACACTCCCGATCCCGCCCCCGACACCTCCGCGGGCAGCTCCACCTCCTCCGCGGCCCCGTAAAACCCTTCAAGGTCGTAAAACTCCCGCTGATCGGGCGTGAAGCAGTGCATCACCACGTCGCCAAAGTCGAGGACCTCCCAGGGCGACCGGCCCGCCCCGCGCGCGCCGCCCAGGTCCCTGCCAAACCGCTCGCCGGCCGCGGCGCTCTCGGCTTTGGCCAGGACAGCGCCGAGCTGCGGCCTCGAGTACACCGTGCAGAGCACCATGAACGATGTCCAGTACACCAGGGGGGCGACGTGGAGGACGACGACGTCGGAGGCCTTGGTGTCGGCGGCGACGCGGGCGAGCTCGAGCGCGAGCGCGCGGGCGTCGTCGGCGCCGTCGTCGTCCTCGGCTGCGGGCCCGGAAGCGGCGGCGGCGGCGGCGGCGACGGGGTCAAACTCGTCGACCTCCTCCTCCTCCTCCTCCTCCTCTTCCTCTTCCTCCTCCCTCGGCCTGATGTCCTCCGAGAAGGCCATCGCGAGCTCGTCGGCGGTGAGCTCCGACGCGGGGTCGTCTTCCTCCTCTCGCCCCTCCTCGTCTTCGCTGCTCGGGTCGTCCGAGTCGGTCGCCCGCAGCGCGGCCGGCCGCTGGTGCTGGCCGGATGCGAGCCGGCGCCGCAGCTGCTGGGAGCGGAGCAGCTCGCCCGCGAGTTCTTGGGCGCCGGACGCCTTGAGAGCCCTCGTCGACACCGGCGAGCGGCGCGAGGACGGGAAGAGCGGCCCGGAAGCGGAAGGAGAAGAAGCGGCATGGAGGGCGCGCTGCTGCTGGCGGCTCGCAATGGGCGTTTTCGACGACGACGGCAGAGCGCAGTCCCTGCTTGTGAGCGGGGGAGAGCCGCCCATTCCGCCTCGCGCCAGCATAGTGGCAGCCTGCATCGGCTTCGTTCTTTTCTGCGCCGAGAGAGGGCACAAAGATTGCCTGAAAAGGCGTGTCGGAAGGAGAGAAGGAAGAGGGAGCTCGAGACGAATGCGAGTTGGGAGCGAGAGCCAGAGCGAGTGAAAAAACTCGTACCTTTCTTCCTTTGATTCACTTTTTTCCCCTCTTTTCTTCCAACTCGCGCCCCTTTTCGCCGTGTTCCAAAGGGGCGTCTCCTTCTCTATCTGATTCTCAAATTCTTATCGAGCTTTCTCTTGACCGGCTCTGCACCGCGTCTGAAGAGCAGCACGTGCCAGAGAGACGGCACCGACGCGGCGATGCGAGCGAGGGCACCGAGTCCGATGCTCGTCGCGAGTTTGATGCTCGTCGCGATCGCATCAGCGCTCTCACTCTTCTCTCCCTTCGTCGTCCCCGTCGCCGCCGACGGCGTCGCCAAGCTCGCTTCCGGCACCAGCCCGGGACCCTTTGCTTTCGGAGGCGTGCACACGCAGAAAGGTAATTGCCAGAGAGAGAGAGAGAGAGAGAGAGAGAGCGAGAGAGGAAGCGAAAGAAAGAGTTGAAAAAGGTGAGAGAGCTCATCTTGTCCAGTCGGCTTTCTCCCTCTCTCTCTCTCTCTCGCTCAACCTCTTCTCTCTCCCTCCGCTCCCTCTCCCTCCTTTTTCTCCAAAAAAAAACAAAAAACTCCAACAACTCCGATCTCAGAGACGTCCCCGGCCTACCTCGAGGAGGCCACCGAGCCGCGCTACGTCGTCGAGGTCTCCTCGATCCCCAAGAAGAGGAGAAAGAAGGAGAAGACGGAGGGAGGAAAAGAAGAAGAGGGGGAAGAAGGCGCCTCCTCTCCGCCGTCGCCGCCGTCGTCGTCGTCGTCTGCGGCGGCGTCTTTGCCGGCGAAGGCCCAAAGGACTATCTCCCTCGCGGACCGCGCGGGGCGCCCCTTCGAGTGCTCCATCCCGTCCGCCGCTGCTGCCGCCCCCGACGGCGACGACGGCGGCGCGAGCGCGAGCGGCGCAGAGGGAGACGACGGCGCCGGCCCCTCGCCCGCCTCGCTCCTGCGCTCGCTCGAGGGCTCGTGCCTCTACCGGATCGAGGACACGTGGTGGACCTACGAGCTCTGCTTCGAGCGGCACGTCAGGCAGTTTCACAGGGAGGCGGGGGGGGCCGGGGGAGGGGGCGGCGGCGGGGTCTCGTCCGAGTTCTGGCTCGGGCGGTGGGGGGGCGGCGAGGCAGACCCCGCGGCGGCGGCGGGGGGGGGGGGCCCCCCCCCCCCCCCCCCCCCCCCCCCCCCCCCCCCCCCCCCCCCCCCCCCCCCCCCCCCCCCCCCCGCCCCCCCCAAACCGCCGGGGCCCCCCCCCCCCCCCCCGCCGCCGCCCCCTCCTCCCCCGCCCCCTCCTCCCCCGCCCCCTCTGCCCCCGGCCCGCCCTCCTCCTACTCCGTCTCGATCCCCGACGACCGCTCCGCGCTGCTGGGCGGGGGCGGGGGGCCCACCTCCGCCGTCTCCTCCACCTACGGCGGGGGCGACCCCTGCGACCTCCTCTCGGGGAGGCCCCGGACGACCGACGTGCGCTTTGTCTGCCACGAGCGGCCGGCGCCGACGGCGGCGCCGCGGCCCCCGACGACGCGCGAGGGGGCCCCTCCCGCCCCTCTTCTCGTGCAGCCCCCTCCCAACGTCATCCTCTCGGCCAAGGAGCTCTCGACGTGCAGCTACGAGATCGTCGTCGGCGTCGACGCGCTGTGCCGCCACAGGGGGTTCCGGGCGGCGGAGCCGGCGACCGCGACGATCGAGTGCCGGCCCGTCGTCGTTGTGGAGTGAGAAGAGCGCGTTTTTTCCCCCGTGACCTGTGGTTCCTTCCTCTCTTCTCTCTTCTCTGGGCAGCTTTTCTTTTCTTCTTCCTTGGGTGCATTTGTGTCTGTGTGTGTAATTCTAGGAGACCGATTCATTTTACAAAAAAAGGAGGAATAACGAGGGAAAGAATAATGTCATGCGGAGACACTGGATAGAGAGGAGAAAGAGAACCTTTTTCCCTCGAGTTTTTTCGTTCTTCGATTTTCAACTGCTCGAAATGGAAGGAGGAGGCGCGACGACGACGACCTTGACCGTCCCGTCCGCGGCAGCGTCGCCGTCGTCGTCCTCTCCTGAAAGCACAGGAGGAGGAGAAGAAGAGGAAGAGAAAGCCCTCTCCTCGCCGGAGCCTTTCCCCGTCGCTTCCTCCGCCGCGCTCGCCGCCGACGACACCAGCTGATAGGCAGCTCTCTCCTCCTCCGCCTCCTTCTCCCGCGCCGCGGCCAGCTCCCCCGGCGGCGGGAGCACTTTCGTATAAACCAGCGACGACGCCACCAGCCCCAGGCTCACGAGGAAAAAGGGCAGAAACTGCCCCAAGGGAGGGCGGAGGCTCGTCGAGGCGAAGCCCCAGAGCCCGCCGCCGAGCGCCGGCCCGAGGGCCCGCACGAAGCTGGCCAGCGTCTGTCCGGCGCCGTTGACGAGGCCGATGGACTCGCGGGGCGCTGCCTCGTTGACCAAGACCATCGAGCTCGTGAAGGCGTTGTTGGCGAAGACGCTGCGCAGCACCAGAAGCAGCGAGAGCGCGGCCGAGCGGGCGAGGCCGGCCGGAAGGAGGCTCGGCGCCGCGAGCAGCAGGCAGAAGGGCGCCATCCCAGCCAAGCCGCACCTGGCGGCGCGCAGCGTCCCGACCCTCTTCTGCAGCCGAAAGTACCCCAGCTGCGACCAGAGGATGAGCGCTAGCCCCCCCACCGCGAGCGGCGGCGCCAGCCGCGGGGGGTCCCAGCCCAGGCCCCCGTCACGTTCGGCGGCCGACGCGAAGATGGGCACGAGCTCGTCGAGCAGGTTGAAGAGGAACGCGACGCAGCCGTAGCCGCACAGCGTGAGGCGCACCTGCGGGAGCTGGTGCCAGGGCGCGGCGGCGGGCGGCGGCTGCTCCGCCGGTCGGGGGGGGGAGGGCGGCGGCGGCGGCGGCGGCGAGGAGGCGGCAGCGGGTGGAACGCCGCTGCCGCCGCCGGTGCTGCTGCTGCCCTTCCCGCGCTCCGCGTCGTCTCCTCCGGCGGCGGGGAGCGGGGCGAACGCGCTGGGAGGGGCCCGGGGCTGCTCGCTCCGCTTGGCGGGGGGGGACGCCGAGGGAGAGGAGCGCTGCTGCGGAGGAAGCGCGAGCAAGCCAGAACGCTCTCCCTCTCCCCCGAGTCCTCCTCCTCCTCCTCCGACTTTCGAGAGCTCGAGGGCGCCTCTGTCGCCGTTGTCCCCTCCTCCGTTTCCGCTCTCGCTCCCGAGGGCGCCGGCCCCCAACAGAACGTACGGGCTCGACAAGGTCATCACCCTCCGCAGGGACCTCCGGGACCTCGACAGGGCGCCGCTCAACACCCGAGAGGGGAAGGACGGGCGCGAGGAGAGCTGCGAGCTCCCCCCGAGCCGCTCGAGCTCCCTCTGCCGCTCCCGCTCGCGCCCGCGCCGCCGCCGCTCGTCCACGAGGGCCGGGAGCGTCTCCTCCATGACGAGCGTCGCGTTCGCCACGGCGGCAGCCGAGAGCGCCGCCGCCGCCACGCAGGGGAAGAGGTAGGGGTGGCGGCGGAACAGGCCCTCCGCCGAGGCGGGGCCGGAGGGGGACGGGCCGGCGGCGGCGGCGCGGCCGCAGAGCGCCGCCGACCGCGAGACCCACCCCCCTCCTCCCCCGCCCCTCGAGCACGGGTCGGCGAGCGCCCCCAGCGCGGGCCCCACTATCGTCCCACAGCCCCACGCCAGCGCCAAGACGCTCATGGGACCGCTCTGGCTGCCGGGAGGCGAGGACTCCGCGATCACGCACTTGAGGGCGACGAACGTGCAGTTGAACGCGCCGCCGGCGAGGCGCGCCAGCGCCGCGCCTGCGAGCGACGTCGAGCAGCCAAACAGGAGCACCGACACGCCCGAGGAGACGGCGGACATCGCGAGCAGCGGCCTGCGGCCCAGGCCCGCGTCGGAGACGCGGCCCCAGAGCATCGACGTGGCGAACTGGGCCAGGGACCAGCACGCGGCGAGCGCGCCCGTCGTCCAGCCGACGGCGCGCTCTGACGGCGGCGGGGGCGGGATCTGGCCCGCTTCCCCGCCGCTGCCGCCCTCGCCTTTGAGCATCGAGCGGACGAGGAAGACGGCGAGGGCGTAGGGGAGCGTGGTGTGCACCCCCTCGACGAACTGGCACATCCTGTTTTTTTTTGATCGGAGAGGGTTCGAGGTTCGGGGGGGGATGAAAAGAAGAGGGGGGTGAGCGTTTGTTTTTCCTCGGTCGACGCCGTCGGTCGTCAAATCTCTCAACCTTTCTTCTCTCGTCTCTCTTTCTCTCTCTCTCTCTCACCAGATGGCGAACAGCTGCTTTCGCGGCATGGTCCGCGCGGGGTAGGATGCACCTCCAGAGGAGGGCGGCATCTTTTGCAAAAACGCCGGGGCAAAGGAGGGGGAGAGAGAGGACGAAGCCGGGGGTGCTGAATGCTAGCTTCGGGTTTTGATGGCGTGGCCGTAAATTCCTCCGAGGCTCGTTTTTTTTCCCGTTATTTTCTTCGCTGTCATTGCTTGAACAAAGGCGTCTCTCTCGCTCCCTCTCTCTCTTCCGAGGATTCCCGTTCTTCTCCCCGATCGCACAAGCCGCAGCAGCGAGAGAGATGTCCAAGCCCGCGGCGGAGCAGGTCACCGTCACAGCTCCGGAGCAGCAGCAGCAGCAGCCTCCGGCATCTTCGACGGCGCCACCTCTGACGGCGACCGGGCCTCCAGCATCTTCGACGTCTCCTCCGCTGCCGCCGCCGCCGCCGCCGGCGCTGGGGTACCCAGGCGGCCCGCCTCCTCAGTACCCCCCTCCCGGCGGGCAGCAGCAGCAGCAGTACCTCCCCCCGCCGCCGCCGCCGCCGCCGCCGCCGCCGCGCCCCCTGCCCTCCCCCGAGGCCTCTGTCGCCCTCACCTGCATCTCCGTGCTCTGGGCGGTGCTCCTGCCGCCGGTCGGGGTGGCACTCCGCGGCGCTCCGTGCTCGGTCGTGCTCCTCAACCTGCTGCTGACGCTGCTCTGCTGGTTCCCCGGGGTCATCCACGCTCTGTGCGTGATCGGGATGATCGGCGGCGCCGATGAGGCCGCGTGGGTGAGTGAAGTGAAAAAGTGAAAAGTTGGGGTATCATTTTTTTTTGTTCGGGAGCGGGGCACCTTCCCCCACCCCCCCCCTCCTTTCTCTTTTTTCTTTTTCTCAAAACCTCGATAAAACAAATACAAAACTCCGCAGCAACGGCAGCAGCAGCAGCAGGCCTATCAGCTCGGGGTGATGCAGGCAGGCGGCGGGCAGCAGCAGGCGCCGCCGCCGCCGTACCACTTTCCTGGAGGCTACCAACCGGGAATGGCTGTCCCCCCGCCGCCGCCCCCCGCCTACGCGTACCATCATCATCAGCAGCAACAGCAGCAGCAGCAGCAGGCCGCGCCGCCGCTGCCTCAGCAGCAACAGCAGCAGCAGGCCGCGCCCGCTCCCACGGCGGCGACGCCCTCCCCTCCCCCGACGGCGGAGGCCCCGGGCACGCACGCCGTCCCGGCTCCCAAGCCCGGCGGCGGCCCCGGCGCGATCACCTACCCGAGGGTTTGAAGGGGAGAGGGCGAGAGGGAGCGAGAGGGAGAGAGGGAGAGAGAGGGAGCGAGAGGGAGAGAGAGAGAGAGAGAGGGAGCGAGAGAGAGAACGGGGTTCGAGATGAAAATAAGAAAAACAAAAAACAAAATGTCGACGAAAACAAAGACAACACAACATCGACTGCTCTCTCTCTCTCGAGCACGACCTTTCTTCTCCCGATCTCTCCCTCTCCCCCTCTCCCATGCCCTCTATCCGCTCGCAATCCTCGTGAGAGCCTAGCACCGAGATCGCGTTCTCACTCCCTTTCTGTCACAAACCTCGAAAGCTAGAGGAGAGGAATTCTGAAGCACCAGAAAAAAGAGAAGAAGACCAACGCAATGCTCCTTCCTCGGTCTCTCTCTCTCTCTCTCCTCCCCTTTCTTTGAACGACGACGACATAGGGACACCAAAAAAAAAGGGGAACCAAGAAAAAAAATGGCGAACCTCGTCTCCTTCTCGGACCGCTTCGGCCCTCCCGCCCCTCCCCCCCTGGGCAAGAAGACCGCCTCCATCCCCTCGGTCTCGGCCCTGGGAGACGACGCCGCGGCGCTGCGCCTGCTGCAGGCCGCGGCCTGGACGGTGGAGCCCCTGCAGCGCCGGCGCGGCTGGGAGGTGCGGTCGCTGCGCGAGTTCTCCCCGTCGGACCCGAGGCTGCTAGGGCTGAACGTTGGGGGCGGGGGCGGGAGGGCGCTCGAAATTAGGATCAGGCTGCGGAGGCACGGGAGCGGCGACGGGAGCGCGGGGAGGGGCAGGGGGAGGGCGCGGGGCGGCGGCGTCCCCGCGCGCCGCAGGAGGGGCGCGCCGCCGTCCCTTCCCGCTCCGGGCCCTCCCTCGACGACCAGCGGCTTCGGCGGCGGCGGCGGCGGCGGCGCCAGCGGCAACGACTTCCTCCCCTTTGACGACATAGTCCAGACCCTCCTCCACGAGCTCGTCCACTGCGTCAGGGGGCCGCACGACGCGAGGTTCTACGCGCTGCTCGACGAGCTGACCTCGGAGTGCGACGCGCTGCGCAGGCGGGGCGTCGGCGGGACCGGGGCCGGGTTCGACGCCCCGAGCGCCGGCAGGCTCGGCGGGGGGAGCTCCCTCTCCCTGGGACGCCTGAGCGAGCACGAGAGCGGCGCGGGCCCGGCGGACGCCCGCAGGAGGCTGCTGGAGGCCGCGGCGCGGGCGGCGGAGGCCAGGGCGAGGGCCTCCGCGGGCGCTGTGATGCCCCCGGGCGGCCGCCGCCTCGGCGGCGGCGGCGGCGAAGGGTCCTCCCCCCCTTCCGCGCTCGCTCGCCTGCCCCCGGCGAGGGCGGCCGCCGAGGCAGCCATGAGAAGGGCCGCGGATTCGCTGTGGTGCCCGACGAGCGCGACGGGGGCGGAGGTCATCGTGATCGAGGAGGGCGACGACGACGACGAGGAAGAGGAGGAGGAGGAGGAGGAGGAGGAGGAGGAGGAGGAGGAGGAGGAGGAGCGGCGGAGGAGGGGGGGAGGGAAGAGGAGGAAGGGGAGGCCGGCGAGCGGAGGAGGAGCTGCTGCTGCTGGTGCCCCTTCTTCTTCTCGCGCCGTCGCTGGAAACAAAACCACCACAGACGTCGACGACTCTGCCACTGCCGTCGTCTTCCTCTCCTCCGACGACGAGGGCGAAGAGGGAAAATCAAATGAATGACCTGTACCTGAAGGAAAGTGTAAACAAAACAAAAAGAAAAAAAGCATCAAAAAAAGAAGAAGAAAAAAAAACTGCCGCCGCGCTTCCTCTCCGAAAATCATTAAAAAAACCGAATTAAAAAAAAAGAAAAAAAGATGACCTCTTCTCCTCCTCCTCCCCCACCCGTCTCTCTCGAGGCCGCCGCCGAGGTCGCCCGCGCGTTGGGCAACGCCGCTTTCTCGCGCGGGGCCTGGTCCGTCGCGGTGGACCACTACGAAGCCGCGGCGCTGGGAAACCCGAAAGACGCGAGGCCGAGGGCGAACGCCGCCGCGGCGCTGCTGAAGATCGGAAGGACAAGGGAAGCCAGGGCGCAGGCCGCAAGGGCTGTGGAGCTGCAGCCTTCGTGGCCCAAGGCGCACTGGCGGTGCGCCGAAGTCTGCGAGGCGAGCGGGGACGCGGCTGGGGCAGCGAGGGCGTTCGAGAGGGCGGTGGAGCTGATGGAGGAGGCGACGCAAGGGAGGGAGAAGGAGAACGCGACGACTGCGAAAATGGCAAAAACGACATCGAGGAAGGAGGAAACTTCTCCTTGTTCTTTCCCGAAAGAGCGCCGCGTCGCGGCCGCGGCCCGGCTGAGGGCGGAGCGCGAAAGCCGAGTCGAGGAGGCCGCCTCGGCGCTGGACTCGCGCCCCAGGGCCCGGGAGCAGATGCTGGTAAGGGAGAGAAAATAAAAGAAAGAGGCGTTTTTTTCAATTTTTAGGGGCTTCGGGGGGGCAGGCGAGGAAGACGTTTCTTCGCTCAATCTTCTCCTTTTCCCTTTCTTTTTCCCCTCCCTCTCCTTTTCCCTCAAAACCAGTCCGACCGCGCCCTTTCCATCCTCGGCATGCGCCACCAGTTCGAGCAGTCGATGCTCTCTCCCGAATGGGAGCTCGAGGACTACGGCTGGAGGCCCAGCTTCTCCGCCGAGGAGGAGAGGGGCTTTGGAAGCGGAGAGGCGGGGGCGGCCGAGGCCGCCGCCGCCCGCTCGCTCGCCGTCGCTCTCCGCCATCCTCCGCTGCCTCGGCCTCCTTTCCGCAACCGCTTCCTCCCCGTCATCGTCTCCCTGGCCGGGGCGGCGGGCGACCTCGCCGCGCCCAAGAGGGCGGTGGCGGCGATGGCGGACGCTCAAAGGATGCGGGCCTGGTCCCGTGCCTTCGAGGCCGAGGCGGCGGCGTTTGCTGCGAGCGCCGCCGCCGCCGGAGGAGGAGGGGGGCAAGAGGGCGCCTTCTCCGTCGTCGTCGTCGGGGGCGCCAGCGGTGCCCTGGGCATCCTGGCATCGAAGGCTTCTTCTTCTCTTCCTTCTTCCTCTGTGACGATCGTCGAAGAGACCCCGCTGGCGAGGGAGATGGCCCGCGAGGCGCTCTCCGCGGCGCGCGCGCGCGGCTTCCTTCCTAGTACTGCCTTCCCTTGCTCCGATCGCGCTTCGTCTTCTCCTCCTCCTCCTTCTTCTTCTTCTTCCTCAGCTTCTTCTTCGTCGTCGCCTCTTTCTTCGATTCGAGTGGCTCCGTGCCCTCTCCGCGGCGTCTCCGCCGCCGAGAAAGAGGAGGCACGGGCAGAAGGCGAAGGCGAAGAAGAAGAGGGGGTGGAGGAGATCGAGGCTCCCGCCCCTCGGCAGCGGCAGCAGCAGCGCGGCCCCGCTCCCCCTCCGGCGCCGCCCCTCGACCTCCTCCTCCTCCCTTCCGCCCCCTCGCTCCTCGCCCTCGACCTCCTCGACCACACGGTGCTCGGCCTGGGCCTCCTCGACGCCGTCGACGACGCCGCGAGGAGGGGGCTGGTCGACCCGGGGGGGGGGACGAGGCTCCTCCCGGGCAGGGTCCGCGTCTGCGCCACCGTCGTCGACGCGCGGACTCTCGTCTCGGCGGCGGCGGCGGGCGGGAGCCCCCCGCCTCCTCCTGCCCCTCCTCCTCCCTCCTCCCCCTCCTCCTCCCCGCTCCCCTCCTCCCTCCCCGACCGCCTCCTCAGCTCGCTCGACCTCTCAGCCATGGACAGGGAGTTCCGCTGGACGCTGCAGCCCGAGAGGGCCGAGGCTGACGAGGTCGAGAGTGCGGAGCTGACCGGCCGGTTCGTCGCGGCCGACCTCGACCTCGGGGCCCGCGCGAGGGCCGCCGCCGCCGCCGCCGCCGCCGCCGCCGCCGCTCCCGCCGCCGCGCCCTGCGACCCTCGCGAGGCCGAGGGAGGCGAGGAGGAGGACGCGACGACCCTCTCCCTCCCCGTCACGAGCTCGGGGGTCGCCACGGCGGTGCTGTTCTGGGCGGAGGTCGACCTGGGGCCGGCGGGAGGGGTCATCTCGGCGAGGGCGAGCGAGGAGGAGGGGGAGGAGGACGAAGCAAAGGAGGGAGAGGGACGAGGGGCCGGAAGCGGCCCCGGCGGAGGCGGCGCCTCTCCCTCCGCCGCCGCCGCCCCTCCCCCTCCTCCCCCCCGGACGCGGTGCGCCCCCTCCCTGGGAGTCGGCATCCACTTCCTCGACCACACCCCGGTCTCCGAGGGCTCCAGGCTGCTGCTGCGGGTCAGGAGAGCCGCGGGGCAGTTTCTGTTCGAGGCCATCGGGGTCGAAGGGGGGGAGGAGGGAGGGGAGGGAGAGGGGAGCGAGGAGGGAGGGGGAGGAGAGGGGAGCGAGGAGGGCGCGGCCGGCCTCCCCGCTCCCCCGCCGCCGCCGCCGCCGCCGCCGCCGCCGCCGCCGCTCCCGGCCCTGCCGCGCTCCTCCCGCGCCCCCTCCTGGCACTTCCCCATGCTCCGAGACGGCGGGAGGGCCCGGGCCTACGCCCTGGGCGTCTCTGAAGCGACGGCCAGGCTGCTGCTGCCGGGACCGGGGCCGGGAACGGAGGAGGCGCGGGGGCAGGAGGAGGGCGGCGAGGGAGGAGGGCGGACCGTCTGCGTGCTCGACGCCGGCGCCGGGTGCGGCCTCCTCTCGCTGCTCTCGGCCAAGCTGCTCCCCCTCGCGCTCCCCCCCGGGGCTCGGGTCCTCGTCACGGCGGTGGAGCAGTCACCGGCCCTCGCAGCGTGCGCCGCGGCGGTGATGGAGGCCAACGGGGTCTCCCCTCGGAGGGTGCGGGTCGTCCAGGGGGACGTGCGGAGGCTGCGGGTCGAGGCGGGGGCCGGGGCCGAGGGGGCGGGGGCGGCGGCGGCGCCTTCCGGCCTCTTCGCCCCTCGGCTGCCGCGCCCGGCAGACCTGGCCGTCTTCGAGGTCTTCGACGCCGGGCTCATCGGCGAGGGGGCGCTGCACATCGCGGCGGCGCTCGTGAGGAACGGGCTCGTGGCGAAGAGGGAGGAGAAGAGGGGAAGAGGAGCGAGGAGAGGGGAGGAAGAGGGGGACGGCGGCGGCGACGGCGAAGGCGCCGCCGCGAGCGAAACAGCAGCTGCGACAGCGACGGCGACGACGACTTCCGCTCCGCTGCTCGTCCCCTGCCGCGCCACGGTCTTCTGCCAGCTGATCTCGACCTCGATGCCGGCCGAGGAGGGAGAGGGGAGGGAAAACTGCAACCCCCTCGAGGGGCTGTTTTCCTCTTCTTGTTCTTCTTCCGGTTCGGGTTCTGCTTCGGGCGACGACCACGGCGGCGAGAAGCTTTCTTTTTCTTCTTCGTCTACTTCTTCTTCTTCCGACTCCTCCTCCTGGCCGCTCCCCTGGGCTCGCGGGGCGCACTCCGACTATGAGGCCATCGATTTGTATTCTCCTCATTCTCAGGGAGCTGCTGCGGACGAAGCGCATCGCGGCTGGAGCTGGGCGCCCCTGACGGAGCCCGCGCGGGCCTTCGAGTTCGACTTCGGGGCCGACGCTGCCCCCACCCCGGAGTCCCGGGAGGTCAGGCTGAGGCCGTTCTCAGACGCTGTGGCGGAGAAGGTCGGCAGCCGCAGGCTAGCGGACGCCGTCGCTTTCTGGTTCGAGCTCGACCTCGGCTCGGGCGTCTCGCTCTCGACCTCGCCGCACTTTGAGAGAGAGGAGGAGGAGAGGAGGAGGGAGGAGGAAGGAGGAGACGGGAGAGCCCGCGGGGGGAGGCGCTTCTTAGCGAGGTCGTTCAGGCAGGCGGTGCAGTGGCTCCCTCGCGGGGCCGTCTCGGTTCCTCAGGGAGCAGGCTGCTGCTGCTCCTCCTCGGATGTTGCTCCTGCTGCTGTCGACTCTCCTCCTCCCGAAGAGATCGCCCTCCTCGCCAGCCACGACACCTACGGCATCAAGTTCTCCCCTGTCCTCCCCGGGCGCGGCCGAGGAGGGGGCGACGGGGAGCCGGCCGGTCTCGTCGTCCCGCGGGCCGTCGCGGGGGCGCTCGCGGCCGCGGCCGCGGCCGCGAGCGCGCTGGCCGCCGCGGCGGCGCACTCGCCCGTCGCCTCGAGGGAGGCGGCCGAGGCCGCCAAGGCCGTGGGGGCGAGGCCGAGGAGCCGGAGCAGGGAATGGGTGCTCCCGGACGCGGCGGCGGCGGCGGGGGTGTGCGGGAGGCTGTTCATGTGAGAGCGCGCGCGGGGAGCGGAGCGTTTTCCCCCCCAAAATTTGTTTTCGAAGAGTGTCTTGAAAAATAGTTTTTCTTTTCCCGTCGAGGGCGACGACAGCGACAGGGCCCACAATTTCAAAGCAGGTGAGAGCATGTTCTAGAGCGGAGAAGAGGGCTGAAAATGGATTCGTGTTTTTCCCCCCCCCCGAATGTTTTCCCCTTTTTTCGAAGCGTTCTTGTCTTGGCGCGGCCTGTCCGGACCCCTGGAACGCAAAGAGCGTGCCGAACCGCTGCCTCTGGCTGCGGAAACAAGTGGCTTTCGCGTTCAAAAAAGGCCCCCGCGGAGGCGAGGAAAATGTCATTTTTGAGGAAGAGGACCTGAGCTCTGCCCAAAGAGAATCTTCCTCTCATCATTTCGTGCGACGCCCCCCCGCGAAGACGGCAGCTCTGCCCCCCTTCGCTGCCCCCCCGATGCGCGCGGTCGATGTGTGAGCTGTTGTCCTGCACCGTTGGTTGCATGGCGCGCGGAAACGGGCTCGCGAGACGCACGGGGACGCGACGAGATTTTGATGCGCCAAAGGAAAAAAAAACAAACGGATGGATTAAGACCGAAACGCGGCTGTTGAGCCTTTCAATGCCTGCGCCAGTTGCACCCCTGTCCCTCCGTGCTTTGCCGTGCTCTCTGCGCTTGAGCGAGCGGCAACCCGGCAGAGGGGGCCGACGATTGGAATTGAGGGAAAGGGGCAGCGTGCGGAGCGTCAGGCTCCCTTCTGAGATTGAATGCAGAGAGGGAGAGGAAGCTGTTGGGCGCTTCTTTTTTCGGCCCGTCGTCTTCGCTCTTTTCGACCTCCGTTTCCCTCTCTTTTTTTCTTTTTTTTGCTGACTCCCTCTGTCTCGCTCTTCCTTCAACGGCTCTTTCGGTGTCAAAAACGCCGCCGGCCCTTCGAGGGGAGAGAGCGAGCGAGCTCGGGCCAGGCCGCCGGCGGCGCAGGGCTGTGTGCTTCTTCTCCTTCCTTTCCCCTTCCTCACTCACTCATCATTCTCTTCTCTCTTCTCCCCTCCCTCCCTTCAAAACAAAAAAGGCGCGCCTTTTCTCTCTTCCTCTTCCTCCACCCAACCCCCTTTTACTCTTTTAACAAAATGGCCAAGTCCCCCGTCAAGGCCGGCAAGGTCAAGAAGGTCAAGGCCAAGAAGGACCCCAACGCGCCCAAGAAGCCCTCGGGCTCGTACATCTTCTTCTGCAACCACCACCGCGGCGCGATCAAGACGGCGCACCCGACCTGGGGCATCGGCGAGATCGGCAAGGAGCTCGGCGCTCTGTGGAAGAAGGCGTCGGACTCGGACAAGAAGCAGTTCGTGGCCGCGGCCGAGAAGGACAAGGAGCGCTACGCCAAGGCGATCGCCTCGTACAAGAAGAAGTAGAGAGAGGAGTTTTTTTCAAACTTTGAAGAAAAACGAACGATGACGATGACGACGATGAGTTGAGGAGGGGGGGAGGTGAGAGAAAGGAGCCTTTTTGGTTCTTTTCCTCTCTCTTCCTCCCCCTTTTTTTCTTCCATCTAGGGATCTCTTGACTTTCTACAACAGCCGAGACCTACAAAAATAAGAGGCAGAAATTCGAGAGGGGATATATCAAAAAAAGAAGACGATTTTTGGGAGTTTTTTTTTGGAGCGAGAGAGTGGCGGGTCGACGGCGGGGAAAGAAAGTTTTCAGAGGGAGGAGAGAAGAGGGGGTTTCCTTCTCCCTCTCTCCCTCTCTGACAATCTTCTTTTCCTTCCGCGCCTTCACGTCTCCTTTGATCCGATCCTCCTCGATAATCGTTTTCCGTCCTCTTTGAAAATCTCGATATGAAAAAAAACGTGTTTTTTTTGTTCTTTCTTTGGTCGAAAGGAAGAGTGTAACGACGCCCTCCGAGAAAGAGAGAACAAGCACACGAATTTATTAAAGACGCCACGTGAGGTTAAACTCGGCAAGGTTTTACACGGAAGGGGCGCCGCGGCGAGCGAATCAGCGCCGAGCACCGGCGGGGGGAGAAAGGAAAGCCACCCCCCGAGCCCCCGAAATCCCCCCTCTCACTCGACTTTGGGCGCCCGCTCCAGGAGGTAGACCGAGCGGCGGAGCCTCGTCCCCGGCACGAGGGGCACGGGCCTCGAGCTCCTTCTTGCCTCTTCTGCTGCCCCGCCGCCGCCGCCGCCCCCGCCCTCGCATCTCTGGGCCTCGATCACCCTCCAGCCGAAGATGGCACCCTCTCTCCAGCCGTAGGCCGAAGAATCATCGGGGCCTGAGTTCGACGAGGAAGCGATGCCGACCAAGTGCTCTCCGCTGTCGGCCTCGACCTCGGCCGCGCTCCGGTAGACTTTTTCCTTATCTTTTTCGAACCGCGCCCATCCGACGATTTCGGCCCTTTCTCGATCTTTCGAGGGGTCAATCGTGTCCCCGAGGGCTGCTCGGCCGGCGGGGCCGTCGGTGGCGAGGAGCCAGACGCGGTTGGACCCTTGAGGTCGGTCGTCGAAAGGTTTTGAAATGAAGAACGAAAGAGACAAGGTGAGAGAAGAGACGAGAGGCGAAGAAGAAGAAGAAAGGAGCGAAATGCGATTTACCGACTGCCTCCGGAAGCGAATATCGTCTCAGCTCCACCGTCTTGCGGCCGCTCAGGAGCTCTTCGGCCCAGTGCCTTCGGATCTCCAGAGCGTACTCGTGCCGAGTCATCGATTCGAGAGAGAAAGAGAAAGAGAGAGAAGAGAGAGAAGAGAGAGACACTCGACGATTGCCTCTTTTCCTCGTCGAAAACGAGAGAAAAATGATGGAAAGAAAAAAATTTGGTTCGACATTTTAGGGGAACAAATGAAGCCGGAAATCGCCAAAAAGGTGAATTAAGAACAAGTACAGTGCTGGTTGTTTGTTGCTGTTGCGGTGGTGAGGCATAAGTGGAAGAGGAGGGGGCAAGGGAACGGGGACGAAGAGAGAGCGAGAGAGAAGAAAAAGGTTTTTTCTGTACCTCACCTCTTTCCCTCTCTCCGAACCCCTCCTCCTCCTCCGCCCCGTCTCCTCCCATCCTCCCGACCTCCCTCTCTCTCTCTCTCTACTCCTCCAGGACCATCGCCTTCTTCAGCAGGTTGGCCACCGTCTCGCTCGGCTGCGCCCCGACCGCCAGCCACTTCTTGATCGCGGGCGCGTTGAGGTTGGTCTCCTTCTTGAGCGGGTCGTAGAAGCCGAGGCGCTCGAGCGGCCGGCCCTCGCGCCGGTCGCGAGAGTCGATCGCGACGAGGCGGTAGAAGGGGGCCTTCTTGCGGCCGAAGCGCTGGAAGCGGATGGCGACCTTGGCCTCGACGAGGAGCGGGGAGCCCGGACGGGCCGAGGTGGTCGCGCGGGCGGAAGCCTGTTTTTTTTTTATTATTTTGGGCCGAGGGAGGGGAGAGGAGGCGGAGAGGTTGTGAGAGGAAAGGACGAGAGGGAGAGAGAGAAAGCGGCGGCGGCGGCTGCTGGCGTCGCGTTTTTCTGCGTCCGCTTTCGCCCCTGTCTTGTGCTCGCATCGCCTCGCCACTACGATTAATGAGAGCACAATGCTCAGTGCGAGCCTCGCTTGGAGATTGAGATCGCGCGGAGGCTCCAGCGGGGTGCGATAGGAGGAGCGAAAACGGCCGTCGTCATCGCCGTCGACGGGCGCCGCCGCCGACGGGCGCCGCCGCCGACGATTGCCCGTGCCACAGGAGCACTTCCAGGCAACGACTTCTCTCTCCTTTCGGGCACGAGGCAAGGACGCGAAGATCTCGAGCCGTTCGAGTCAAAACATAACGGAGATATTTTCAGAAGCGGTCCGGATTCGGGTGTCGAAGACAGAGAGACGACTTTCTTCCTCCTCCTCCGTTTTCAATTTCGACGACGACCGAGATGGGCTGGCTAGTAGCGTTCGGAAAGAGGTCAAGCGTCCTTCTCTCCCCTGCTCTCATCAAATACGGACCTGCAGCGGCGCCACGCGCGAGATAGAGGCGGTCGAGCTCAGGTTCATGGTGGCCGAGTTTCTTTCGCGCGGGTCAAGGGCGAGGGACGCGCGGGGGGAGGGTCGAGAGAAGAAAATAAGTGTAAATTTCAGTGGAGCAACAGAGGCAAGCAATTTTTTTTCCTTCCTTTTTCTGGACCAGGACCTCACTCCCCCCCTTTTTGTTCCGGAAAGCAAAGGCTCGAGACTCTCTTTTTCCTTAAGAAAAGCATGCAGTCGTCCCTGCGCGCCCCCGCTGCTGCTTCAGCCCGTACTTTCGTCCGGGCTGCTGCTGCTCCTGCTGCTGCTGCTCCTCGTCCTCTTCAGCGCGCCTTCGTCGTTCCTGCTCAAGGTGGGTTCCCCCCCCCCTCCTCCCTTCTTAGAAAGCGAGGTGATCCCATCGAAAAAAAACTCAATCCATCAACCCCTTTTACTTCACAACAAACCCAATTCCTCAGCCTCTGCTCGCCGCGCCTTCTCGTCTGCAAGCGCAGCCCGACGCGCCTCTATCGTCGTGCGAGCTGCAGGCGGAGAAGAGGGCAAGAAAGGTACGAAAACACGGGGGGAGAGAAACGATCTGTTTTTTCTCCTTCTCCTCCGACGTTTTTTCTCTTTCGCCAACCACCTCTCTCGACCCCCTCCTCCCCCAAATTACAACGAACAGAGCGCCGGCCCTGGGAGCTCCGCCGCTTCGTCTCGACCCTCTTGTGGTTCAACCCGCCCGCGAGGATCATCGGAAACATTTTCAAGCTCGGAAAAAAGAGCAGTTCGATGGCTCCTCCGAGCTCCTCTGCTTCTTCCTCCGACGACGGCATCTTTGTCGTGACGGGGGCGACGGGAGGCCTCGGCCGCCGCGTCGTCTCTCGCCTCCTCGCCCAGGGCAAGCACGTCCGCGCCGTCGCCCGCGACCCGGCCAAGGCCTCGGAGCTGCTCGGCTCGCTCCCCGTCGCCGCGGGGGGAAAGCTCGAGGTCGTCTTCGCCGACCTCGCGCAGCCCAGGACGATCCCCGACTCGCTGTTCGCGCCCGACGCCGCGACGGGCCGCGGCGTCTCCGCGGTGCTGTCCTGCTCCGCCGTCAAGGTCCAGCCGAAGGAGGGCGACACCCCGGACAGGAGCAAGTACCTGCAGGGGATCAAGTTCTACGACCCCGAGCTCGCCGACGACTCGCCCGCCGCCGTCGAGCTCGGGGGCGTGACTGCGATTTTGAGCAAGGCGGCGCGGGCGCTCGGGGCGTCGGAGGCGGGGTGGCCGCTGTTCGACGCCGGAAACCCCGAGATGGCCTCGCCGATCGGGGAGCTGGGCGCGCTCGACGACGTCGTGATGGGAGGGGCGTCAAGGTCGCGGTTCGAGGTCGTCGAGGGCGCCGGGGAGGGCGGGAAGGGGCCCGCCGGCGTCTTCAGAGGCACGCTCACCGACGCCAACAGCGGCGGCTTCGCGTCGGTCCGCAGCCGCAACTGCGACCCCCCGCTCGACCTCTCGCGCTCGGCCTGCCTCGCCCTCCGCGTCAGAGGGGACGGCCGCCGCTACAAGCTGATCCTGCGCACGGACCCTGGGTGGGACTCGCTCACGTACTGCGCCTCCTTCGACACGAGGAAACCCTCGGGGAACGATGACTTTGAGACCGTGCGGATCCCGTGGTCGAGCTTCAAGCCCGTGTTCCGGGCCAAGTCCGCGGTGGGCGCCCCGCCGCTGGACCCCTCCCGCGTTGCGTCGCTGCAGCTGATGCTGTCAAAGTTCGAGTACGACGGGGCGCTCAACCCGACGCACACGCCCGGGACGTTCGACTTCGAGCTCCGGGTGTCCAAGATCGTGGCGCTCGCAGAGTCCTCTCCCTCGTCCTCCTCTCCCTCCTCGGCCCCGAGGCGCAGGCCCGCCTTCGTCCACGTCTCCTCCGCGGGCGTCACGCGCCCCAACAGGCCCGGGATCAACGTCGACGAGGAGCCCCCGGCCGTCAAGATGAACGCCATGCTCGGCGGCCTCCTCGACTACAAGCTTGCCGCCGAGGACGCGATCCGCCGATCGGGCATCCCCTTCGCCATCGTGCGCCCCGTCGCCCTGACGGAGGAGCCGCGCGGCATGCCCGTCTCGCTCGACCAGGGAGACACGGTCCGCGGCAAGGTGTCGAGGGAGGACGTCGCGGACCTGGTGCTCGCGCTGCTGCGGTGCCCCGAGGCGACGGGCACGACGTTCGAGGTGCGGTCGTCGGTGCCGTTTTCGGAGCCGTGGCAGGGGGTCGCGTCCGCGGACGGCGGCTTCGAGGGGAACGACTGGGGTGCGATCGTGGCCTCGGCCGGGCTGAGGCGAGGCGTGACGGGGAAGACCGTGGACGGGGTCTACGGCGGGAAGGAGGTCGAGAAGGGGTGGAAGGACCCGCTCGCGGAGTCGGAGGCCGTTGCCGTTTGAACGAGTTTTTTTTTTCGGTTTTGAGAGAGAGAGAGAAAGAGAAAGAGAGAGTGGACGGTCGAAGGGATGAGAACGGGTTTCTTTCCTTTTAAAATGCAAGCAAGATAACGGAGAGATAGGTAGATTGAAAGAGGAAAGAACGAGGAGGCCTTCTGTCCGTCTCCGTCGTGACGAGGAAGAAGAGAGGGAGAGAGGGAGGTGGAATGAAGAGGAGCAGGAAGAGAGGGAAGACACACCTCCTTTTTGGGAAAAAAGAATGGAGACGCGTTCGCCAGGCTTTCGCGCGTTCGCCGACGCCTTATTCTCCGAACACTGGGACATGCTACTGTCGGAGGAGCAGCAGCAGCTGCACGGACGAGGAGGAGCAGGAGAGGCGGGAACCAGCGGCGCTCCTGCTCCGGCTCCTGCTCCCGCTCCTCAGCAGCAGCATCGCCGCCGAACAATCACCAGCGCCGCAGCCGCTTCCTCTGGAGCTGCTCTTTCTCTCCGCGCGTCTGTCCACCACCACCACCAGCAGCAGCAGCAGGAGGAAGTGGTGCTCATCGAATCCGACTCTGACGAGGCGGCGCCCGCGGCGGGTCCCTCGACGGTGAGCGAATCGAAAGAGAGAGAGAGAGGGAGGCGAGCGAGAGCGAGGAGCAAAGCAGCAAAGCAAGCGATGACTGGAAATCTCAACCTCTCTTTTCTCTTCCTCTAACAACTCCGTCCAGGCTCGTACGGCTTCAGCACGCAGGCGCGTCGCGGGAGGAGGCACCAGCGACCTGCGAACTCGCGGGCGAAGCGTGGAAGTGACGGCGCGGAGGCGCGCGCAGGCGGTAGAGGCAGCGCGCCGAGCTGCTGCTACCACTCCCTTTGGCGGCGGCATCGGAGGAGCAACCAACAACAACGCCGACGGCGGCGGCGACGACAACGACGACGACGGCTTCGAGGTCCTCAGCGTCCAGCAGCCCACGAGGCCACCGCCGCCGCTGCAGCTGATCCCTACGACGCTTTCTGCGCAGATCGGAGGCATGCTCGCATCCTCTGCGGCGGCGTTCAGGCGCCGCGTTAGCGCCGGAGGAGGAGGAGCCTACGGAGGAGGAGCGTCTGCCCCGGCCGCGGCCTCGCGCCGCCGCAGCTCGGGGCATCCCTCCCCGACGACGGCCGCCGCGCAGGCCCGGCAGCGCGTGCTCGCCGCCCAGGCCGCGCGCGCCACCGCCAGGGCCGCGTCGATGACCGCCCAGCGCAAGCGCGTCGCGGACGCCGCGGCCGCCGCGGACGCCGCCGCCGAGGCCGCCGCGGGAGCCTCGGGCCGCCCGCAGCCGCGCTCACTCTCCGACACGAAGTGCCCCGTCTGCCTCGACCCGATCAAAGAGCCCGCCTGCGGCCCCTGCGGCCACGCCTTCTGCCACGGGTGCATAAAGCAGGCCCTGAGCAAGGCCGCCAAGTGCCCGAGCTGCAGGAAGGCGATGCGCGCGAAGCAGGTGCACAGGATCTTTTTCTGAAGGAGTTTTTTCCCCTCTTCTTCTTTCTTTCTGCCCTACTTCTTTCCGCTTGTTTCTGCTTACTGCTTCCGCTTGCTCTGCCCCTTCCACAACGCACCGCACCACTTACCACTTGCCATTCCTTAAACTGCATCATGCTCTCATGTTGTGTTTGTGAAATCAATGAACTAGACACTTGAATAAAAGATTATAAAAAAGAAATACCTCTCAACTCTCTCTGCTCTCTTCTATGTTTTTCAGAACATTTCAGTGGTTGGGCGGATCCAAAGTTACACACTATCAATAGAAAGCGCGCGCGCAAAGAAAAAGGAAAAATAGAAGAAAAGCGGGGGGAAAGAAGAAGAGAGAGCACGAAACGTTCTCTCCCTTTCTTTCTCTCTCCGACCTCTCCCTCTCTTTCTTCTCTTCCTTCTCCTTCTCTCTAGAACCCGAGCTTGGTGCGCCTCCAGTGGCGGCGCTTGGCGTTGTACCTGATCTTGTTCCCGGTGCGGAAGCGGATCCACTGCGGGATCGGCCGGTTCTGCTTCGCGACGTGCGCGAGCTTCTTCTTGATGATGGTGGTCTTGTGGGACGGCTGGAGAGTTTTTTTTGTTGAGAGAAAAGGCAAAGAGAGAGGTCGAGGTCGAGGTGAGCGCAAGGAAATCGAGAGAGGCGATGGAGCGATCGCTGAGGAGCTTGTTTTTTCTTTCCCGGCGTTTAGGAACGGGCGCTCGCGCCATCGCGCCGCTTTTGATCGAAAGCGCGATCCCAACGCGCGGCCTCGATACAGCCGCGTCTGAGACAGCCGAGATTCGAGAGCAAGACGCGGCAGGAACGCGCGAAGCTCGAGGGCGCCCTTTTGCAATCAAGAATTAAGAGGCGAGAGCGGCGGCTGCGCGCGCCCGATCGGAGCAAAGAGCGTCATCCATCGGAGCCTCGCGCGGGACCGGGGAGCCTTCTGCTGCTTTCTTCTCTCGTCATGGCGAGCGAGCTTGCCTCCTCTTTCGATCGAGCGGAAGAGAATCGAAAGGCGATGGGGCGCGAGAGAAAGAAGCGCAGGCCGCGAAATGCGAGAGAGACCCCATCGACGACGGCCGCCAAGTGCGACCGGAGTCCATCGCCGAGATCCCACGGCAGCCTGCCGTTGGATCACCCTCGAAGCGAGGCAGAAAGCGCGTCTGCTTGACCGAGCGAACGTCCGCGAAGGGAGGGAGAGTAGCGTACCATCGTGAGAGACGAGCTTCTGCTTTGAGACCAGAAGAGCGAAGTGGATTGTGAAGAAAGAGAGGCTCTCTCAGAGAGAGAAAACGAGAGAAAAACTTCGACCCGCCACCCCCCCCCCCGGCCCCGCCCCCCGCCTTGGCCCTCGTGTCTCTCTCTTTCCGAAATACAAAAAATAAAGGCGTTGTTACAGTTCCTAGATGAAAAACTCGGGCTCCTGCTCCCTCTTCGGCGGCGGCTGCTTCGGCTTCGGCCTCGCTGCTGCTGGAGTCTGGGGAGCAGGAGGAGCGCTCGGCCGCTTTGGCGGCGGCGGCGGCTGCGGCGGCGGAGAACTCCTCGTGGCGACGGGGACGAACGCCGGCTCCTCGTCGCGCCTCGGGTACAGCCTCCGGTTGATCTCCCGCCGGTCTTCCCCCGCCGGCGAAGCTCGCGGCTCAGAAGACTGCGGCGGAGCAGCGGCAGCGGCGGCAGCAGCAGCAGCAGGCCGCGAGGAGGCGGGCCGCGGCGGCGGCGGAGCGGGCGGGGCGGGCGCGCACATCGCGCGCTCCCAGGCCGGGGCCGCCTTGCCGTCGAGGCTCGCGACCCACTGCTGCATCCTCAGGGCCGGGTTCCCCCGCACGAGGCCCACCACCTGCGCGGGGGACCCCGCGACCGCGGTGCGAGGAAGCACCGACTTGAGCACCAGCGACCCCGCGGCGACCTGCGCGCCCCTGCCGACGGTGATGTTGCCCAGGATCGTCGCGGCCGCGCCGATCAGGACGTTGTCCTCGACCTTGGGGTGGCGGTCCCCGGCGTCCTTTCCCGTCCCTCCCAGCGTCACGTTCTGGAGGATGGAGACGTTGTCTCCGACGACGGCGGTTTCCTGTTGGTGTGGTTTTTCGAGGAGGAGGAGGAGGAGGGGGGAAGAGAGA
>Ga0315289_10000683_pt1 | contig 52007 bp, 48 predicted proteins | sample YL17G11_40_MG_FD_203452 | JGI IMG/M metagenome (GOLD analysis project Ga0315289, IMG submission 203452) | Sediment microbial communities from Yellowstone Lake, YNP, Wyoming, USA - YL17G11_40 | ecosystem: Environmental > Aquatic > Freshwater > Lake > Sediment | place: USA: Wyoming | collected...
TCAACCGATACCTGAGAGAATCCAACCGCCAGCCGCTGATGGCCCATGGGTGGCGCTCTGCATCCCAGATGCTCCGTCATTACCAGGAGGTGGTGTAACACATGTTTGACAAACCTACACGCTTCCCCAGGGATGGCCTGAATTTACTTTATCAAACAAGCGAAAAGGACGGCAAGAACCGCCGTCCTGCAAGACTCATCATAAGGGTTTCAGGTTGCAAGTTTCAGGTTCCAAGTTTTGGTAACGTAGCTAACCTGGAACTTGGAACCTGGTTGTCTCAGATCCTGAAAACGGAATCAGGGATGCCGGTGTTGACCCGGATGTTCTCGTATGCTGTTGTTCCGGCCAGCTTGCCATGCTGGTTGTACACATCAATCCGGCCGGGCACCCAGATAAGCCCGTCCACCAGCGAGTGCTTCGAGTAGATGTACCTGGATTTCAAGCTGCCGTCGCCTTCGTATTTCTCAACCTTGAGCAGTTTCAGGGTCCTGGCGTCAACCCAGCATACGTGCTTCTTGTCGCGGGCGTTCTCACGCACGAATGTGAGCTTATATACAGCGCCGTTCGGCCCTCTTTCCTCGGCGTTGTCAAGCATTATGTAGTCACGCCAGAGCGATTCTGTGACGATGCCTATATCAATGTCCGTCTGGCGCTTGTGCGGCTCGTCCCTGATGTTCTCCTTTTTCGAATAATGGATGGTGGGAATGATGGTGGCTTTTCGGTCGCCGTTAATCACCACGACCGCTTTTATGAGTCCGAGCTTGCCCTCCATCTTCATCTTATCGGGCGACTTGAACCGGACAGTGGTGCTCTTGAACTCATAGCTCTTGTTGAAGTCCTTGCCGATCTTCTTCAACTCTGCATGGTCGGCATAAAGCACTTTACAGGTGAGCGTTACGTCTTTGAAACCACGGGTTGCCTGGCTGATATCACTCCTGGCATCGGCATGCACAGCCGAAGAGGGCAAGATCCATGTAACAAACAGCGCCCACACGGAAAGAAAGATTACTTTTCGCATAGCCATCGGTGGAAACCTCAGCCCTTCTCGATCTAGGCTTAATAGTTCATTATCGGTTCGGCTATCTGCGTGCGACAGACGTGTATACCATAGTACATTACGCCCTGGAGAGACGCAAGGTTTCCTCCGAGGCCGGACGGGCTTAGCACTGCGAGCCGGGGTTTGCGATCAAACAGCCGGGGGAGATGTCTCCGGCGCCTCGGAGGGCCGTGATGCATACATGCGGGCCATCTTGCTGCACGTAGAAGCGATCGAAGCCCGGAGGCTCTCAGGTTTCAAAACCTCGACGTTCTCTCCGAAGCCCAAGATCCAGTGCTTGATCTCATCGACTCCCGCAACCGTGACCTCGAAGAGTGCGGATCCATCCGATTGCAAGGTTATCTTCTGATGCGGATGGAACTTGCAGGACGCGATCCATGAAGCGATCTCCCTATCAAAGCGGAGCACGATGTTTTCCTGCCGGGCATCGGCTTGAAGCGACCAGCCGCGCTCTAAATACTCCTCCAGGTTGAAATCCTTGGGGTACTTGAAGTGCTCGTTCACGATGCGTATAGTGCGTATCCGATCTACGCCGAAGGTGCGCACATCCTGTCGGAGGTGGCAGTAACCGATGATGTACCAGTTCCCAAAGCGGAAGGTCAGCCCATACGGGTCAACCTTGCGCTTTGTTATCTCCTTCCGCGTGATGACGTAATATGCAATCTCGATGGGATTATGGCTCGAAATGGCCTTGCTGATCGCATCGAGTATCTCAGAGCTGCATTCGCGGATAAGGTTGACGCCCACCGAGATGCGCTTCCGCATTCTTTTTATCATGGCATCCACCTGCTCCGGCAGGAGGGTATCAATCTTCCGCAGAGCGCTGTGCATGGCCTCAGTAGGAGGCATCCCTATGCGTTCGGCGGCCATACTGCCGGCGAGAACCAGGGCCAGGGCCTCGCTCGCGGTGAAGGAAGTAGGAAGGAACTGCATCTCCTTGATGGCGAAGTAGCCCTTCCTGCGCTGTATGGTCCCCCATCGTCGGAGGATGCGGATATCCCTTTCGACGGTGGCGCAGCCGACGCCGAACTCGAGCTCAAGCCCGGCGACGTCCCATTTCCACGGCTCGCGCTCGATGAGTTGGAGAGTCTTGATGAGTCGTGAGAACTGCTCCTCAAGCGTCAATTTAGACACCTCCTAGGCAGTGTCTGCTGATTCCACTGAATGCTCTGCCGGCTGCCAGGGCGGCAGGCTTTACAGATCCCTCACCCCTTTATCCCTGTGAGGGTAATCCCCTGGATGAACGTGCGCTGGGTGAAGAAGAAGAGAATAATGATCGGAACAGTCACAACGGTCGAGACCGCCATCAGCATCCCCCAATAAGAGCCGTACTGGCTGGAGAACATCGCGAGGCCCAGGGAGATGGTGTACATTGATTCGTCGAACAGGTAAATCAACGGGCCGAGGAAGTCGTTCCACGACCACATGAACGTGAATAGCGCGACTGTGGCGAGAACCGGCTTCGCGAGGGGCAGCACGATCCGCCGATATATTTGGAACTCCGAGCAGCCGTCAATCTTCGCGGCGTCAATCAGGTCCCTCGGTATGGTCATGAGGAACTGCCTGAGAAGGAATATGAAGAAGGCATTCCCAAGGAACGCCGGAACGATCAACGGCAGGAATGTGCCGGTCCACCGCAGGAAGGTGAATATTGTAAAGAGCGGCACCATGACCACCTGATAAGGGAGCATCATCGTGCTCAGAATCACCACGAACAGGAAGTCTCTCCCACGCCATCGGATCATCGAGAGCCCGTATGCCACGAGCGGGCACGAGACTAGGACACCTATCACATTTGCGGTGCAGATTATCAGCGTGTTCCTCAGGAAGAGCGGGAAATTAACGAAGGTCAGCCCCCTCGCATAATTGCTCCACTGGAATGGGTGGGGAATCCACCTCGGCGGCACGACCATTATCTGGCTGTCGGGCTTAACGGAGGTTGACAACAGCCAGACAAACGGCGCGAAGAAGACCGCGCTGAGCGCAACCAAAGCACAGTAAGTCGCAAATCTGCCCGGGGTCGTCATCTTGATTTGCTTTTTCCTACTGTCCGCCATAGTAGATATGCCTCGCCGACGACTTGAAGATGAGGAGCGTCGCCCCCAGTATCACGATGAAGAGCAGCCAGGCCATCGCACACGCATAGCCCATCTTGAACAACTGGAACGCGTTTTGGAACAGGTACATTGCGAAAAACATTGTGGAATTCGCAGGACCGCCGGGCGAGCCGGTGGCGCCGCCGGTCATAATCCAGGCCTGAGTAAAGTACTGCACGCTGCCGATTATCCCCATAACGCTGGTGAAGAATATGTACGGACTCATGAACGGTATCGTGATGTGCCGGGTCTTGTGCCAGCCGCTCGCGCCGTCAAGGCTCGCGGCCTCATAAAGCTCCTGCGGGACATCCTGGAGCCCGGCCAGGTAGATGACGACGGATCCGCCGACCCCCCAGGTGCTCATGAGGATGAGAGCGGGCTTGGACCACTGCGGACTCGCCAGCCAGCCGGGGCCGGATAAGCCGGGCAGCCCTACCTTCTGGAGCAGGCCGCCGAATCCATCTATCATCAGGTTCAGCAAGCCGTAGTTCGGATTGAGTATCCAGAGCCACAGGACCGAGCCTGCAACCACCGGCACGATTGATGGGATGTAGAAGATGGTTCGGAAGACCGCCAGGCCCTTCACCTTCGCATTTAGGAGCACCGCTAGGCCGAACGCGATGGTTATCCCCAGCGGCACAGCGAAGACGGTATAGTACGCCGTGTTGTAAAGGGACTCCAGGAAAAGCTTGTCGTGAAGCAGCATTTCGTAGTTCGCGAGGCCGACCCAGGAGGGCGGCTTCAGGCCCGTATACCGGCAGAAGCTGTAGTATAGGAGCGCCACCACGGGGTACACCGTGAACGCGGCCAGACCGATCAGGGTCGGCATTACGAACAGCAGCCCGTTCCGCGTATTTGCTCTTTCAAGTGCGCTTTTTCGCATAGAGATACCCATGTTATAGACCGCAGACTGCAGTCTGTTCCTCCTGGTGATATATCGCCGTGACCTCGCGGGCCGTCCCGTCCCACGAAAATTTCTTCGCCTGCTCCAGCCCGCGCGCGGACATCTCGGCTCGCAACGACTCGCTGGAAAGTACGTCGGCCATAGCGCGGGCGAAGGCGTCCGGATCGTACGGGTCCACCATGATCCCCGCTTCGCCGACTACCTCCGGCAGCGAAGACCTGTTCCCTGCGATTACGGGAGCGCCGCAAGCCATGGCTTCGAGCGGCGGGAGACCGAAGCCCTCGTAGACCGACGGATAGACGAAGACATCCGCAGCGCTGTAAAGGGCGGGAAGAGCCTCCTGGGAAACGTAGCCCGTGAAAATCACGTCCTCGATGAGTCCCAGTTCGTGGATCCTGTGCGCGAGACCCGCCTGCTTCCAGCCGTACTTCCCCACTACGACTAGTTTATGATCCGCTTGTAAAATTCCTTTTAACATTGCAAACCCTTCGAGCAGGCGGTCGAGATTTTTGCGAGGCTGGATGACGCCGACCGTCAGCACGAATGGCAAACCGACGCCGTATTCTCTAGCCACCAATTCCCGTGCTACAGCGCGATCGAGCGGCTGGAACTGCTCATCCACGCCGGGATAGACTACCGCCACCTTCTTATCCGGCATCCGGTAGAGGTCGAGCAACTCCCTCCTCGTGTGCTCGGAGAGCGCGAGGATTCGGAATGCCTGCCTCCTTGCGCGCCTGACTCCCATATCGAGGATGAGCCTGTCCTTGAACGGGAAGAACTCAGGATGCCGCTTGAACGATACATCGTGGATAGAGGTTATAACAGGGCACGGCATCACCGGAGGAATCGTGTACTGGACGTGCGCTACCTCGATCCCGTCCCGGCGCAGCGCCCGAGGGAACGACCAGGCGCTCCAGACCCTCCAGCAGATGGCTCGCAGAAGCCTGGGCCGGAAGTTCCCTGACGGCGGCAGCTCCGGCATCGGCAGTGCGGCATCGAGATAGATGAAGAACTCATCAGCCGAGTCCAGACGCGAGAGGCCCTCGATCAGCCCTCGCCAGTAGGTCGAGTCTCCCGTAAATCGGCCCTGTATCGGCCTCGCATCAAGTCCGATTCTCATTGGTCCTTCGTTCTTCGTCCTTGGTCCTTAGTCCAGCGGCTTCCTTGTATACGGAGGCGGTCTCGGCAGCGGCGCGTGCGGCGGTCCAGGTCTGCGCATAGGAGTCAACCGCGGCAATTGCCCGCCTAAGCCCGTCCTCGTCCTCCAGCAGCCCGATTACCTTTGCGGCGAGATCGCCTGTGTCGCCGGGAGCAAAGAGGATAAGGCACGGCGAGCGCTCGTTCATTTCCTGCATCGGAGGCAGGTCGGAAGCCACGACGGGCTTTCGGCAGGCCATCGCGTGCATCATGCTCCAGGAACTGCTCATCGCGGTGGACGGCGCAACTATTACATCGGTCGCGGCCATGACCAGCGGCACCCGGTCGTCTGGCAGGTAGCCGGTGACAATCGCTCGCCCGGACAGGCCCTCCGCGGCAATCCTATCCTTCAGCCTTTCGAAGAATCCGGTACTGTCGCCCGGATGAGGGCCGCCCGCGATAAGGAGCGCGACATCGTCCGGCCAGCGGTGGAGCGCCTCCAGGGCGATCTCGTAGCCTTTGCGCCTGACCACGAAGCCGAATATCGTGACTATCCTCCTGCCTGCCAGCCCCATCTCGGACCTGGCGACATCCGGCGGAACGTGGGGCTGAGCGACGGCTGGAACCCACATCGGGATTATGCGCATGCGGGACGGCTCGATGCCCAGGCCCTTCAGCAGATCGCGATATTCGGATGTGTGAACGATGATCCTGCCGATCCGCCGCGCCGCAAAGAGACGCCTGTTGAACCACCGCTTGTACGCGCGCACAGCCCGCGAATCCGAGTCACCCAAATCCAGCTCGTGCACGGTGACGACCACCGGCCTTTTCAGCCTCCCAAGGAGGCGATTGAACCAGTTCCGGTGGAGCGCCATGCCGCCGAAGAACGGATACTGGTGCTGTATATGGACTACATCTCCCCGGTTCAGCCGGTCAGCCAGGGAAGCCGGACTGATGACGGCATCCGGGTCGAGGCTCACCACCTCGATCCGCGCGCGCTTTTCCAGCTCGGCGACCAGCGAGCGCGAGTATCCCGCCACTCCGCAGGCGCTATTCCAGGTTGTTGCAAATCTGACTTCCATTTCCTACTGCTTTCGGGTGCGCGGGCCGACGATCGCATGCTTCACGTGAAGGGCTGAGAGCACAAGGCCGGATAGAGTCCTGAGCGCCAGTGCCTGCGCCAGCCCGTGGTGCTTGCGGAAGTATAGGTACTGGCTGCGGAAAGCGATCCGGCTTCCCGTGAGGCCGGATTTCTTCGCTCCCTGCGACCAGTGGTGAATCACGCGGGCGCTGGGCAGGTAATGGACCTCCCAGCCGGCCTTACCCATTCGGCGGCACCAGTCCACCTCTTCGTAGTACATGAAGAAGCGCTCGTCCAGCAGGCCGATTTCATCAACAACCGATTTTCGGACCAGCATGCACGCGCCGCTCACCTCGTCAACCCGCGCGGGCACATCGAAATCCAGCCTGCCCCAATCCGCTTTGCGGTCGAGCCTTGCCCAGATGTGATAGAGCTTCGTGAGGCCGAGCGCCTCGCGCCAGAGGTTCGTGAACGTGCGCCCGTTCTTCTGCAGGCTGCCGTCGGGGTTGAGGAGCTTGGGGCCGACGACGGCCACTCCGGGATGCGCGTCGGCGAACCCGATCATCTCCCGAACGGCGCCCGGCAGAAGCTCGGTGTCCGGGTTCAGCAGCATCACATAACGCCCGGCGGCCCTGCGCAGCCCGAGGTTATTCCCCGCGGCGAAGCCGAGATTCGAGTCGCTGCGGACGAGAGCCGCCTGCGAAAATCGCTCCGCCACCATATCCGCGCTGCCATCCTCCGATGCGTTGTCCACCACTGTGACCTCGAACGGCAGAGGCGGGATGGTGGCATAGATCGAGTCGAGACACCGTCGGAGCAGCTCGCGCGTGTTCCAGTTCACGATTATGATGGAGACTGCCGGAGTATCTTGTGATCCCATGTTTCTCAGCTATTTGCGTGCCAATACGATTGCGTTGTCTCCCATTCCAAATAGATCCGCAATCATCAACATAAACCGCAGCATGAGCCACTTTTGAAATGGGCGTGATCCCCTGGGATATTCCAGGTTACTGCGTCGAGCGACGATAGGCGTAAGACCGGCGCCACGCACTAACTCCAGGATTGATCGCATTGAAAGCTGCCATACATGCTGGGACGGCTGGATCCCCTGCCACATGCCGCCCCTGATCCGACGAATTAAACTGTCGAAGTCCGGGGCATCAATAGCGCATATACCATCAGGTTTGAGGATACGCGCCACTTCTGAGAGGGCTGTCGCCGGATCTTGCAAGTGCTCCAGCATGTGGTTCATAACCACAACATCGAATGAACACGGCTCGAATGTATAATCGGGAAAAACTCCAACAATCGGGTTCACCCCAAATGCTTCTCGGGAAAGATTTACTGCCTCAGATGATGCCTCCAGGCCGATTGCATCGTATCCCCTATCCAGCGCTGATATTAGCAAATGCCCCCAGCCTGACCCGATATCCAGGAGCTTGCCCGAGGGCTGAACCGTCTTCACGAAATTCAGAATTTCATCTGCAAATCTGAAGTGACCCGAGCTCTTACTTATCCGTGTTAAACTCTCGAATCGGGCTTCAGGCGGAAGATCAGGAGAGTATTCAGGCGGCGGGACTGTTCTCCCTATGCACCCGCTGGCGCATCTATCTATTCGAAATCCATCTCCATTGATGACCGTTCGCCAGTTATCCCGGCCGCAGACGGGGCATTTCACGTAAGCGCTATGGAGCAACGGAATTGTTCCCCTCCCCTACGGAGTAACTAAGATAAGCTGCCAACACAGTCCCCACATCGCTGTCTGCCCGGATATCTCCAGAATCCAGCCAGATCGCCCGCGTGGCGACATCCCTCACCGCCTTCAGATCGTGGGAGACGAAGACGATGGTCTTTCCAAGGCGCTGGAACTCGCGAACCTTGCCGTAGCACTTCTGCTGGAAGCCCTCATCACCGACGGCGAGCACCTCGTCAACGAGCAGGATATCGGGATCCACCTGGACGGCGACCGAGAACCCCAATCGCATAACCATCCCGGAGGAGTACGTCCGCAGCGGCGCGTCAATGAACTGCTCAATCTCGGCGAATGAGACTATTTCGTCGAAGCGCTTCCTGATCTCGCGCCGGCTCAGCCCCAGGATCGAACCGTCGAGGTAGACATTCTCGATGCCGGTCAAGTCGGGGTGAAATCCCGCGCCGAGCTCCAGCAAGCCGGAAACCCGGCCATTCATGACCACCTTCCCGGAGGTCGGCCTGTACACCTTCGACATGACGCCGAGGAGCGTGCTCTTCCCGGAGCCGTTCTTGCCGACGACCGCGACCGTCTCGCCGGCATCAACCGAGAAGCTGACGCCATTCAGCGCGTGGACGTCCTCGTACCTGGCGCGCCGGAAGGACAAAGCCAGCGCCTTGAGGGAGCTCGTCCTCTCGTGGCTGACTCTAAACGTCTTATGTAGGTTCTGGACTGCTATGGCTTCCATATCTCAAACCTGCTCTGCAAAGTACCATTTCCTGCTATTGAAGAACGCGTAGCCCGCAAGGAAGATGAGCAGCGAAGTCGCGGCGGCCAGCGCCAGATACCAGTAGTTGAGCGGGATGTCGTGGATGCCTGCGGCGTTGTAACCGGGCAGCAGGAGCTTCCTGTAGGCCGTGATGAGAAAAGAGAGCGGATTCACAGTGTAAATCCCGATCACCAGCGGCTTGTACGCGGCAGGCACGCGCCCGGAATAGACGATCTGCTCTGCCAGATAGATGATCGGCGTCAGGTAGAACAGCAGGCTCAGGACGACGGTCGCCACGTACTTGATGTCGTTGTAGAATACGTTCAAGCAGGAGACGAAAAACGCCACTCCCATGTTCAGCAGGAGTTGGATGAATATGATTAAGGGGAGCAGCAGCCAGGTGATAAGTATCGGCGTTCCCAGAATCAGGAGGTAGATGAAGAATATCCCCAGCGCCAGGATGAAGTGCACCAGATTCGAGAGCACGATTGAGGCCGGCAATATCTCCCGCGGGAAGTACGTTTTCTTCACCATATGGCCGTGAAACAGCACGGATGTGGCCGAATCGAGCACCGACATCTGGAAGAAGGTCCACGGCAGGAAGGCGCAGAGCACGTATGCGGAGTAGTTCGGGATAGTCAGCTTCATGATGAACTTGAACACTATGGTTATCGTTGCCACCTGCAGGAGCGGGTTCGTAAGGGACCAGAAAAACCCCAGCACGGAGCTCTTGTACCGCACCTTCAAGTCGCGGATAACCAGGTTGAGCAGCAGTTCCCGATACCGCACGACCTCGGCAAAATCCTTGAGCATTGTTCGATTCCTCGACTTCAATCCTCACCATAAATGGTGAGGCCAGTTCTCTAAGCACGCTGAAGCAAGCTGAACGTGCTGCGTCCACTGTCTGAGCCTGCTTCAAGACTACATGAAATATCATCTCGCCACCTGTGGACCAGTCATGTGACGGTAACACGGCGGCACGCAACACCGGACAGCGTATTATACCATACCCAAAGAAACCGCTGCCTGGAGAAGCGGAACCGGATGGCGGGTAACAGCGTATTGACGGTTGGCGTAGCCGCGTGTAAACTGCTGATCCATCCTGGGTCGAGCGGGCAAAGGAGACCGGGCATGGAGACATCCGGTAGCAGAGGACGTATAGGCAGAGTTCGTTGACTAGGCCGTGCAAAAAGCCCCCGAATCCGCAGATGGAATCGGAGGCTTTGGGCACAATCCCTCATTCGGTGCATTCGATGGGTTCTATGCCCGACTTTGCGAGGCGCGTTGCGGTCTTCGTCCACGCGCTTCCCTCGTGCAGCCTCCTGGTTTTCTCCGACAGGCTGATGCAATTGCTTGCAACAACCTCGAATATCCGATGCGCGATGACCAGATTGCCCACAGCGTTCGCGTGGACGCCGTCCTGGTGAACCAGCCAGTCGGCCTCCCCCTGCGCCGACCATACATCCGCCGGCAGGCAGGAGTTCTCGGCGGCTATCCCGGCGATCTCGGCGTTATATGCGATAGCCGCCTCCCGACTGCCCTTGTCGAACGGTGGATACCAATCAAAGGCCGTAATGTGGTAGACGGTTGTGAGGACGACCACGGGGTCGCACGCGGACTTCACATCTCGCACGATGGTCTCCATGTCCTCTGCGAACTCCTGCACGTCCATACCCGCCCGCATGTCGTTCAGCCCGTAGGCCATCACGAAAAGGTCCGGGTTGGCCGCGATCACCCGCTCCCGATAGCGTTCCAATGCGCTCGGCTTCGCGGATGCCTCATAGCCCGGGCTCCTGGGAGAGATCACGCTGGCGCCTATCCCTTCGTTATGATAGGCGACCGGCTGTTCCTGGCAAAGGTTGATTAAGTCCGCCAGGACATCCGGCCACCGGCGCTCGTCCCCGGTGAGCCACGGCCCTCCGCGAACCGTGCTCTCGCCGAGGACGACGAGCGTCCTGAACGGCTGTGGGTGGTAATCCCGCTTAGGCATGAGATACCTAACCTCCGGTTTGGAAGTAAGAACACCGGATGAGCGTGCATCGCGTCAGAGCCACTTGATGCGCCTGAAGTAGCAGAGGAGGCCCGCGGCTACCGCGGCCATCAGCCCGATGGCGACCGGATAGCCGAAGCGCCAGCTCAGCTCCGGCATGAATCGGAAGTTCATCCCATAAATGCCCGTGATAACCTGCACGGAGATCAGCACCGTTGCGGCCACCGTCAGCGTTTTCATCACGGTGTTCAACTGGTTTGAGACCACTGTTAGATAGGCGTCGAGCGCGCCGGTGAGTATGTCGCGGTAGGTGTCTATCGTGTCCACGATGCGGAGCGTGTGGTCGTAGATGTCGCGCAGGTAGGTGATCGCGTGCTCGGAAAGCAGGGGCTGGTCCCGCCTGGTCAGGGTGTTGAAAACGTCTCGCAGCGGAGAGGCGATCCTTCGGAGCACCAGGAGCGATCGCTTGAGGCGGAAGATGCGCTCCGCGGAAGCCCGAGCTCCCCGCTCGAAAACGTCGTCTTCCACCTCGTCCAGCTCGCTGTCTACCTGGTCGAGAAGCGGGAAGTAGGAGTCCACGAGGCCATCCAGGATATCGTAGAGCAGCATCCCGATGCCGTCCGAGAGCAGCCCGGCATCGCGCTGCCAGGTCGCCGCGACTTGCTTGAGGACAGGCTGAGGCTCCTTGTGCAGAGTGACGACGTAGTTCCGCCCTACAAACAGGTCCAGCTCGAGCGGGACGATCTCATCGGGCGAATACGATACGGAGTGCGTCACTATGAAGAAGTAGCCCGGATACTCGTCCACCTTCGGGCGGTGATGAGGCGTGAAGTAGTCGTCAATCGCCAGCGGATGGAAGCCGAACTCGCTTGCCAGCAGGTCCATCTCAGCGCGGTCGGGGTCGAGCGCGTCCAGCCAGACCACGTTTGTCGGTTCGGCGATCAGATCGCTGATCTTGCTCAGGTCATCGAAGCGCCCGAGCGGCTTGTCCTTCTCGTGAACGTATAATGTCAGCATGGCAAACCCGGCCTCTCCCTAAACAGCCTTCTCCCCCTTGAATTTCCCCGGCAGGCGCACAATCTCCTCCTGCTCGTACTCATACTCATACTCATACTCTTACTCGTACTCGTGGATCGTGAGGAGCGACGAGTGACAAGTAACGACTGGCGCGGGCTGTGACGGCTTCGACCTGGCGGAGTTGAACTCCACGCATGGGAGCTTGAGGCGCAGGGCTAAACCCCATTTGCAGGCAGGAATGCGCGTGCCTGCCATCGAAGTTTATAAGCGTGAGAAATACTCTCTACTATGGTGATCGCCCGTAGGGTGCGAGCACACCGCACATGCGGTGGCAATGGGGGCTTCGGATTATGAAACTATCTCCGGCGGCGTTCATGAGCTACACGCACTTCGATGACGAACACGAGCTGGGGCAACTGAGCCAGTTCGGCAAGCGCCTGAGCGGCGAGGTACACGCCCAGACAGGCAAAGACTTTCCCATCTTCCAGTACCGAGAGGATATCGAGTGGGGCGAGCAGTGGAGGCAGCGGATCGAGGAATCGCTCGACGCGTCAACATTCTTTATTCCCATCATCACCCCCAGCTTCTTCAAAAGCGAGGAGTGCTGCAAGGAGCTAAGGGCGTTTCTGAAGCGCGAGAAGCAGCTTGGGCGCAGCGATCTCATACTCCCCGTCTACTACCGGAACACTCCGCCGCTGCATGACAAGGCCCAGTTGAAGACCGACAAGCTGGCGGAGGAGATTGCCAAACGCCAGTGGGCCGATTGGCGCGATCTCCGGTTCGAGCTGCTGACATCGCCGTAGGTCCGCAGGGAGTTTGAAAAGCTGGCCATTCAAATCTGCGAAGCGATCGGGCGCCAGGCGGCGGGAGTCCCCACAGGGAAGCCGGCCGCCGTGGGAAAACGCCCCCGCGCCGCCGGGAAACGCCCAAGCCTGCCGCGCGCGATGCAGGAGGACCGATTGCGGCTGGCCGAATCCGCGGCCGAGCGAGTCGAGCCACCGCGCGGCCCGTCCGCCAAAACCGAGCCTCCGACTCATGTGGTTGACCCCCTCCATCGGGGCGACTACACCACCATCACAGAGGCAATAGAGGCTGCTCAGCCCGGAGACCGAATCCTCGTGCGCCCGGGTCGCTATGAAGAAGGATTGGTGATAGGGAAGCCGCTGGAAATCATAGGCGACGGCGACCGGGATGACATCACGGTCCAGGCTGTCGGGAAGCACGCCCTGCTGTTCCAAACGACCATGGGCCGCGTGTCCAACCTGACTTTGAGGCAGGCGGGCGAGGGCGACTGGTACGGCGTGGATATCGCCCAGGGGCGGCTGGAGCTGGAGGACTGCGATATTTCCAGCGAGAGCCTGGCCTGCGTTGCCATCCACGGCGGCGCAGACCCACGGCTACGCCGCAACCGCGTCCATGATGGGAAGCGAAGCGGCGTCCTCGTCTGCGAGAACGGCCAGGGGACGCTCGGAGACAACGATATCTTCGGCAATGCTCTGGCTGGGGTGGAGATTAGAGAAGGCGGCAACCCAATTCTTCGCCGCAACCGCATCCACGATGGGAAATCAGGCGGCGTCTATGTCCACGAGAACGGCCAGGGGACGCTCGAAGACAACGGTATCTTCGGCAATGCTCTGGCTGGGGTGCACATCAAGACAGGCGGCAATCCCACACTCCACCGCAACCGCATCAACAAGAATAGCTACCAGGCAATCTATGTCCACGACGGCGGTGGCGGCACCTTCGAGGACAACGACTTGCGCGATAATGCCAGGGGCGCGTGGGACATTTCCGACGACAGCATGCCCAATGTCAAACGCGCCCGCAATATCGAGCAGCGCCGACGCGGTCCAGCCCCGCGCTAAAGCATGGGTCTGCCATATAAACCAGAAAAAGCCCGGTAAACCGGGCTCCTCCCTTTGTCACGTGAGACGCAGCCCCGTTTACGGGGCTTCTACAGGCGCCATGGCAGACCGGCCCTTGAGGGCCGGGGGCAAGCTGCAGTCTGCAGTCTGCCGTCTGCAGTCTACGAGGGCCGGGACTGCTGCTGAACGAAGTTGATCTGCAGATCGCTTATCAGGCTCTTCAGGTCGCGCTGCTCGGATTCGTCCAGCTTGCTCTCGAGTTGACCGACCAGCACGGAGATGGTGTCTATGGCAACCTTCGCCTGCGCCAGGTCTTTCTCCATCTCGCCCGTGACGGGATTCTTCACGAGGCCGAGCCACTGCCAGGCGTGTGCGCCCAGGATGCCGATGAAGGACTTCAGCAGCGAGTAGACGTCCACCGGCGGGAGCTTCGGCCCTTCCTCCACGGCTTCCTGCTCCGCTTCGGGGGGCGCTTCTTCCCTGGCTTGAGCCTCATCGGCTTCAGGCTCGGTGTGAACCTCTCCGTCTTTCTCGTCCACTACCTCATAGCCCTTATCTTCTTCGGATTCCGCCAAATCATCTCCCTCCATTCGCAGAACGTTTGCTGATAACAGCTATGACTACCAGCGCCAGGGCCGCGCCGAGCGCGTCGGCTGCCCAGTCGCCCGCTTCGGCGGACCTCCCGGTCACGAACCTTTGGTGAAATTCGTCCAGACCGCCATACGACGCGGCCAGGATGAACGATTGAATGTAGGATCCCGGCTTTGCAAGAATGGGCATCAAGTTGGCCGCCCGGAATGCGACCAGCGCCAGCCCTAAGTACACTATCAAATGCTGAGTTTTGTCCCACGAGAGGATCGGGGCGGGAATCTCCGGCAGCTTCGGCTGGGCGGACAACACGAATATGATTGCCATGTATGCCAGAACCGGCGCCCAGGCCGAGGCGGCGCGCTTCAAGCCCGCCAGTTTGGTCTTTGGAGAATTTTTCGCCATCGGGTTGTCATCCGCCGATCATTTCAATGAATTCCTGCTCCGTCAGCACGGTGATTCCCAATTCCCGGGCCTTCTGAAGCTTCGATCCGGCGCTCTCGCCGGCGACCACGAAGTCGGTGCTCCGGCTCACGCTGGACGCGGCCCGGCCTCCGAGAAGCCGCACCTTCTCCTCCGCCTCCTCGCGTGTGGACGACAGAAGCGCGCCCGTGAAAACGAAGGTCTTCCCCGCAAGGGCTGTGCCCGCGGGCTTCCCGGCGGCGCTCGGAATCACGCCGGCCCTGCGGAGCTTCTCCAGCACAGCGCGGTTCTCAGGCTCGGAGAAGAACGCCGCGATGCTCCCCGCTATCACCGGGCCGATCTCGGAAACCGCGCCCAATTCCTCTTCTGAGGCGTCCTGCAGCTTCTCCATCGAGCCGAAGTGGTCCGCGAGTACCTGAGCGACGTGCTCGCCCACATGCCGGATGCCAAGCCCGTATATCAACCGCGCGAGCGTTGTTTGCCTGCTCCTCTCGATTGCGGCGAGTATGTTCGAGGCGAGCTTCTCACCCATCCGCTCGAGCGGCAGCAGGTCCTCCAGCCTCAGATAATATAGGTCGGCCGGATCGCGGATCAATCCTTTGTCGGTGAACTGCTCCACCTGCCCCGGCCCGACGCCTTCGATATTCAGGGCGTTCCTGGACGTGAAATGGATGATGCGCTCCTTCACCTGAGCCGGGCACGCGAGGTTCACACACCGCGTGACCGCCTCGCCTTCCGGGCGCTCGACCTCGCCGCCGCAGGCCGGGCACTTTTCCGGCATCCTGAAAGGAGCCTCCGCGCCGGTTCTTTTGTCCTTTATGACCTGCACGACCTCCGGGATCACATCGCCCGCGCGCTGGATTACGACCGTATCGCCGATGCGGACATCCTTTCGCTCGATTTCATCCTGGTTGTGGAGCGTTGCACGGCTCACGGTGACGCCGCCGACCTCGACCGGATCCATTACGGCCACCGGTGTCAGCGCGCCCGTCCTCCCGACCTGAACGATTATGTCGCGGATGACGGTCGTCTCCTGGATAGCCGGGTACTTGTACGCGGCCGCCCATCGCGGACTCCTCGCCACGAAGCCCAGGCGGTTCTGGAGCTCGAGCGAATTGACCTTGACCACCACGCCGTCTATGTCGTAGCCGAGGGTCTCGCGCTTGTCGGCCCACTCCGCGATGAAGTCTTGAACCTCTTGGATGTTCCGGCGCAAGCGGATATTCGGGTTGGTCTTGAAGCCCCACGACCTAAGCGCCTGGAGCGTCTCGTAGTGAGTGGCGAATGCCGCGCCCTGCACGAAGCCGATTCCGTAGATGAAGATGTCCAGCTTCCGGCGGGCGGTCACCGAGGAGTCGAGCTGCCTGACCGAGCCGGCCGCCGCGTTCCGGGGATTCGCGAATGTCGGCTCGCCGGCCTCCTCGCGCTCCCTGTTAATCCGGCGGAACTCGTCGTGGAGCATATAGACTTCGCCGCGGACCTCGATGATCTCCGGGATGGGGAGTGATGACTGCGGATCGGAGGATTCCGGCTGCCGGTTGGACGTTGGACGTTCAGTCCCAGAACCCAACAGCCTGAGCGGAATTGCCTTGACCGTCCGCAGATTCGTGGTAATATCCTCGCCCGAATAGCCGTCGCCCCGCGTGGCGCCGCGCGCGAACCTGCCTGCCTCGTAGGTGAGCGAGACCGCCAGCCCGTCAATCTTCAACTCCGCGACGTACTCCACATCCGCCTCAGGGGTCATGCCGAGCATCCGCTTGACGCGCTGGTCGAACGCGAGAAGCTCCTCATCGCCGAACGCGTTGGAGAGGCTCAGCATCGGCTGGCGGTGGGTGTACGACTCGAAGGCGATCGCTGGTGGGGCGCCGACGCGCTGGGTAGGCGAGTCCGGCGTCACGAACTCCGGATGCTGCTCCTCCAGGGCGACTAGCTCCTGCATGAGCCTGTCGTACTCGGCATCGGAGATGACCGGCGAATCCAGCACGTAGTAGCGGTAGTTATGGTAATTTACCTGCTGCCTGAGCTCCTCGATGCGGGCAGCGGATCGTTCGCTCATCACGGCCACCCCTCAGGGGGAAACAAAACGGGACGACGTATATACATCATCCCGAATTCGCGCTTAATTACTATATGGAATTCTAACGTTATCCCCGGTCTTTGTCAAATCAACCGGATGAGGAAAGTGCGGGAGGGCGAAGCTCCCGTTGAGCCGCCAGCTATAACTTCGCGCACACTTCGGCAGCAGGCTACCGAGGTAACAAAAACAGCTTACGACCCGCGCATAACCTCACGGATGTTTTTCCAGTCTTCGTCGTTGTCCACAGCCCTGACCATGTCAAACACGTAATCCAAATCCCCTACGACTGTTTGCCAGTCCTTCTTAGGGTGAGACATGAAACACCGGGATTCTAGGTCGATGTACAGCGAGACTTTGTTGAGAAGCTCGGCATCCACTGCGTTAGGCTTTCGAGGCTGCAGAAGAATCTCCGAGGCCAGCCGCAGGTAGATAAAGACGAGGAACTTTAGAATATTGATACCTACTTCCAGCAGGGTCTCGTCGTAATCGAAGCTCATCACCAGGGGTTCTCTTTGGCCATGTTTGCCAATATCGACGAGCTTCTTGAGCACCGGAAACTTGTATGAATGCACCATTGCTGACAAGATGCTGTAGTGGTTCCATCTGTCCAAGCGCAGGTCTTGCTCGACCAGGTTAGTCGCGTTGAACTTCCGCACACCTTTCTGGTCCCCAAAGCTGTAGCCTGGCACTTGCGGATAAAGCGAGATGAAGACAATCCTCAAGAATGCTTCGTATGCGACTCTTGCGAGCGTAAAGCTGTCTTCTGGGTATCCCCTGACGAGCTTGTCGAATGCGGAGTATATTGGCTTCAGGTTCTCGTTCGCGATTATGAACTGTACGATCCTATGCCCGGGCCATTTTGCCCGATCCGCACCGTAGTTCACATGCGCAAGGATACGAACGAGAATGTCGTAGCTAGCCTCGAACTGACTGATAAAGCGACCGTGTGTGTGCGACAACTGAGCCAGATGTCCTTGTTCCATCTCATGAATCTGTCGCAAGACATCGCTCGGTAGATTATCCGCACAAAAGGCATCAAACTGCTTTGTAAGCACATCTACGTCTATGTCTGCTCTTGAGTCTGTCATATCCCTCACTCCTATCCCAGCAGATATCGTCGAAACCCAGTTGGCAAAGCTAGTGAATGATATGCTCAACCCACGCTCGCACGGTTTCCCAATAGCCAAAAGCTTGCAACATACTGATTGCGATTACAGCCCACGAAGCCACTTGAAAAAAACCAACGTAGAGTCTTGCTATCCAAGAGAATTCCGTAAACTTTTTCGGTATGCCAACCGACGCCAGGAAACGAAGGGGAGCGGTTATAATATACAAGAGGAACTCGTTCAGCCAGTGCAATGGATTCACGGTCCTAACCCAGGCCGCCACCGTTTCCTCCTTGTACTTGCCAATTGCGGTCTCGACCGCGTCTATTGGGGTCCTCGGGTAGTCGTACACTGCCTCGGTGAACAGGTTGCCGAACAACTCGAAGGTTCGCCCCCGTCCACCGAGCGCGGGCGGGTCGTACACGGTGATGACGTTGTCGCAACTGACAGCCGCCAGCGCCGTGCGGATGTCGGCGAGTTGCATGTTTATTAAAGATCGTACTGCCTCACCCTCTCGGTTAGGGTAGCGCTGTATACCCAGGTTATCATACTCCAGGTTGTTATAGTATCGAACGAGCAGGTTACTAAACTCCGTCAGGTTACCGATTCGTTTTTTAATAGTCCAGATAGCCATGCGGTTCAGGGTTTGCATTTCGCTTCCTATACAATATATGGTATCTACCCACACGGTATGTACCAGGGGCTTTCCACCGGCAAAGAGTTAGGGCTTCGTCAACCTTAGCCCCACGGGGTGCGCACTGCGGCACAAGTCCATGTATTTTTCGTAAACATCCATGGTTGATCGCAGGTCTGAAAGAGACGCCACACCGTCGGCTTCCACCGTGGCGGCTGAACTCCAGCGTTATACCACTTCCAAAGCTGCCCGCCGGCAAGTTCATCATCACCCCCGGATGCTCTCGAGGACGGCTCGCTGGCGCGCATACGCCTCGGCCAGTGAGTTGGGGTAACATTGGCCATTCGACCTGGAACCTGGAGACTGAAACTTGGAACCCTGTGGATCCCTCAGTCGTCACTCGACCGGGAGGGTGAAGGTGAAGGTGCTGCCTGCGCCCGGCTCGCTCTCCGCCCAGATGTGGCCGCCGTGGGCTTCGACAACGAGCTTGCAGAAAGTCAAACCCAACCCCGTGGAGAATCGCTTTCTGGATTTGTGAGATTCGACCTGAACGAACTTGTCAAAAATCCTGCCGAGGTATTCGCCGGGTATGCCCTCGCCGGTGTCGCTGATGCTGACCCTTGCAATCCTGCTGTCAGGCTCATAAATGGCGCGGGCGACGATCCTTCCGCCCGGCGATGTATGATGCACCGCGTTTCCGAGTAGGTTGACCAATACCCTTACCATGCGATCCCTGTCCACCGAAACCTCCGGGATATTCGGGGCGACCTCGGCATCGAATTGCAGGCCCTTGCGCCGGGCAAGCATCGCAACCTGGCTGACAGCTTGCTCGACCAGTTCATCCATCCGCGTCAGGCTCCTCCTGAGCTTGACCTGGCGCTCCTCCAGCTTACTGACATCGAGCAAATCGTTTATCATGTTCAGCAGCGTCTGTCCGCTGGAAAGGGCCATCTTCAGAAGATGTTCCCCCTGCGGAGACGTTCCGGACCCCAGCATGTCGGCAAGGGACTCGATGGAGCCCATGACCGCGGTCAGCGGCACCCGCATATCGTGTACGACCATGTCTGTGAGATCTCTCTTCAGGCGTTCGGATTCCCTGAGCTGATGGTACGCCTCCCGAAGCTGGCGGTTTTTCTGGCGAAGCGCGATGGCGCTGTCCACCGATGATGCCGCTTTGCCCGCGAGGGTCATCAGGACGTCCAGGGGCTCTATCTGGCTGCCGTCCGCCCTGGCAGGCTGTTCGTCCAGCCTGGCCTCCCAGCGGCAGACCCTATCGCCTAACCCCCAGCATTGCGTCTCCACCGCCTTTACCCGTCCGCCGAGCACATCTTCCAGCCCGCCGGCGATAAAGCCTGTTTCGAAATGGCAGATGGTCTCCCCGATATTCGGCAACCCGGAACATGTGGCACATTCGGTAGCGACCAGAACTATTTGCTCGTCCGTCTGCTCCAGGCTGGACAGCTTGCCGACCGAGAGATCCTGCAGGGCGCAAACCAGCTCCTGGACGCTTCGGACTCCCATCTTCTGGGCAACAGACCGCCCGGAGACCCTCAGGATGGCTGCGGAGATTTCCGATCCGAGAACCTCCCGGAACGCGAGAAGGCGTATGGCGCGGTAAAGCTGGATAGGCACTGTGCCGCCGAGGGTCGGCCTGTCATATCCGAATATCTGAGGTATGTCCAGAGGATACTGGGAGAGGGCCGCCTCAAGACTGGCGTTTATAATCTGGAGAGCTTGCTCTCTGAAGTCCTTTGACAGAGTGCGGGCTGTTTGCTTTCCGGTTGTGTTTTGCACTTGGCCCACTGCCATTCCCCGGCCTTTCGGATAGCTTGCGGAGTCTACATGCGAGCAAGGAGGAGGAACAAAGCACCGTGGTTCAAGAATAGCACATATATGCTAAAAAAACAACCCCTGTCATTCGGTTGGATTCAAGCTTGCGCCGGTGGAACCGCAGGCGGGGGAGCTAAGGGTATGGCTGCCAATGATGGATCGGCCTGCCCAAGTACAATAAGGGAGAAACTTCGGCGGAATATCTGTGCCGGCTGCGTCGCACACTCAATGAGATATACATAGGCCATGAATATAAGGATGCCTAAACCGGCGACAGCACCTATCGCGGGTGCAGTCCAGGTCAGATGCGCAGCCTGCCAGACCAGATAGCCGAGCAGCGCCAGAAGCCCGACCGGGATCGCGAGCGCTATCAGCAGCACAATCGCCACGATGCAGCCGAATATGAAGATGCCAATCGCCAGAGCGATCAGCATCAGGAGGTAGAGTATCGTTTGGCCGATGTTCGCCCTCAGGACCGGCAGTACCGCATGCCAGCCCTCGATGACCCTCACTCCTCGCACGTACATCGCCGGAATAACGAAGTCTCTGGCGAAAACGTCTATTATTGCCGCCAGTATAATCAGCGGTATGCCTATCGCCACAGCCCAGATGACGACCGCAGTCCGTGCCGTCACGCCGGCACTGGATTGCGGGACGAATACCGCTACCAATGGCGCGGCGATAAGCACTCCCATAGCCAGAAGCACTACCGCTCCAAAGGCCAGCCGCCAGAGGAAGTACGAAGCGCCGAGCCGCTTTAATCTTGCGAACGGCTCCGCGATCGCTCCGGACTTGCGGCTGATGTTGTCAACGTAGATGAACTGGAAAACCGACGAGAGCCACACGAGGAGAAGCACAATGACCACCAGAACCAGCAAGCCCGCGGCCACGAGAGGCCAATACCGCCCTAACCAGGATCCGATGCCGCCCGCCGGGCCGCTCCAATCTCTCCCGCCTCAGCCGCCTGTATCGCTTACCCCACCTGATGGGCCGGCCAGGCCATACGCAATCATAAACGTGAACCCAAGGGCGAGCCACATGCGCAGCGCAAACGGCCGAAACAGCATATCGGCCATGTGCCTGAACGCAGGCTCGATAGCACGGCCTATATCCATTCGCTGCATATCGAGTTCCTCCAGCGCCGGGATCGGCGAACTGTACTTCCCTGGTGTACAATTCGGCGGGAGGCCGCAGGATTCCTTTTCTACATCCGGCGAGTCTCGGCGAAGGCGGCAGAGCTTATGAACCAGCGGCCTGGATTTGGAACAACCGCTGAGCCGGAGACGTACTAATATGTGATGAAAGCCGCTCGGGCGCCGATTGACAATACTGCTCCTGTAGCATACACTTGGAACGATTGTAAGGAAGCACAAGATGGAAAACCCGACTCCACAAATCCATCCAAAGGACCGGAACTTGGACAAACGGGTGATGGCCCTTGGCGTCGTCGGCTTTATGGCGCTCACCGGTCTTTTCTTCTGCCTGGGACTTTACTGCGTAGGGCCCGTGCTCAGGTCGCATTTCCGGCCGCAGCCTGAGATTAAGCCGCCCTCTGCTTACGCTCCTCCCGCTCGGCTGCATCAGGAGACTCCACCTCCGCCGGAGCCTGAGCGAGGGACGATTTTGGATCTCGAAATTACGGAGCGAAGCGACACCTCGGCGGACGAGCGGAGGCGATCGCCATCCGACGAAGGCGTATACCAGGATGAAAGCGGCCTGACGGTCAGGTTGGAACCGGAAGACGGAGACGAGCCTCCCGTTGGGCGTTCCGGAGACTCCTCGGCCCGGCAGGAAAAGCGCGTTTTCCGAGTGCAGGCGGGAATGTTTGCCAATAAGACAAACGCCGAGAGCCTGGCCGCCGACCTGAAGGCCAATGGGTATAAGGCTGAGGTCCAATCAGTGCAGATGGAGGACCGCACTGCCTACCGGGTGCAGCTCGGCAAGTACAAGACCCGCGAGGACGCCCGGGAGCTTGCGAATGACCTCTCCGCGAAGGGCTACTCGCCGATGGTGACCGAGGAAACCCCTGAGTGAATTGGGCCGGCACGGAGACCGGCCCCTACATTATGTTCTTTGCGTCTTGGCGGTTAAATCCGCAATCCGCCTTCGCCAAGGCTTCCCTCTTCGTCCGCCGCGGCGGACTTCGGAGGACAAGTCGGCGGTTGAAGTCGGCGTGCGCAGGTGATTCCTGCGGCCGGGCGCTGCCTTATTCTATCACACGCCGCCGGAATCGCAAAGGGAAAAGGGCAGGGAGACCCTGCCCCTACATTGCATTCTTTGCGTCTTGGCGGTTGAATCCGCAATGGATTTACTTGTCTCTCTGCACCGCCGTGCCTTTTTCCTCGATGGCGGCCTGGGCCGCGGCCAGGCGCGCAACCGGGAGGCGGCGGGGCGAGCAGGATACGTAGGTCAGCCCGATCTTGTGGCAGAACTTCACACTCTCCGGCTCTCCACCGTGCTCCCCGCAGATGCCGAGCTTGATATTCGGGTTGACCGCCTTCGCATCGTCAACGCAAATCTTCATCATGCGGCCGATGCCCTTCACATCAATCGTCTCCGTCGGGTCGGCCTTGAAGATCCCCTTCTCGATATAGACCGGCAGGAACCTCGCATCGTCGCGCGAGATGCCGTAGCCCATCTGGGTGAGGTCGTTCGTCCCGAAGCTGAAGAATGCGGCTTCCTTCGCGATCTCGTCGGCGGTCAGAGCGGCGCGCGGAATCTCGATCATCGTGCCGAACGCGTAGTCAACCTCCACGCCTTCCTCAGCCATCGTCTTCCTCGCCACTTCGTCGAGCTGGGCCTTCAGGTAGGTAAGCTCACTGACTGCGCCGACCAGCGGGATCATGATCTCCAGGTGGGCGTCTATGCCGGCCTTTTTCAGCTCGCATGCCGCACCGATCATGGCTGCGACCTGCATGTTCACGATGCCGGGGAAGTAGATGCTCAATCGGCAGCCCCGCAGACCCAGCATCGGGTTGACCTCGTGCATCTCCTGAACTTTTTTGAGGAGAGCTTCCTTCTCCTTGAGAGCGGCTGGGTCGCCGTTCCTGCATCGGAGCTCAGTCACCTCGACCAGCAGCTCGTCGAGCGGCGGCAGGAACTCGTGCAGCGGCGGATCAATCAGGCGGATCGTGACCGGTCTGCCGCCCATGGCCTTAAGGATGCCGACGAAGTCCGCGCGCTGCAACGGAAGGAGCTTCGCAAGGGCGGCCTCGCGGGTTGGCTCGTCCTCGGCGAGGATCATATCCCGCACAAGCGGGACGCGCTCGGAGCCCAGGAACATGTGCTCCGTCCGGGCAAGGCCGATGCCTTCCGCGCCGAGCTTAACGGCCTCCTCAGCCTGCTCGGCAGTGTCGGCATTGGCTCGAACGCCCAGCCTGCGGTACTCATCCGCCCATGCCATGAACGTCCCGAAGTCGCCGGTCACGGTCGCTGGCTCGGTTTCGAGCGCGGCATTGTATACCTCGCCCAACGTGCCGTCAATGGTGATGACGTCGCCTTCCTTGACAACAACGCCGCCGGCTTTGACCTGCCTGGCGTGCTCGTCAATCCTCAGGGCGCTGCATGCGCAGATGGTCGGAATGCCGTACTGGCGGGCAACAAGAGCTGCGTGGCTGGTGCGGCCGCCGCGCTGGGTCAGAACACCGACGGAAGCCAGCATGCCGCCGAGGTCGTCCGGGTTGGTCTCCTCGCGGACCAGGATGACTTTCTGGCCCGCCTCGGCCATCTTGATGGCGGTCTTCGAGTCGAGGGCCACATGGCCGGACGCGCCGCCCGGGCCTGCATTCAGCCCCTTGGCGATCGGCTTCAGCCCACCGGTGCTCTTGATTCTCGGGTTAAGGAGCTGCTCCAGCGCCTCGGGCGGAACGCGTATAAGGGCCTCTTCCTTGGTGAGCAGGCCCTCATTCACCATGTCAACGGCGATCTTCACGGCGGCAACGCCGGTTCTCTTCCCCGCGCGGCACTGCAGAATGAAGAGCCTGCCGTTTTCAATGGTGAACTCGATGTCCTGCACCTCGCGGTAGTGCTTTTCGAGCTTGTCGGCGATTTCAGCAAACCGGCCGTGAATAGCCGGGAACTCCCTTTCGAGCTTCTCGATGGACTCAGGCGTGCGGACGCCGGCAACGACATCCTCGCCTTGGGCGTTCTTTAGAAACTCGCCGAAGAGCTTGTTCTCGCCGGTCGCCGGATCGCGGGTGAAAGCGACGCCGGTGCCGGAATCATCGCCCATATTCCCGAATACCATCGTCTGGATGCTGACGGCTGTGCCGAGATCGTGCGGGATTCTCTCCTTATTGCGGTAGGTAATCGCCCGCTCGTTGTTCCAGCTCTTGAAAACGGCGATAATCGCCAGCCGGAGCTGCTCCATCGGATCGGTCGGGAAGTCCCTGCCGGTCACTTCTTTGAAGTAGGCTTTGAACTGGCCGAGGAGGGTCTTCAGGCCTTCCGCATCAACGCCGGTATCAACCTTCGCGCCGAGTTTTTGCTTGAGCGCTGTGAAGATTTTCTCGAAATGCTCCTTCTTCAGCCTGGGATAGTCACCCGACAGCACGATATCGGAGAACATCATGACAAAGCGGCGGTAGGCGTCGTATCCGAAGCGCTCGTTGCCGGTGAGCTTGATAAGCGCGTGGAGTGTTTCGTCGTTCAGGCCGAGGTTAAGAACGGTGTCCATCATGCCGGGCATGGAGAACTTCGCGCCCGATCGCACGGAGACCAGGAGCGGATTGTTCGGGTCGCCGAATTTCTTGCCCATGTCCCTTTCGAGATCCGCGAGAGCGGCAAGAACATCCTCCCAGAGGCCATCCGGGAGGCGGCCCAGTTTGGTGTACTCGTTGCAGGCCTCGGTAGTGATAACAAACCCAGGTGGGACGGGAAGGCCGATATTGGTCATCTCGCAAAGGTTAGCGCCCTTGCCTCCGAGCAGGTCCCTCATCGCCGCGTTACCTTCTCGGAACAGGTAAACGCGCTTCTTGTCAGTCATACTATGTATCCCTCCTTGTGCGGAATGAGTTAGTGCCGCTCAACTGGAGTATTGGAGTAATGGAGTGATGGGGCCCAATGCTCCAATACTCCAATACTCCACTACTCCATTCCTTCCGGTATGCCAAGAATTAGCCCTGCGAATCGGAACAACATCGCAGGGCCTGGAAGCCCACTATCTGCCCATGCGCGGATCCCATTACCCGGCGCTAGGGAATAGTTTAGCACGTATTTCATCAGCTTGCAATGGGTAGCAAGCCGATCAGCCGGATGCAGATCCGCCTCCGCAGGCTATTTTTCCTGCTTTGCGCGGTCCCAAACCGCGTCCATTTCCTGGATAGTCATCTCCTCAAGCGGCCGTCCGCTGGTGCGCGCGGTCTCCTCGATCTGACTAAACCGGGTGGCGAACCTTCGCGTCATGGCGCTAAGCGCGTCCTCCGGGTCAACACCAGTCCACCTGGCGACGTTCACCACTGTGAAGAGCAAATCCCCGATTTCCTGAGCTACGCGCTCGCGATCCCCGGCGCGCGCTTCTTCCTCGAGTTCGCGAGCCTCCTCCTTGAGCTTCTCGATGACCGCGTCGAGGTCGGGCCACTCGAAGCCGGCCCTGGCGGCTCGTTTTGACATCTCCATAGCGCGGGCGAGCGCCGGCAAGGTTTTCGGAACGCCGTCCAGGATCGAAATGCGCTTCTCGAAGCCCTGCTCGCCGGACTTGATTTCGTCCCACCGGTGCAGGACTTCTTCAGCAGAGGCAACCTTTGCCTCGCCGAAGACGTGCGGATGCCTGCGAAGGAGCTTTTCCGTGATGCTTTCTATCGAATCCTTGATGTCGAACTGCCCGCGCTCGCTTGCAAGCTGCGCGTGGAAGAGTATCTGCAGCATGAGATCGCCGAGCTCGGCTCGGAGCTCGTCCATATCGCCCGCATCTATGGCGTCAATCGTCTCGTAAGTTTCCTCCAGCAGGTACTTCTTCAGGGACTCGTGTGTCTGCTGGCGGTCCCACGGGCAGCCGCTCTCGCTCCGAAGGCGAGCCATGATCTCAACCAATTTTTCGAATGCTTTGCCTATCTCGCTCATTTCGCATTCCTTACCACCGGGAGGGTGAGGCTCCTGCCGAACCGCACACCCAAACCGGTCAAACACACCGCGGCTCAGCGGGCCTTCGACTAGCCTCAGGCCAGGGAGCTTCGCCCTCCCGGGCCGTTCTGCCGGTCAGCGGCGATCAGGCGCCGCCGGAGGCACGTATACGCTCGTCAGGTAGCCACAGTCGCACCGGTCAAGCTGGTACAGCGGCATTTTCTGTACTTTCTGCTCCGACGTGCCCGCCCCTGAAATGACCGCTACCTCGAAATCGTCCGGGTAGCGCTCCATGAGCCTCAGCTTGACTTCAGAGGCGATATCGCGGCTGTACACTTGGTATACGAGATTGCCCACATCATGGGATGGGCTGACTCGCTCCATGGAGAGCGCGTCCAGGATCTTGAGTCCGGAGTCCAGGCTGAGGCTGAGAGCTTCCAACACCGCTTCTACGAAGCTCTCCGAGCCAACGATCTTCAGTTCCAGGCCTCTCCGCCGCGCCTCTTCGATGAGAACGCGCACCGACACTTCGCCCACCAACGGATGGCCGGGGACGGCATACACTACATCTCCGCGCTCCGCGGCCTCTTCCAAAATGCGCGCTGCGATTCGGGCGTACACTTCCTCGAATGTGTCCGCGGACTCATAGGCATAATCCAGGGATTCAAATGCAACGCCTTCCGCGGCCAGCTCGCCCACAGCAGGGTGGCGTGCAGTCCTCACAAAAACAGTGGGTGCGGATCGGATTACCTCGTACGCACCCACCGATATGCAGCTAACATCAGAGGGTCCTAGACCCACGATTGTAATCACGGCTATCTCTTACTTACTTAGGCGCTTCTCTCCCGCTCTTGGGTGTTTCTCCCTTGCCTTCAGTCCCCATTTTGCCTTCCGTTCCTATCTTAGCTCCCTTTACCGCCTGGGGAAGCAGCAGGCTCTTATACCGCTCTATGCCCACATGGATATCGGCTTTCTCCCGCAACTCGGTAAGCTCCCGATCGATATTGATGTTCCCCTTTCTGCGGCCTTTCTCGGACATCAGCTCCTGCCGGATGGCGTATTCGACCTCTTTGAACTTCTGGGTCCTCTCTTTGCGACGCTGGAGTAGTTTGAAGATGAGGTACTCGCCGTCGCCGTGCTGAATCGGCTGAGTATATTGATTCGGCTTCGTACCGAATATTATGTCTCGAACAGACTTCGGGATACTCTCGTTATTGCGCGATATAGGCGGTATGTATCCGCCCTGGCTGGCCGAAGTTGGCTCTATGGATATTTTGCGGGCCACAGTTTCGAAAGACATTCCCTTCTCCAGCATACTCATTGCCTTGTCGGCATCCGCCTTGTTCTTGGCAAATATGACCTCTACCTCGGCTTGCTCCGGCGTCGTGAAGAGGGTCCGCCTGTTCTTATCATAGTAGCCCCTGACCTCACCTTTCGTTACCGTGACACCCTTGGTCTGCAGGTTGAAGAACGCCTGCTCGATTTGCATCCTTTCCCTAACCTGATCTTCTGTAATTCCCATACGCTTCAACCAGGTGCGGAATTTCGGTTCCCTTTCTGCTTCTCTTAACCTCTCGCTGATCTGCTCCTTTGTGGGTGTAGCTCCTTTCTTCTCGGCAAGCCTAATAAGCAGCACCTCATTAATCAGCCCCTGAAGGACCCATGCTCCCGCTTCCACTTGCTGCCTGGTCGTCGGGTCCGCATACGGCAGGCGCTCTAGCCTGGCATAATACTCCTCCCGGCTGATCCTGCGGCCGTCCACTTTGGCCACCGTGTCCCGGCCACATCCGGCGATGACTGTAGAGCACATAAATGCTGTAGCGATGACCAAGAGCAATCTCTTCCGTACGCTATCCATTGTTCTGTTGTTCTCCTCTCGGTTTTTTTGTCATCCTCTCCAGCAGGACCGCCGTTTCCCTGCTCGCTCTCACTTCGTGTACCGGTGCAGGCAGGGCCCGGAGAGGCAAGTTTAATGAAATAGGGCCATATCACGCGACAGGTAGCCGCGCAATCGCAATACGGCCTGTGTGTGCAACTGGTATACTCGTGACTCGGATACCGACAAGACTTTGCCGATCTCTTTGAACGTTAACCCCTCGTAGTAGTAAAGAGAGATCACCAGCGCTTCGCGTTCCGGCAGACGATCAATAGCAGCCGCCAGGATACGCTGCATTTCCCTCGATTCCACCTCCGTCGAGGGACTCGGGTAATCGTCGTTTATAACATCCGCGAGGTGTATGCGCTCGTTCCCATCCATGCCGACGATAACGTCGTCCAACGAAAGCAATGTAGCGCGACCGGTTTCCGCCAGGAGGGAGCGAAGCTCCTCGGTTTCGACTCCCAACGCATTGGCTACTTCCTCTTCCGACGCCGGCCTACCCAGGGCCATCTCGAGCCGCAGGTAGGTTTTCTCCAGGTTTTTCACCCGCTCGCGGACCGACCTGGGAACCCAATCCTCTTCGCGGAGCATCTCGAGGATGGCGCCTCGGATCAGCGCGATAGCGTATGTTTCGAACTTTACCTGGCGAGAGACATCGTACTGATCAACCGCCTTGATCAACCCAACTACACCTGCGCTCACCAGGTCATCTCGTTCTACGTTCGGCGGTAAGCTTGTGACGACGCGACCTGCCGTGATCTTGACCAGATAAGCATACCGGGTAATAATAGCATCCCGAGCTTCCAGATCACCGTGAAGCTTGTATCGGCGCCAGAGGTCTTGCGTTTCTGAAGCCAAAGTTGTCCTACTATCTTTAGTACGCATGTTTTCGGCTTGATAGTTCCGAACGGACCCCGAAGAAGCACTGCCTCCGTAATCTAGTACCAGCCAAGATTGTATATCGGCGGCGGCGCATTGTCAATAGCAGGGAGAGAAATGGCACGTCCACACTGGGAAAGTTGGGATATTCCCTGCTTGGAGCATCACCGCAGACGGGGATGGCATCCTTGCCGCCAACCAGGGCCAGGGATGCACATTCGCGTGTCTCCTCTGCATAATAATTCCACATCTTGAGGCCTGAAGGTAAAAGAGATGTTTGCACGGCAGGGAGAGACGGAGTATGGGAGAGTGGGAGAAAGATCGTCCAATCCGCCGCGGCGGATAGCCCGCGAATTTATTCGCACGGGCCTGACGTACCAACGCAGGCGGGCAGTCGCGATGCGCGGGCGGCCAGCGCGTCCCGATAGAAATCCACATACTTGCCCGCGGACGCCCGCCAGGAAAAATCACTTGCAAGCGCCGTCCGCACGAGCCTGTCCCACTCCTCCTTGTCGCGATAGATGGACACAGCACGCTTCGCGGTTTCCAGCAGCGCCGAAGGGGCATACTCGGCGAAGCTGAAGCCGTTCGACTGCGGATCGCCGGGCTGGTAATCGGCAATCGTGTCCGCCAGGCCGCCCGTTGCGCGGACTATCGGAATCGTGCCATATCGCAGGCTGATCAACTGCCCAAGGCCGCAAGGCTCGAATCGGGACGGCATCAGGAACATATCGCTCCCGGCGTAGATCAACTGGGCAAGCTTTACGTCGAAGCCTATGTTGGCCTTCACCTGGGCCGGATACTTGGTTTCCAACCTGGCGAAGTACTTCTCGTATGCCGGATCGCCCGTCCCGAGCAGGACGAACTGCACCCCGAGCTTCATGATCTTCGACATGGCTGCCTTTATAAGGTCGAGGCCCTTTTGGTCGGCAAGGCGCGATATCAGACCTATTACAGGGATTCCTGCATCGGTCGGAAGGCCCATCCGCTTCTGAAGCTCCTTCTTATTCTTCGCTTTCCCGCTGATATCGTCCAGGCTGTAGTTGAATGGAATGCGCTTATCCGCTGCGGGGTCGAACTCTCCGTAATCGATGCCGTTCAGTATCCCGCGGAGCCGACCTGAGCCGTGTATGTAGCTCAAAAGGCCCTCGAGTCGGCAGCCATACTCGCAGGTTTGAATCTCGCGGCAGTACGTTGGGCTTACGGTGCTGACCATATCGGAGAATACGATGCCGGCCTTCAGGAAATTGACCCGGCCGTAGCATTCCAGCTTATCCATCGTGTAGAGGGATTCCGGCAGGCCGTACTCCGCGAGTATCGAGAAATCGAACTCGCCCTGATAGGCCAGGTTGTGTACGGTGAATACACATGCGGCCTCCCGCAACGAGGGGCTGTCGGCGTAGAAGACGTCCTTGAAAACGGGCAGAAGGCCGGTGTGCCAGTCGTTGCAATGAATGATGTCCGGCTTCCAGGCAGGACGCGCGCGGAGCAACTCCAACACAGCTCGGCAGAAGAGCGCATAGGGCTCGCTCCCCGGCACATACACGGTCTTGGAATCAACAGACTTATCAAAGCACGGCGCGGAGATCAGATAGACAGGGATATCCGTTCCGATATTCGTCTGCCTGACGGAACAAGCCACCGTTCGTGCGCCGAGAGGCGCCTCCAGATTTTTTAGCATCTCCCTAACAGCGAATGCCTGATTGGCTTCGATCATCTTGTAGCCGGGCATCGCAACTCTAATATCATGCCCGAGCGCCTTCAGCGCCTTGGGAAGAGCTCCGGCTACGTCGGCAAGGCCGCCCACCTTGGCAAAAGGTGAAACCTCAGCGGATACTAAGAGTATCTTCAACTTGCTAGGCATCATCCGCTCCCTTTGCGTGCTTGTTTATCTAACGCGCCCGACCGCATACCACGGCTCAGCGCACCAAACTCTGGATAACTCTGCGGAGCTGTCTGGGGTTGATGGGTTTCGTGACGAAGTCCTTGGCGCCCGCTTGGATGGCTTCCAAGGCGAGAGTTCGCTGTCCCCGCGTAACGCACATCAGGATGTTCGCTTCATTGTCCTCGCGGAGCAGCCACAGCACGGCGGAAACGCCGTCTACATCGGGGATAGCCGCATCCATGAGAACCAAATCGGGTTTCAGAACCCGGTATTTTTCGAGCGACTCCTGGAAGTTCTTTGCCTCACCTACCACATGCCAGCCGAACGACGCTAGCGCGTCCCTCAGAACCAATCTGTCGCCGAAAGAATCGTCTACAATGAGAGCTCTCTTGCCCAATCAGGTCACCTCTGAGGGGGAATGCCGTCGTTGTGTTGAATCGCTGGCGACCACCGAACATAGGCTAAGCGGCGCCTTAAAGTTTACCTCTGCAGCTGCCAGCGAAAGCTCGATCGCATTAGGCGGCGGAAGTCCCCTATCCGATTATCGGCAAGCACACGGCTTTCCTCAGATAGAAGGAGCCAACTAGCCTCGACCGAGGAGATTAGCTCGTAGGCAGGCTGCAGTAGGCGGAAGTCAGGGATTGGTAATATCGCTGGTTTGGCCGTCGGTAGTTTGACTACATGGCATCCCTCAGGTACAATACAGCTTGTACCGCATGCTTAACGGGATACGGACCTGATCCACTGCAGTATTATGCTCTATTAGGAATTGGACATGAGGCGCACGAAAATCGTCTGCACCATCGGGCCGGCGTCCGAGTCGGCGAATATGCTCAAGGCATTGGCTGAGGCGGGCATGAACGTCGCCCGCCTGAATTTCTCGCACGGCACTAAGGAGGAGCATGGCCGGCGGATAGTGGAAATTCGCCGGATCGAGCTGAAACTCGGTGCGCCGATCGCAATCCTCCAGGACCTCCCCGGGCCGAAATTGAGGACCGGTCCGATGCCGAACTCGGTTTCCCTGGCGCAGGGACAGCGCCTGGTCTTCACCACGCGGGATGTCCCAGGCAGCGCGGAGGAAGTCAACCTCCCCTATCCCGAACTTGTGGCGCAGGCGAAATCCGGCCAGCAGATATTTGTTGACGACGGACAGCTCGAATTCAGGATCGAATCGGCCACCTCTACGGATATAGTCACCAGAGTCGTGATAGGCGGCATGCTCGGAGCGCGCAAGGGCGTCAACATGCCGGGCGTGAAAATCTCCCTCCCATCGGTGACGGACACCGATATCGAAGACCTGGAGTTCGGGCTGGCGAGCGATGTGGATTGGGTCGCGGCGTCGTTTGTTCGCTACGCGCGCGACCTGGATCCAGTGCGGGAGGTTATTAAAAATTCCGGGAAGCCGGTGCGCCTCATCGCAAAGATCGAAAAAAGCGAGGCGGTCGAGGACATAGACGCGATAATACGAGCCGCCGACGGCATCATGATCGCAAGGGGCGACCTGGGCGTGGAAATGCCGCTGGAGAAAGTCCCCGCCGTCCAGAAGGCCATCATCCAGAAGTGCAATCGCGCGGGCAAGCCGGTGATAACCGCCACGCAGATGCTGGACTCGATGATTCGCAACCGTCGTCCGACGCGCGCGGAGGTGACGGACGTCGCCAATGCCATCCTCGACGGCACGGACGCGGTCATGCTTTCCGGAGAAACTGCGATCGGGCAATTTCCGATTGACGCAGTCGCGATGATGTCGAAGATCGCGGTCCAGGCGGAAAGCACGCTCGATTTCCGGCGGCTATGGAAGGAAAGAGCCGCAGCAGCAGCGAAAACGGTGACTGATGCAATCGCGCAGGCGACAGTGGACATCGCTCTGGACCTCGGCGCCACGGCGATAGTCACGCCTACGTCGTCCGGGGCGACCGCCCGCGCGGTGTCGAAGTACCGGCCCGAGTCGCCCATAGTCGCCGCCGCGACGATGCCAAGCACGTTCCGGCAACTCGCCCTGTCGTGGGGCGTGTACCCGGTGCTGGTTGCTCCGAGCCGGAACACAGACGACATGATCGAGGAAGCAGTGGAAGGCGCCGAGCGTGCAGGGCTTGTGAAAAAGGGTGACACGATAGTGCTGACCGCCGGCGTACCGGCTGGTATGCCGGGCCGCACGAACTTGATAAAGGTGCACACAGTCGGCCAGGCAGTGAGGACATAGACAGTAGACTGTAGACAACAGACCGGAGCGGCCTTTTCTAGTCTACGGTCTCTGGTCTATCGTCTACGGTCTGTTTTCTGCAGGGAGTTGGTCTGCTATGAGGAGAGAAAGAGCGCGCGCCGGATTCTCCGTCTTGACGGCCGGCAGGCCCAGGCGGCGCCGGTCCAGACTGGCGAGGGGTTTCCGGGTCCTGCTGGCGCTGGCGGTCGTGGCCTGCGGAGTGGCCTTGGTCGGAGCCATAATCGCCAAGGGAGCGAAGCCTTACCTCATCTCCCACGGTGAAGCAAAGGAAATCGGCCAGGTCAAGCAGCAGATTGCCCAGGCTGAGGCGGAGAGCAGGGCGCTGAAGAAGAAAATCGGGTACCTGCAGACGCCGCAGGGCAAAGAGGCCGAGGCGAGGAAGCTAGGTTGGGTGAAAGAGGGCGAAATCGCGGTCGTGCTGGGAGAGCCTCAGGACTCGCAAGGCGCAGCGCGCGGGCTGCCCAACTCCGCCGCAGCTAACTCCTTCTGGCAAACCGCCGGCCGCTGGGTCCTGGGCCTGTTCGTGCGAGCGGATTCCACTCCCTGAACCTCAAACCCGGAATCCGAGACTCACTCCGGGACTTGCGCCAGCACGCTAACCGCAGCTCGGCCTGGGAACCTCGCCGATCGTGTAGAACGATCCGGTCACGCAGACAAGGTCGTTCTCGCCGGCGACCTGGAGAGCCTGGCGCACGGCTTCCGGCACGGGTTCAACCTGCGTGACTTCGGGGCAGTACGCCCTTGCCACCTCGGCCACTGAGGTTGCCGGTGCGGCCCGCGAATTGTCGGGGGCGGTTGCATAAAACCTGTCCGCGAGCGGCGCCAGCGTTCCAACCGCGTCGGCCACGGAGTGGCCGGCAACCATGCCCATGACGAGAATGAGCTTGTCGTAGGTGAAGCAGTTCCTCAACGCGCGGGCGAGATTGCGCGCTCCATCCAGGTTATGGGCGCCGTCTATCAGCAGGGTCGGGGCTGTCCGCAGAACCTCCAGCCTGCCGGGGAGGTACGCGGACTCGAGGCCGGAGCGGATGGCGGATGCGGGGACATCAATTCCCTTGCTCTGAAGGGCCTCCACGGCGCCTATCGCCGTCGCAGCGTTGGCTAACTGAAACTCGCCCCTCATGCCGAGCTTCAGCCCTGAATACGTGGAGTTCATACCCAGAACTGTCAATGCCCGGAACCCCCGTGGGGCTGGGGTGAGGGAACTGGGAATCGGACCAATGGCGAAACAGCCATTCGATTCGTCCACCGGATGCACGTGCCACAGCAGGGAGTTCCGTTCCTCGCAGGTGCGGCGAATCACGGACAGAGCATCCGGGTCGTCCGCCGCCGTTATCAGATGGCCGTTCTGCTTGATAATGCCTGCTTTCTCCGTGGCTATCTCGGCAATCGTGTTCCCCAATCTGTCCATGTGGTCCATGGACACGTTGGTTATCACGCTCGCAAGTGGAGTCACGACGTTGGTGGCATCGAGTCGCCCGCCCAGGCCGACCTCCAGCACGGCAAGATCGGCCTTCTGCTCCACTAAATAGAGCAGGGCGAGCGCGGTTTTGACTTCAAACTCGGTGGGATGTTCCAGCTCTGTCTCTGCGAGCGCGGCGGCATGCGGCCGTATGATATTAATCAGGCGGGCGAAGGCGGACTCGCCGATCATGCAGCCGTCAAACTGAACCCGCTCTCTGATATTGTAGACGTAGGGAGAGTAATAGGTCCCGACCCGGCAGCCGGCGGATTTCAGGATGCTCGATACCATGGCGGTGGTGGAGCCTTTGCCGTTCGTGCCGCCTATGAGTATCGCCCGCAGCTTCTTCTGAGGGCTGCCCAGGCGCTCGCAGAGAGCCGAAAATCTCTCCAAGCCCGGCTTCCAGCCGAGCGCCGAGAGGCTGTGTATGTACTCAACCGCTTCGTCAAAATCCCGGTCGTGCATCGTTCATCAACCAGCGGGGCAGGACTTTGTTGGAGTATTGGAGTGGTGGAGTAATGGGGACAATATCCCAGGACTCCAATACTCCAGTACTCCAACACTCCCATCCCCGGCTCCCGGAAGAGCCTACAGCGGATTTCGCTCCGGGACTCCTGCCTTCCTGGGATAGGAGGCTGGCGTCCGCCGCGATTTCCCGATTACCACGAGCGTGCGGCGCGCATCGCTGTGCGGTAGGGCGAATTTGTGCGCGGCTTCAAGCTCGCCGCCCAGGATGCTTATTGCCCTATTAGCTTCTTTGATCTCCTCATCCACTTCCGGCCCCTTATACGCTACAAACTTCCCACCGGCCCGGCAGAAGGGCATACAGAGCTCGGCCAGCGCGTTCAACCGGGCCACCGCACGGGACACCGCGAGATCGAACCGCTCCCGATATCCCTCCGCCCTCCCGATGTCCTCAGCTCGGCCGTGGACTAGTTCAACGTCGGCCAGGTGCAGCTCGCGAACAACTACATCGAGGAATGTGAGCTTCTTTCGGACCGAGTCCAGCATCGTCATTTTCAGGTCGGGGCGTGCGATCTTGAGGGGGATCGCCGGGAATCCGGCGCCGGCGCCAATGTCAATCACTGCCGAGCCAGGCTTTATTTCCACCAGCGGGAGCAGGCTGAGCGAGTCCAGGTAGTGCCTCACAGCTATCTCCCGCGGGTCGGTAATGCGCGTCAGGTTGAACTTCGCGTTCCACTCGAGCAGCAGGCCGGTGAAGGCCTTGAGCGCGTCGAGCTGGCGGTCGTCGAGTGCAATCCCCAGCCCGGCGGCCCCTGATGATAGAATCTCCCGCGCCGAATCGTCCATCTGTCAATCACGCGCCGCCTTTGCCTTCCAGCGCATCGGCGGGACGGGCGCGCGCCTGGAGAATACGGTGGATTTCAGCTTGGAAGACAGGTCCGACTTGCAGCCCGCCTGGCTGAAGGCGAATCCGACGATTCCATCCAGGCCCTTATCGCGCGCAGCCCTTATCTGGGATGCCACGCCCGATATATTGTCCTTAAACATTATCAGTCCGCAGTACACGTGCCGGCCGTAGGACCATTTCTTCGTTCCTTTCAGCCAGTCAATAAAATACTGATTGTGCTTAGGCGTCGCGGGGTCCTTGTAATTCATGGGCATGTTTGCATCCAGAAGGCCTTCCTCCATCCAGCGCCGCCAATCTTGAAAAAGCCCGGAGTAGGCGTCCGTTTTCGCGAAGTCCGACGGGCACGGTCCCCAGGCTACTGTTGCGGCGGAGAGCTTCACTCCGGGCTTCAAGCGATTAACCTCCCGGCGTATCGCGCGAACGGTCTGCGTGATCTGTTCCCGCCTCCATCTGCACCAGAGCGGGTCATCTGGAGAAGGCTTCCCCGTGCGGCCATACAGGGCGTTAAACCTGGCAACCGCCGTGTCGTTATACCCCCAGTTCCTCCCCGGATAACGCACGAAATCAAGCATCAGCCCGTCAATATCGTATTTGCCGACCAGATCAGCGATCAACTTCACCAGGTACTGGCGCACTTCCGGCACGCCGGGATCGAGGAATTGGCCGTCCCCAGCCCCGGTATTTCCATTAACATCCTTGCTCAACCACTCCGGGCGCAGGCTCACGACGTGGTTGGCCGGCGGCGGGTTGGCATTCGAGGTCCAAACACGGTAAATGTTGAACCACGCATGTATCTCCAGCCCGCTCGCCCGGCACTTATTGATTGCATAGTCCAGCGGATCGAACTCCGGCCCTGCCTGAATGCTTGACGATCGAGGCTCGTAGGCTGAGTTGTAACAGGCGTCTCCCACCCGGCGGGCCTGGACGATCAGCGCGTTCATGTTGGCGTCCTTTGCCCAACGGACGGTTTCGTCAATCTCCGCCGGACTGAACAGCCCAGGCCGCCAGGTGTGCACGCAGACCGCGCGGAACTCGGGCCTGGCAGCTTCCGCGCATCCCGCGGCCAAGAGAACACCCACCAGAGGCAGGATAAGGAATCGGATCTTCATGAACTCCCCGACTGATGCCGGATGGTAATCGCTCGCACAGTCTTTCTATTGTAGCATAATTCTGCCGGCGGTGGACCTGATCGGCGGCATGCGGGGCCCAAAACCCTGGGCTCGTGCTACGTCCCGATGTAGAGGCGTGGTATTTTAACAATCCCATGCAGGACGTTGGATTCTCACTCAACGAGGGGTGTTATTCTCCGTCACAGGGGCGGCATCCGGCTGACTTACCGTTTCCTGCGGGCGGACGATCTCAGGCGTGGAAGACCGGTCGGAGATAGGCTGTTCCTTCGGCGGCGCCAGCACGATCTTATGCCTTGGGAGGATCGCGTCGCGGCTGATGACTTCGCGGCTGACCAGCTTGCCATCCTGCCTGATAAGGCGGATCGTCGTCACGGCGAAGCCGGGCCTTGCCTCCTGCTTCACGACCACTTCGCCTTTGGGAACCGTCTCGTCCTCTTTCTCGAAAATCTTGTAGGGAATCTCTTCATAGTCCGCCGATACGATCTCCACACCGCGGTCCGGCTGCTTCGTGCCGTAGAAGGCGACTACGAGTTCGTCCCCTTGGGCCTTCGTGCGGATGAGGAGCAGATTGTCGGTGTTGTTCTTGAAGCGCATATCCGCCCAGCCGAAGGAGACGGCGGCGTCACGTCCTGGAGGCGCATAGGAAACCGGCCCGGAGTGGGGGTGGCGCTCGACGATTTTCAGCCCTGTCTCCAGCGCGCCGTTGTAGAGCAGCGTTGAAAGGATGCAGATTCCCCCGCCGATTCCCGTGACAAGCTCGCCGTTAGAATACATCAATCCCGGGCGGTATCCTCGCTCCTCACAACGCCTGCCCACGATGTCGTTGAAAGAGAAGATTTCACGCGGATGCACGGCGGCGAAATCAACCGCCTCCGCCGCGAGTCTGACGTTCTCGATAGTGTCCCCGCCGCGCGCGGCCAAAGGCGCCATGCCGGACCACAGCAACTCGGATGGCCTGGATGCAAACGCCTGCATCAGGCTGCCGGGGTTCCCGGCTGGCTCCAGCCCGGCCTGGGTAATACCCGGGCGCGCCGGGATCGTCTGCGCGAGATTGATCCGGGCGTGCGACGGCCTGACATGCGCCAGCTCGGTGGTGGCGAAGCGAAATACAACCGGCGCAGCGATAGCCAGCCCTGCGATTAGACGTATGATGAAGCCTGTTCGCACTGATGTCACCAGGATAATTCCATGCCTGCGGCTGCCGATCCACGAGTAAGAGTACGGGCGGGGCCCGTTGATCCCGGCGGGCTATGGAAGCTCGCGGATATAGATGTCCTTGAACCAGAGCGGGGAGCCGTGATGCTGGAGCTCGATCGGGCCTTCGGGCGGCATGCCGCCGATGCTGTTCATCGTCGCCCGGTCAACCACCTGAACGCCGTTCAGGATCACCGTGACCTTCCTCCCCCGCATGATGATGACGAAGTGGTTCCACTCGCCGAGAGGTCTGACCGCCGACTTCTTCACCATGACGCCGTCCTCGTGGAGCTCGCCGGAGCGGGTTCCGAGGATGTTCACCTGGGGCTTCCCGCGCAGATAGATGCCGCTGTCTACATCTTGCTCCACTCTCCAGCGAAGGGTGAGGATGAAGTTGCTGTATTTCTTCGCGGTGCGGAGGTTGCTCCCTTTGCCGTCGTAGGTCAGCACGCCGTCCACGGCCGTCCAGTGCTTCTCGACCTCGGCGTCGTGCTTCCAGCCGGTGAGGTCTTTGCCGTTGAACAGGGGCGTGAACCAGGGCGGAGGTTCATTCGCCGCCAGGGCTGTGGGGCCGAATACAAGGGTACAAAGGCATACGGCGAGAAGAAGACGTCTCATGGTGTGATTCCACTCCTTCCGGCTTGCGGTTCGGCACGGCGAGCGCCGCCAAGGCCAACCTGGTCCTCGGGACACCCGCCAGGTAAGTTGAAGGATAGCACGGTGGGGAGGCAATGTCAAATCCTGAGGGCCGCCGGTTCAGGAAGGGCGGAAGTATTCGTTTGGTGACTATTAGCGTCAGGGATATTTGTACAAAGTCAGGGGTAACATACCGATCTCATCTCGCCACCTGACTCATCATGCGGACCCGACTCTGATCTCTAGGCTTGACGGGCGCTGTCAACCAGACTATTTCTCCCTCGTGGGCCCTCTCTCCGGCCGTGCCATCGGCAACTATCTGCTTCACAACCACACCATAGAACGAGCCATCATCTGCTATGTACAGTACCTCATCGCCTCTTGCCACCGACCGACTTAACCTCATCTGAGCCAGCTTTTGGTTAGCATCGAAAGCTCGAACAGTGCCCATAGGATTATATTGTCCTGCTTGCCGTTCCTGCCACCATGTATGCAGATGAGCGAGATTGTCGTAATTCCTGCTATCGCATACGAGATGTTCCTTTATCAGCAGTACTCGCATGTCCAGATTCCTCCCGAAATGGGAGGCTGCTACCTGCCGAGCTTCCTCAGCGTGTTCTACGATGCCTCCATCCGAAGTTGTGAAAAAGTGATATCCGCATAACGCTGCAGAAGTGAAGAGGAGTGCATCCTTCAGAGAGAATTTTGTCTCACGCAACAGCAACTCGGTGAGGGAGACTACCTCCTCCAGATGACCTCCGCAGAAGAACTCGGTAAGGTGAACACCCCTCCCTATTATATTAGCGTATCGGCACTCCGTCTCTGATACGAGCCCATTCACCCCGCCGATCTCTCCTACATTCTCCAGTTTCTCGCAGCACCTGTGAGCCCTCTTAGCCATCCACTTAGAAATGCGAATTCGCCTCACAACATATAGGTCCTTACGGTACACCTCTATCGCTTCCATAAGTGCCAGTTTCGAGGTCTCCGCTACGATTGATTGTCTCCACCTATATTGCTTTAGGTCCTTGCATAGTTGCGCTCCGGCATTCCGTGCGAGGCCCTCCATGTAATCTATGATCACGCACGTATCAATGAACAACCTCATGGGGCCGAAGGGCATGCGGTTTACAGCCATGATCGCCTCCATCATCAATCGCCAGCAATGTCAAGGACCTCCTCGCCTAAGGGTGGATCTGATTTCTGTTCTTTAGCCAACTCAAGAGCTCGCCTGCATTCTGTCAGAAACTGCCGTATGTTGCTCCCAGCCTGCATTCGCAGCTTTTCCACCAGTTGCTCAGAAAATGGGAATATTGATGAGATACCAGCCGGAGGGTTCTCGACTCGGGCTACGCGAGTGTATTCCGAAACAAACTCCTGTGCTGTACGACCATCTAACGGCTTCAAGGTAAAGTGGAACTGCCATATCCTGTCGTGTAAAGCCGGCGCCTCTTGCTTCAGCATTGTTAGCGCCTGATCAGTCATAGCTATGATAATGGACCGATGTCTTAGGTCTCTGTCCAATAGTATGCGCAGCGCGGAGAAGTATTCTTGGCGCCGAGCCACCGATATGGCCTTGTTCGCGATGTCCTCAAACTCATCGAGGAGTATATACAGATGGCGATATCCCTCATTCCTGAGCAAGTGAATAACACTTCTCAGGAGTATAGCCTCTTTTCTCTCAAATTCACGTGTCGATGTAAGCCCGACCAGGCTGTTCCAGGTCTTGGTTGCGGCGGCAAATGGCTCAAACAGAAGGGAGACGAACTTGGAGGCAACGCCCGGATGACCACAGAGTTCCCTATCGACAATCCCGCGTGTCTCATCAGCTAATTTCTGCAGGTCGCCTCCACTTTTGATGAATGTGTCTAGAAACCCTTTGAAGTTGATGCTGACCCCTTCCCTACTGATGGTGTCAGGGAGAAGCGGAAGAACCATTTTCTTATCACCGACAAAAGCCTGCGGTTCCTTTGGGATTCGTTCGGCGAGTGTATCCTTGACGAAACCCCAAAGGTAGCGACTGATCCGTTCTTGGCCTATCGTCTCAATGATCCTATGGACAATATCCCTGGGTGACTTGCCAGGATTCTCAACATATATGGCCAACGGTCTCTCGGAGGCATAACTTTCTGCGAGCTCGTTTACGGCATGCTCGAAATACCTCAGCCAGTGCGTTTTCCCCATGCCGTAATCGCCAACTATTGTGAGACCACCGTATCTCTCTCCGCCATACGTCAGTTGGAAGAATTGCCCGAACCTACTAATCGCCTCAGGCAGCTGTACCAATGGCTCGGGAACGTCGGCAACGCCTGCCGGAGGAAAGGGATTGTGCATCAGCGCATATCTTGCGTAGTCCGGGTGACTCGAGAACTGATGTTCCTGAACCTCTCGGACAACCTTACTGAGCGCCAAACGGAGTTCGTTCTCAATCTTTTGGCCCATGGTTTTACCTCCTAGGTGTTACCAATAAATGAGAGCGGTAAGTTCCATCTGCTATCAGAAACATATTTCGCTCTAAGTCCCGAGGTCGTAGGAAACTACCGGAGGTCCGCTGAAGATAGAATACCTCAGGTTCGGCAGCCGAAATCGTCTTGAGCAGACCGTGTATGGCTTGAATCTGAAACCGGAATCTGGTAACGATCCAGTGGATTATTTTCGGCATAGGTATGCTTGTACCCTGGAACTCTCCAACAATCGCTCCCATGAACTGCTTTCTAAGAGCATCATCAATACCGAACCTGATGGGATATAAAACGTGCAGCTCATCGTCTCGGATATCGTAGCCCTCCGGAAACGTGATATTATCGAATAATTGAAGCTCCGTAGCCCACTTGCCCACAGTGTATACGAAAGTAGTCTCGTCCTGCTCCACTAGTCTATCATCCCAGAGCCGAACAGTAATCCTCCGTAGTCCCCTTTGCTCCGCACTCCTGCCTCCAGTATGCTTATGGGAAGTTAGAAAAACCGGTTTTCCATTTGTCTCTAATTCGTTGCAATTTATGACTTTTCCTTCTAGAGAGAACACGAAGCAGGGCAGGAACGTGCTAGCGACGTATGGATGTCTGAGGAACAAGGGCGTGAACTCTCTACGCTCCTCATCGGTCAGACCGTCTTGCAGAAACCGATTCTGGAGAGTGGTTCCGATATCTATGAGCTCCTGCGATGGAATGATCTCTCCCTTGCCAACCTCGGCTCGATTTAAACCAAAATCGCGGAGCGCCAGCAGATATTGATATTTCCGCGACCGCATGGAGCCGGGTTTACCAGATGGGATAAAGATTCCCTCTTTGGTAGCTATATTTTCCAAGTCACTTGTTCTTGCAAGCCGCCTTTGCACGATGAGTACGCACAGGTCCCTGACGCGGTCCAACCTGACTGCATGCGGCCCAATCTCGACTGACTGTCCTTCTCCCATATGATTATGCTCTCTCTGCTCTCAGCCCTGCCAAAGCGTCCCATTTGCTGAGGACTGTTTCCCCTAACACGGCCAACTCGTATATCTAGCACTTTAAGCCCAAGGCCTTGCCCTATCTCGGCGAGTATAGTATCAACGGGGATACAATGGCCTCCAAACCGAGCATTGCTTACGACAAAGGCTATTCGGCCACCACTCCTCAAACGACGCGCCGATGCTACTAGACATAGGTGCATATCTTCAAAGTATCCCGCGATCATCCTGAGCAGGCCACTGTTGTTGAGGTTCCCCTGAGCCATGCAGTCTAGTATTCTTTCCAAAGCGGCGGGCCTTTGATATCCGACGGCCCGAATTTGCTGCCGTGCTTCGACATGGGAACGAAGAGTACGATATCGTAAGCTCTTAATTTCCGACTCGCTCATTGAGGAGCCTATCAGCAGCTCGAGAAGGTATATCCGCGTGTAATCGTGTCGGTTCGGGTAGGGGGGAGACGTTATCAGCGCCTCGCATACCTTTCCCCTACTATGCAGCCGTGCATCACCAAGTCGTACATCTGCTCGGACTCCTTCCGGCATCGTACAGGATGCTAACTCTAGGTCTTCGATCATGGCGAGCGCTGCAGAACGGACCATTTGCGTGGGATCTACGAAGGATAAGTCCTTCGCAACGAAACGCAGAAAGCCTCCTGTCTTCGTAGTAAAGCTTAGACTCTCGAGGCATGAAAGCAAAGCTACTAAGAAAAAGTCACGTATGCTCCCATTCGTGATTTGACATATGGATTCTCGCATGCCGAGAACTCTGCACAGGACATCAGGAGGGAAAGCTTTTCGCAGAAAAGCAGGTTTTTCGTCAAGAAACGACACGTCCACATCCACATCGAGCCTAAGCTGGTCAAGCACTCTTCTGAGGGCAGTAGTATCATAGCGCCGTGTCTTAACCCGACTCAGAAGTACAGAAAAGGGCAGGATATCATAGCCTATTGAGTTTATCCCTTTCTGCCCGCTTGCGAGCAGAGTTGTCCCGCCCCCGCAGAATGGATCCAATATTGTCGCCCCAGATCCAATCTGCCATTCGGCAAGGAGATCCTGCACTAAGTGCCGGCTAAAGCTATGGCGAAACGGGAACCAGCGATATATCGGTTCGTCGCGATCTGCTGCTGGACCAAACAGCCGTCCTAGATTTAAATTCCAAGTAAGCTTGGTATCTAGGCTAGCGTTTGTACCGTCATTGTAGACGACCAAGGGTAAACACGATGGCATGGGAACTCAACCTAGGCTTCTATACCAACATTCAGCGATTTCCAGACACCTTAATAGTAACATTAGCCTGTTTCAGAGTCAATAACACAACAGCGCAACACACTGCGGCTTGGGCTGAAGACACCGGGTGATATATGCCGGAACTGCTCGACGGGGCATAATCGCTGAGCGGGAACATCCTGAGGGCCGCTTGGGGTCTTTGTGTTTTTATCCATCCGGGGCGTTATTGGTGTCCCGGTCGTCCGGCTTGCCGGGGGTTGCGAGTGTATCTTCAGGCTCAGAGCCGGTTTCATACACGGCGTTGAATGCCAGGTTGCCGATGATCGGGAACTTGTACTCCTCGCCGTGATAAGCCCTGTACATCATGTATGCGGCGAAAACAAGCGCCAACAGCCCCGGCGCCCATGCCAGGGAGTGGAGAGCGCCGATCAATTTGACACATAACCAGAAGACGGCCAACAGCCCGAAGCCCAGGGTGGACTGCACCGCGTGGAACCGAACGAAATTGCTTCGCTTCTCGATGATGAGAAATAACAGCCCAAGAACGCAGAAGTATGAAGCGGCCGCGACCACGCCTTCCTCAAACCCGGTGCTTGACTTGCCTTCATCGTCCATTGCTTCAACCCATCCCCGATTAAAGCGCCGATACTTTATATGCCGATCTTCAGTATACCCATTGCAGCTACCGGCGCCAACATACTGGATGGAAACCGGGCAGCGGGCCGTTCCAGGCTACATCCTATCAGCCCGTAGAGGCGCGACAGCCTCGAAGAGCCTTGCGAGCTTTGCCGAATCTTTTTTCCCGGGCGAACTCTCGACGCCGGTACACACATCAATGCCTTTGGGCCTCACCGTGTTGAGAGCGGATACAACGTTGTCCGGGCTCAACCCGCCTGCGAGAAAGTCTGGTGCAACTCTGTCTCTCGTCAGGTTGCGTATCACACTCCAATCGCCCACCATTCCTGTGCCGCTGAACCTCGCATTCCCCCCGGAAGTGTCCACCGTGGTAAAGAACAGCGCATCTGCGCCGGAGTCCTCGTATTCCTCAGCGAGTGTCTTCATCGCCTCGACGTCAATTTCGCCGTGCCCTCTCGGTGGGACGTGAAGCGATTTCCATACCTCGCACTCCAGCACGCTCTTGAGTAAAGCCACAAACTCAGGCGGCTCGTGGCCGAGGAGTTGCACGGCGAAGGGATTGAGCTGCTCGACTACTGCCCGCACGCGGCTTTCACTAGCGTTGAAGAGCAGTACAACACCGGGAATGGGAGGGGCTTCGAATAGTGGTTTTGCCTTTTCGAGAGCGAGCGACCGTGGCGAGTATCCTATATCTACCAGGACGCCGAAATAGTCTGCGCCCGCGTCGGCGGCCAGATCGCGATCTGCCACGTTGGTCATCCCGCAGACCTTGACCGCTTCCAGCCGATACGAGTCGGCGGGAGAACTGTGCGGCATTTCTTATTGGGGCTCCTTTCGGTCAAACGGTTATAGAAGCTGCTGTTGTTTGACTACCCATATTTTAGCATCGGTGCGCGGCGGAGTCAACTGGAGTTGAATCTTGGTGTGAATCTGGGAGTGGCGACTGGCGATCATTCAGGAGTGATGCCAAAGTAGAATGGGTTTGGCTCTGGCAGCCTATTGCGCTCGCTCCACACGGTGATGCTTCGCTTCCATGAAGAACCTACCAATATCAGTGCTCGCTCGGTGGCTCCTTACCCCTGTGCGCTGCGTGGCAAACCGGCCCTGGCTGCCGGGGCTGTTGATGCGCTGGTGTCCGCGCAGCCGATTTTGGGTACATTTCGCATGAACGGGTAAGAGACAGGCGTCTATCGGAATGGGTTCAGGCATGGCATCTCCGCTGGAAAACATATCGGATTGGTTCCCGCGTCTGAGCATCAGATACAAGCTGGTGATCTACGTGCTGCTCGGCCTTATGCCCATACTAATCGCGAGCTTCTATTTCTCCCGGCAAGTCTATAGGGCGCGCAGGCAGCAAGTGCTGCTGGGGCATATGGCGGCGGCCCAGGCAACCGCCGGAGCAGTACGGCAGTTTATAGAAGGGATCACTGATGCCCACGACATCATAAGCATGACCATCATACGTCAGAATATGACCTACGAGCAGATGACTGCATACCTGGGGGCGGCTCGCACCGAGCTTCCGATCCTCGAAACGATAGCGTTTGCTCTCCCGTCAGGCGCCATTGTGGCGGGACAGCCGCAGCGGGTCGTGGGAGCGAACGTCTCAAATCGGCCATACTTTCAAGAAATAGCGTCAGGCAGGCACTGGGCTGTGAGCCAACTGCTGATCAGCAGTCGGAGAGGCAGGCTGATATTCGTCGTAGCCCACCGAGTCGAGCGCGCTGGCAGGTTCGCCGGCGTATTAATGTCGGCCATCTCTCCCACCGCGCTCCAGCGATTCGTTTCGACCAGAGCAGAGCCGGCCGTCGGTTACAGCATCCTGGACTCCAGCGGTCGTACAATCGTCACCACGGTATTGCCCGAGCGCCTGATACCTGAGCAGCGCGATCGGTCGTGGGTTCCAAGCGTCCGCGAGGCGCTGAGAGGCAAACCGGCGTTCGCAGAGCCGTTTGTTGACCGTGCAGACGGCGTGCAGCGGATGGGCGCTTCCGTTCCCGTGCCGGGAGTGGGATGGGTCGTCAGCGTGCTCGAACCGGTCTCGACCGCAATGGCTCCGGTTCGGCGGGCGTCGCTCGGAAATATATACCTGCATTTGATCCTGCTCCCGATCCTGCTCGCCATAGCGTGGATCGTAGGCAGCAGGATCGCAAACCCTCTAATCTCTCTGGCGCAGAGAGCTCGTGCGGTGGCGCAAGGCGACTTCTCTCAGCGCATGGAGACCGGCGACCGCGCGGAGATCGGCGTCCTGGCGAACGCATTCAACAACATGACGGTGGAACTCGAACGCTTCAGCGTCGAGGAGCGCGAGACGCGGGAGCGCGCCCAATTCCTGGCGGACATCGGCGAGCTGCTTGCATCCACGCTGGATCCGGCGGTGATGCTGGAGTCTGTGGCGAAGAAGACCGTCGAGTTCCTGGGCGACATAGCGGTCATAACGAGGTTGCGCCCGGATGGAGTATTCTCGCCGGTTGCGATTCACGCGCGCGATCCTGAAGCAACACGTAGGATAGGGCAGTTTGCGAAGGAGCACCTCCTCAGAACCCGCCCCGGCGCCGAGGGGCAAGCGGTTGTGGAGCGGGCGGTCGCCCTCGGTCGGACGATTTTCGTCCCGCGGGTGTCCGACTTGCTGGTGCCTGAGATGCGCCACTACCTGGAGCAGGTGAACGCAATCTCAACCATCGCCGTCCCGATGAGGGCACGCGGCGAGATCGTGGGTGCCCTGTCCATCTCCTCCACGCAGAGTCTATTGACTGAAGAGCAGGTCCCGATCGCCGAGGAACTTGCGCGGCGAGTCGGGGGCGCGCTGGAGAATATACGCCTGTATGAGGAGGCCTTGCAGCGTGCGGAGTTCCAGAGAAGCCTGGCAGAGCTGGCTAGAGCGGCGAGTTCCACCCTTGAGCCGCGGGTTGTCCTGTCGGCGATATGTAGCCGGACGAAAGACATCCTCCAGGCCGACGGAGTGTATATCTGGGTACTGCAGCAAGAAATGGATTGTCTGTCGGGTGCGACAGCGTGCGGGTTCAAATCGGACGAGTTTATAGGAATAACCCTGCCTCTTGCCGAGAAGGGCGTAGCGGCAGTCCGAGCCTTGGTACGCAGGGAAGGTTTTTACATACACGATCTGCCATCATCGGGAGAACGGAGCGACTTCCTGGCACAGAAGTTCCAAACGCAGGCGGCGATATTTCAGCCGCTGATAAGCGCCGGGACGCCGCTGGGCGTAATGATGATCGCCGACACGCGGGATCCCAAGCGCTTCGACGATGAAGCGCTCCAGCGGGCCGGCGTTCTTGCCGGATACGCGTCCACTGCGCTTGCAAATGCAAGGGCATACCAGCGCGAGCGCAGAATCGCCGAAACGCTCCAAAGAAGCCTGCTTGCAGACATACCCGGGACTGTAAACCATTTCGAGCTGGCTCACTTCTATACCCCGGCGGGAGAGGAGGCGATGATCGGCGGCGACTTCTACGATTTCATCGAAACCGGCGGCGGCGCTCATGGGCTGGTGGTCGGGGACGTTTCGGGGAAGGGGCTGGAGGCGGCTGTGGTGACCGCGATGGCGAAGTACGTGCTGAGGGCCTACGCGGCGGAAAACCCGGAGCCGACAGCGGTGCTGAAGAGGGCTAACAATATGATTGCGAGGTACGTCCACGCTGAGCTCTTCGTTACCCTGGTTTACGGGTTGCTGGATACGGCCTCGGGCAGGTTTAGATACGGCAGCGCCGGCCATGAACCTATACTGATATATTTGGCTAAAGAGAATAGGGTGGGTTACGAGACCCCGATGGGCATGGCCGCCGGCCTGATGGAGGATGAGGAGTATCTAGCGAACGAAAACACCCTGTCGCCAGGTGATATACTGGTGATGTATACCGACGGCTTAACGGATGCCCGCTCGCCTGACGGCGAGTTTCTGGGCCAGGAAGGGCTCGCACGGCTAGTGATGGAACTCGCGGGCCGCCCTGCACGCGAGTTCCTGAATGCTTTGGTGGACCGGGTGGTAAGCTACACCGGCGGCGAGTTTAGGGACGACGTCGCCATCCTGGTCGTTCGCGCGGTGTAGGATTGGGCTCTAACCGACAGCCGGGCGAGGTTTAGTCAGCTCCTCCACCTCTATCTCGTCCGTATTAACCCTCCCGACGCCGGGCGTCCCGCGCACGACGAACTCGACTATATCGCGCTGCTCCAGAGTTTGGACCCGCCCGACCAGGTACACGTCGCCGTCAACTATGTACGGTGAAATGGGCAAATCCCCAACGCGTTTGTCGTTGTCCAGCCGGTTGCGGACGGCGCTGCAAATAGCGGCCTCACGTACGCTCATCTTCCGACACCTGCCCCCAGTTTTCCGTAGTGTATAGAGGTTGGCTGATTCGATTTGTACAGTGGGCATCCCGACTGCACTTATTTATTCCCAGCCACTACCCATTTCAAGCGGCAGAGCTTGGAACACGGCGCATGCCGGTCACGATTCGCGAGTGCACGTAGGGGTCAGTCCCTGGATCCCTTGACCCCTGGAGCCCTAGACCCCTTCTTACAGCCTACCCGGGTGCGAAGTCGTAGGTTGTTACCCGAAGGACCACGCTTATAACACTCCAGAACGCGCCGACCATGTACTCGCCGATTATGACGCCGAATACCATGGGAAGCAGTCTGCGGTAGGTTCCCAGGCCGCCCCAGCGCATCACGAGCCACTTCAGGAGCGAGCTAATCATGAGGCAGCTCCAGAAGTAGTCCACGCCGAACGCCGTGGACAGAGCGTATCCGGCGGGGTGGAAAGGCCACCAGGCGAAGTACGAGCGCATCAGGAACAGCCAGCCGGTGAAGAGCGCGCTGCCGATCATGAACCCGATGCCCACGGCATCCGGGCCGGAGAGGTTGTACAGCCGATTGCTCAGTTCCGACCAATGCCCCCACTCGTGATCAACCATGCCGCCGGGCTTCGCGCCGATCTGGTACTGCAGATGCAGGCCGGCCCAATACGCCGAGAGTCCGCCGAGCGCGAGAGCTATCAGCATCGCCCATGCGAGTCTGCGCGGGCTGGCCTTGGCCTGATTCGCCATCCTGAAGCTTTCGAGCTGGCACGGCATCATGTTCGTGCGGTAGCCCCGCCCGGTGAACCACCACATCAGCGGGAATATGGCGAGAGAGGCGGGACCGAGGGCTTTCGTTCCTACCACGGTGGCTATTATGTTGCCGCCATCCATTCCGCCGGCCATCTCGTGCGCGGGAGGTCCGAGCTCGGCCCGCATTCTGGAAATCCCGATGGAAATGAGCAGGTAGATTGCAAAGAATGGAAGAATGGCGAAAGGCCCCATCCCCGCTTTGAGCGTGAACCAGTAAAGGAACGCGCCGCCTATCGCTATGCCGGCCACCGCCATACGGTAGCTGATCGGCTCGTCGGAGTCATCGGCTCCGCCCGGCCTGCCCAGAACTCTATTGTATACCGCCTTCAGGTGACCCCGCGCCATCCAGGCCGCGAATGCGAAATACGCAAGCCACGCCCCGAATGATTGCTGCGCGAAATAAGGCATCTTCGGGAGATCGGGGAACGGACATACGGCGAGCAAGATCTGCTGGAGCTTCCGGAACAGGTAGAAAAACCATACGGAGAAGGATAAATCCAGCGGCAGCAGAAAGCCCAGCGCGATGATGAACGGGTACAGCGGCAGCGGAGTCCAGCCGATGGCGTTCCAGGGTGGGCCTGAGATGAAGCTGCCCAAATCCATGGCGCCGTGCCGCACAGAGATCATCGGCAGGTTCGGGTAGAACATATGGAAGCCGTTCAGCAGGTCAATGCCGCCTCCGATCGCTATCCCCAACCACAGGAAGCGATTGCGGAAGAAGCTCATGTTTCCGCCGCCCTCCGTGATCGCCATGGGAAGCTGAACTATCGGGAAGCTCAATCGCTCGTTCTCCGTCCACTGTTTCCGCATGATGATCGTCATGCACATGCCGACCGTTCCCAGCGCCACGATGAACAGACACCACCAGAGCACCGGATACAGCCATGCGAAGAATACCTCAGGCCGGTATAAGCTGTCGTTGCCGATATAGAACCCCTTCAGGATGTCCTTGTTCTGGACCGTCAACCACTTCGGGAGGTATTGTTGGAACTGGCTCGCCCATTTGTTCTCCGGTGTGGCGAAGTAGAAGGGATGGCTCATCGCGGGCAGGCCGAGCTGCAGCGAGTCGTGGCCCGCGAGCGCCGATGCAATCATCAGCATAACGTAGAGCGTGACAAATTCCGCTTGCGTCAGCGCAAAACGGGGCGCCACACGCTTGATGCCCATATTGATGATGACCAGCACGAGCAGAGTAAAGACCACGTTCCAGAAAAGAGACATGGCAGTCGGGTGGCCGGTGTGCCATATCCCCTCGACGTACATAATCCAGTATGAGTTTGGCGGTATCAGGATCGCTCCAAGGATTATCGAGCGCCAGGTTATGCCGAGCGGTCTTCGCATCTTGGTTTGTGTGTCGGTCTGCGGTTGTGACCTGTCTGTTAGCTGACTCTGCGTCTTCATGTTCGGTATGCGGGCCGTCCGCCCGGGGCGGATCAGGGGGTCTGTAATCTAGTCTAGCACACGCATGCCTCGGAAGGCAAGCAGATTGTGTGAAACCTGGAACCAGGGACTGCATCACAAGGGATTGCTTGGCCCGGCGCCGCCTCCCTCGTATGGCTGCCGCAGAAGGGGCTCTGGGGATACGACCGCTCGGCTATGTCATCCTCCGATAGGCATGGGAGGAACTCAGGACCAATTCACGTTAACACGGGGGAAGAATAGTAAGTAATCATAATATGACAGAAGGAGTAACCTTGGGGGTCGGCCTCGAATAGGTGAGTATACTATACTTACCTGGAGTTCGAGATGGATGAGTTTGCAGGGTTCTTCAAGCATTTCTCGGTTTTACCCGACCCGAGAGTAGAGCGAGGCAAGAAGCATAAGCTGATGGACGTACTCTTCATCGGGTTGGCCACGATGAGACGACTTGCCATCAATATGGTAAAGCGAGTGAAGGGCAAATCGAGTATACGAGCATCATTCAAGAAAGCCGGCTGGAATACCTTATTCCTGGAACGGATCTTCGCAGGTCCAGAATAGATGGCTATCCTCAACGTGAATTGGCCCTGCAATCGTGAGGGCGAAAGAGTTCACGTTCCTTGATAGTAATGTCATGCTGAGTCCACCGCGGCGGACTCAGCATGACAACGGTCGGGGTTTCATTATCAACAATCGTGACCTCTTACCGTGAGGCGAGTGGTGCATTCTGTGAGTGTGTAAATTTGGGAGAGTGAGTCCTTAACCCTTGGCTGGGGACAAGCAGCGACAGCGCGCCGCTACCCGTCCGCAGCTATAAACCCAACGGCGCCATTGGTTTACGGCATTAGGGATCGCCAGGCAAGGTGACGTCAGGGTTCCACGCCCCGCTCACTCTTTCTGCCTCCAGCACGTTCCAGTGCTTCCAAACCGTGTGGAGGTCGCAGTACGAGGCGACAGCGCCTCCTTTGTGGATGTTAGTCTGAATGTCGAAGGACCACCACTTAAACGAACAGTCGTTTATCGTACTTCGCGATTCATGCACGATGAGCAAAATCCTGGCCGGCCTCTTGAGCTTCTCCAAATTCCAGTCTTTGACCTCAGAGTTTATGCTGTAGCTTATAGGATAATTCCCTGTGGCGGGTGTGCTTCCGCCTATCAACCTCAAAG